>Ga0315899_10000405_pt1 | contig 52341 bp, 37 predicted proteins | sample LakEriMetagenome_2_FD_203518 | JGI IMG/M metagenome (GOLD analysis project Ga0315899, IMG submission 203518) | Freshwater fungal communities from buoy surface, Lake Erie, Ohio, United States - Buoy 4 MA112 | ecosystem: Environmental > Aquatic > Freshwater > Lake | place: USA: Lake Erie, Ohio...
CCTCGGGTGTGTCCTTGCCCAGGGGGAACTTGAGGTTGGTGGGGCGTTTGGGGTCGAACTCGGGGACGGCCGACTCGGTGCGCCAGCGGTAGTTGCCGTATTGCTCGGTGTCGAGCCAGAAGCCCTTCAGACCGGCCAAGCGGCAGAGGCGCGCGGCCTGGCGGGCATTGTGCTCGAGGACGGCCCAGTCGGCGTCGCTGGTGAAATCGGGCATGAAACGGCCGCGGGTGGCATCGATCATGGAGTAGTTGAGGAAGTTGTCGGTGAGGCCGCGCCACTTTACGGAGTTGAGGTCGGCGGCGACGGCATCGATGGCGGCGGGTGGGATGCGGGTGGCGTTCCAGACCACGCCGTGCAGGAAGCGGTCCTCGGCGGGGAGGCCCATCTGCCCGGACCATTTGGCATCGATCAGCGCGGGGATGATGAGGCCATCGTAGGGGAAGGTGGCGGTGAATTCGGGGTGCCGGGCGAGGTAGCGGGAGTCGACAGCCTGATCACCGCCGACGGTGGTGAACTGGCCGCCGCAGACCATCCTTTTGCCGCGCAATTCAGCCGCGGTGGCCCAGGCCTCGGGTGGCGGTTTCACGCCGGTTTCGACACGGATCCACGCCAGCTCCAGCGGCTTTTCCCCGGAGGGTGGATCGAATCGCAGGCGAGAACCATCGGGCAGCGGCGGCAGGCGCAGGGTGTATTCGTGCCATTGGCCATCGGGGATGACCTCGAAGAGGCGGGAATTGGCTTCGGAGAATGGTTTGCCGAAGTAGAACTGGGCCACCGGGTCGCCGGTGGACCGGAGGCGGATGGTGACGGTGACGGGTTGGCCGGGCGGATAGTTGGCAGGTGGGCCGACGAGGAATGGATCGGGGCCCTTAGCCAGGAGGCGGATGCCATCGGGAGTGGAGCTGGCCTGGGACAACGATAGGTTGAGGGTCCATGGGCCGAGGCCTTGGGAGAAATCATGGTGGGCCACGGTGTCGGCCCGGGTGGCCACCCAGGGTGTTGTCAGGAGAAATGCGCACTGGAACAGGGTTTGCGAGAGAAGGTGGTGATGGCGCATGCTTTTCAAAAACCAGGGGGATAAACGGGGGCTGGAGATTTCCATTGGAACATATTGCGAGTGGGCTGTGGTGTGGGAGGGCTGGGATAAGCTTTGCCTGTCGCTGGTTCTGGATGGAGCAGTCTGGTACGGTGCATCCGGTTTTGGTGGGGTAACAAGCCATGGCCGAACTGTTTGCGTGTCCCTGCTGCGGGTACTTGGGTTTGCCGTACCCGGCTTATGAAAAAATGCCGCCTCCTCCCTTTGATGACCTGGGACTGCCGCCCTATGTCGACCGGTTTGGCAGTGCCTCGTTCCAGTGCTGCGACTGCTGCGGCTACGAGTTTGGATTTGACTGTGATGCGGGAGCCTGTGGACGGGCCCGGTCGTTTCGTGAGTATCTGGAGGGCTGGATGCGGGATGGGGCCTGCTGGTTTAACAGCAGTAGACCAGCGCCAACAGGATGGGACCTGGCATCGCAATTGGCGGCTGCGGGAATGGCGATGCCGTCCATAGACGGCAATAATAATCCCGGAAGGTAGTTCTTAGCGGCCACACTTGGATGGGAAGTCAGGCGCACGGGTTGAATAGATCAAACCAGGCCCCCTGTTTGCTGGGATGGAGTGGGGCGTTTACTGTTTTCAACCGTGTTGAGCGGAAGACGGCATTTCCGTTACCCGCTTGGTGCGCCTTTTACGCCACAGGGAACCGCCACCCAGCAGGGAGGCAAGACCACCCAGAAGCAGGGTGCCGGGTTCGGGGACGGAGGCGTAGACCTGCATGCCAAGGGCGCCGGGGTTGGAAGCGATTGGGTAAGTGTACCACTGGGGTGTGGTACCCGGATTGAACCTGGCGGCACTGGTTGGGTTGGTCACCATGGTGCTGCCCCCGTGCCCCCAGTACATGTCGCCGCCTTCGACCCCTGTGTTGCTTTCCACCACCACCCAGTAGGAGGTGTTGGTGGAAAGCCTGATGTTCAGGTTGCTAAGTGTGGCCTGGGAGAGGGTGCCGGATGGGGCGTAGATGGTGGATATATTCTGCGTGCCGGCGGTGGCGACCTTGGTGCCCACGGCGTTGGAATTGTCGGAATAAATGTCGACTGTGTAGGTGCCTGAATTTGGCGATGCTGTCCAGATATTCAGCTTGAGTTGGGTGATTACAAAGCCATTGGTCTGCGTGATGAAACGCTGGGCCATTTTGGTTCGGTTGTCGGCAAAGGCCTCGGCGTTGTAATTGATCCCAATCAGGCTGGTTTGCACATAGTCGTACAGGAGGACATCGGCACGCAATCTAGGTGCAGCCAGCGCCGTAAGCAGACAGGCAATCCATCCGATGGCAAGCCGCACGCGGTATCTCCCGCAAGCCAGAACCTGATTCCGGATGGGCCAGGCCACCGGGTGAGCGATGGGCAATTTCTGGAACAGCGGTTGTAAATACCTTGAAAGCGTAACAAAAAAAGGTTGCGGGCAAAGCCTTTGTGGGAAAGGGAAAGATATTTTTAAGGCGTTTTCATGAGCCCGTGTGCCTTCTATGACGGTTGTGACCCGGGGAGGGGCGATCAGGAGGACGTGGGCTTGGGGCTTGGTGGGTGGTTTTTGCGGCCGTTGAGCAGCCAGCCGAGGGGTTTGTCGCGCACCAGGAGCTGGTAGCTGAGCAGCAGCAGGATGCTGGAGACGCTGAGCATGAACAGGAATTTAACCCAGGCGGGCCAGGGCCAATCGCAGACGAGCGCCTGCAGGGCGATGACCAGCGGCAGGTGTGCCAGGTAGAGCCAGTAGGAGGAATCGGAGACATAGCGGATGGCGGGGCTTTGGCGGTTGAGGACCGCGTGGAACAAGCCCATCATGCCCACCGCCATCAGCCAGGTGTAGGCGACCTGGAGGGGCGTGTTGAGCAGGCGATTGTCGAGGGTGGTGAGCGTCGCCGGGAAAAGCACCACCAGGGCAATGGGGAGCCAGAACTTCCACCGGGTGCCCAGGCGGGCATAGGTGTCATGGTTGCGATAATAGATGGTGCCAAAGAAGAAAAAGACCGCATAGTAGGCAAGCACATGCGGCTTGGGCAGGATGCCCATGGAGGTGTCGGGTCCGATGATGCCCGGAGGTGCGCCGGGGAAAACGGGGACCGCCATGCAGAATTGCGGCAGCAGGGTGAGGGTGATGGCAACCACCAGCGAGGGAATGAGGCGAGGCCGCCAGCCTGCCAGACCCGGCGCGAATCTGCCGGCGAGGGCGGCGACCAAGGCGAACAGGGCCACGAGCCACATCAGGATCCATAGGAACCACAGGTAGTTGAAGGTGGCATCCTCGAAGAGTTGCCAGGACCAGCCGTTCACGGTCACCCGGTAACGGTCCGAGGCGAGGGACCGGGTGTAGGTGGTCAGCCAGACTGGCAGTGGTGCCGGTTTGGCGGCCGGGGGAGGGGTGGCCTGGGCCGGCTGTGATTCCTTGGATTTGGCGCCGAACAGACCTGCGAGGCCGGCTGTGGCCATCCTGCCACCGAGGTAGGCGCGGACCTCGTTGCGGCCTTTGTCGATGGCGGCCATTGCCGCATCATCGGGCTCGGAGCCCTTGACGGCACGGAGTATGCCTTTGGTGAGGGCGGGGTCGGCGAAGGTGGACATCATGGGCGTGATACCGTTGGCGTTGGCGGCGAGGGGATCGCCACCCTTGGCCGCCAGCAGCTTGAGCAGGTCGGGCCGACCGAGGAAGGCGGCGGTTCCCAGTGCCGTGGAGCCGTCGCCTGTGGTGCCCATCGGGTTGGCGCCGCGCTCCAGAAGCAGCCGGGTGGCGGGCTCATCGCCCCACAGAACGGCCCAGCCCAGAGGGCGGACCTTCAGTCTGGAATCGGGTTGCTCGATATCTGCGTCTGTATCGAGCAGGTGCTCCATGCGGGCGGTGTCGCCCCGGACGATGGCGGCTTGGAGTGGCTCGCCGGGGTGGCTGGCGTTCCAGGCGGAGGCCCAGCCGATGACTCTGTTGGTGAGCGGAACCAGCGTGGCCAGGCCGAGGAGGCAGGGGATGAGGATACGGAGGCCGCGGTTTTGCAGCATGGGGACAAGGCCGCGCCGGGCCAGCAGCAACGCGGTGAAATAACCGCTGACGATGAAGAAGAGCTGCATGCGGAAGCCGTGGATGGCGGAGTAGAGCCAGTAAAAGGCTCCGCTGGGCCGGCTGTCCATGACCATCCAGGGGGTGCCGCCCAGGGACAGCGAGATGTGCAGCGCGATGCCCAGCAGCATGGCGAAGGCGCGGAGGGCGTCGAGATCGTGCCGGCGTTCGGAGACCAGGGCGGGGAGTTCGACGGTGCGGGTCATGGGGTGTGGGTGCCATTAAATTGACCGGGTGGAACCGGATGGATGGTTGAAGTACCCCCCACCGGTGCAGCGAGTTTCAGTGGTGTTCAGTTTATGGAGGCGTCCGCGGTTGGTTTTTTGCACGGGCTTTGTTGGGGGGTTACAATCCGGCCCAAGCCAAGGCAAACAGTCCAATTGTCAGGCCTGCCCACGGAATCCCGAGGTGAGAGCATGCTTGGACTGTGGAAGACAACGAAGAACGGTTGTCCCTGTGGTATCGGTGGTTGGCGATTGATTTGGGCCCTGACCCTGGTTTGCCTGCCGCCAGCGCATTATGCCTGGGGGGATGTGGTTTATTCGAACAGTTACGACACCAGCTCTCCCTGGGCCCTGAATGACCCGATGACCATGTTGGCGGAGCGATTCACCAACAGCGGAGCAGCGGGTTCGGTGCAGACGGTAACGCTGCGCCTGAGTTCCAGCAACAACACCACGCTGGGTGGGACGCTGCAACTGAAGCTGTTCCAGAGCACCGGTTCGGCGCCTTCCTACGTACCCACCGGTGCCGGCACAGGCTTTGCGGTGGCGACCCTGGCAGCGAGCCAGATTGGATCGAGTTGGGCGGATTTCACCTTCACCGGATTCACCGCCCACACCCTTGCATCCGGTGGCAGCTATTTTCTGGCGATAGACGTTTCGGCTGTGACCGGGCTTGATGTCAGTTCCCAAAAGCAATTGCGCATCGCAGCCGGCACGGGAAGCGGCACGGGTCTGGCCGGGCAGAATGCGGCCATGACCTACAACCAGGCTGCCTCCTGGAACGCGATCGGCGGGAGTCCGCCACCCCTGGTGGGCGGCACCATCAGCGTGCCGGAACCAGGGACCTTGCTGCTGGGGACGGTTGCCGCATTGGGTGGACTGGGCGCGCTTCATCGCCGGGGAAGAGGGCGTCCAGGAAAGGGAAGCGGAATCACCGGGTATTTTTGCCGCTGAGCCGGAGTCATTTTCCTGCCTGTTCGAGGGTGGCTAGCATGGCGTTCCGACGACCGGCCAGCGAGGGCATGTCGAGGCCGAGCGCCTGTTCGGCATCGACCCGGGAGTAGAGCGACTCGAGACCGGACGACCACTCCGTGCGGACCACATCGAGGGGAGTCTCGCCGCGCTTGTTTTTGAGCGAGGGATCAGCGCCTTTTTCGAGAAGCAGCCGGACTGTTTCGGGCCGGCAAAAGAAGGCGGCCAGATGGAGGGGCGTGTTGCCGTCGCGGTTGGCGGCGTTGACGGGCGCGCCCTTGCCAAGCAACAACCGGGCCATGGCGGTTTCGCCGCGAATGGCGGCCTGGTGCAGTGGCGTCTCGCGGCCGTCACCCGAGGCGGCGCCGGCCGGGGCACCGGACTCCAGCAGTTTTTTCAATTCTTCGGCATCGCCGAGGACGACGGCGGTGGAGACCTTGTCGGCGACACCCAGATGGGGCCGGTCGATGTCCCGACGGAGTTTCCTGGCGGCCTCCGCATCCTGGGCGACGTGGAAAATCAGCTCGTTGCCCAGCATGCCGCCCGGCATCTGGATCTGGATGAGGTGCGTCCCGGGCGCGGGCAGGGTGTCGAGGGTGATGTCCACCGACTCGGCGGGGCCGGTACGGAGGGTTGCCGGAACGCGTGTGCCGTCGACAAGGACGCGGGCGGTGCGGTCGAAGTGGTGCCCGCTGAGGGACATAGTCCTGTCGCCGGGGTGGAGGATGGGGAACACCTGCCGGCCGCGCTGGCGTTCGATGGGGCCGCGAGTCCAGAGTGCGGGCTGCGGGTTGTCGAGCGTGGCGGCTTCCCCGTGCCGGGCGGTGAGGAAACCGGTGAAGGAACCGGCGGTGGCCAGTTGCAGGAGTCGCTCGCGGGTGAGCGGTCCGCCGGGAACGGGGTCACCGGGGGAGACGGTGAGGTAGTCGCCGCTGGCCGGGTCGAACTGCAGCCGGTGATCGGTGACCTTTCCGTCCTTCGTGATGAAACCGTCGGCCTGCAGCACGATGGTGCCGTCGCGCGCGGCCTTTTCCATGGCGCTGATGAGGCGTACCGAATCGGTGTCGGCGGAAGTGGCGCGGTCGAGCCGGACCTGGCGGGCGAAGGCGCCTGAGAAACCGGTGGACATCTCCAGGACCATGTCCCAGACGGGATCGAAACGGCGGCGCTGCGCCCAGGAATGGCGCCAGAGCTCGCGCTCGGGGTGCCCGGCCTCGGCGACCTTGCGGTAGAAGTCAAAGGCGATGATGTTGAGGCGGCCCTGGGGCAGGATGAGCCAGCGGTCCTGCGCGCCCCGGAAGGTGGGGGCATCCATGCCGGTGCCGGGGGTGTTGGTGCTGACGAGGAAGGGCATGCGGTGGCAGTTGCCGCAGACATTGGGCCTGGCCTGCTTGGGGTCGTGGTCGCCATCGATGTGGAAGAGCCGGAAGCCCTCGAGGGCGGCGCGGGAGACGAGATCGGTGTAGGGCCTTCCGGGGGCGGGCGGGTAGGGAACACCCAGCAGGTAGAGGGCCATGTCGTCCCGGGCGGCCGCGTCGAGCCGGCCCTTTTTTCCCTCGCCGTTGGTGACCGGGTCGCCGGGCAACGCCATGGTGGAGGCGAGCCCGCCATCGACGAGGTGCCGGGTGGAGGTTCTCTGGTCGGCCGGGCTGGCGTTGGGGGAGACGGGTGTGTGGATGCTGGCGCTGTTGATGCCGCCGTAGGGATCGCCGGGGATGCCGTCCCAATGGAAGGGAGCGGTGTCGCGCAGGCCGCGTGCGGGCATGGTGGAGCGAGGCATGATCTGGTTGCCGCCGGTGACGACGGGTGTGTCGAGCACCCAGAGGAGCTGGTCGGTGTGGCCGTCCGGGTGGCAACTGGCACAGGAAAAGGTGGCTGTGGTGGAGGCGGAGGCGGTGTTGAAGGCGATGCGGCCCCGCTTGAAGGCGGGATGGGTGGGATCCTCGAGGGCCACCCGACCCAGGGCGCGGGGATTTTCCGGCCGGGAGAGGTCGACCTCATCGACGGAGTTGTCGAGGGCGTTGTAGACCCAGGCGCGACCCGGCTGGCCGGGTGTGTTGTCGAGGGTGACACCGCGGGGTCCGGCCCCGACGGCGACGCGGCCGAGGATCTTTTGGCCCGCCGGGTCGAGGGTGAAAAGGGTATCAGAGCCCGCCGCGGTGCCAACAAGGATGCCGTCGCCCAAGACCTGCAGCCCGAAGGGAGTGGCGAGGGCCTCCCCCGGGGCGGGGTTTTGCGGGGGCAGGGGCTCGAGTTCGATAGTGCGGGGCTTGTCGCCGTTGGCGGGAACCATCGTGACGCGGTTGAGGAAGGGCCTGTTGCCGAGCTCGCGGAGGCCGTGTTTCTTGCTGCCGGCGCGGCCGTTGGCATCGTTGCGGGCCTCGGTCTGGGTGATGAAGGCGTTGCCATGCCCGTCGACGGCGAGGCCGTAGAGGAGGGTGCCCAGGGAACTCACCACGCGGTCGAGGGTGTCATCGGAGGTGCGGAAGATGAAGAGGTCGCGGTCGGGCACGGCGGGATTGCGGACGATGTCGGTGACATGGCCGATGGACAGCACATTGTTGACGCGGATGGAGTGCTCGTAGGCGTCAAAGGTGACGATGTCACCGTCCTTGGCACCGACGCCGCCGGAAAGCTGGGTCTGGTTGCCCGACTCGAAGGGCAGGACGAACAGGCGTCCGGCGGCGACGGCGATGGCGCGGGGTTCCTGCGCGGGGATGGCGATGCGCCCGGTGACCTTGCGGGAGGCGACATCGACCACGGCGACCTGGTTGGAGGACGAGAGCGCGACATAAGCCTTGGCACAGTCGGCGAAGGCGATGCCGGCGGGCTCATCGAAGCGGGTGACGGCCCTGGCATGGTCGAGATCCTGGATGGTGGCGACCACGCGCAGGAAGGAGGGGCTGGCCGGATCGGTGTCGATGACGCTGACCGAATCGGAGACATGGTTGGAGACCCAGATTTCCTTGCCATCGGGCCTAGCGGCGAGGCTGACCGGATCGACCCCGACCGGGACCCGGCGGGTGACCCCCCGGCCGGGGTTGATGACATCGACGGTGCCGGCGGGGGTGTTGGTGACAAAGACCCGGCCGTCTAGGGCGAGGATCGGCGAGACATGGGGGCTTTCGAGGGAAGGATGGCCCGCCTTCGGCAGATTTGGCCCGCCGTCGGTTCCATTGGCCCGGGTGTGTTGCGGGAGGAGCACCGGGGCCAGGGCCAGGCCGACAAACCATCCAAGTAACAGCCGGACGGCCGGCAACACTTTACCGCAGGCGGTGTGGACGGTGGGCATGGCGGGCCTCCTGGTTGCCGAAGAGACGGTTGGCGTAATCCTGAACATCCGCATTTTAAGCGGGTTTTGCAAGCGGGTCCGCGTATCCACAGAAGATGGCACCGGAAGCTGATTGGTTACCTGACCCATGGCAGGATTTTCAGGGACAGTTTCTAGGGGATTTGCAAGTTGAGCCGGTTGGTCTCGGTCCACTGGTTCATCCGGAGCTGGAGTTCCCCTGGGGGCGCATCGAGTAGCGAGTCGAGGACCGCTAACCGGGCCGCCATGGCCATGTGCCAGGGGACTGCGGGATCGAGGGAACCGGTGAGGGTCTTTAGAGAATGCCGGGCCGCGGCGGTCCTGCCCGCCCGGGCGTGGCAGAAGGCGAGGGCCTCGACCAGGTAGGGGTCCGATGGGTTGCCCAACGAACGGAGGAGGTCGGACGGGTCGGAATCGACCCTGTGGCGATGGAAAAATTCAGCCTCGGCCCGGAGGACGGCGGAAACCAGCGTTGAGTGGATATCTTGCCCGAGCCGATTCCACCAGATCTCCCGGCGATTGGTATCGCGCAGGCGTCTGCCGAAATTGAGATGCAAACCGCCGGGCAGCGGGACGAAGAGGGGCAGGGCAAAGGCAACCAGCGCGAAGCGTTCCGGATCGAAACCGGAGGGATCGCAGCAGAAACCGCACAGCGTGCCATGTCCCGCGGGTCGGTGCAGCAGCCAACCTGACACGGAATAACCGGGGAGCAGGTGCAGCAGGTTTCGCAGGAGACCCTCAAATTGGTTTTTTCTCACGGGCGGAGCTGCACCACGGGAACGGTGCCACGGCCCGGCAGGTGCCGGCGGATGGCTTTCAGCCGGTTGGATGGCAAGGCCCTGTGTCCGGTCCTGATCTCATAGGTGCGGACCGGGGCCGCCGGGTGGCCCGCCACGACATCCAGACGGACGGAACCGGGCGTGGTGCGGAGGACCACCCTGCCATCCAAGTATGAGATCTCGGTTGTGCAGATATTGTCCTGGAGCCTTGCGACCAAGGCGAGGAATCGGGCGTGCCTGGCTTGGCCATTATGGCCGGGGTGCCGGTGGGCTGGATCGGATTGGTGGGAAGATCCGGTTGAGGATTCCATGAGGTATCACCGTGGTTGGCAGTATTCCATCCACTTGAGATGGCACGGGAAAGAATCAGGTTACCCCCTCCCGTTTTGGCCCATGAACCGATTGGTGATGAAAGGTTCGGCCTGGTGGTATCGGGCGCTTTGGGGCCGTAATGGTTCGAGCACCCTGAACGACCGGTTAAACTCCCCGGAATTGTCGTTCCAGGCCATTTTGCCCAGCAAGCGGAGGGATTTCTCATGGAGTTTGAACCATGGGGAAACCGGTCGCAGCCTTCAAAACCGGGCCCGGAAGGTTACCCCTTGCGCGGGCCGTTGAGGAGCCAGCCGACTGGGGTGTGGCGCACGAGGAGCTGGTAGCTGGCCAGCAGCAGGGCGGTGACCGCGACCGCCACCAAGGAGAACTTGAGGGCGGCGGGGAAGGGCCAGTCGCGGACCAGGCCCTGCAGCGCGAATACCGGCACCATGTGGATGAGGTAGCACCAGTAGGAGGAGTCGGACAGGTAGCGGACCACGGCGGATTCTGAGCCGAGGTATTGATGGAAAAGGCCCATGAGGCCGGCAATCATGAGCCAGCAGAAGGCGGTCTGCAACGGGACATCGATCCAGCGGTTGCCCATCGCCACCATTCCAACGGGCAGCAGGACGAGCAGGGCAATCCCCATCCAGAGGGGCCACCAGCGCCCCAAGCGATCGGCATGGGCGGCGTGCGAGTAATAGAAGGCGCCAAAGAAGAAGTACACCGCGTAATGGGCGAGCAGGTGGGGCGCGGGGATCCAGCCGGTGGTGGTATCGGGTCCGAACCCGGGGCCCCCGATGTGCATGGGGATGTTGCTGGCCAGACTGAGGAGCAGGGCGAGGAGCGTGCCCGCTCCCAGTCCGAGCCGGGCTCCGGTGGTGAGGCAGGGGAACATTCCGGTGCGGGCGGCCAGGGCGTAGAGAGCCAGCAGCCAGCACAGGTCCCACAGGAACCAGAGGTGGCCGAAGACGCCGGTGTAGATCAGGTGCACCTGACCGTCGGCCCATGGCACTTTCCAGAAGTCAGCGGCGAGGAATTCCTGGTAACGGTCGAGCCAAGTCGCGGCTTTGGGCGACTTGGAAGCTGGCGATTTGGCGGCTTCGGGATCGATGCCGGTGCGCTTGGCCAGCAGTTCCCGGACGCGGGCTCGGCCCTGCTCGACCTGGGGCCAAGGCCCGGCGGGGATGCCGATCGACCCGGTGAGGCCGCGGGTGAATTCCTCGTCGGCGTGGGTGAGCTCGAGCGGGGTGGCCCCCGAGCCGTTTTTGACGAGGGGATCTGCGCCGCGTTCGAGCAGCAGTTCCGCCACGATTGGCTTGCCGACCAGTGCCGCGGCATGCAGGGGCCGGCTGCCGGAGCGGTTGACCGAGTCGGGGTCGACGCCGCGGTCGAGCAGCAGCCGGATGATATCGGTGTGGCCGGCGTAGGCGGCGATGGTGATCAGCCGCATGCCGTGGTTCTCCTCGGCCTCGGAGGGATCGCCCCCCGCCTGCAGCAGGTTGGCGACCTCCTCGGTGTCCCCGGCGCGGACCGCCTGGACCAGGTCGCTGTCGGGTCGTGGACCTGCGGGGGGATTGACCTTGCCGATGACCCAGCCGGTGAGCGGCTGGATGGTGGCGATCCCGAGCAGGCAGGGGATGAGGATGCGCAGGGCGCGGTTCTTCAGCATGCCGGCCACGCCGCGACGCCGGCAGAGCATGGCGGTGAAGAAGCCGCTGACGAGGAAGAAGAGCTCCATGCGGAAGCCGTGGATGCCGGTGGTGAGCACGCCAAGCCAAGGGGCCGAGCGGCTGTCGCGGATGATCCACGGGTTGCCGGTGAAGGAGAGGGCCGCGTGCAGAAGCACGCCGAGGAACATGGCGAAGGCGCGCAGGGCGTCGAGGTCGTGGCGGCGTTCGGAGACCAGGGCGGGGAGTTCGACAGTGCGGCTCATGGGGGCGTTCGGGTCTGGGGTGGTATGGATTCTTTCAGAGTACCCACATTACACCGGGAAATGGGTCGAGGTTTCGGGGGCTAGATGGATGAGTCTGTTCATTGGCCCGGTCGATTGGTGCGACGCCGGAACATGTTGTTGATGGGCACGTCCCAAGGAAATAAACCGAACAGCCTGTTTTGTCCGTTTATCTGGTTAGCCTTGATTTTTGTTTAGATTTTGATGGATTTGAGGTCAGGAAGATCGGTTCCAGTAGAAACAACTACATTCAAGTATTGTGCCCGATTTTTTGCTGACTAAATTAGCCTATATCCCCACCTCTCTTGGGCTATTGACCGATTTATTGAGGATGAAAAATGCGTTTTTGGATCGGACCGGCCATGGCGTGGTTGCTTCTGACAACTGTCGGGGTGAGGGCGGATGTGGTGTTGGCTTCCAACACCAGTGCGGCGGGCAGCACGGCAAACATCTCCAGTTTTGAATTGGAGATGTACTATACCAATCCCGAAATACGGATAACCGGGATGCGGTTGTATTTCCTTGCTGGTTTGTCGGGGCCCGTGACCGGCACCTTTCGTGACGGAAACGGCAACAGTGCCGGCAGAACCGGGACAAATCTTGGGTCGGATGGCAACGGGTATGATCTGTACGAGTTTAATTTTTCCGGGACTGGAATCCTTGGTCAGAGTACTTATTACGCGGCTTACAACTTCCAGAATTCCACCAATGCCATCTTGGCCGGATCCACATCTACTTCAAGCATCCAGTATGTTTCCGGGTTTGCGAGTGTTGGTTACTCAGAGGTTAACGGCAATACTTCCCCACCATTCGCCTCCAACCCACGCTTTGAACTGGTCGGCGTACCCGAACCGGGGACGCTGATGCTGGGCTCTGTGGCGGCGGCTGGTGGCTTGGGTGCATGGTGGCGACGAAGGAAATCTGTATCCAGCACACCAGGTTAGGAATTCGACTGGGTCCTGTGGGTCAAACGGCTGTGGGCGGCGCCAGAGGCGCCGCCTTTTTTGTCAGCTAGGGTTGTAACCATTGAATTGTGCCAGGTCAGGGACTGGGATGGAGTGAAAAGCGTTGCATTCTGGGTGCACCCTTGAACGGTGGTTATGTCGAGATGAATTTCCTCTCGAGGTTGTTGAGCACCTTGGAGATGGGGAGAGGGTCGGCGCCAGGGGTGGTTTTGGCGGCCTCGACGCAGCGGCGGAGGTCGGCGACCATTTCACGGATGTCGGGGTCGCGGAAGAAGGACTGGATCCAAAGGACGGCAACGCGGCGCTCACCGGATTCGACGGGTAGCACCTCGTGGATGCAGTTGGTGGGGTAGGCAAAGGCGTGGCCGGCGGGGAGTTTGACGGTTTGCCTGCCGGAGCCGGGGTGGTGCAGGCATAGTTCGCCCCCGTGGTAGGTTTCGGGTGGCGCGAGGAAGACGGTCATCGAGATGTCCTGCCGGATGGGCGGGTTGCCACCCATCACCGCATCGACATGGGGTCCGTAGGCGTCGCCCGGAAAATACCTGGCGAACATGGCGGGCGTGTAAGCGCATGGTGAAAGGACTTCGCGGAATGGGCGGCAGCGGCGGAGGGCAGCCTCCAGGATCGCATCAAGCCGGGCCGCATGGGGCCAGCGGCGGGAGACCTGGCGGTTGGACTTGGCGGCGACGGCAATGCCCCGGGCGGTGGAGCGGCCGTCATCGTATTCGGCGGCGTCCATGAGGGCGCTGATCTCGGCCAGTTCGGTCGGGAGCAGCAGGTCGGGCAGGGTGAGCATAGTGCGATCCCGATCATTTGGCTCGACCGGCTTGGAAAAACGGGTCAGCGCACCAGTGCGCCGACCCGAGGAGATTTTAAAAAGCTTAGCGTGCCGGGTGGAGTTTGGCGCCTCGGTATCAGGTGTAGACCACCGGGACGGTGACCGTTTTTTCGACGGATAAGCCGCCGCCGTCCATAGCCACGACAGTGAAGGTGTAGGACTGGCGGGGAAACTGGCTGGCAGCGTAGCGCAGCATCACCTGGCCGGTGGAGGGATTGATCCTGAGGAGCGTGGCATCGTCGTCCAGCCCGCGCTTAAGGTCGTAGGTGATCCGCTTGTTGGCAGCGAGCAGATCGTTGTCAGTGGCTAGGGCGGTATAGATGACGGTGCCTGCCAGGGCGGTCGGCGCGACAGTGCCGGCGGTGAGCAGGCCGGAGAATTTGGGCGCGGTGTTGGCCTCCTTCCAGCCGTTGGTCACCTGGCCATCGAGCCAGGAGAGCGGCAGGAAGGCGGAATCGTAGATGGAGAAAGTGACATCGCTGGCGGAAATGGGGTTGTAGAAGGTGAGGGCCCCTGGGGTGGCGGTGAGTGGTTTGCTGAGCACAATCTGTTGGCTTTGCTGGATGGAAACATTCATCCAGGTGTAGGGAGTGGCAGTGGATGAGTAGGTGAGGGAGATGGCGGACACCTTGCCGGAGGTGGGATCGACGGTGGCGGTGGCGGTGGCACCGGTACCATCGCCGGTGATCACAACATTGGGCGGGATGGTATAACCAGTCGCCCCATCGGTGATGTTGATCGTCCAGTTGCCATTGCTCGGGTTATTGACCGCGGTCGCGGTGGCTTTGGGGATCGATTGGACCGTGGTGCCGACTTGAATACCCGCGCCTTCGACGGACATGCCGACGCGGATATTTGCCGAATCGGGAATGGTACCGTTGAAGAGTAAGGTTCCAGGGGATGATGGATTGAAGGAATATCCAGAGGCGGGCACCGTGGAGGCGATGCTCTTCTGGGAACCGACGATGATGTCGGCTGCATTGTTGAGGAAGGTGATGAAATCGTTGTAGGTGAGCATGGACAGGCCGCCGAAGGTGCCTCCCAGGCCGTTGACATCATTCAACTCCACGGTGCTGTGGTATTTGGAGTCAAGGCACCCGCTGTCGAGGGTGACAGTGGGGGCGGTGGAGTAGCCGGAACCGCCGCTGGTGACGGTAAATCCGGTGACTTTGCCGCCCTGGATGATGGCAGTGGCCGCTGCGCCTGTGCCTGGCCCGCCGAAGACAACCTGGGGCGGATAGGTGTAATTGGCACCTCCGTTGTCATTTTGGGCCAGTGCCACTTTGGTGACGACGCCGTTTTGCACGGTAGCGACCGCGTTGGCCACCTGGACCGCGCCTAGGGCGACGGCTTGGGAACCGGTGTTGGACAGGAGCACGGATTCGAGAGAGAAAGTGGCGATACCCCCCTGACCGATGCCGTTTGAATTATTTGGGACACCAGTCTGGCCAGATTGGGCGTTGTCCTGCTGCAGGTCAAGTTTTTGGTAGTAGCTGCTACCAAGCTTCGGCAGGGAAGGTTCCGCTGTGTAAAGGGGATCGTTGAACATCTGGGCGAGGGCCTCGGGATAGGCCGCATAGTGTGCATAGACGGCATCAGCGGCGTTGGCGCTGAGGATGAGGTTCTGCAGGCTGGGCTGGATAGCGGCCCCAGTGCCGGTGGCGCTTTGGATCATTGCGGAGGGGGCAGCCTGGTAGCCGGACCCACCATTGGTAATTGAAAAAGCGAGGATGGCACCAGTGGAATCGACTTGGGACACAACGGCCACGGCATCCACGTAGGTTTGACCAACCGGCGCGGGTTGGTCGGCTGGATTGCGGGTGAAGACAACCGTGTCGTTCATCTTGTAACCAGACCCGTTCTGGTAGACATTGCCCCCCGTGGTGTGGGAGCCATCGTCCTGGATTGGCACGAAATCAATACTGGTGACCAGGTCGCTGGGGGAGCCATCCCAAATGGTGTAGTTGTAGACATTACCACCCCCGCGAATCTTCGGGATGAGGGAGTTCACGGAAAGCGAAGCACCTGATCCGGTGTTGCTGGGGGAGGAAACCGTCGCAGTCGGTGGGGAGGTGTAACCCGAGCCGGGGTTGGTGATGGCAATGCGGTTGACGGAGCTGTCGGCATTGAGGACGACGTAGCCGACGGCGGTCTCGCCTCCGGCCGGCGGGGAGGAAAAAGTGACCTGCGCATCCCAGCCGTAGCCCGAGCCGGGTGAGTTGACCGTGACACTGCCGACGGACTCGAGAGTCGCGGAGGAGGCCGGGCCCACTTGGGAAGTGATGGAACCGGAACCGTCGAGCCAGAAGGCATTCCACTTGGAGGCGATGGCGAATTGCCCATCCACCACGGCGGCCCTGCCGCCATTTGGGGCGGAGACTGTCATGGTGGGGAGACTGGCGATAATGGCGGGTGTCAGAGTGGGAGGTTGGCCGTGCTTGGAACCCTGGGGTATATATCCGGAGCCGTAATCGGTGAAGGCGATGCCATTCACCACATAGCCCGCATTTGGGTCCGGATTGTCCTTGTCAACCGGGCCAACCAAGGCGTAGGCTGCCGCCGGGGAGAAGCCTTTCATTCCCGGTCCGATGGTGACAACGGGGTAATTCATCACATAGGCGGTTGCGGCAGCACTGGTCACCTGGCTGGTGTCACCCGGATCCTGGATAAAGGTGATGGTGGGCTCCGCCGTGTAACCTGACCCGGGATTGGTCACCTGTACCCCTGTAACCTGCCCCGAATTCTTATCCCAAACAACAAAGCCTTTCGCTGGGAGACCCCCGCCTGAGGGCGGGGAAAACGCCACCGTCGGAGCCAGGCCGTACTTGCCCGGGGCATTCAGGACAACCCCGGCACTGTAGCCAGCACCTCCGTCCAGGACATTTACAAGGCTTAGACCGTTCCCGTTGAGTATGTAGGCACCGCTGAGGTCAAAAATCGGCGCGTAGGCCTTGTTGTAGGTGAGGGTATTGATGGGAACCGGCAGATTTGGGCTGGAATTGCTCCCGTCACTGATTGTGAAGAAGGGGAGGCTGGCTTTGCCTGCGGCGCTATAGTGGTCACCCAGGCGGGTGACAACAATGTGGTCCGCGGTATTTGCCGAGCGTGATACCTGTAAATAGAAACCGTACTCACCACTCTCCAGACCGATTCCAGCCGGAGTGAAGGAGGTTGTACCGGAGGTTTTCCCATACTGGGAAAGAATATCCGATGGAGCGGGTGTGGCGGAGATGGCCATTTTTACCCCCGAAAGATTGCCCCCTGTCGGGACGGAGGCAGCTACCGGAGGTATGCCATCGGACTTGCTGTTTGGATAGTACCCCGAGCCACCATCCGTCACATTCACCGCCTTCACCTTGCCGTTACCATCCAGAACGGCCACGGCTACTGCCGTTCTGGTGGGAATTAACTGGTTTGGGTTTGAAAAGGTGATGACGGGAGGTGAGGTGTAGCCGGCCCCCCCGTTGAGAACGCTGACGGAAACCACTTCCCCGTTGGCTATGTTGGCCACCAATTGGGCGGTGCTCTGGCCGTCGAGGGTGGTATTAGCGGTCTTCAGGTATCCTTTTCCGGGGTCATTGATCACGATGCTGGTGATGCTGCCAGGCTTGTATGTCTGCGAGGTGACCAGGGCGTACCCCGTGGCGGTCCCATCGCTTTGCGGAGAGTTGTCAAAGGTGAGAGTCGGGTATCCGTGTTCGGGCATCAGCCAGGCCTGAAAGGAGGCTTTCTGGTCAACAGGCAGATTATCCTGTTGATTGTTGATCGTGTACCTGGTCGGTTCGGCAGTCCATCCCTGGCCCGGGTTTGTGATGGTGACTCCCGTCAGGTTGCCGTTGTTGTCGACATCCAAATTACCTGAGGCGGTTTGCCCGCCGTTGTCGGACAGGAATTGGATGGTGTCGCCCTTTTTGTAGCCTCCGGATGTTTTCGGGAACTCCGAGATCCAAATACCCGTGCTGTAGCCGAAGCCTGGGTTGGCTGGAATCAGGCCGGAGGGGTCCACAGGATTGTTGCCAGGGGTTACCAGATCCACGGAACCCTTCGCAATGACGGCGTAGCCGGCAGCCGGGGTGCCCGTGATGGTGGAGCCGTCCGCCCTTATTATTGTGGGGGTGTTGAAGGTTACGGTCGTCTGGCCGTTGTAAACCGTGTCATCTGTTACCGGGATTTGGAACGGGACGGAGGAGTTCTGTCCAGCCGCGGAAATGGCGGAGGGCGCTCCGGGCATGTAGTTGTTCTCGCCCCACCAGTAGTTTTCGGAGTAGGCGCGAACGGGACCAAGGCTGTTGATGTGCCAGGCATTCTGGCGGTAGGAAATGGAACCGAATTGGTAGGGCACGGCATTGCCGTACTTGCCCTGGGACCAAGTCAGGGGGTCCACCGCCTGGGCGTCGGTCCAGACCACATCGGGGATACCAGCCGTAGGTGCGGGAATCCCCGGGGCGCTACCCGGCATCGCCCCACCGGGGGCCAAATCGGCCTGCGCCACCCCTGGCATGAAGTGGTTCCACAGCCATTTGGTGTAACCGGTGCCGGTGGTGGGCCAGTTGCCTTCACCAGGAATTGTCGGATCTGTTGTTTCGGAATATTGCCAGGACTGGCCACCCGGTGTTTTTGGAGGCAGGGTGGCAGCCCCGTTGAATCCATAGTTGGTGTCGGGCACGAAGGAACCGCCACCCTCACCGTCGAACTCGAAATAGGTGATGAATTTTGTGGAAGCCACCTGATTGATATCGTTGATCAGCTCAAAGGCCTGGTAGATGTTGTTTTTTGGCGGGCTGCCCGCCTTGCCATCCGTAATGTAGACGTTTCCCTCAAAATTGACATTGGCGGGGTCCTCGGACCCATCGGGGGTTTCGTTTCCATAAAGGTGCCAGGCATCCTTGAGGTAGGCGCAGGCGCCCACCTGGATGTCAGCGGGGGAGCCGTCCGGCTTTTGCAGTTTGCCAAGGGGTTCGAGGAAATCGGTGACGATCCAAGGAACCTGTGTTGTGCCATAGGTATCGCCGAGGGCCGGGTTGAGGTAATTGTAGAGACCCTTTTTGTCTGCCTTCCAGTCGCCGATATTGATGATGGCGGTGCTGACGCCGGTATTGGCGACGAATGAGAGATAATCGCTGGCCCAGGCCTTGAACTTGGCGCGGCTGGGGACCTCGACGGCCCCGGCAACGACCGAGCCCACCACCGCAGAATTTGCCGGCACGGGCGCATTTCCGATGGTGACGGGGACCGTTTCGTTCGGCGCATATCCTTGGCCAGGATTGTCTATGGTGATAGCAGTCACCACGCCATCAGCGATATCCGTGGAGTTTATGGCAATGGTGGCGGTTTGAAAATCAGGCGGGGTGTTCGCGGTCAGTTTTATGGTCACCTTGGGCGGATTGTTGGCATCATATCCGGAGCCGCCATTGGTGAGGGTGACGTAATCGATGTAGCCATTGTTGAGATGGAAAGAGAAGGTGGCGTTGGTGCCGTTCTGGTTTGAGGGCGGGGAGACGGTGATCGAGGTATTGTCGGCAGTGTAAGGACCTGCCTGGGCTCCGGAATTGGGATTGAATGTGTATTTGGTGATAACACCGTTTTGAATTGTGGCGGTGGCTTTGGCGGCTATCCCACCGCCCAATTTAGGACCTGAAATAGTTACGCTAGGGGCTGAGGTGTATCCCGATCCGCCACTGGTGATGGGGATGGACGAGATTCCGAAGGCTGTCTCCGTGAAGGCGATGTCCTGGCCGAAGTGGGAGAGCTGGACAACGGGGTTCAACTTCAGCGGGGCGGTGGCTGTGACGCCATGGTTGCCCTGGGTGGCAAACGAGATATTTTTCTGCCAGAAAGTTGTACTCGGTTCGACCACGGTCATCAGCGGGTTATCGTTACCGGCGAGGCGTGCACGGGCCTCGGCGGAGTCCAGGAAGGCCGCGGCGACATCGGCATAGGTGACAAAGGGGTCTTGGAGGGCCTGAATCCATCCCTGTTTTTCGGCTGTTGATGGCTGGCGGCCGAGGATGGAAACGTACATGCCGTCCACCGCGTAGGTGGAAGCCTCGCGGCTTTCGAGGATGGCCTGGGCCACCGCCTGGCGGCTGGTGCCGGATGATAGTTTGTTCAGCCAGTTTTTCAGTCCTTGCGTATCCGGACTGCGACCGAGTACCGTGCGGTAAAGCATGTCCATGTAGGCGGCGTTAGTGAGCGTGCCGGATTTTTCCGGGGAGGCCAGGAAGGCGGCAGCGAGCGATTCTTCCCGGATCGTCGAGATGCCACGCCCCGATCCCCACGAAAGGCTAAGAACATCGATCCATTTTTTATGGTCTTGTCCGGAAACTCCACCGGGAAAGCCATTGATGCGTGTCTCCCACGCAGCCAAGCCGGCCGCATCCGGTTCACGGTTCAAGATTTGGGAGTAGTAGCCGGTGATCATTTTCTGGTTGTGTTCGGGTGAGAACAGGATCTGACGCGCCACGTTCACGGGTGACACGCCGTTTTCCAGTTGTGTGGAGTAGTAGGCGAGGCCCTGTGGATCGGGAAGCCGGTCCAGACCCACCCGGTACATCAGGGACACCTGGTCGAGCAGGGCGATGCTGGCGGGGTTGAGGCGAGCCTCGAGGACCTCGAGAACCGGGTGGGCGTTTTTACGGATATTCTGCATCGGAAATTTCCTGTGAAGTGAATTGGCCAAGATGGGCTTGGCGACCTGGGTTAATTGCGGAAGAGGGGTTCTTGCAGAAAGCGCTTACAACAGAAAGCACCAGTATAAGGCACTAACAATCGGGTGTGCAAACAAAAATATCAATTAAAGTGAAAGGTTATGTGGAGGCATCTGGAAGAAAAATATTAGTGTCTTCAGTCAAAGTGGTGATGCCAACGCCGCTAGAAATCTTGCAGCTGATGTAGTTGAATTTTCCTAAATGAGGGTTACGTAGAGTGAAGAGACCCAAGGTGTCCCTTCTTAAGATGTTCAGAGGATTGCGAACTCATTAAACAAATTTCGATAGCGGTGATGCCAAAAAACGAATGATCATTCATTAAATATAGATAAAATAAGAATTAATAATAAATATATTTAAACTAAATACTTTATTGTTGATAAAAAAGCATACCATCTGATTTGTCCTTCCAGAAACTGTGACCTAGGGTTCCTCGGGGGTTGGATCGTAACGATCATTCGTGCGTTCCCCCATCCGCGCCTTTCCCTGAAAAACCGACACGAAGGAGCCCAGCATGTGGAATTTCATTCCCGAGTCCCTGGTTCGCCTGCAGTCGTTTCGTCGCCGGCCCGGAAGGGTGGGTCGAGTTGCGGGAGGGATCAGACCCGGTCTGGAAATCCTGGAGACGCGGCTGACCCCGGCCTTTGTGTACGGGCTGGACAATGATTGGGGGTCGGGATTCCAGGCGCACGGGCTGCTGACCAACGACCAGAAGGCGCCCATGGTGAACTGGAAGGTGGAGTTCGACTACAACCGCGACATTTCCTCGATGTGGGACGGCAAGGTGGCGTCCAAAGAGGGGCACCATTATGTGATCACCCCGGAGTCGTACAACGGGACGTTGCAACCGGGGGCGAGCATCAACATTGGCTTTCTGGGGGCGGGGGGCAGCAAGAGTGACCTGCCCCTGAATGTGCGGGTGACCTGGGATGGCTCGGGTACGGCGCCACTGCCGTCGCTTTCGATCGCGGATGCTTCGGTTCTGGAGGGGGATACAGGCACCAAGACCGTGGCGTTGACGGTGACGCTGTCGGCGGCGTCGGCTACGCCGGTCACGGTGGCATTCGCCACCGCCGACGGGACGGCCAAGGCGGGTTCAGACTACACAGCCGCCAGCGGATTGCTGACCTTCGCCCCGGGGGAGACGAAAAAGACCGTGTCCCTGACCATCCAAGGTGACAAGGAGGTGGAGCCGGACGAGGTATTCACGCTGAAGCTGAGCGGGCCCTCGGGTGCGATGCTTTCCCGCAGCAGCGCCACCGTCACGATTTTGGCGGACGATGTGGGGCCCGTGCAACCCGTGGGAGCCGGCAAAGGAGACCTGACCATCAGCGATGACTGGGGGAGCGGGTTCACGGCGCAGGTCACGCTGACGAACACGGGTACCACCGCGATCAGCGGGTGGAAGCTGGGTTTTGATTTTCCGTTTGCCATCACCAACATCTGGAACGCGCAGGTGGCGGGGCAAACCGGCAGCCGTTTCACGTTGCAGGACGCCGGGTACAACGCGACCATCCAGCCGGGCGGCACGGTCTCCTTCGGGTTCACCGGGAGCCCTGGCAACGTGAAGGCGGGTCCGACCAACTGGACCCTCAATGGCGCGTCCATTAGCTCGACCTTCAATGGGACCGGCGGGTCCCAGCCGGGGACGCCCGCGGTGCCCCCCACGATCACCATCGCGGACATGAGTGTGCAGGTCGGCACTCCGTCGAACGGTGTGGCACCCGGCTATTTCAGCACGATGGGCAACCAGATCGTGGATGCCAACGGGCAGGTGGTGCGCCTGTCGGGTGTGAACTGGTTCGGCATGGAGGGGACCAACTATGCCCCGCATGGCCTGTGGACGCGTGGCTACAAGGAGATGATGGACCAGATGAAGCAGACGGGCTTCAACACGATCCGCCTGCCGTTTTCCAACCAGTTGTTTGATGCGGGGAGTGTGCCGAACGGGATCGACTTCAGCAAGAACCCGGATCTGCAGGGATTGAACGGTCTGCAGGTGTTGGACAAGATCGTGGCCTACGCCGGGCAGATCGGGCTGCGGATTTTCCTGGACCACCACCGGTCCAGCGCCGGGGCGGGCACGGAGGGATCGGGCCTGTGGTACACGGCGGCCTACCCGGAGGCGCGATTCATCGCCGACTGGAAGATGCTGGCGACGCGTTACGCGGGTAACCCGACCGTGATCGGGGCGGACCTGCACAACGAGCCCCATGGGCAGGCCACCTGGGGGGATGGGAACACACTGACCGACTGGCGCCTGGCGGCGGAGCGGGCTGGCAACGCCATCTTGGGGGTGAACCCCAAGTGGCTCGTCATTGTGGAGGGGATCGAGTCGGGAGCCTCGGGCAACTACTGGTGGGGCGGCAACCTGTCGAACGCCGGGGCGAACCCGGTTCGGCTCTCCGTGGCCAACCGGCTGGTTTATTCCACGCATGACTACCCGGCTTCGGTGTATCCGCAGTCGTGGTTCAGCCAGCCGAACTACCCGGACAACCTGCCGGCCATCTGGGACAAGAACTGGGGCTACCTGTTCAAGAACAACATCGCCCCGGTGCTGGTGGGCGAGTTTGGAACCAAGCTGGAGACCACCAGCGACAAGGTGTGGCTGAACGCGCTGGTGAAGTACATGCAGGGTGGCATCACGGGGGGTGCGCTGCCCGCCGGGCAGCAGGGGCCTAGCTGGACCTACTGGTCATGGAACCCGAATTCCGGTGACACCGGAGGGATTTTGGCGGATGACTGGAGGACGGTGCGGCAGGACAAGCTGGACCTGATCCGGCCGATGCAGTTCGCGATGGGCGCGTCGACCGACGGGAAGGTGACGGCATATTTCGAAGTGTCGCTGTCACAGCCATCCACCAAGACGGTGACGGTGAATTTCGCGAGCGTGGACGGGACCGCCAAGGCGGGCAAGAATTACACAGCCACCAGTGGCACGCTGTCATTCGCCCCGGGTGAGACGAGGAAATCGATCCCGGTGACGATATTGCCGGACTCGACCATTACCACGGACCTGGCGTTCACGCTGCGCCTGAGTTCTCCCGTGGAGGGGGTGCTGGGGACGGTCACCCAGGCGACGGGGACGATCCGGAAGCGGTAGGGTGACAAAACTTGGCAAGTATCCCCGATCATATTGAAAATCAGTTGAATAAAACACGTTTTCTAATATGATCGGGGAATGAAAAGTCTACAGGAATTCGTGGAGGAGCAATCGGCGAAAGGCCGGGGATTTTTCACGAAATCGGCGGCTTTGGCCGCATGTGCCATGAATCCAACGGGTTTTCAGGGGGCTGCAGCGAGACTTTGCAGAAAGGGCCGCCTAGCCTCACCCCGGCGAGGGTTTTATTTGATCCTGCGCCCGGAGGACCGTGCCTTCGGGGCACCCGATCCGGCGTGCTGGATCGGGCCACTGATGGCGTACCTCGGATTGGATTACAGGGTTTCGCTGTTGCGGGCCGCCGCCTTCCATGGGTGTTCGCATCAGGCGGCGATGGTTTTCCAGGTCATTGTCCCCAGGCAGCTTCCACCCATCTCCATCGGTCGGCATCAGTTGAGATTTCATTATCAGGAGCCGGGAGCCTTTGCGAAGGTGAACCGGTCCGAATGGCTGACGCAACAGAAAACGGAGTCAGGATTCGCCCTGCTAGCAGGGGTGGAACTCACCCTTCTCGACATGTGCCGTTACCACTCCAGTGCCGGGGGAATGAACGGAGTGGCGCAGGCTGTCGAGGATCTGGGACGGAAGGCCCGAGGCCGAATCTTGGCGGCGGCAGCCGCTGGGTATGAAAACGCATGTGTGCGCCGGCTGGGCTACCTGCTGGAGCGGTTCGGCCATGGAAGTCAGGCCCGGGCCCTCCTGCCCTTTGCGGCAATTGCCAAGTCGTCCAAGCCTTTGGACCCTTCGTCGTTGGCCATCATTCCAGGATCGGCCAAAGGGGTCGAACACCATTCAACCTGGAAACTGGACATCAATGTAACGGTGGAGACCGATCATTGATTCCCATCGGCCATGTCCGTCAGTGGTCCTTCCAATCCCCATGGGTGGACCTTCGCCAGGTGGAACAGGACTTGGTGATTTCCCGTGCCATTTGCGACCTGTTCAACCATGAGGGATTGAGGGGAAAGATCGCCTTCCGGGGTGGCACCGCCATTCACAAATTGGTTTTTGAAAAAGCCCTGCGATATTCCGAGGACATTGATCTGGTGCAAACGGTAGCCGAGCCCATTGGCGGGATCATCGACTCCGTGAGGTCCGCGCTCGGATGGCTTGGTCGTTGTTCGACTGACAGGACCCCCCATTCGACGCACCTGACCTTTCGGTTCCAACCGGAAACCGGCGGTGGGGAGAAACTCCGGCTGAAGGTGGAAATTAACACGCGTGAGCACCAGAGCCTGATTGCCTTGAAAACCAAGGTATTCGGCGTGAGGAGCGACTGGCATGAAGCGGAGGCAGAAGTCGCGACCTTTGGACCGGAGGAATTGTTCGGCACCAAACTGAGGGCCCTGCTTCAGCGCGACAAGAACCGGGACTTGTTTGACCTGCATCGGGGCCTGTCACTGCCCGGTCTGGATCCTGACTGGATAGTCACATGCTTCCTCCACTACCTGTCCAGGGAGGGTCGATCGATCACACGGGCGATTGCGGAGGAAAGGATGCTCGGGAAGCTTGAGCGGAGCCTCACAGCGGACGTGGTGCCACTGCTTCCCGCCGGAGTTGTTTTCGATGAAAGTTCAGCGGTGCGGGCTTTCGAGCGGGTCTGGCGGGAATTGATCGGAAGGATTCCCGGTGATGGCTGGAAATTAGCTTCAGAGGTGATCCGGTTGGTTCGAGGGAAAAAATATCCAGGTTTTTTGGAGGAATTTCCGGACTAGTTTTTTTGAAAAATAGAAGTGATTCGTGGCATGGCTGCCATCCATTCCTAGCGCCCTCCAAAGGGGATGGCCCGCCGGGACCTGGTTGGGTGAAAGGGGATTTGTGGTTATGCTGCGGGCAGGATTAGCCAGGGAGCCCGCAGCCATGCCGTCATTGACATGCCATGTTCCCCAATCGGTGCTGGACGCATTGAAAGCCAGATGCATGTCCACCGGGGAAAGCCTGGACCATCTGGTGACAGAGGCTTTGGCCGACGCGCTGCAACTGGAGCACGCGACCCTCTTCCAGGTATCCACCTCCGGAGCCCTCGTGGAAGGGGTGTACCGGGGATCCGTTTCGGTGGCCAAGCTGCTGGAGCATGGGGATTTCGGGCTGGGGACTTTTGACGCGCTGGATGGCGAAATGGTGGTGCTGGACGGAAAATGCCACCAGGCGCGCGGGGATGGGACCGTGGCGGAGGCGGACCCCAGCGGCAAGGTGCCCTACGCGGTGGTGACGCATTTTCAGCCGCGGGAGACGGGATCCGCTCCCGAGATCCGGTCCGTTGCTGAGCTGACCGCGTTTCTGGATGGTTTGCGCGCCACGGGCAACCTGTTTTTCGCCTTCCGTGTGGACGGTCTGTTTGACCGCGTGCATTTGCGCGCCGTCTGCAAGGCGACGGGGCATGAACGGCTGGTGGATGCGGCGGCCAGGCAGGCGGAATTTTCCCATACGGGTCTGGAAGGGACGCTGGTGGTTTTCTGGACGCCGGCTTATGCCAAGAACCTGGGTATTCCGGGTTACCATCTGCATTTCATCAGCGCGGACCGCAAGCGCGGCGGGCATGTGCTGGACTGTGCCGGTTCGGGCTGGCGGGTGCAGGTGCAGCAGATCACCGATTTCCGGATGGCAATCCCGGAAACGAAGGAGTTCCTGCAGGCGAACCTGACGCGGGACCCGAGTCGGGACCTGGAACAGGCTGAACGGTGAGGTGCGAGACAACGTTTCCCGGGGCGAAGGAATCAGCAGGAATCAAGTCCCTGCCGGGATGGGGTTTTGGCCGTTCCAGGTGGTGGTGGCCAGGGTGGGGGTGAGGAATTTGGTGGGGTCGAAGCCGGTGATGCCCACCACCGGGTTGCCGGCCCAGTAAACCCCGGCGGTGAAAGGCATGTCGCCGAAATAGTAGCTGTTCCAGGGGGTAGCTGGCGGGTCGTTTGGATTGAACTGCGATGGGTCGCCATAAAGGGAAGACAGGACGGCGTATGGCAGGGTGGTGTCGGTGAAGGCCGGGGTGTCCGCCGAGGGGGTTCCGGGAGGGCTGGCGCCATACTGTTGGATCAGGACCCCGTCGATCAGGGGCAACCCTCCGGCGGTGGCCAGGTGCAAGGCGGAAAGCAGATCCATGGTTGGCAACTGGTTAGCCATGGCTTCGGGCATGGTTTGGGCCAGGGAAAGTTTGGCCAGGAAGTTGGCGCTGGAAAGAACCGTGTCGAGGTTCCAGGGACTGCCCAAAGCCGGCTCTCCCTTGACGATGGCGCTGGCGGGCACCGGCACGATTTTTATGGCGCTGCCGAGGATTTCCCGACCGGCCCAGGTCACAGCAAGGATGCCGGCGGCAACCTCCTCGGGTGAACCCTGTCCGTGACAGGCATCGATATGGGCCTCAAAATCTTGGGCCCAGATCAGGTTGCCCGCGGTGGTTTTAAGCTCGTCAAGCGTTGGGAAATCGGCAAAGGCGCCACTGCCGCCCATGGCGGCGGTGAGGATATTGACCGCCAATTGCTGACGATCGGCCGGATTGGCAATGTCGCCGGTCCAGCAGGTGATTGCCTGTTGGATGGTGGTCCAACTGACATGACTGGGGTCGACACCACCCGTGAATTCAACGGTGACACCCGTGAGGCGACCGGATGTTGCTATGGGATCCCTGATTGATGGTGCACCATCAATAACCACGGCGTATCCGGGTGGTGTAAGTCCAGAATTACCGGTTGGATTGGTGTCGAGGAAGTAGACATAGGGCGCGGGCGAAGTGGCCGTCACCGCGCCACCGAGATTGTTTAGGCCGATGTGCTGCTGCCAGAAGAAGAGGTTGGTGCCGTTGGTGGCGACCAGGGGTGATGGTACGGCGAGGCGGGAGGAACCCTCGGGGGATGAGACAAAGCCAGCCACGGCGTCGGCGTAACTGAAACCGGGGCGGCCCAAGGCTTTGATCCAGCCGATCCTTTCGGAGAATCCGGGTGTCCTTCCCAGCAGCTGGGAGTAGAGACGGTCCACCACGGTGGCCGAAGCTTCGGGGCTTTCGAGGAAGGCCAACGCGAGAGACTGCCGGCTGGTGCCAGATTCCAGGGCCTTGGAATGGGAATACCGTCCGCCCTGATCAGCCGAACGGCCGAACACCGATTGGTACAGCAGGTCCACAAAGGCTTCATCGGATAAGGTGCCGGATTTTTCGATGGAGGCGAGCATAGCGGCCACTAGGCGTTCCTCACTGGCACCTTTCCCGAGGGTGGCGACATGGGAGGCGAGGCCGGCGGAGTCGGGCGCGCGGTTGAGGATGCCGTGGTAGTAGCCTGTGACGATTTTTTCACGATGTTCGGCGGAGCCCAGCAGGCTGGCGGTGACGGCGGCCACCGGTTCACCGGCGTCGAGGCGGCTGGCGAAATGGGCCAGACCGCCGGCATCGGGTAGACGGTTCAGCGTGAGTCGGTAGAGGTTGGTGACGGATTCCAGCGCGCCGGCCGAGGCGGGGGTGAGCCGATCCTCCAGGGTTTGGAGGGCGGGCCGGGCGTTTTGGCTTCGGGCAGCGAGTCTTGACATGGTTGAGGAGATCCCGCGGGGTGCCTTCGGTCCAGGGGCAAGGTTGACCCCTTTGGCGGAAAGGTTAGAGACCTGCTTGATCTTACCAAGGCTGTTCAACTTCCTCGGGTGTGAGGCAGCACGATGCCGCCGATGATGTTGTCGGAGAGGGCCTGGGCGAGGGGGACCACCTCAGGGAAGGGGGGCAGGGCTTTTCCTTCCATGGCGCCGACCAGGGTGACCAGGAGGCTGAGGTTGTCAGAATGCTGCCCTGGGGCGCCTCGGGATCGAGGTGCATTTCCATGTGAATGCAGAATGTGCGGATCATCTCCAGGGTATTCCGGTGGATCGGTTCCAGGGATGCCGCAGGTGCCCACAGGATGCCCAGGCCGTTCGCGATGGGGTAGAGGATCTCGCAGGCCTGACGCATTAAGAGCACGGTGTCGCGGGCCAAGTCCTTAGTTGAGCGTGAAAGCAGCTTTTTCATTGAGATGGTTTTGGGTTTGAGTGTCTTGTTGGTTTTGTTCGGTTTGCTGGGTTTGGCTATATTATTACTATTTGGATTATCTAAAAATAACGGGCAGATGTTTTGCCAAGCTGTTTGGAGATATCATCCCAGTTTCCTGGCGGGCAGGGGAGGGACGCCACCCGAGGCAACCAATCTTAGACGGTGGTGCCAATAGTGCCAGGAACGCGGGCGGAACTGGCCTGCCTGGGCGTGTGCCAACACTTTGCGTAGCCTTTCATCACCGGTGAGCCGCGCCAATTCTTCCATGTCGTGGAAGTCGCCGATATCCATCACCTGGGCGATGATCCGGTCGGGGTACAGGAGGGCATCCTCCGGGGATTTCCACCAGATATACCGGGAGGCCAACCGGTGGAGCAGGGTTCTCAGGGGTTCGGCCAGTTGATCCATGGGTTACCCGGGTTGCGGAAGGGTATCAGACTATTATTTTGACCTGCAGTAGAGGTCTGGTTCTTTCAGGAGGGGTCAGAAGGCTTTTTCCCGGCTTCGCGGTCGATCTGGTCGCGGGTACGGCGGGCGGGATCGACTTTACGAGTTGGGGCAAGGCGTTCGACCTCGGCGGGGTCGATGGTCCAGGGGGACTTGGCATCCTTGCGGATAAGGGTGAGCGAATCGGTGCGGGCATCGCCGGCGTAGCGGCAGAAGATCCGGATCTTGCCTTTGAGGACCAAGCGGTCGCCCTTGGCCATGGGTTCGAGGGTTTTCTCGAAGGCGTTGAGCCGCTCCGTCTCTGTGGCGGAGAGGACGAATTTCTTGGCCGGGTTGTAAAGCGGCATCGAGCTAAGTTCACTCCAGACCTGGTCCGGTGATCGTTCCCCTTGGTCTAGGGTGCCCGCTGCAAGGATCACCTTGCCATCAAGCAGTATGTCGAACATCACGACCCGCCCGGCCATTGCCCGGCTGGATGACATCAGCATGGTCAGGAGCGCTGCCACCCCGAGAAAAAGCGTTCGCATGAGAAGTACTCAACCGGATGACTGGACCCGAGTCATTGTAAACCGGTCGGCCACCCTGAGGGTGGGTGATTTGGGGACGGAAAGGCAAACCGTTTGGAATCGTGGCAGAATGGAGCGGGAGATATCAAAGTGATGGGAGATGGCGGTCATGAGCCCTTTGTTCGCGGAGGTGGTGACCCAGCAGCAGGCGATCCACATGGTGCTGCACAACCTGCTGGCCAGCCTGGCGTACGGGATAGCCGGTATCGGCCTGATGGTGGCGGCCTTCAAGACCTTCGACTGGATGACCCCAGGTCACCTGGGCCAGGAGATTCTGGAGAAAGGGAACATCGCGGCGGCGATTCTGGCGACCGGCTTTCTGCTGGCGGTTGCGTTGATCGTGGCGGCGGCGTTCTCGTGAGTTTCGCATGGCCCATGGGCCCCCGCCTGGGAGGTGGCCGATGAGATCCTCGACCAAGGTGGCGCTGGTGCTGGGGGGAGTGACCGCGGTTTCCGGCGGGCTGGTCTGGTACCTGTGGGACAAAGGGTTTGGCGCGGGTGGGGGCCATGCCTCCCATGGCTTTACCCCATGGCTATTCCGCGGAAGGTCCTCCGGCCTGCCAGGCGGGATGACCCATTCCCCGCAGGCCGGCATCGTCCGCGGGGGTTTCGGCACCACTGCCCATGCGATCTCCGGATCCTCGGGAGGCTGACCCCATGTGGCGCGAGGTTTCCGAACCCCGGCCGGACTGGCGCCAGCGTGTGGAGTCGCAGGGATTTGTCTTCCACTCGCCCGACGGTGAACCCTATTGGGACGAGGGGGCATGCTACAGGTTTAGCGCCGCTGAAGTGGACGAGCTGGAGGCGGCGACGCTGGCCCTGGACCGTATGTGCCTGGAGGCCGTGGAAAGCGTGCTGGCCGAGGGCCGGCTGGCGATGTTCGGGATCCCCGAGGCGTTCCACGGCTGGATCCGCGAGAGCTGGGAGACGCAGGAGCTGACGATCTACGGTCGGTTCGACCTGTGCTGGCGGCCGGGGCAGCCGCCTAAGTTGCTGGAATACAACGCCGACACGCCCACCTCGCTGCTGGAGGCGGCGGTGATCCAGTGGCAGTGGCTGAAGGACACACGGCCGCAGGGGGACCAGTTCAACTCGATTCACGAGAAACTGATCGGCGCGTGGAAACGCCTGGGGGAGGAGTTCCGGGGTGGGGTCCATTTCGCCAGCGCGGGGGGCAGCGCCGAGGATTTCATGACGACCACCTACCTGCGCGACACGGCGGCGCAGGCCGGATTGCCGACGGCGCACCTGCCAGTGGACTCCATCGGCTGGAACGCGAGGTTGGGGAAGTTTTTCGATCCCAAGGGCCACGAGATCCGGACCATCTTCAAGCTGTACCCGTGGGAGTGGATGTTCCACGAGGCGTTCGGTGAGCATTTGACGCGCGCGGCGACGCGTTGGCTGGAACCGCCTTGGAAAGCAATTTTGTCCAGCAAGGCCCTGCTCGTGGCGCTATGGGATTTGTACCCGGGACATCCGCATTTACTGGAGGCGCGGCTGGAGCCGTTTGGAGAATCCTTCGTGCAGAAGCCCCTGCTGGGGCGGGAAGGGGCCAACATCGCGCTGGTGGCGGATGGCGAGATCACCTGCCGGACGGACGGACCCTACGGGCACCAGCCGTCGGTCTACCAGCAGCTCTGCCCGCTGCCGGTGTTGGATGGCCGACACACGCTGGTGGGTAGCTGGATGGTGGACGGACACGCGTGCGGCATGGGGATCCGCGAGGACGCCGGGCCGATCACGGGGAACACGAGTCGCTTTGTGCCGCACTGGATGGGTTGATGGGGACCGGAGCCAACGATGAAACGGATTGGTATGAGGTGTCTGGTGGTCTTTCTGATGGCCGGAATGTTGACTGCGGGGGCGCGGGCGGATGTCGCGCCGGTTTCCGGGGAGGAACTGGAGCGTCGGGCGACCCTGGTCTTGGAGGGCCGAATTGAGGGAATACGGATCAGTCGCGAGTCCTCGGAATTCGAGCCCGGGGTGGGCAACACCGACTGGGGGATCTACCTGACCTTGGATGTGGAAAAGGTGGTGAAAGGGATCGCGCCGGACGGGACGCTTGAGGCCCGCTGTTTCCGAGTGCGGCAGAGGCGCAGCCTGGTGGAAAGCCTGACACCCTCGGGCCATCACCCGGTCCCAGCCGTTGGCACCAGGGTGCGGGCTTACCTGAACGGGGAGGCCGGGGCTTGGCGGGTCGTGCTGCCCAACGGGATCCTCGCACTGGATGGTTCCTTGGAGGATGCGCCCGAGGTGTGGGCCCTAAACCGGGGCGGATACACGCTGGGCCTGCCGCTGGAACTCTGGGCCGTCGCATTGGGGGCTGGGCTGGTGGGCTGGTCTATCACAGCATTGGTGCGGCGGGTGCGGCGGCGAAGTGCCGGCGGGGCAGGGGGTGGCGACAGTCCGGAGATACAGCAAGGGATTTATTCGCCCACACCTTAGCCCATATTCGGGCGATAATTCGGATTGTTATTTAAGCTTTTCCATGCCAGCCAGGAATGCATCCAGCATCGGCTTCAGTTTGACAGCGTACAGGTGGTAGCCACCCTCCTGGGTGAGGTGGATATTGTCAGGCGTGAACAATCCCTTCGTCAGCGTGCCGTCGGCGTTCACCATGTCCCCCCAGATGTCGAGCACCCTGACTTTGGGATCGGCCTCGAGGTCGAGCTTGTCCAATGCCGCGTTTACCTTTCTGATGTCCTCGTAAAACGGGTTGCCGGGTGTGTGGGCCGGGAAGACTTTCACGACGATGACCGGTGCCTTGGGGAATTTCTCCCGGAGGTTGAGGGCGCACATCTTGATGCCGCGGGCGACGGGCTCGATTCCGGTCTCGGGCGTGAAGAACATGTTGTTGTTGCCGATGAGGAGCACGCAGACTTTCGGTTCCAGGCCTTCCACGCCCCCGTGATCGAGCCGCCAGAGGACGTTCTGCGTCTTGTCGCCGCCGATGCCGATGTTGACCGTCTTCAGACCCGGGAAGTGTCTGGGCCATGCTTCGCCCCACTGCATGGTGATGCTGTCGCCGACGAGCAGGACATCCACGGGACCCTTGTTGGCCTGGGCGGCCTTGACGAGGTTGGCGTGGGTGTCCAGCCAACTGGTGCCGCCCCAGAAGCCAGCCGAAGGGGTGACCGGCCACAACGCTGGCTTGTGCTGGTTGACCTCGCTCCCGGGCCGACGTTGGAACTCCGGCTTCAGGACATAGTCCCTTTCCTGGGCGGAAAGGGGCCAGCCGGTTTTCTTCGGTTCGGAGGTTGGGTGGGGGTAATCGATACCCCATGCGATGTTCGAGGCCAAGGCGAGCAAGGATAGGGCCAGGAGGGTGCGTCTGTGGCAGGTCATGAGCGTGGTGACCTCGCTAAGCCGATGGATTTTAGCATCTCTTCTAGGAGGGGTTTCCATGCCAGAAAAGGTAAACGATGGAAGTTTACTTTTGACCCCAAGTGGTTGCCATGTGGTTGGCTGCACAAGTCCGGATATCTTGGGGAACGTGTTTTTTCCTATCATGTGTTTGTTGTGGATAACAGTGGTGAATTCCGCGAGGAGTCTGGACGATGATGGCATGGCCGACGATTGTCTCGGGCGGGTTGATGTTAGCGGTGGGGCTGTTCGGGTTTTTGACCTCGGAGCTGCAGCCTGCGCCGAAGACCGCGCTGATTCCGGCCGGGCTGGGGGCGCTGCTGATCCTCTGCGGGGTGCTGGCCTTCCAGGAGAAACTGCGCAAGCATGTGATGCACGCCGCGGCCATGGTGGGCTTGGTGGGTCTGCTGGGCGGGTTCGCCCCGCTGATCCGGCAGATGGCCAAGGGAGACGGTTTTGATCCCCTGAAGCGTTCGGCCATCGCCGGCGAGTTGACGGTGGTGATCAGCGCGGTGTTCGTGGGGATGTGCGTGAACTCCTTCATCCAGGCGCGGCGGGGGCGGGAGGCGGGGGGTGGAGCAGGGGTTGGCAAAACTGTCCAGTGAAAGATCCGCGTCCAAGACCGGTTTCCGGGCTTATCAACCCGGAGCGGCCCAAGGCCCGTTTGGCTGCCAGCATCCAAGGCCGGATTGGCCGTTGCCCAGCAAATGCATTACGGGCTCAAGAAAAATCTTCAACAAGGAACAAGTCTGCTCCAAGCTAGCGCCTTGATCATTCAGTCTGCCTTTTTTGAGAAAAGCGCCCCATTGCTTTATTTTGTCGGAATCCCCTGAGAACTGTTCGGTCAGTGCCACCGGGGTGTCGACCGGAACCGGTGTTTTGCGATTGCTGAACGTGGCGGCCACGGCGGTCAAAACGCTGTCGCCCCCGAATGAAAAGTTGCTGGCCAGGAACCACAGGTCGAAGAGATCCTTCATGCGGCTGTTCACCATTCCCAGAGTAACCATTGCGTGGAGTTTCTCGGCGATGACGGTTTCCCGGGGATAGGCCTGCAGGGTGGGGGCGGGGAAATCTAGCAAGGTCGGGAATCTGACCGGAGCCGGGTCGGGGACTATGACGTCACCAAAACCGAAATCTATCTGAAGGCCGATCCGCGCCTGATCCAATCGAGCCAGACAGCAAACGCGCACGCCCTCGTGGACCTGGTCCTCACGGATTCGTTCCCCCCGAACGGAACTGGTGTCAAAAACCAGTCCGTCTTCCTCCACTTGTTGGCTGCAAATCAGTCGCACCATGGATTCAAGGCGGGGAATGGAGCTTTCTCCCAGGGCGAGCAAATCCAAATCACGCGTCGGACGATGGGGACTGTCGCACCACAATCGAAACAGGTTGGCCCCCTTCAGGGTGAGCTCACTCCGATGGCCTGAATCGCCGAGTCTCCTGAGGAAACGCTCGATGACAAAACGAGTAAGGATATTTTGGAAATCCTCACTGTTTTTTCTGGCCAATTCCGCCAATCTATACCGGACCGATGCTGCCATATTCCGAGGTTGGCTCATACAAGGGCCTCCAAATAGGGTCTCATCACCTTCGCCATGCGAAACTTGGCGGCTGTCTGGTGTAGTTGGTCAGGCGTCGCCTTCTTTTGTTTCAGGCAGTCCCTGGCGGCTTCCAACGCCACATCCAGCCCTACCTTGTGGCGGAAGCGGAAACAGTCCACAACTGTTCGCGCGGGGTCGGTTATCCGGACCATTACGCCGGCCAGGTCATGTTTTTCCACGCCCTGAACCAGGCCTTCCTGCGAGAAACGGAAGACTCTGATGGGCGGGTAAATGATCCGCGGGGTTTTGGATTTGTTTGGAATGCCAAGCCACACTTCAAAAGGCGCCTGCGTGGTCAGGCCATGGAACCTAAGTGCCGAAAGGAGGCAAACTACGGAATGGGGATAACGTTTGCCGGTTTCCCGCAGACCTTGGTTTTCATCTACCTGCACCCCGGCAAGGGTGTAAAGGCCCCGACCGATTCGCTGGAGGTCGCCTTTTTTGCAGAGCCGGTTCAGGTACTCCCGGGCGATTCCATATGTAGATAAATCCCGGGGTCGCAGCACGCCAACCTTCCGGGCTATTTCGAGGATCATTTCTGTCTTGGTGCGGCTCATGTTGAATTCTGGCTATGTTACAAAAAGTAGGCAAAAATCAATTATTACCTATATATTGAAACATTGCGACAAATAACAATACCGATGGTTTCCCTCTAAGGGAATGGTTGGGAATTGGCGTGCTGAATGGATGGACATTCAGGACAAAGCCCTGGTTTTGATTTGGGTTATTGGAATGATGGATTTTGGTGGCGGGATAAAGGCTTTATCCATGGGGTATTTCCAAAATAGTGATCTTTTGGTCACAGACTCTGGCTGGAATTCCTCGGCGAAGAAACCGGGAGGCGATCAAGTCGTCGTGTAAGTTTTTGGCCCTGCTACCACGGATCGATTCCGGCCGAAAAGTGATTTCGATCAATTAGTCGAAATCAAACCGGATAAAACCCAAGGAATATATGGGATATTGTATTTCGATCGGGGCCTTTTCAAACTATTCCGGGGCCTTGCTGTGTACCTGCCGGCCGATGGAAATTTGAGCCGGTGATTCTGTCAACAGGTTTTTTCTTAGGCGGGGTTGTGGTGTGCCATCTGGTGGCCTTCTTTTGTAGGTTGAAACAACAGAAATGGAAAAACTTGCAGTTGCTGGTCCTGCAAAAAAAGAAGATGTGGAGCCACACGGATTTGGCGGCTATCCCTGGCCCCGGTTACCTCAGAAGTTGCTTCTCAAGCGCCTTGGTTTCCGCACGGTTTGTGCTCGGTCGAAGCGCAAGACCATTTGGTAGGCTCCCGCTAGGAAGCCGTTGTGGAAGGGGACCATTCGGTCAGCCGGCTTTTGGATTATTCTGTGTTGGGATGAAATCCGACAGGTGGGCGGTAAGTGCCATGGAAGGTGTTGCGACTGATGCGTTGAGGTTCAGCCGGGTTTGCCTGAGGGGTTTGCCGAAGGTCTCGGCTGCCCGGCTTGCCTTGGTGGTTTGGCTGGTGGTTGGTGGCCAGGTCTCCCACGCGCAGCAGGTCCACACGGTGGCCAAACCGAAAGCAGCGGAAAGGGTCAGCCACCAGCCGGCCTGCCCGAAGCCGGGTGAGTCGGTGCTGGTGACGGCGCGGTTGGAAGGGGGCGCAGGCAAAGTTTTGCTGCGTTTGCAGGCGGTGGAGCCGGGGAACTTCATCCGCAAGTCGGACCCGGCCTATGCCAAGGATTGGACCGATCTGCCGATGCGCGATGATGGCGCGGAGGGGGACATCCGGGCCGGGGATGGTGTCTTCAGCGTCCGCGTGCCGGGTGAATGGCAGCGGCACCGTCGGCTGGTGCGGTACCGCGTGGCAGCCGGTGGGAAAGAGGGCAAGCCGGTGGTGTTGCCCGGGGCCGGGGAAAGCTGCCCGAACTTTGCCTGGTGGTGTGACGGGGGATTGGCGCCCTGGACCGGGACGCGGGAGCCGGGCAAGACAGCGCCGTTGGTTTTTTCCAGTGATTTTTTGAACACCCTGCAACCGTTGACTCTGGTGGCGCGCCAGGAGGATGTGGCACGCAGCCAGTGGGATGGCAACTTCCACAAGCAGAAGCAGCAAGGGGCCATCGTTTATCGGGGTGTGGTGTACGACCATATCGAGTTCAGCAACCGGGGGCAGGGCAGTACGCATATCTCCGGCAAGAACAAGTGGGGCCTGAAGTTCAACCAGGGGCATGACCTGCCGCTCTTGGACCACGATGGCAGGCCGTTTCCCACGGGAATGGGGAGCCTGAACCTGAACCCGGGCGGGTCGACCCCGTACCTGCCGATCCTGCGCGGCATCACCGGGCTGGAGGAGGTGCTCTCGATGCGGGCCTACCGTCTGGCGGGTGTGCCCAGCCCGCCCGCGACCTGGGTGCAGTGGCGGGTAGTGCAGGGGGCCGAGGAGGTGTCCGCCATGGACCAGTACACCGGCGACCTGTGGGGGGTGTATGTGGCCCTGGGCGACATGAAGCCGAAGATGCTGGCCGACCGGGACAAGCGGTTGCCCGATGGCCTGACGGTGAGTGTGCAGAGCGGCATCAAGCACACACCCGACGGCATGACCGACGGGGGCAAGCTGTGGGAAGGATTCGCCAACGGGATGCGATCGAACCCGCCGGTGGACTGGTGGCGCAAGAACCTGGACCTGCCGGTCTATTACAGTTTCCACGCGATGAACCGGCTGCTGGGCAATGTGGACCTGCGGCCGGACGGCAACCACGGCTACTACCGGCATCCGGACGGGCGATGGGCGCCGATTCCGTGGGACAACGACATGCTGTTCGTGCCGCGCCACCACCAGCCGGGGCATATCGAGGCGATCGGCTGCCTGAACCACCCGGCCATCGCGCTGGAGTACCGGAACCGGGCCCGGGAAATCCTGGATCTGTTCGCTGCGGACCCCGGCGTCCGCGGTGGCCAGGTAGGCCAACTGCTGGAGGACCTGTCGGTTGTATTGACTCCCAGGGGGTGCCCCGTTGACTGGTCGCGCCTGGAGGAGGCGGTCTGGAACCAGCACCCGCGCATGAACCAGAAGGGCTCGTATTTCGTGAACCCGGCGGAGGGAGGTCATTTCGGCGGCCCGTGGAAGCGGACGCTGGCCACCAATGACTTCGCCGGTTTCAAACGATACCTGCTGGAGTTCTGCACGGATGCAAGGCCGATGAAGAACTACGCCCCCAACGATGGGGACCAGCGGGGCTACGGCTGGGGCTATCTGGCCCACGAGGCAAAGGATGCGGCGATCCCGGCGCGGCCGGTGGTGACACGATCGGGTGATGGGGCCTACCGGTTCCAGGCAACGGGTTTTGTGTCCCAGGCGAAGCACCCTGCTGCAGCTCTCGAGTGGCGGGTCGGCCGTGTGGGGCAGCCCGGCTGGTACGAGCTGGTCGAGCACTGGCGCAAGGAAACCGGATTGGAAAGCTTGATCACCATCCCCGAAGCGGTATTCGCCAAGCCTGGCGAATACCGCGTGCGGGCTCGCTGGCGTGACGGCACCGGGCGGTGCGGACACTGGAGCGAGCCGGTGGTGGTTAAGCAGTAGGGGGCTGTTGTAATGATCGCACACCGATCCAGAAGGTATGTTTATGGTAAACCCATTTGAACCAAAGTCATCAGAAGCCCCGGGTGCTTTCCATCAGGGTGCGGACGTTGTCCTTACATAATAATATAAATTGGATGTGAAATTAGTTAAAAAGTGACCTGCCTTGTTTTGACCTATCCGACTTCCTGCATGGGACGGACCTTGGGTGGAGGGAGAGGGCGCCCTTCCGATTTGAAATGGCAGATAATTTCTTCGACTACTTCGCAGAGGTCGGCGTAAACCTCCTTAGGATCATTGCCGTGGATTCCTGACATGAGGTCGGGGCATTTGCCGATGTAGGTTCCGTCCTGCTCGGACCATTCGACCCATTTGTGATATTGGTCACCTGTCTTCATTTCTGTATTTCCTCAATCGCCAAACGGACCTGTTTTTCCTGATAATGCTTGGCGTCATCTGCCAAGTTGCCGCTGAGTGTGATCGCACCGCTGTAACGCGGATGTACCAGTTTACGGTGTGAGCCTTTACCGCCTGAAATCTCATAAAAACCCGCGGAGCATAAATCTTTTAGCAAATCCCGTATTTTTCTGGCCATTGAAACCGGAAGCCTTTGAGGGTTCTGCTCAAGTACCCCTCGTACTTGCGTCTTTTAAGTATAGGCTATCCTGAGAAACCCTAAAAGAGCCCTGGAAATCGGAAGAATCGTTTAAGATGTCTGGGTCAGTATTTCTATGTCGGCGGCGATGGACGCCATTTTGCCCGGAGGGTTTTCAAAGATTGACCCAAAAACCAGAAAATGACCGGGCGGATTTGTCCAAAATGGCTCCGAACTAATAGTTCAATCTGGGAGCACAGCCTGGCTGGTTTTTCGGAGGAATTCGACTGAGACCAACTCCATTCCGAGATCGAGCCTGTCTTTGCGGCACCCATGATCGCTCTTGTGTTGTCACCCGAATGAACTTCATGCTTAGACACCAACCTGTGCTGACCTTTGACATCGATTTCTGGATCAATGATACCCATCAAAACCGAAACGCCTGTGAAAGGGCCTTGGCGGAGTTGGGCGCCCAATGGGGACCGACTGAATCGGAATGGGGGCCGGTTGAGGGCAGGGTGGGTTGGTTGACCTTGCAAGGAGTCTTCTGTCTCACCAGCCCGTATGGGAGCATAAACATTTTCAGGTCTGTCTCGGGGTTGGGAAGTTGGCAGGAATCCGGGAAGGATGCGGTTCCCATTCACACCGCCGGCGGAGCTACATGCTGGGGAATCAATGACAGGGACCTTTTGGCATGTCAAACCGGGCTGCCGGTGCACCTGAGCAAGGTCAACCGCGTGGAATACCTGACAGGTTATCTGGTGAAAGAGACCATGGATGACAGCAAGGGGCCTGCAATCCATGAAGACCTGGCTGAAACCCTGGCACGGGAGGAAGCCAAACGGAACAGCGTCTGGGATCCCGTGGAGCGGGCCAGGGTACTCCTCGCCACACTCGAATGGGCGGAGGCGCAGCTTCGCCCGGAGCAGCGCCGTAACACGAAGGGATCGGCCCTCAAGCGGCAGGCTATCCTTCTGGAGCAGATGACGAAGGATGGCGTATTCGGCTGACCCCTTCACCGGATGATTTCGGGTGGGAGAGTCGGTCACCGGATGCCACGGGTGCTTTCCATCAGGGCGCGGACGTTGTCCTTGCAGAAGCCGAATTCCCCGCGTTCGATGAACTCGTAGATGACTCCCGTGAGTTCGGAAGGCCTGGTGAAGACCTGGGTGAGGCCCGGGCAGCGCAGGGGGGCCTCGGAGGTGAACTCGGCGTAGCCCTTCTCGCGCCAGAGGCGCATCGTCTCCTCGACGCTATGGACCTGGTAGGCGAGGTGGTGGATCCCCCCGACACCGCCGCGGGCGGCCACCCAGTCGCCGACGATGGAGCCCGGGGAGCCGTCGCTGACAAAGACCTCCGGCGCGAGGTGATAGGTGCAGGATTCAAAACCGGGCGGGGCCAGGCCAACCCAAGGGGTGTCGCGTACCGCCTTCTCGGGCGGCTCCAGCGCGATGCACTGGGCGGTCTGGCTGTCCCCGAAGTCGATGGTGAACTCCTGCTGGACCCGGTAGCCGAAGGCCTCGCGGAAGAACCGGGCTGTGCGGTTGCGGTCTGCGACGCGGTACGCGATATGATCGAGCCGCATGGGTGGTTTTCCTTTTGGGAAAAAGAGATTGTTCCCCATGAAGCCAGTTCAAAATGCCAGGCAGCTAGGGTGGTTTGATTGAATCTCCCGAGAGGTTGGCGGTCGGGATGTCGGGCTGTAAACGTTTTCCCAAAGGCCTGTTAGATGATTCGACATTCTCGAACAGCCGGAGCCAAATATTGGAATAGATGGCATTTGATTTTGCTTTTGGGGCGTAGTCAATCTTGGAAACCCGGTTTTAAAAGGCTTGGCGCCGCCAGTTGAGATTAGGTTGCCACCGTCTCTGCCTTACGCCGGCTGTGGCGTCTTTTCCAACATAAGCCGCAACCCCCAGCAAAGGCTGAGATAGCACCAAGGAGCATGGTGCCCGGCTCCGGTACTGTATTGATCTGGAAGCCAAATCCCGGTGCGTTTGCTCCGGTGGCACCACTGTTATAAGTGAACGTGTTCTGCCCAGAAATCGTACCCACGCTTTGGAGGCTGAGCCCGGATCCTGAAATAACCATAGCCAGTGTGTAGGTTGAACCTGAGGTCAATGTGGCGGCTCTAATTGCACTACCAAGGTCTAACGTGGCTATGTTTTCGCCAGTTGAATTTGAGAAGATAGTAGACTGGGCATAGGTGGAGGATGCACCCAGTAGTGTGCCTGACGTTCCTGAACCGGAATACAGCCCAAAGGTAATATCTCCCGTTACGGAATTATTGCCCCACAAGTTCACCGATGTCAGGTTCAGGCCTGATGATGAAGTTGAAAAGACAACGTACCTGTTTTGTGCGCCAAAAGTTGTGGCTGAACCTGTGCCTTGCCCATCAATCGCTACCACGTCGGCTTTTGCTAAACCGGAAAAAACCAAAAGTGCTATAAGCCGGAAAATAAAATTGCGCATTTTGTCCCCCCGGGAAAATTGAAGAATTTAAACGGCTTTTTCAAAGGCTTTTATCCTGTTTTGGCCTTCCAAAGTCAAATGAAAACCGGTTTTCAGGGCAAAAAATATGGTTATGGTGCTGGTTATTACTCCGGTCATGAAATAGTGAACTGACTAGGCGGCGTAGGCGACGGAAGGATGCTGGAAGTACCTCATGATTACCCCTGGTTTTTTCTGTCTGGACCGAAGGTAACCCCTCACCCCCGCCACCATCTCATCCTTGTCCGCCGGCCTTTGCCTTCCCAATGCGTTGGATTTGACGTCGTTGTTCAGCAACTCGTCCGGGTTCAGGTCCGGGCTGTAACCGGGAAGCTGGTACAGGCTGATTCGCTCCCTATTCCGATCCACCCAGTCCCTCACCGCCTTGGACCCGTGGACCGGGTGCCCGTCAACGATCAGATACACCTTCTTCCCAGACTGTCTCACCAACCGTCCAAGGAATCTCAAAAATACCGTGCGGGTGAAACGCTCCTGGAACACCATGAAGGTCAGCTTTCCCTGATTGGTGACTGTGGAGACCATGTTGCAGCCGAACCTCTGCCCGGTTCCGGGAATCACCGGGGTTTTGCCCCGTTTCCCATAGGAAGTCCCGGCCTGGTGGTCCGAACGCAATCCCATCTCATCTCCCCAATGGATTTCACCGCCCTGCGCCTTGGCCTCACGCTTGATCCCCGGGTAAGTCTCCTCCATCCACCTGCGCACTGCCGCCGTATTCCGCTCATAGGCCCGCCGTACCGGCTTTTGGGGGGTGAAGCCCCAACCCCTCAACAGACGTCCCACCGTCCATACCGACAGCTCCACACCGGTCCGACGGACGATCAGTTCCCGCACGGCTTCCCGGGTCCAGAGGGCAAACGGAAGCTTCAACTGGTCCGGGCAACGGTCCATGATCAGCCGAACGATGGTGGCCGCCTCATGCCCCTTCAGCTTCGATTGACCTTTGGGCCTCCCACGGCGCGATGGAACAAGTTCCCTTTCCCCGCCCGCACGGTAGGCCTTGAGCCACCCGAACAGCGCCGTCCGGCCGACGCCGAAGACCCGCATGGCCTCCACGGCCTTCATCCCCTTCTCCTCCACAGCGGACACCACCCGCAGCCTGAGGTCGTGAAGGGCTTCCGTCGACAATTTCCGGCCATCTTGCGTCTTCATGCTCCTTCGACGCAACTACCACCACAAAAGTTCGCTATTTCGTGACCGGGTTAGTAAAAGAAAGGTCTGGAGCCAGAATCTACAACTCTCCAAAGGCCCTAATCAGGGTCTACTTGGTGACTCCTCAAATGGGAATGGCAAAGGAGCATTTCGGGTGGCTTTACCAATGCTAAAGCTTTAGCTTGAAGCGAAATCCTGAGGTTCCAGCGTTTGGATCTGAAAGTTAAATTCAATCCCGCAACCAATTTGAACGTTAGCCTTCACCGTACCCTCAGTCCCTTCGCCGGGTCCCAGCTCAGGGGTTTGGCCAGTTTTCCCAGCGGGGCCTCGGGGAGTTCGCCGACGGAGAGGCCGTGTTTCCAGTCGGGCGGGCAGATGGCGATGTAGCGGGCGTAGCCGCCCAGGCCGCCTTGGAACTTCGGGAAGCCGATGGCCACCAGCGCTCCCGATTCAGGCACCTGGTCGAGGTTTGTCAGGCCTTCGGCTTGAGTGTAGCCGTTGGTGAGCAGCCAACGCTCCGCGTCGAAGCCCGGGGTGGCATCGGTGTCGAGCGGCTCGTGGCCGTGCAACAGGATTTTCCTTTCGAGGTGGAGGAACTTCACCGCCTCCAGTGAGGCGCCTGGGAAGACGGTCCGCTCAGCCAGCCCGGGTTTGCCCCAGTCGCGCGACCAGTCGGAGCGGACGAAGACGGCGGAACCCTCGGGGATGGTGCCGTGGCGGCGTTCCCAGGCCAGGATGTCGGCGACCCCCAGCGCATAGCCCGGCTCTCGCCGGACTTGGTCGGCGATCGAAATGACCGCGAGCGGGCGAACCGCGAAGGTTGGCGGCAGCTCATCGATGGCTGGGAAATCGGGGTTCCAGTGGGCGGGCGGGTCGAGCTGGGTGCCCATCTGGTCTGTCGGCAGGGTGTAATGGTTTGCCTCGAAGCCGTCGGTGGCATAGCGGTAGGTCCGTCCGGTCTTCGGGTCTGAGGCTGGGCTGACCGAGGGCCAACCGAAACCGGACCAGACGGTCATGCCCGGGGCGATGGGGTGCGTGAGGTCCACGTATTTGGCCCGGCGCAACGACCGCTCATAAAGGTCCCACAAAAGTGGGGTGGGAACCGGTCTTTGGCCAAGGAGCAACCGGCCGGCGACCAAACCTGAAAGGATTAGGGCAAGCACCAAGGCAAATCGCAAAGCGTTGTGCACGGAGGATTCCAAGGATTGATACGGGCGAGGAATAAAAGAGGCAGTTTAGCCCAGGGGCGGTTGGGTACCCAAGGAACACCTACGGTACAGGGTCTTTGGAATCCCAGGGCCGGGCATCTCGAAATATAATTAATATATAATAATATAACAATAAGCAGGCTGGATCTTTTTGGGATTCCAGACCATCGGATCGGAGATTTCCCTAAAAGTCGATTTGACAAACCTCGTAATCTATTATCACTATTAAAATGTTATTTTATTTTTCCTAATTCCTAGGGACTGGGGTGTCTTATGATCTCCCGATGGTCTTCATCCATGCTCCGGTGGAAAGCCTTCACGCTGATCGAACTGCTGGTCGTGATCGCCATCATCGCCGTGCTAGTCGGTTTGCTGGTGCCGGCGGTCCAGAAGGTCCGCGAGGCGGCCAATCGGATGTCTTGCAGCAACAACATCAAGAACATCTCGCTGGCCACTGTTGGTTGCTCCGACCGCAACCAAGGGAAAATGCCGATTGGAATTGGAGGTTTCCCCACGCGCAACCCGGACTACTGGGGTGGTAACCTAGCCAAGGGCACCGGCTACGGCAGCGTCTTCATGCATATCCTTCCTGACATCGAGCAGGACAACGTTTACAAGGCCTCGCTGACCCCGGCGGGCGGACCCCGAGGTGGCGGCATCTACGACTGCTGGGACACCCTGATCCCGACCACCGCCATCAAGGTCTACACCTGCCCCTCGGATCCGAGCGGCTCGGGCAACGGCAAGGCCGGTGCCGGTGACTGGTCCACCACCAGCTATGTTTACAACCACCAGGTTTTCCGGCACGATTGGGACAGCCAGAAGCCCCGCTACCCCGCCACCTTCAAGGACGGCACCAGCAACACCATCATGTACGCCGAGCGCCTGTCCCAGTCGTCCTCGGACCCGTGGAGCCTGGACTGGGGTGGCAACACCTGGTGGGAATGGTCCCCCAAGTTCGCCGCCAGCGTGACCGGGCCGAAATCCAAGTTTCTGGTCCTTCCCAGCATCAAGTACTGCGACACGACGCTCCTCCCGGACGAGGCCCAGGGTGGCAACAAGAAGGCCTGCCAGATGCTGGCGACCGGCCTGCATTCGGGTGGCATGACCGTGGGCATGGGGGATGGCAGCGTCCGGTTCCTCTCCAACAGCGTCTCGAACACCTCGTGGTGGTCCGCGGTGACCCCGGATGGTGACGAGGTCGTGGGCTCGGATTTCTGATCCCGCAGTTCACTGTTTTTTAAGGGGGGCATCCGGACCGGGTGCCCCCCGGTTTTTCAACCGTTATTTCAGCCGTTATTGTCGGCCAGCAGGCGGGGTCACCTTCCATGAGACATGTCGCGCGGATCGCATTGGTGGCAACGGCGGTTCTCCTCAGCGGGCTGATCACGGCCTGCGGCGAGAGGCAGGTTCCCAGGGCCGCGGTGACCGGGACGGTCACCGTGGATGGCAAGCCGCTGACGGGCGGGCAGATCTTGGTTTATCGGGAGAACACCAACGCCAATCCCGGCAGCGGCACCATCAATGCCAAGGACGGGTCGTTCTCCATCGATTCCTGCCCCACCGGGGAGGTGTCGGTGGCGATCGACAATTCGATGCTGGACCCCAACCGTGGCAAGGGGAGCATGCTCACCCAGAAGAACAATGCGATGATGGCCAAGCAGAAGGAGATGATGGCCAAGCAGGCCAAATCCCAGGGGGGTGCCAGCATCCCCGCCCAGGAGAAACCGGAGGGCAGCTACATCAGCCTTCCCGAGAAGTTGCGGGATTTCGCCACCAGCGGGATCAAACTGACTATACCGCCCGCCGGTGCCAAGGACCTGAAGATCGAGCTGAAGTCGAAATAACGCCGGACCATCCCAGGGCTCCCAGGTCATCCGGACATGGGCACCGACAGTCAGTCCGGTCGGGACCATCCACCCGGTGAAGCCCGGCCTCGGGGCCACAAACGGCTCGTTGTACTTTTTGTCGCCGGGCTGCTGGTTGCCGGCACTTTTTCCGTTTGGTGTTGCCTCCCACCTCTGGTGGCCCGCCACCACCTCCGCCGCGCCCTCCAGGACCTCGATGCGAACCGTCCCCGGGAGGCCCAAGCGCACTTGGACGCAGGGCTCGTGTGGTCCCCCGACCACACGGGGCTGCTGGTCGCCGCCAGCCGGACGGCGCGGATGCTGGACAATCTGGATGTGGCCAGAGCGCTTTGCCAGAAGCTCCTCGGGCTGGGCCTGTCACCCCTGCCCGAGGAGATCGGCCTGGAGATGGCGCTGGTCCGGGTCCAGTCCGGCGATACCGATGCCCTGGCCCCGGAGTTGCGGCGGCTGGTCGATGCCGGGGTCCCCGAAAGCCCGCGGATCCTGGAGGCGATGGGCAGGGGACTGCTGCGCACGATGCGCCTGCCGGCCGCCGAGGGGATGATCCGGCTCTGGGGGGAGCGCGATCCTGGCAATCCCCGGGCGGCCTATTTCCTTGGCTTCACAGCGGAGAACCTGGGGGCGCGAAACCAGGCGGAGGCCGCCTACCGCGAGGCGATCCGGCTCGACCCCGGGTACGGTCCCCCTGCGATGCGCCTGGCCAACCTGCTGCGCGACCGGTCCTCCCCCGCCGAGGCGGCGGAGCTGTACCGCGGACTGATCGACCGGGGTTTCGGGACAGTGGACGCCCGGGCCAACCTCGGGCTGTGTCTGGTGCAACTGGACCGGATGGAGGAGGCCAAGGCGATCCTGGCGGAGTTGAGCGGCGAGGCGGACAACCCGGAGGTCGACCTGCTGGCCGTGCGGATCGCGCTGACGGAGAACCGCCCCGCGGACGCCCTGCCCCGGCTGGACCGGATCCTGCGCAAGACTCCGGGGGACTACCTCGCCTTGTTCCTGCGGCACTCGGCCCTGCGCATGCTGGGCAAAACGGCCGAGGCGGCCGGGGCGGCGGAGCGGCTGGCGCGCACGGAGCGGGACAATGTGAGGCTGGCCCAGATCTGGGGGCGCGACTACGCGGAAAACCCGGGTGATCCGGAATTGCTTTTGGAGATCGCGGAAATCTACGAACGGGTCGGCGAGGGGCGCGAGGCGGCGGATTGGCTCGCCAAGGCCCGCGGGGCCGCGCGGGGGGACCGGCGGCTGGAGGAGCGCCTGGGGGCCTGTGCCCGGCGGCTGGGGATCGGTGACCAGTCGGGAGGTACCCCCCGGTGAAGGCGCGGGTCGTTGGGCTGCTGGCTGGCGTCTGCCTGGTGGCAGGCTTGGGCGCAGCCCTTCTGATATTCACCGGGTGGCGTTACAGCGACGATGCAGCGCTGCGCGGGCTGGTCGAGTCGGGCAGGCTGACCGAGGCCGGCGAACGGGCAAAGGACCTGGTGGGGGCCAGACCTGATGCGCCGTCGGCCTGGCGCTGGAGCGCGACCTGCCATCGGTTGGCCGGCCGACTGGAGCAGGCAGCGGAGGCGCTGGACCGGGCACTCGGACTGGAGCGGGAAATATCGGACGACCTGGTCGCCGAGAGGGCCCTGCTGCGCGCCACGGGTGGCGACCTGGAGGGGACCAAGGGTTTCCTCCGCGCCTGGGCAGCCAGCCATCCCGGCGAGGCATGGCAGGCGGAGCTGGCCTTGGCGAAGGGTTGCCTGATGCGTTTCCGCGGCCAGCAAGCGCTCCATCACCTCGACCGTTGGGTGGAGGCCGCGCCGGGCAATCCCTACGCCCTGGCGGAACGCGGCAAGGCGAAGGCCTGGCTCATGGCCTACCAGGAGGCCGCGCGGGACCTGGAGGCTTCGCTTTCGGCCGGCGTTCCGGCCGAGCGCGACACCCGGTCGACCCTGGCGCGCTGCCTGCTGGAGACCAGCCAGCCCGGGCGGGCGATGGAGTGCCTGCGCCCCCTCCTGGAGGGGGAAGGCACCGAACCCGGCGAGATCCGCCTCGGTGTCCTGTGCTCTCTCGAGCTGGGGGACCAGGAGGGGGCCGAGCGGTTGCTGGGCAGGTTGCTGGAAAACCCCGCAAGCAACCCCGAGGGGATGGCCCGTGATGGCCTCCTGCAGGCCCGCGTGGAAATGGCCCGGGGTGAACGGGCCGACTGGGCCCGGGTGGAATCCCTCCTCCGGCGGGTGACCGTTCAGGCGCCGGGCGACCATGAGGCGGTTTTTTTGTGGATCCGGGCGCTGCACAAGGCCGGCAGGGAGGGGGAGGCCGGCCGGGCGGAGGAACGCCTGGCCAAGCTGGAGGCGGCCTACGCGCGGATCCAGCGGATCCAGCGCGGGGAGATGGACAAGGCCCCCCTCGACCCGGCCTTGCATGCCGAAGTGGGGGCCCTGCTGGAATCGGTGGGCAACCGGGCCGAAGCGCTCGGGTGGTACCGGAGCGCCCTTGCCATCGATCCCGGCCACGCCGAAGCCGCCCGCGGCGTGGATCGTCTGGGCCGGGCCGGAGCCTCAGCGATCCCCGGCGGCCCCGCCCCAAAATAGCGAGTATTCGGACAGCCATTGGGCGGAATCTGTGCCGCCCCTGCTGGCCTGGTCTGCCAGCCGGGCCAGCCGCCCGCGCGCCCGGGACGGATCGGGCAGGCCGAGCTCCAGATAGAAAGCGGCCGCCTCCAGGTCGAGCACGAAGTTCGCGACCGCGCCGCGGGCCTCCTCGACCCGGCTGACCTTTTCAAGCTCCGAGAGGACCGCTGGCAGTGACCAGCGCGCAGGCGGCAGGTCGATGCCCAGGCCCCAGCCGAGGATCAGCGGGATCGCCCGGCCGGTCCGCGCGCCCGAAGCGACGCTTTCCGCCCCGAGCGCTGTGGCCATGGCGTCCAGCCGGTCGGCGGCCTGGGCGGACAGGCCCCGCGAGGCCAGGTCCAGCGTGGTGTACCAGGCCCCGGCCGGCAGGCTCAGCGGGCCGGAGCCGGTCTCGAGCGTCACGGTCCCGAGGAAACGGTCCAGGTCTTCCGGGCGGGTCGATGCGATGAGCCTGCTGAGCGACTCGGTCCGGCCCAGGAGCGCCATCAGCTCGAGTTCCATCCGCGCCCCCTCGGCGCCCAGCAGTGTGACGGGGCTTTTCTCGAGGAGGGCCAGGGCCGTCTCCACCAGCCCGGCCTCGAGCGCCAGGGCCGCCTGGCGGACCGGGTTTTCCGGGAACTCCCGCACCTTCAGGGCGTGGTCGGCGAGCGCGTTGCCGACCCGGGACCGCAGGTTCCCGATCGCGCGGAGCAGTTCCGCGTTGCCGGGGCCCTTGCCGGCCCACGGAAGGGCACCTGGCCGGGCCGCCTGCTCCAGGCAGGCGAGCCCGGCGTCAAGCTGGCCGTTTTCCAGCAGGTGCCTGCCCAGGATCAGGGTCGCTTCCCGGCTGCCGAGCCCGGCGGCCCGGCGTAAGGCGTGCACGGCTTGGACATGGCGCAGCGTGGCGATCAACCGGAGTCCCGGGGCGTGGCGCCGCACGGTCTCGGTGGACAGTTCCAAAAGCAGGGCCTTGCCAAGGGTTTGCCACGCGGGACCTGGATCATTTCCCCGCGCGGTGGCCCAATCCACGGCGACCCAACCGGCCCGCTTGGCCAACTGCAGGGCCGCCAGATTGACCGGATCGCCCGGGATCAGGGGCACTGGATTGTCGGCCAGCGACCGGGCGAGCGCCGCCGCCGGCGCCGGGAACGCGGCCCCGGCGCCACCCGGGAGCGCCGCCACCAGGTGGCCCCACAGCGAACCCGCTTGGAAAGCCAGAACCTTGGCCCGGCGCCGGGGTCCCGCCGCGCGGTCGCTCGCCTCCACCCAGTCGAGCCAGGCTGCCGATTCCTGGAACGCGTAGGCTGCCTTGGTCGGGGGGCCCTCCAAGACCTGCCGGTCGGCCAGCGGGGTGGTTCCCGGAACCCGGGGAGCGAGGACCGGGATGCCGGCTGCCAGGGAGACCAGAGCGTGGCTAGCTGATTCCGGCGCCTGGAACTCGGCGGCTAGGGCGGCCTCCAGCCATCGCTCGGGCAGCACCGGGTCCGGGTGCGACAGCACCACCCCCGAGCAGGTCCCGCGCCACCAGCCGGGTTCGGCCATTGCCTTGCAACCGCCAGCCCAGCGGTCTACTGCCGGGTCACCGTACCATTCGAGGTCCGGGCCGATGGAGGCTACTGGCCCGAGGCCTGCCAGGACCCACGCGGGCGCCAGGGTGCCATCGGGGAGTTCCCAGTCGGCGGGGAGTGCGGGGATCGTTCGCAGCGCGGCGGTGAGCGCGCTCCCGCGGGTGCTCACCGGGGCTGTCAACCGGGCGAACCGATCGCCCGGCGCGGGTCCCTCCGGATCGGGAAACACCATCCTGACCAGGCCCGGGCCGAACCGGGTGGCGAGCACCAGCACCACCAGGGCCCACCCAACGGGTTGTCTCCAAGGCCGCCGAAGGGGGATCGACCGGACCTGTGTGTTGACGCCTAGAAGAACTGCGGTCCCGCAAAGGCTGAGAAGCCAGAGCGTGGGAGCCACGGGCGGTGCCAGGGCGCACCACGTTCCCACCAGCGCCATCCCCACCAAAAGGATCCAAATTTTTTGCGGAGACCGGCTGGACCCCGACCTGCCGGGAGTGGCCCCCTCGAGCGTGAACACCACCCCGGCCAGCAGAACCAGCCACGGCAGCCAGGCGGCGGGCCCGGGCACTTGCAACAGCGTGTCCTGAACGCCGGAAAGGGGACTCAGTTCGGATCTCCAGGCCGTGGCTGTGATCACCCGTAGCGGGTGGCATTCCCACGGGATGGCATGCAAGGTCTCCCGGTAGGAACGCAGCAACCCCGCGAGGAGACCCGCCGGCAGAAAAACCGCCACCAGCCCGGTTGCCCGGACCCTGGTGGCACCTTCACCGGATAGCCATGTCACCATGCCTGCCAAGAGCCAAACCAGCGGCCATTCCCGGCACAGGCCCGGTGCAGCCAGGACCACCATCGCCGTGAGGGCGTTCCGCTGGAAGGGGACCTTGCATCGGCCGGCGTTGAGGGCGAGCAGGCCCAGAAACAGTCCCCAGGGGGCAAATTCCCGGTTCCATTCAAACAGCGGCGCGCAGGCAAGGATCCAGGGAGCGACACCGATACGGCCGGCGCTGGTGAGTGACCAACCGGCTAGAACGAGGCAGGCCAGCCAGATGGAGAGTTTCAGCAGGCCGGGCGGGAGCGGGTGGTGGAACCGGGCCACGCGATCGGCCACCAGATCGGTCCACAGGCCGGGGGGAGCGTAGGCCCCGGGGCTTGCCAGCGTGGAGAAGGGGTGGCGGTCCAGCGGGAAACCCAAGGCGCGCCAAGCAGCCGCGTGGGCGGCGGCGCGGTCGACCACCCAATCGGCGGTCGCAAAGGAGGACAGGCCCAGCGCGGCCAGCAGCGTTACCATCAGTCCGAGGGCCGTCGCCAGCCGGGAGCGCGGTCGTTCCAGGGTGGTCGGGCTGGCGTTCACCAGAGGGTTGCTCCGTGAAGGGGGGCTAGTCGGATCCCGGGCGGATGCCGGAATGGCCCGGCGTGCAGGAATGTTGTAGCCTCCATCTTAGTTCAAGCGGCGGGTCGCCGGGAAACACGAGAAGCATGAGGGGGGCCCCGCCGGCACCCGGTGTTCCGGCGGCGCTTGCCCGCGGAGAGGGTGCCATGCAGAACGATGCCACAGACGGGGAATCCGGGGCGCCGGTCGCGGCTGCCGGAGGTCCGCAGTCGGCCGGCCGGATGGGGATGTGGCTTTTCCTCGGGACCGAGGTGATCCTGTTCGCCTCGCTTCTGGTCGCCTGCCTCGTGGTGCGCGCCAGCGTCTCGGGGCCCGACGGGGAAGGCTGGCCCACGCCGGCCCAGGGGCACCTGGATACCCGGCTGGGGATGGCGAACGCCTGCCTGCTGCTGCTGGGTAGCGGCTTGGTCGCCTTGGCGGTCCGCGCGCTGGCGGCCGGCAACACCGACCGGACCACGAAATTGCTGGTGGCGGCGATGGCCCTAGCGTGCGGCTTCCTGGCGCTGGAGGGGTATGAACTGTCCGGCCAGGCCCGCAGGGGACTTCTGCCCGGCCGGATCGGCGAGGTGTTCCCGGAGGGGTCCGACGGGGCCAAACGGTACGATGAGGGACCCGGCCCCGCCTGGCTGGAAACCCTGAAGCCCCGGCTGGAGGAGGTGGGCGGCAAGGAATACCGACTGATCACCGGCAAGGAGAAGGCGGCGGTGCCGGCGGGTCCGGCCCAGATGCTCGACAGCGTGCGGCGCAATCCGGGGAAGAATCTGGCCTACGAGATCCTGTCGGCCATCGACCAGGGGAAGGCGACTCCGTCCGGCGCGGCCAGGCGGGTGTTCGAGGCCAACGAGGTGGTGCGCGGCCTGAACGCCACGGCCGACGCGGAGAACCGTTTCCACGAGCCGGAGATTCCCGTGCCCGCCGCGCTGCCCCACGGAAACCTGTGGGCGCTCTCGTGGGCCGCCCTGGTGGTGCTGCACGCCGTCCATCTTCTTGCGGCCCTAGCGGCACTGTCGGTCCCGGCGGCTGCCGGGTTGATGGGCCGCCTGTCTGGCTCGAGCCTCGGCTACCTCCGGAACGCCGCGCTATTCTGGCACTTCGTCACGCTGGCTTGGATCGCAGTGCTGGTGACGGTCTACCTGGTGTGAGCTGGCGGGCGCAGGCAGGCTGGAATGCTCCCCATAATCCTGACTATTCCGTAGGATATTGTCCGGTATTTGGGACGGTGTCGGGAGACTGGGGACCCGGGCGAATCCCCGAGGTGGTGCTGTGGGTCCCCGGAGGCGGGCTGGGATTCTTCGGGGTGGACCAAGTCGCGAAACGGGTGAAGCACGATTGGCACCGCACCGGCTTTTTTAGAATCAGCCGCAACAGGAAATCCCCCGGTTTGGGCGAGGAGGGATAAACCCGGTCGGAATGGCACCGTGGGCACAGCAGGATTTTGCGCCCAAAAAGACCCATGATTCCCCCCCCCCCCCTGCCATATCAGGGGATATCTGGTGCCTGTTTCTGGAATCCCTGGACTTGGCGATTCCGAACCCATTTCGACGGGCCTACCCCTTACAAGCGATGGACCACCCAAGAAGGGGAC
>Ga0315899_10000406_pt1 | contig 52332 bp, 40 predicted proteins | sample LakEriMetagenome_2_FD_203518 | JGI IMG/M metagenome (GOLD analysis project Ga0315899, IMG submission 203518) | Freshwater fungal communities from buoy surface, Lake Erie, Ohio, United States - Buoy 4 MA112 | ecosystem: Environmental > Aquatic > Freshwater > Lake | place: USA: Lake Erie, Ohio...
TACCGGCTCAGAAAGTACTCCTGTACGCTCTCACGCAATCGGACGGTATCGTGGCCCAAAGCTGTTGGTTGTGCCAATTGCCATTTGCCCCAACGGGGCATAAGGAGATAGCCCAGGGCAAGCGAAGTTTTGCCCTGGGTTCTTATTTTGGGCAGATGTCAGCAATTAGGACCGGGGAGGTAGACCATCTGGAGCATCGTTCACAGGATGAAGGCTTGTGTTGATGCAAAGAAGTCTAAGAGTAACAGTATCCCCATCCTCGATTTTCTTGCCGTTGGTCGCCGAGTTGCTCAGGCCAGCATCTACGATGGTGTTATCGATGCTGAACGTTGTCGTGACCAATGGGGGATTTTTTGTTCTGGCTTTTTCGATGTAGTACTGCCAAGCAATCGAAATCAAGCTCGATCCACCAACAGTTGCGGGCTGATTAAATACTCCTTCTTGCAAACGAAGAGCTTTCCTCAAAAGTCTCCCCGTAATACAAGCCAACGACATTTAAAGTCACGTTTATCATCTCATTGCTCCAGAAGGAAAATCACTGCAAAAACTATTCAAGTTCGATACGGCGCGGTTTCGAAATCCCCACTCGCCTCTTGCCAACCAAACCACCGAGAACCACTAAGGTTCCTATCATCATCATGCTTGGTTCAGGGACGGGCGCAGAAGAGTGCGAAATGCTTACAACTCGAAATCCAAGATCATCCCTTCCTTGGGACGGAAGTTGGGTCATGGCATTTGATGACGCCAACGCGCTGGCATTGCTTGTGTAATCGCCACCTCGGAAAATCCGAACGTTAGTTCCATCAAGGTTTAACAATCCGTAAGAGCTCTCTTCCCATTCCCAAACGTTTCCGCCTAACCCCATCACACCGAAAGGGCTTAACCCACCCGCAAATTCCGGAAAGGCAGGAAACCCTGATCCATTTGGGGTAGGGGGGTTGCTCTGCCCATAAACTGCTGATCCCGGCTCAGTGCCTCCAAAGACCATTTTAGGAGCGTAATTACTTGCAGTTGGGAAATCCCAATAATTCGATGTTTGGGGATCGTAGTATGCAGCCTTGTACCACTCGTTGGAGCTTGGTAGTGCATATCTAGCTAAACGGTTTCGGAAGGGATTCCTTGCATCAAAGCCTAAGTCCTCGGGCGACCAAACGGTTAGGTTGTCGTTGACGCCGTTGGTACTGAATTTGTAAGCGGCAGGATGCCCTGTGCTGGTGTTAAGCCAGTTTACGAATCTGGCAGCTTCGTTCCAGGTCACGCCGGTAGCAGGTAGATTTGGGTTCGTCGTAAATCCAAAAGCCCCATACTTTATCACCGGTGGCGTATCGGGAACCTGAAATGCGTCGCTAAGTGTGATCTCCAGCCCATTACTAGCACCAAACTCAGAGTTATACCTTTCAATCATATATCTGCTGACTTCGAATTTTCCGATGTCATACTCGTAACCTACACTACCGACATGATTCGGCTCACCCGTTGTATCTGGTGCATTCCCGGCGCTACCGATGGTCACAAACTCCATGCTAAACGTGTTGGCGCCTGACCCAAACGTCACAGTACCAGCGTGCGATTCGCGGGCAATGGCAACAAAACATAGAAGAAATACAATTCCAGCGGTGAAATTCGGTTTCATAGGTCTAAGTTCAAGAATCTAGAATCAAACATCCAATCTGATAAACAGATACAGTAATGCGAATACGGGTAAATCGAGCGTAATACCGGTATAAGCGAAGCAGACCAACGTAAACCTTCAACAAAATGGATAAATTCCAAAATTGTTCTATGCGTACACGGCGAAGCGAGAGCGGTAGTTTTTTGTCCACGGAGCAGGATTTGTTTGCCCGAGGCTGTGAGATTTTTGCGAGGAGTAAAAACCAAGCGTTGGTTTTTCGATATTGCGCAAGTTAGGTTTTGGAGGAGTGAAAAAACAACGATCGAGCAAAAACACACTGCAGAATTCTTGAGCACTGTATTGACCAAGGAGATAAGACCGCTTTAGCTCTGTTTTGCACGAGTAATAGGTTATGGCTTTGTGATGAAAGCGGGTGCTGTCTCAAAGTTAGCGATCTTTCCATCTCGTATAGCTTGAGTAACAGCTTTCCCCAACGGGGCATAAGGAGATAGCCCAGGGCAAGCGAAGCGTCGCCCTGGGGATGCACACCCCACCGATTCGCAAAACCCAGAAGGGGTGAAATTTGGGCGCGATTATGAGCTCGAACGGCGAGGCAAAACATGAATGCATCGGTTGCCGTGATCTTGCATTCATCGGCATTGAGCGGTTGATTCACCATGGGCGAGCATCCCGCGTCAACATCTTTGAAATAGCCCATTCGAGACAGCTCGAGAGGAGCTGAGGGTTGCGAAGGTAGCAAGAAGATCCGCGCTGGACTCAATGACGGACTTCAGGCGTCAGCATGGGATCGATTTAAAATCGTGTATTGGGTGAGAGCGTACAGCGACCCTCTCAAAATAGTGCACTTTTGGGGGTTGTGCGGGTAGGTTCCTAGTATCCTATTTCTTCTTGCGCAGCTCACTGCGAGCGCGCCGCTTGGCGGCTTGAACACTGGCAACGTCCGCTTTGTCGCGACGCTCCTGCTCCCGATACTGCGATAGCCCTTCACTGGCGGACCGCTTCCGGATGGTGTGCCCGCCATCGATCCGGAAGCAACTCCTCTAGCTTCGCAGTCCCTCGTATGCGATGGGTGATGACACTCTCTAAATACATCGATACATCAAGCTCCATCCGCAACGCACGTACTACCAAAGACATCAATCTCGCATTGCGGATCCCCTCGCGTCTCAGTACATCAGCTTGATGCGATTGCATCGTCTGATGAGGAACATGAACAAGCCCCCTTTGCGAACATCGCGTTGGAGATCTGCTTTGACGATCCCAAAGGAGCCCATCGAAACTCTTGCGCATGTCGATGGGTTCAGCATGAAGATAGATAGGGACCGCGGGGTTGATTGCGAGCATCGCTTAAGAGACTTGTTCGAGTATTTCGGCAAGCGAGTTGGCAGCCGTTAGCGGTATGCAGATCGTGATCCCTGAAGGGAGTTTGATTTCGATACCTATTGGAGCTGGGATCGAGGTTTGTACACGAAGGAAAGCGGAGGGTGCTGGAGTCGTTTTCGTCAGCTTGCGTTTCCAGAGGTAGAAGGATCCGACCGAGCAATCGATCGACTGGCAGAACTGAGCAACGGACAAGTTGGAGTTTTCGAATTGAGCGAGGCGACTCGCCCACCGTTGGGCAGTCTCTTCACGACGAAGTCTTGGCATAGTGAACTCTCGGCAAGGATTTAGAAAGGGAACCGTGACTCACCAAGTCTACCTCCTAAATCAACACCAAAATCCGGGGTGATCGTACGCTCACTCGTCGAGAAGAAAGGCTGGAGGCCGAGGAGCCAATAGTGCTAGTGCTTATCGAAAAAGAACTCACATCCTGTGATGATTGCGGGCCAGACACCTACGCAAAAAACAACGAAAATTACCTCATAAATGGCGAAGACTATCAAGAAGGGGCTTCTATTGGCATCGCCCAGAAATGAAAACAGTGGAAGCAAGAGGACTAAAAGTGGTATAGATATCAAAAAACACCTCGTAAATCTTTCGATTTGTGCGTAATCCGAAACAAGAAAGACTGTGAGGGTAAAAATTACTTCTGCGATGAAAGCGTGGACAGTTAGAACCTGAGCGTTGACAACCTGAAATTTAGATGAAAACAATCGGTAGAATGAAGTTGGGTTGAACTGTGAGAAAAAGTAGTGATGCAGTGAATACGTGAAATATACCCAGGTCATAACCGTAAAACTTAAGACAACTAGGCCAAGAAATACGGCGGCACAACCTTCAATCTCTGGGTCTGATGATACCGGAGCAACTGCCTCCCTCATGGTTGGTACGCGCAACTCATGACCACAACTACCACACCTTATGACTTCCCCGTTAAGTGTCATAAACTTCCAGATTTTACCACACTGGGGGCAAATAACTCTGCCTTTAAGAAATCCCACTTTAGAAACTCCAAAAACTTGAATTGCCATCCTGAAAATAAAGTCTTGATAGCGGTGTAAGCAAATCGCACTCACCACACCTCGTCGTCCAGATATCAGCAAATTTGGCGAGCAAATTGCCCAACTCGTCACCTTTGAGTTCCGCTGCGGATGTAACTCCGTGCATGTTTCCGATGTCACCCACCGCTTCACCTAGGAATACCTTGAATTCGCGTTCACCGTCAAGCTGACCGACCAATTGACCATCGGTGAGACAACCCATATCGACTTATTGAGTGAAGTCTAGCCTTTACCCAACAAGCAACCAGAGATCGCCTGAAAGTGCTCTCTGACTTGGACGACCCTGAGCTCATGGTCGCAGTCGTATGGGGTGGTCGGGATTCATTGGCCGTTTTCTCAAAAAGTCTTTTTAACCCAACCGTATTTCTCAGCGGCAACAGACTTACATTGATTGAATAATTCTTTTGTCCGCAAAAAATCGTATCGTTCCTCATCCATCCTAGCCTTGTTCTGTTCCGTGCCTAAAACGTCTTTCATAACTGGCAACAACTTGCTTGACGCAAGAGCCTTCAGATGTTCTCGGAAGGCTGTTTCTTTCCTGAGACTAGAACCCCAGTATTCCATCCAATCGGGTAGTTTCGGATCGTTCAGGAGTCCCTGAATCAACAGCGCCCAAACTAGATTTCTCGCACGGTTTATGGCCTTCGCATTCTTTTGGCTCGATCGCTCAATAAGCCTTTCCAAAGGATCTTTCAAAACAAGATGGACTTTGTATGCCAAGACAATCTTTCGGGCGTCGCATTGTAAAAACGATTCGCGAAACGTCTCGTCATACCACTTCTGATTCTCAAACACCTCCGGCAACTGTGACATCCTGGCAATCTCTCCTTGAACGGCAAGAAATGTTTGGGCCAGAGGTCGAATCCGCACTGGCCGCGAAGCCTCTACATCCATCTCTTCAAGATCTTCTAACGAGTAATTCCGAAAGGAGTTATCCTGGCGTTCGTAGAATACTCTTACTTCTTTAAGCTTGTCGTGAAGGTCACATTGGATTTTGTCGTTGGCCCGAAGGTTCCATGGTTCGACAGGGTTCTGGCGATTGTTACAAATGGTGACGTTAGTTACAAAGTCGCTGAAGGGATCATCTACGACAACCTTTGCCAGCACGTTAATCGCCTCCAAGGCCTGAGCATTTGCGAGCAAACTAGGATGCCCTTCATTGTCCGCCAGGAATTTCGCAACGCTTGTAATTGTCTGCGCACCATTGAGAAGGCGTGGAACTTTAAATAGTGCATGTCCTTCTTGACACGTTACTTGCTCTGCCGCAAGCGTCACGCCATTGTGATTGAATGCAAACACATCGGGTGCGATTTTGTTTTTCAGAACGATATCGGCCAAAGTTTCTCGGATTTTCGTATTGGGCGAATTCTCAAATGAGAGTCCAAACCGAATGTTGCGATCAAGAAACTGCTGGTCTAGACTCTTGTAGATGCGGTACAGATCCATCAGCGGAACGAATCCAACGTACATTACCTTTTGTCCGTCTCCTGTTCTGACTGCAACATGCTGTGAGAATGAAACTTTATGATCTTCGGCAGGCTTGACTTTCGGAGGTAACCGACGGTCTGCGATAAATTCAACGTTCAATTCGATATCCGTGCTACCGAAATACTCATGGACTAAATGCACCTTATTCTCAAGATTTTCTTTGCGAATTCTCAAGCCTTCACTGTTTTCGGCTTGGTCTACATCCCCCTTAAAAACGAAATGAATGAGGACGTGCTTTATGATCGACTTATATTCTTGTAGCTCCGCTCGCAGAGTATTTAGTAATTCGTTGGCCGTGGGATCGGTCATTGGATTGCCGAAGATTCGGTGCATTCCATCCTTGGCCATCCGATCGAGGGACTCCTTAAAGAGGTTGTGGTTTTCTGACCATTTGAATTGATAAAGGTATAGGTTTTTCGCATCTCGATCAATGTAATAGGCGTCCAACCCGTAGTCATTTCCACCGAATGCCACGTTGTGCGCAATCTCCGGAACCTCGCACCGATACTTGGCCTTAAGGTACTGACAAGCAAAGTAGTCTTCTTTGCATCCGCCGTAATGCTCGGACCAGTCGCTATAAATCTGGTCCAAGTCGTGTTTGTCGTGCTTAGTGATAGGCATATTATATTTCTAAAAGGTTAAAGGGAATGCAAAAATACGACGTTTATCGTACACCCAACGCCTTGAAGACGGGATCCAAGGGGGCGGCGTAGTCGTCCTCGCTGACTTTATCGAGCAGGCGAGACGCCGGGGTGTAACTTGGTTGTTTTAGAAGCGTGGAGAGATTTCTGCTCCACGCCTCTTGCGTTTCAGGTTCTATCAGAACTTGTTGATTCATTGATCTTTGTGTCCTTCATTTGGTCGATCTTTATAGACCTTAAAATGCCCGCACTACAAAGCCATTCTCAGTCAACAACTGAAAATGTCTAATAAGTCGACCAGCTAACCACGGTGAGTCGATCTTCAAACCTACCTCGATATTTCTTTGCTGTGCAGCTTTGGTAAAATTAGCCGATGAGATGAAAACCTCCTCGCTGTCGACTACCACGCACTTCGCATGTAGCGACGAACGCTTGTCCTCAGCGAGTGACCTCGGGTCATAGAAAACTTGCGGTAGTCGACATCCTGCTGGCCACTGGGTGTCTCGAAATCGTTGCGAGAACCTGGAGACAATGATCTCAGATGCGCTCGTGTCGTAGTCCTGTCGGGCAATGTCCAGAAAGAGCTTGACCTCTAGGTCTGGAATTTTTTCCATTTGAGCGGCTAAGGCCTCAAATACGCTAGCACCTTGAAATACTGCATATCCGACTACCAAGACGGAACGTTCAGCGTGGGTAAATAGCTCCCGCACCACGACGGCTGTGTCTCGGCTGGTGATACCGGGTGCGTCAGGACCTGATGTCACTAAGTCAACTCCCAGCTCTTGCCGTCGCCCAATAGCACGATCCTGGAGCAAAAGCTCGATGGTTGTAGCAATGTTTTGCTCGCTAAATCCTTGCGACTGCAATTGCTGAAGGCTTGTCAGAACCGCGTTTGCGATCTTTGGTGATAAGACCCGTTTTACTTGCAATTCCGAATAGGGCGCACTTACCCGTTTCGACTTCAAGCCTGTTGCCAACTCCTTGAGATCGGCATCGCTAAGTTTTAGGAATGCACCGGTCATCATTGCTCCAACTGGAAGAACTCGATCCCTAAGTTATCGACCGTTGGCACAACCAATGCTCGGTCCAGAAACTCATTGTGCTGCTCGCATGAGGTTTCTGAGATGAGTACGCATCCATGGCACGCCGCTCCATGCAAGAACCTTCGCTCGTGCGGATTTGCGGGATCATGCTGGGCGCACACTGGATCGTTCGAGCACAACTCTCCTAGCTGCAGCGCATTGCGAATATGCTCATGAATCCTCCTCCCGACCTGAACTAGACCGCCCAGTGTTCCTTCGGCATCTGATGTAGCCGTAAAGAGGAGGACACCGTACCCTGCATCCGGAATAGCGTAGATCCGTTCTCGAATCGAACTAGCGGGGTAACCACACTCTAGCGACACGGCAGTCAACAGCAAGTGAGAGAACGAATGGAGCATGATGTAGGGTAGACCTGGAAAAGCACGCTTGGATAATTTGTGTTCCTCTGTCCAAATGCCGAACCCACGTTCTAGCAACTCACCTCTTGCAAATACCGCTTGCTGACTTACCCATGTTTTAATTGCCTCTTGGCTGAACTGTATAAAAATTCCTTCCCCACGGTTCTCAACGGCAGGTAGCCATTGTGGGTTGTCGCGAGTCAACGATGCGCGTCTGACCCCTATCTCCAGCTCGCCGTCGATGTCTGGGGATATCGCTTCAAATCTGGTAAAACCAACTTGAGCAACCACTTCACGAAGCCTATGAACCAGTACGACTCGCTCTATGTTTTGCATCCAAGGTGAATCCCAATGCTCTTTTGGTAATCCTCTTGCATAGAAATTCCCATCGGGACGGTCGTCACCTAACCCCGTTTTGGCAGCGATTAACGTCTCGATTTCCGCTTGCTTCACCGACTTGGCTTGTTTGTTTGATTGTCCCCTTCGGACTTTGATCTCCGAAAACACCTCGTCGTCGCTAAATCCCTCAAGAGCCGCATTAACCTTTGCCTTTTTTCGTTCATAACCCAACTCATTGACTTCGGAAACCTGTCCCACAAAGTCCCAGACCGATTCGACTGCTTCTCTGATGTACTCGTTTCGGTCAGGCAATGAAATAACGCTCATCAACTGGGAAAAGTAGGCGTTACTGGCTTGGCGAATCAAAAGGCGGCTTGGCTCATTACAATTCTCTCGGCTGTATGGGCCTAGCCAGGGACGATGGCCGTCACATAATCCTAATGCCCTAGTGGCGAATCCAACGGCTTCGGCAAGTGGTCTGGTTACTCCACATTCGCAACGGATAAAAATCTCCGCAATGTCTCCGCTCGTACCGCGTTCCTCCATCCAGAGAGGTCTTCGACACTCGGTTTCTTTGTTGTGTGTAAACGAATACCAATCCAGATCGCCAACGTGCCCTGCACGACAAGCACGAACAAAACGTACTGGAACAACGTTCTGTTTTTTCTGAGCATCGTCGATGAATTTCCCTTTGCTCAGCATGCGACGGTGAACTAGGCGTCTTGCTCGAATACCGCCTTTGGCCGCTTCAGGATCCACATCCTGAGTGATGAACCATTCCGGAAACTGCCATGCTGTGATCCCCGTTTGAGCTGCCGTCGGATCGTCTAAGTCCGGGGGTGGCGAAAACAAAGACAGTGACTGCAGCGGTGGGTCGAAAAGCAATTTGAGTTTCTCTACCAATCGCGGCTCAACAATGGCGTCACCACCGGTCGACCAAGTATCTAGCCCTCCTACTAGGACCGAATGATTTGGAAGGTCCAACATGGATCCTGGTCCAAAGGACGTTAGCAATTGACTCTGTCTGATCTGGCCGTGTGGCTTACCACCAGGACGCCTACTCATATTCATTCCTCCTCGACATCCAAATCAATGCCGTCGATTGTCTTGAGCCAAAGATTCACGCTAGGTTCGACATCTCGAAGCGAACGGTTAGCGCGGAACTTCTTGTGTTTCGGTGGTAAGTTCTTAAGTTCCGGATTGAGAAACTCATACAAAAGCCGTTGCGCACTCCCTTGTTCCGTTTGGTACTGTAACGCACCTCCGGTGTCATGAAGATCCTTCGCAATACTGCTCCACTCGTCCAGCAAGTCTTTTGACCGCTCGATAACCGTAAGTCGCAGCCTGTCTGCGTCATCGGACGAGCTATCTTGATGTGTTTCCAAGGCTCGTTCCGAGAGTCGCTTGATCACAAAATCGAGTTTTGGCAGTTCACGAAGGATTTCAGTGGCTCCCCTAGGTGGTGTCATAGGCAAATGACCCTGACGCACCAGTGAAACCAATGTACCTGCTAATCCCCTGTCTAAGGCTCTTGGTGAAAATGGCGTAACGCTCGTGGCCTCCACGCTGCGGTAGAACGTCTCGTGAAACGCCCCAAAACGCTCGTAATGGGATCGGTCTCGCGGTCTGTGGACGTTGAGGATCGTAACCACTAAACCAGGCTTGTTGGGATCGCGTCCCACGCGGCTTGTTGCTTGAATGTATTCGGAACTTGTTTTTGGTTGAGCGAAAACAACCATGAGCCCTAGCCTTGTAATATCCAGACCAACGGAAATCATGTTGGTTGCAATCGCTACATCGACATGGTCCTTTTCCGAGAAGGCTTGCGCTAAACGCCTCTTTGCTTCTGACACCTTGTCAGTGCTCACGCGGCTGGTAAGTTCCACGACTTCGTAAGCAATTGTTCGATCGAGAAACAAACCTCGATCATCTCCCACACGTTTACGGATACTGCGTCCCATGAGTTGAGTTCGGACTTCGTCCTCAATCAGACGCCTTGCGCCACCAAGTTCCCGCAAGCTATTGAAGTACCCGAGCAAGGTCATGTAAGGATCAGCGGGGTTGTTTTCATTCTTTTTACCGCCTGCTTCCAAATAGGCTTTTTGTCCGGCGGCCAGCAACGCAAGATAAACTCGCAGCATGATGACTTTTGGACTTCGGCCTTGAGCGGCGATCCCTAGATACTGTCTAGCATTGCTCTCGGTGGTGGAATGTGTGCGAGCGAAAAATGAGTTTCGCACATCCGGTCCTGGAGGAGGAAACACATCGACATGCCTACGATTGAACAACGCACGGATCTGACTCTCTGCACGCCGGACCGTCGCCGTCGATGCGATAATTTTTGGTCGGATCCGGTGTCCCTGTTTTTCGAGAGTAGATAGCTCGTCTAAAGCTGTTTCATACAAGCCGACCATGGTCCCCAGAGGCCCAGAAATCAGATGGAGTTCGTCTTGGATCACCAAATCCGGAGGCAAGAGTCGCGGCACCGGTAACGGGCGACCCGCTGAGGGATGACACGGCCCGTAAAAGCCCTCGGAATCAGCTTTGCTGACGCGGCCAAAGAATGCGCCGACTTCTCCGGTCCACGGCATAGCCGCAAACTTGTCGACCGTGGCGATGATGAAACAAGGCAAGCGTCGATAAATCGGTTCATCAACCGCTAGGATTGGCAAGTGATTGCCACGTGAGAAGTCACAGTTTCGGTTTACACACGTTACCCGCAGATCTGTTGGGTAATCGGGGTTAGGCACCAACTGGAACGAGTTGGAGTTGAATTTCGTGCTGCACCATGGGCACTCTTCCAAGGGGATCGGAGAAGGCTTTCGATTGTCATTTTTGTAGGCAATCGTTTTAGCCCTGGCTGTTTCGCGAAACTTGTCCCCCTTGGCACCCATTCTGTTCGGGGTTGCTGCTCTTCCAACCCACAACCCAATTTCAAAAGGCCATTCGCCAAGTTTCTTGACATCCTGCTGTCGCTCAAGTTCCAGTGCGCAAATCAAGGCTGCCGCACGACCAAGCTGATCCAGCGTGAGCAGCCGAAGCGTGTATCGCATCAGCACGCTCAATCCTGCCGATGTGATCCCTGGGTTGCGCAAGCGTCTTAGAACGAGCGTAAATGCTGCCAGGCCCAGGTAGGCTTCCGTTTTACCACCACCAGTCGGGAAGAAGAGCAAATCCACAATTTCGCGATCTTGGTCGTCTGGTTTAGCGATCCCCTTAAGATTCATTAGCAGGAACGCTAGCTGGAACGGTCGCCATGCAGGGGTAACCTCTTCCGGCTTCTTGTTCAGCTGTTGTGCCAAACGCCTGCGCCCTTGCGTTGCCATAGCGCGATTAGCGATACGAAAAGCTTCGAGACAATCCTTCTCTTCGAGTAAAGCGATTCCTGCTTCAATACGATCTGCAGCCAGTCCTGCACGCTTGAGCAGCTCATCTGATGTTTCTATGCGTCGCTTAGGCGATGCGGGCGTGTGGGCTGCCTGCTGGCTGATCCATTCCCGATATCGAGCAACAAAATTGCCTAGTTTCTTTTTCGCATCAGCGCCGTTAGCAAGACGGGCCAGTTCGTCCATACGAAGTTCCACACCATCGATCTGCGAGGGAGCGACCCGTTCCACCTCGGAGGCAGGCATCCAGCATGTTTTGACAGTCTTGCATTGTCCGTTTTCGACAACAGCCTTCGTGGATACGTTGTGTCCCACTGAGAATTCAAAAACATCGCGGTATTGAAGGTCTGCGACTCTTTCGTCCCAATCATCACTCTCCAAGCTACGCAGATTCGGACGAGCTACCAATGGTTGCTCGCTGGTTAACTCAAGCTCCACCTGAAAGATAAATGCTTCGTCGCTCACCTCGTCTGATGCTGGAGGACGCTTGTTCACCACGAAAACCGAAAGACTTTTGGTTCCGGCAGGCAATCCACCAGCGACACTGCTGTCTGGCACGCCACGTAGCGACCAAGCTAATTCGATCCCGCGACTATTCGGTACAGGTACGCTACCCGCAGCAGGAACTTTCGATCCAAACTCAATAGGTAAAGTCACTTCTCTAGGCGTGCGACGCCATTCCGAAGCGGCTCCTTCAGAACCCTCTTCTCGGATAGCACGTAGGTAATCACCATACCGCACCGTTACGGTGAGCTTGTTTGTGGCTTTCGATAGCAGCACACTGACACCCATACTGCTGGGCAAGAACGACTTACGTGCAGCGGCGGGTTCCGGAGCATTGTCATCATCGAGCCCGGCAGGTGTGGCAGCTTGGTCGAGTTCATCGTCGCTGGTCGGGTCAACACGTTGTTCTTCACTGGCCTCTGCAGGTACAAGGAAACCAGTTAAATACCAGCGTGACGGAGGTTGATAGAGCGATTCCTTGGGATCACCCAACTGATCCTGCGGTCCAACCAGGTCAAGCTGTAGTGCGTCGATGAGGTCGCTTCGGACTTCGAGAGGTGAGGATGGGGGCATGGCTAGAACTCGAACGTAGGTTGGTTGGGATTGTCGGGCTTCTTTGGCTTTTTGCTTTGCCGAGATAGCTTGGGCTTCGTCGGCTTCACGGGTTCAGTTTCTTCGTCATCAGATGGTTCGTCTTTGTCATCTAACGACTTTCGGGGTCCGACGATTGCGACTCCAGCGATGACTTCTTCCTTGTGGCGTTTTTCGTTGAGTTCGAGCAGTCGGGCGAGTACTTCATCTCTGAATTCATCAGGCCAGCGGTAACGCCAGGGCTTTTTCTTTTGACGGGTGCCGCTTAGGTCTGATGCGATATCGTCTTCGTCTTCTTCGTAGTCGAGCAGGAATTGACAAAAATCAGGCTGAGCGGCTTGCGTAGCTAAATCATTCCAACCGTAGTTTTCCAATACCGCGACATCCATTTCTCCATGAAGTCTACGCAGTTCTAAGATGCCTGAATCAAACTCCTCAGGTGAATGGAACCGGTTATAGGTCTTCGTCAAACCTTCCGCATTGGCGATCATCAGATCGCGTCGATAGGCGAAGTAAGCTTCACCGAGTTCTTCAAGTCGCTTAATGCCAGTTGGGAATGGAAAAGTGCCGAAGCAATCAGTTGGCGTGTATCGAAGATCATCTTTCATTGATGAAGAGAATAACCTTGACCAAAACTCATGGACACGCGACTGCATCACACAAAAAAACGCAGCTGAATCTTCGGCAAAAAGCACTAGCTGTTCGGAATAGACCATCCCAGTAGGTAGAAATGTAAAAGCACCGGTTTTGCTCACTCTTGCGACTACGAGAATGCGTGACAAGTCTTTTGTTGCAGCTAGGAAATCCGGCGCTCTAAACTCGAAGAGCCACCATTCATCTTTTATTCTCTGATTTCGAGACCGCTGTCTTTCCGGCCTAACACGTTGCTCGACAATCTTCAGCAACTCTGGCCAAGCTGAAGCTTGCTCAATCGACATTTCCCCAAAGTTAATAATGTAACGATCGTGAGTATGTGTTGGGCTGTTATTGACTTCAGCACCGCCGATATACGGAAAGATTCTTTCAGCATTCTTGTTTGACACGGCAATAAGCTTATGCATTTCTGCCAAGGGCGAAGCATTGTTCGAACCACTGTCATCAAATGTGAAGCCCATACCGTTTGCTAAGAAACCAATGAACGCACGCTGCCTGTTCGCCGAAAGCACTTTTGGCGGTTTGTTTCCACCTACGTGAAACAAATACGAAGTGATCAAATCAACTGGTCTTCCGTCAAGGATGAAGGGGGACGGCATTTTGGACCGACCGACAAACACAACACTTACTACCACTGCTGCTTGACCAGGCCAAGCGAAACGTTTCTGGGCCTCGTAAATGGTTCCACCGTTTTCACATATCCACTCAAGCCCAGTCGTTTTAGTGTCGCCCTGGCAAATTGTGTTTGTCGCAATAAGGCCGAACGTCCCTTTGTGACGAAGTTTACAAAATGCTCTTCGGTAAAAATGCGCGACCAGGTCCGAATTACTATTTGATTCTTCATGTATAGACACGAGCCAGTCTCGATATCCATCTCCGTTTGCGGTAGAGATACGCTTGCCGCCCAAAAACGGCGGATTTCCAACAAACGCATCAAACCCGCCATTCTCCCTTGAAAACACTTCTGGAAACTCAATTTCCCAATGAAAACAAGGAACGGAATGTGGTCCAGCTTTGATACGGTCAGCAGCGGCCTGCATCGCTGTGTGAGATTCAAAATCAAAGGTGGCGTCGAGTGATGAGAAATACGAACTCACAAGACCATACACACGTTCCAGCTCTTGCTCGCGTGCCTTCTTCTTGTCGGCAGCAAAGAAGCAACTGACGCAGGCGTTGCCAAGCAATCGAATCAGATTGAGTGCTTCGTTGGCTACCTCCATTCGCTGCTCTTGATCGCGATATGCTGTGTCTTCACGAGCATTGAGGATTTTCGCTCGTGCTTCCGTCGCGCGGTCAAGCCGCTTCTGAATTAAATCCTCGCCAAGTCTCATCTGCTTCTTGGGTTCCCAGTTGAAGCGAATGATTTGCTCTCGCGTCAAACCGACGAGCGAATCACCATGACGTAACGAATGATCCAAGAACGTAAACGGATGGTCTTTGGCTAGAGTTACCAACCACAGCGATAACTTTGCCAGATCCACCGCCATGATGTTCTTGTCCACACCGTACAAACATCGCTGTGCCACCGTACGCCTCGCATAAAGCACTTCGTCTTCATCCGGCGGGATATCCGTGGGAACCATGTCGTGGGCGTACCAAGATTTGATCAGTTCATCTCCCAATTGCCGACAGACTTCGACGAGGAATGCCCCGCTACCCATCGCCGGGTCACAGATCTTCAGATCCAGGATTTGGTTCGGGTGCGGTATTCTTTTTTCTCTCGCCGCTATCGCATACTCAACCGCTCGTTCCGAATGCCGGGTTCGAGCTTCGAGTTCGCCCTTGGTGTAACGTTGTTTGTCTTCCTGCGACGGTTCGTAGAGCTTGGGCAGTTCCGCCTCGGGATCACAAAGTCGCTTGAGGATTGGTTCCAATGTCGTGTGTACGATGGGCTCAGTAAGCGATCTCGGTGTGTAGTGCGAACCGCTGCGACGACGTTCATCCGATGGCTGAAAAACCATCGATTGAGCAGGGACCAAACTGGGAGTAACATGCTTGGCAATTTTCTTGTCCAGTGCCGCTAGGATATCCTCGATCTTATCCGCATTTTTGAGTGCAGCGGCATCGGTAGAACCGAGTGTTTGGTCAGACCACTGCTTCAGTAAGCCTGCACGTTCACTGGGCTTAGCCGCCAACAATGCATCCAAGTTAATCGTGGTTGGAGCACCATGCGATTTGGCAGGTTTGATTGCGATCGACTTGCCTTGGGCCAGTTGTAGTTCAAAACCCATAATGGTTTCGTAAACGCTGCCTACTTGCTCGACATCCAAGGTTCGGTAGCTAAGCCGCTCTCCATCCAAAATCGATAGATCTTCGAGGACACGATAAATGACTCCGTCGCTGATGCGTGGAATCTGAATCGCGGAATCCATCTCCAGCGACGAGTTTTCCTGTGCGTTTCCGTCGTCGTATCGTCCTTCCAGGAACGGATACCTGTTGGGATCGAAGAGATACCCTTTTCGTGCGGGTAGCTTGAAATCGGCATGCTGGCCTCCTTCGTAAATGAGCCGAAACAGCGTTAGCAACTGCGACCATGCCCCAAAGCGTTGGTCCATGGTGTCTGGATGTTGACCGGCATCGGCACGCAGACGCTCGAATAGCCCGTTGACCGAATAAAAGTTCGAGTAAACGGGATCGCTGGACATAAGGTTTCGGTCTTCAGCATACAACACGAAAACCATCCGCATCAAAACCGTCAGCAGGCCGTGGTAAACATGCTGAGGATTATTTGCCAGTACCTGGCGCAGCAATTCACCTTTGCGCTGATCGTCGGCAGCCTGAAATCCTCGTAGTAGTTCAAACAAAGCCGACATCACTTGCTCGGCCAGCTTGGTCGAGACGGTGTTCTGGTACTTGCGACTGTTCTCCAGAATATGTGGAAGCCGTTGATTATCTCCGAGCGTGAACATGCGATCTACGGAAAGCAGCATGTGAAGCGCCGCAAACATTGGACGACCGGCTACCTGAACCATTTCAGCAACGTTAAACGTTGCATAGCCACTAGATTCGCCCTTGGGTGCATACACGAGTCGCAACTGACTGCCATTGCAAAGTAGACCCATGGGTACTTGAGTTTCACGCAGCAGTCGTTCGAACTTGAGTTGTGGTGCTGCGTTCCAGTGTCGGCTACTGTCTGCTTCGCTTGGTTCGTCAAAGTCGGCTTGCGACGGCAAGACCTGGACCAGCATCTGCCAAGGATTTTGACCTTCCTTTGGTTTTAAGATTGGCACCGCATAGTTAGGCCGAAGCGTTTCCTTGTACTGCGGCAGTATCACTTCCAGCGCGGACATGCTTTCAGGCAACGCAGTTTTCTGCGGCACCTCGACTAGATCCTGTTCTTCCCAGCCGAGGCAGTTGCGGGTAAACGCGTCAAAATCGTAGATCCCTGGTACGACTTCGCCTTTTTTGTCGAGCGGCAAGCATTCCAGGAATCGCTTATGCTCACCGGTAATGTTTTTGTTGATATAGCACTGCGCCTCTAGCATGGCAGGCACAGACACCACCAAGCCAACAGGCTGAACGTAACCAAGCCATTCGAGATGAGCGAGTTCTTCGGGGGATTTAGTCATGGGTAGTGATTAGTGGGTAGGGATTAGTGATTAGTTCTCAGTGACTGGGATAGGCCAGTGAGTATTCGCCCTACCTCTTCTGCTAAGTCGATGATTTGTTGTGAAGCATTTAAGTATCCAAGTTGTTCTGCGATCAAGAGCTGCGTGGTTAGTTCCGCGATTGAACCCCGTGCAACTCCGATGAATTGCTTGAATTCTCCGGTCGTATTTCGAGCTTGACCTTCAGCAATGTTGCTTGGAATTGAAACCGCGCACCTTCGCATTTGCGATACCAGGCCGAACTTCTCATCATCTGGAAAGCCTTTCGTAACTTCGTAAACGTGTTTCACCAACGCCATCGCTTTCTGCCATGCGATTAGTTCTCGGTAGTGCTGTGCCATCCTACTCTCCCCTAACCCTAACCCCTAATCACTAACCCCTAAAGACTAATCACTACCCCGTCACTGGCCAGAGATACACCAAGCCGACAGGTTCGATCCGTCGTGCCATTACGGAGTAAAGTTCCTGAATGCGTTTAGGTTCTGTTTTTAGCTCGTCGTGAATTTGCTCCAATCGCTTAGACCAGTAGCGTTTGTTTGCGTCGAGTTGTGCCAACTCATCTTCGTTGTCGCCGAAATCGAGGAGTTTTTGTTTAGGATCGATTTTCTCCACCCTGCGGACTTCATTTGCGATGTGCTTCTGTTGAGTTTCCAGAATCTCTCGCATCGCTTTCGCTTCGGCCTCTCCGCGTGCGGATAACTTTGATTCCGCATCATCACCGTACTCATGACCACGTGTCTCTAGATGTATCAATAGATCTTTGATGTCTTGAGATGCTGATTGCTGGAGTTGGGCGGTAATGGTACTCGTGAGCTTCCAGTTACCGGCTTTGAGCAGGGAATCGTCTAAGAGCGAGAGCGTCTTTAATTCGGCTTCACGTGCGTAGGGCACGAGAGGTTCTTTACGAATCTGCGGATCTACCCAACGAGCAGTCACGTGAATCAACTCCTCATGCAGGCGAGCAGCACCACTACCGTAGAGGCAGAGGCGACCAAGCAGCACGACTCGCGGAATGGAGTCGGTAGCCTGTGCCAAACATGCGCGGGATAAGTCATGATGGATGAAGCCTTGGGCGGTAAATCGTCCCAGCAGCCGCTGCACGACCCGTTGCTCCAGATGCATGTGAACCACTTCGTCATCGAGAGTGCCTGGATCTTCAAATACAACGGACCGAATCGGAGACGAGCGACGCCAGTCCCATAGCTTTTGATCCCGTTTTCTGGGAACGCGAAGCGTGTCCATGGTTTCGGCCCATGAGGGATCGGCACCGGTGCGTTCATTGAGTGCCGGGAATTGAAACCTAGAAACGGCCTCTTCCCCTTGAACCGGTTTCAGGGTGTCTGCTCCCATCAGTTCCAGCGAACAGGATATCGCCGAGCGAAAGTGGGAGTCACTAAGTCCAATAGATTTGCGAGAGCTTTCTAGCTGGGTGCGAAGTCGCTCAATTTGTTCTTTGAGCGTGTGTTGACGCTCTCGCGACGCCTCCAGTTCTGCGTTGATCGTGGCTTTTCGGTCAGCAGCTAGATCCACGGAATCGATTTCAGTTTCAAGCATTTCCAGGGATTTACGTCGAATCCCCGAACTCAGTTTCGAATCGATGACTTTGGCGAGGCTGCCCAATTCCTGCTTGATCGTTTCGGTTTTTTTCACCAACACTTGCAGAATTCGATCTTCAGGGCGCTGCTGATAAAAGAAGTAGTGGCAGTAAACCTCTGGGTTGGGTTGGAGCTTCCGGTCAATTCGACCGTTTCGCTGTTCCATACGGCTTGGATTCCATGGGACATCAAAGTGGAAGAGGTTACAGCAATGAGCTTGGAGATTGAGCCCCTCTCGTGCCGCGTCCGTGGCTACCAGGATGCGAACCGGATGTTTGCTCGGGTCTGCATTGAATGCGCGTTTAATTTCATCTCGCTTCTGCGGTGGAGTCGGGCCATGGAAGATTTCGATGCGTCTTTCTGCGTCATCGGAGCCAGCAAGCGCTGACTGAAGCTGTTGGATGAGGTATCGCTTGGTGTCTTCGTACTCAGTGAAGATTAACACTCGCGTACGATTCCATTTGGCTCCAGATTTGCCCAGGTCTGGACACATGTTTTTGCGTATCCACTCAATCAATTTGACCACACGAGCATCTGGTTTACCGCGAAAGTTCTCTGCAATGTCTGACATCTCTTGGAGCAGCTGCAGTTCTCGGGTAAAGATTTGCTGTGCAGATAAGTCTTTTATCGGCCCCATGGTAGCGACCGAAGCAGCTTCAAACTGAGCGTCTTCTTCTGCCTGCAGTTGCTCTTCGTCAAACGTCGCACGATCGTCATCGTTCCCAATCGAACCCGCTAGCAAATCGAGTGTGCCAGCCTTGAGGTCCTCAGGATTAGATTCCGGCTCGATTTGCATCTTTTCCCACTGTCGCTGGACCGTCTTGCGATGGACTTTTAGTGTGCGCGCGAATGCCTCTACAGAGGACAGTAAGCGTTGCTGGAGCCCTACAATCAAAAGTCCTGCTGCCGCACGTTTGCGCTTGGTTTCATTTTTCAGGCGCTCTTCACGTAACTCACTGTACTGATCAAGGAGACTTGCGAGCTTGAGTTCTGGAGCGTCCGGGGAAAGTCCATCGATGTTAACTTGGACAACCTCACGGCTGGGAAAGCCACCCTGGATTTCTCGGATATCATCCTTGAGTCTCCGAACAACGACTTCGTCACGATGCTTCGCCGTGACAGGTACCCCACGGCAAAACCGCTGAGGATCAAGGATTTCCAGTAACGCAGAAAAGCTATTGGAGTGTCCATTGTGGGGTGTTGCGCTTAGGAACAGGCGATGTTCAAAGCGTGGAGCCAAGTCTCGAATCGTCCTTGTGATTTGAGAGTCGATTGCATACTTCTGGCCGCTGGCTGGTGCTGCGTGGTGGGCTTCATCGAGGATAAACAAACTTCCCGAACGGAAAGTGCCTAGCAAGTCACGTAGTGGCCCGGCATAGGTTTCGTCGATCAGTAGCCTATTGGAAACCAGAAATCGCGTATGGGTGCTCCATGGGTTAACTCCGAAGCCCCGTTCTTGCCGGACTTTCTTCATGTAGTCCTTGTCGAGAATCTCAAAAGTCAGTCCGAAGCGCGACGACAATTCCTCCTGCCATTGCATGAGCATCGACGGTGGGCAAGAGACAATGATTTCCCGAACCTTCTTGCGAAGCAAAAGTTCCCGGGCAATCAGCCCTGCTTCGATTGTCTTTCCCAAACCAACGTCATCTGCAATGAACAGGTTAACGCGAGGCATCCGCAGCGCCTTGCGAAGAGGCTCAAGCTGATAAGCATCCAGTCGAATACCAGCTCGGAAGGGAGACTGAAACAAACGTGGATCTGTTGAAGTGACACAGTTCCATTTGAGCGTGTTGATGTAGGCGGCGAACAATCGCGAGTCATCAAAGCCTTTTTTCGCGACGGCTTCCCACGCTTCGCCGGACAAGATCGTCGGATCCAGTTCCTTTTCCCAAAGGACTTCCAGCGGTTGGCCTTGGTTATCGTCGTCAACGCAGGAAAGCCTAACCAGGGTGCTGTCGGCAGCCCGTTTCGCTTTGACGACATCCTCAACGAGGTAAGTACGTTGCCGGACCCGAGCTATTTGACCCGGTTGAGGAATGAGGGCGGTTTGAGTCATCTGCGGTCGCTGTTTGGGAATTTGCTAGAGAGACTTGTTTAGTTTTTTGGGTATTGTATTGGCAACTCTCGTGAGAAATCGCACCAACTCCCATCGCTTAAATAGCCGGTAGCCATTGGCTGGATTCCGGTGCAAAGGAATCTGGCCATCGGCAGGCCAGGTTCGAACCGTCCCTTGGGACACTCCCAGGATTTTGGCTGCAACCGCGACCGTCCTTCTTCGCGAGGGTTTTAGGCACAGGTTCCCACTAGTTGATTGGAACTCGACTTGGGGCGTAAGTTTATCAAATTTCATAGCGACAAAACAGCGTCGCAGATGCCATAAATCCTGCCGATTTAGTTGCACATCGTCTAATTTTGTCGGCAAAATACCAAATTCGCTGAATACTAATTCCCCGGTATCGTGCTAGCTAGCGACTACCTAGGTCGTTCGCGTGCTTTCTTTGAGATTTGCTCCTGGGGACACCTCGCCATCAAATGCGGCAGGACTGGATTGCATAGATGCGACATGACGACATTTCGGGAATCGTATTCTGGTAGGGACTCGGTAACACTGTTTACTGTTCTTCGGTATATCGGGGATGGTCATTTCGCTGGTCATGGTCCCGATGATACGGCGACTGTTCCGAAACAGTCTCCTTCCTATACTCCGCTCGTTCATTCTGCTGCACATCCTCTCGAAGTCGCTTCCCAATCTACCAATGCAAGATCACCAGTTTCGAATTGACGGTTCGAGCTGTCTGATCCTAAGCGGCTTCAATCACCTTTCGATTGTCGCCCAGCAAGTCGGGAGTTGCAAATTCGTTGGGATCCTGCATAGACAGATACATTTTCGATGACTTCGATTTTGCCAAGATAAAATGCTGAGTTAACCGCTAACCTTTCAATTTCTAAACGCTTTCACTTATCCGATCCGCAAGCTCAAGCAATCGCGCGAGTACACGCTGGCAAAACTCGTCTGGCCAACGCAGGCGCACTTCCTTTAGGTCTTGCCCAGGACTGCGAAAGTGACTCGAATGCTTTAAGCCAAGAGGCGGAAGGAATTCGCACCTTGCGGACAAAGCCAAGTCTTGCCAACCGTATGTATTCAGCACGGCACGATCCATGGTTTCATGAAGCCCTCGCAGTTTTTGTATTTCTTCCGAGGTCTCTTTGGGATCATGGATACGATTCATAAGTGCGATCAGGCCAGCTTCTGAACGAATCAAAGTCCTTGTTCGGAAGTCGAAGTAATCCGCAGCAGAAATTTCGAGCAGTTTATCCGATGTCGCAGGTTTCGGCATAATGCGAGGTCTTGCTACGAGCCTCGTCGAGGATGCTTCCTGAATCCGCTGCTGTTCATTTGCGTTCCAAACATCTGCGACGCGAGATAGCGACACAGACAATTCGAGCCAAGAGTCGCACCGATCCCGCGGGCGCGCTGCATCCAGTGCAGCGATATTCGCTTTCTGATCACGCAAGTCATCCAAAGAGACCATTTGCGATTTCCGTTCGACGAACACTTTCAAAAAAACGTTTCCGCCGAATGATTTCCTGTCGGGCTCGAAAGATTGACTGATGCGAGTTAGAGCTTCGTTGATACTGTCGACCTGGACTCCGAGCGAAGGTATGCGGCATTTGCCACTCGTTAATCCTGCTTTCTTACCCGGAGTAAGTGATAACGAAACATCGGACAACAGGGTGAACTGGACAAAAGCACTCGGTTGTCCCATTTTGTAATTCTTCTCAAGTGCAAATTTGGAATAAATAGAGGGAACACGGGTGCGATTTACTTGTGCGAATAAGTCAGTTCCTTTTTCCAAAAACAGAACGGTTTCTCCCGCAGTCCATCGAGCGCGCTCTTCCTCATTCGCGAGGTACATGGCTGGCATGAATAGTTCAGCACAAACGTTTAGTTTTAGTTCCGGCATCCTCCCGCCGCCGATCAATTGCCATTGGCCGTCGATCCACTGCACGGGAATGCGGACGGTTCTCTCAAATGGGTCTGGAATTATCATCGCCGCTCCTGTGCCGTGATGGAATGGTGGTAACGTTTGCCTACTGTTCGTTCCCGTGTTTGATACTCGTCGACTTTCGCCATAGCGGGAGCCTGATCCACTTCGTCATCGCTATTTGGATCGTAAAGCTGGTCCTCGTCGTTATCGGTCGGTACTAGGAATCCAGTGAACTACCAACGCGATGGAGCTTGTGGCAACAGCTCACAATGATCACCAACTGCTCCCGACGGACCGAATAAATCGACCTGCAAAGCATCCAGAAAGGATGATCGTACAATTGTTGGGTCGGTATTCGTTGGGAAAGCAGTTCTAGATTCAAGGTAATTTGTGTATTTGATTATGCAAACTCAGGACCTGCATAGCATATGCGGGTTAAAAAAGGCCGACCGTGGCATAAATACATGCGGACGGCAGCGAAGTGATTGCTACGCTATCTCCTGTCCTCCACTTGCGTTTTCAGCTATCCTCGATTCGGGAACCTTGGGCACTTCTGTTTGTGTTTTTCCCAGAGCCGACAAGCGATGACGACTTCTGAATGCCCAACGTATGGTTAACACGTGATTTAAAATCTGAAGACCGCAGTAGGAACCGAGAAAGACTAAAACACTGTAGATTCCCGTGAGCCAATGATGATTGAAGTACTCGGGCTTGCCAAAGGCCCAGAGAAGCACGATGTACGCTAAGAAGGTAAGTAGTGAGAAGATCGTCCAAACATGATGATCTACGAGACTCTCGGCAACCGCTGAGACCTTCTTGTCTTTTGCCCATGTTCCAGCAGCCTGGATATAGAAAAACAAAGTAGAGAGCACGAAGCCAAAAACGATACTCGCAACGCTTAGCAAGTCATCGAAGTGACCTCGAATACGATCAATCCACGAAGGTTCAATGAAAATCCAGTATCCCATTGAAGCTCCTATAAGCAACGAGGTCCAGAACTCACCGTCTTTGTAAAGTCGGCGGTCAAAGCCGACGTTCCATAGGAATTCGCCAATCTCTTTATACATCGTCAGTCATCTTTCCGAGCGTTTCAAAGAATTTGTTCTGTGCAGATTGATGCAAGACGTTTCCGTTCTGATTGGTCTCTAGGTACTTGTATTGCGACTTGCCATGGCTTTCTGTTGAAACACGTTTTCGCTCGCCATCGATGTCGCCCTCTACGATTGCTCGTCCAATTTTTTTACTACGAAAAGCCTCTCGCATTGCTCCGATGATTCCTCCGCTCTTTGCAAGCGTTGCATTGCGACGCGCATTCATTTTCACTTCCGCTGATTGTGCGTCCGACTCCCTTGCTTCTTCACTTAAAAGATCTTCGTAATCGGACCAACCCGGATTTGGTCGCACGATGCGAACTGTAACGGATGCAATCTTCTCCATTGCATCGACGAGCTTAAGGAACGACTCATCGGGTTCGAGCTCCAAGCTTACTGAGATCGGCTCGTTAGTGTTAGCAGTCGCTTTCTTCACCACCAAAGCATTCTCAGGTTTCTCAATCATCCACTGAATGTAATGCTCAATTTTAGTTGGCCAGATACCAGTTTGGACCCGCTCAAGAAGAACAACGTAACGCCCTTCTGCCTGTTTACCCATCGCGTGAGTCCAATGAACCAAAGCCTCAGAGGGTGTGAGCGGATTTTCGGATAACGACATGTCATCAGTATCCAACACCTCCGGGCGTTCATCCTCTGCGTACGAGAAAAACTGAAACCATAAATTACCTCTCGTAACTTCCAGTTGATCCAATACATGACCTTTACCACCCGGCGTAAAAGTCCTTTGTGCACGTTCTCGCAAGTTTGCCCAAAGCGAGACCAAGAATTTCTGATAGTCCGTGTCTGGTTTTAGTCCGGAAATAGTTAGTCGATAAAGTTCTAGCTTTCTTCGCTTAGGCTTCGCTGGAGTTTTTGCCATGCTGGATTTGACCCATTGTGAAAATGTTACTTCTTAATGCCAAAGCGTAGGGTTCTGGAACCGTCAGAACTTAAGCGTCAGTATCCATTGGCTCGATGCCGGTGCATCGGAGAAATCTTGCCATTGGCAGCTCGGATTCGAATCGTTCTCTTGAGACACTTTCGGGATTCCGGCCGCTTCGACATTGTTCACCCATGCACTGCATTTTGGAAAATCCTTCTTCTCGCAGATTACCCTCTCGGCATTCATCATTAGTGTATCAAACACCTCAGCGAAACGACAGCATTTTAAGTGCCGTAAATCGACAGGATTTTGTCATACGCCGTCTAGTTTTGTCGGCACATTGCAAAATTCGCTGAATACTAATTCCCCGGTATCGTGCTAGCTAGCAACTACCTAGCTCATTCGCGTGCTTTTTTCGAGATGTGGCCGTGCGTATGCTTCGTCGCAACCGTCGGTATCGGAGAGCCTCGCATTGCATGGATGGTGCGTGGGAGATCGTGCATGGCAGATGGTTGTTCCGCACGGTGCGGTAAAGCGGCTGCACGTTCAATGATTCGTTACTCCCAAATGACCATACCGCATCATCTTGGTCACTGAGAATGGAAAAACGGCGAATCCAGACACTAGGTTCGGTGCGAGCGGGATCAGGAGTTAAATCCTCATGCACTGGAAACAATACTTGTTCTTGCTTCAGTTGATCACTTCTGGCCAGTTTCTGCGAACTTTACGAGGTGCGCAGGTTTCCAGGCCACGTGAAAAGCTAAATTCTCGGGTAGAAGTCATATCTGGATTGACTTTCAACGCTTGTCGACCGATACTCTCGATAAGTGGACTGGAAACATCCGGTCGGCGAAAAAGCCTCGAAGAATTTCGGGGCTTTTTGCTTTTATGGGTAGCAATCAAGACCTGCCCCTGCCACGTCCCCTTGGGCGTTTCTCAGGAATTTTGTCTCCAACACGTCGTAGGCTCGATTCTCTTGCTGGGGATTCAACCGCTTTCGACCGATCGGTCGCGCGACTAAGTCGGCAAGCTGCAGTCCGCAAGAATTGATCTGTTTGTTCGCCAAAACGATAGAAAACGGAAGTGGAACTCCAGTGGGATTCTCTTCGTCACAAACTCGGCGAAATTCCAGCTCCAACTCATTATCCTCCTGCTTTCCACGCTGCTCGAAGATGATGTTAGTAATGCAACGTGATTGCCCCTGCACATCGAGGAAGTGATATAGGCGTTTCAGGCAGGACCGCACCGCAACATTGTACAGGTTATCGGTGTCCCCGTGGTTCTTGACGAATTCGTCTTTACGAATGGAGGTTGCCACGATCTTGAAATCGGCTTCCGCGATGATCGTATTTAAGTCCGTCATGAAGCGTTCGCGAATTTCAGGATCGAACAAGATCGTAAACGGTCCCTTCGGTTTGCGGATCTCGTGTTCGTGCAGCACTACCATGTCATGCCCAAAGTACCGAAACTTGAACTCTTGAAGCTTGGGCGTAGTCGATGAATCGCTACTACCTCCCTGGGTGGGCTTGGCGAATACGTCGCGTTGCGATTGCTTTTATCGGTCATTCCCAGACGACTGGTGCTCAGCTTTCTGTCTCACGCAAAGAAGCAAAGACGCAAAGAAGACAGGTGCAGCGGGAATAGTATTTTTGAGATCTTGTCTTTGGTTTTGTGGCGGCCTGTCCCCCTTTTCTCTGTGTCCTCTGTGTCTCTGTGTTTCCAGTCTTGAGCGCACTTCTAAGACCTTTTTAAAACACAGAGTCACAGAGAGCACAGAGATGTAGTGCTATCGCAGGTCCGTAGCGAGAGATGGATGCGAGGTGGTATTGTTTGCGTATTGGCATCTTGAGCGGAGCGGGCGTGAGTGTCGGTTTGGATGTCTCACGCAAAGCAACGGAAGCGTTTGATGCTCAGAGAGTTGAAAATAGAGAGTTGAAAATAGACATACTAGCGTGCAAGTGATTCCCCTTCTGTGTTTACAAAGACTACTAGATAAACACCTGACGCAACCCGGGGATGCCATGTAACCAAGATCCGTGGAATTAGAGGATTGCTCACATTCCACTCGCTTCCGGCCAGGGAATGCGAAAGCATCTTCACATCCCATTCTCGGTTCGATTCGGAAATTTTTTTTCGAAATATCGCCGCTGTGACCAGAGGTGTCACGGCCTTGCGTACACTCCAACCCAACTCAGTCTGGCTCGATGGGAGCCAAGATTACATTCATGTCCCGATCTATTTGATGAGAGTCTCCCTTGACTAACGCTCCGAATTCCGAACGCCTGATTTGCCCTAACTGCTCCGCAAAATTTGTCTCAACTAAAACTGTCCGATTGCCAGACAGTACTCAAGTCGGTTGCTCGACTTGCAAAACCCGATTTCCACTCGCCCAAGGCCGACTGAAAGACCATATCGTCGAAACAAACGATGCACCCGAAGAACCACCGGAGGCCACCGATTTCCCAAGCAATTTCCTTGATAACCTTCCACCGCCAATGAACGTCCCACCCCCTCGAGACGCACCTCTCGAGGATGAATTCGGCACTGGTCGTTTCGACCACGAAACCCCTTTTGCGGCACGAACAAAGGGGTTTGCCAAAGAAGTAATTGAAGCAGTACGCCCCAATGTCGGCGAGATCCCCACCGATATCTCCGAGGTACTAGACCCAAGGGAAATTATCTTCGCAAGCCATCCGTCGAAAACAGTCAAACTCCTGACCATGGTTTTGCTTCTGATCGCAACGTTCCCAATCATGGTGATCATGTTGGTTCAGTTGTATTTTTTGCTCACAGGTAGATCTTCGATTGAAATGCTGGCCATCATTTGCATTGAGTTGATCGGGGTGGTTCTCCCTTTTTACATTCTGAATCTCTCCTGGAAAAACACCTACTATGTCATCACGCGCGACAAGATCGTGATACGCGCCGGAATATTCAACCGGGCGATCAAGATCGCTTGGGTTAAAAACATCCAAGAGATCTCGATCAATTCAGGGGTGATCGATCGCTGGCTAAATCTAAACACCATCCATTTCGCGACAGCATCAAGCGGAATCGGAGGAATCCTCCTCGGCTGGCTACCCGGCTCGACACTCGGTGGAATTCACTTTCGACACGTAGAACTCAACAAAGTACTTAGAGCTTTGAAATCCGTTGAACTGTAGGAAAGTTACTGACCAGCCATTGCTGGCGAATAAGTGCGATCCTTCAGCGCCGAAGGCGGATATCCACTTTCCATTGATATTGCAGTCAACTACATGTACGGGAGAGCGCATTGGATTGCCCCTCCCGTCGCGAATCCTTGTTCAAATTTCGAATTGCTAGCTCAAGGGAAATCCGAAACTTGTGGCCGGTAAGCTTCTGCGGTTTACTGTTTTGGTTTCTTCGCTCCTTCCGGACGAGGAGCTCCTTGTGAAGTTCCACGAGATTTTCATATGACAGATAGCCCGTTTTGAAAAGATCCGTGAGCTCATCCAAACTCGCGCCTGGGTGAACGCCGCACAAGGAAGGTGGGAGCGTTAAAGACCAGTCGCATCTAGCCGATCAGCATGTGTGACCACTTCATTACCACGCCTGGTAATATCCCCCTTTGTTTTGATTAGCGATTTCTCGAAGCACCATCACGTCCTCCATCAAGCCGACGCAATCGATCTTTGCCGGCTTCCTTCTCTGATGGTTCAATACTGTAATCGTCTGAACATTGGTCGGATCAAATTCCCCATCAGATAATAGAACAATCCTCTCAGGATTCAGTACTATCGCGGCCGTCATCGCGCTCATCGGCATGGTGCCGCCACCCCCAGGTGCCTGCGCTAACCATAACTTCGCCCGACGCTTGCCCTCAGGACTTGCCACCTCTAACCCTTTTGCGCCTGGCGCGAAATAATGTCCATGATCAAACAAGATAACGCAGAACTTCTGCTTATTGCTCAACTGGTCGATCGCTCGCGTCAATGCATTCATCACCCGAGGAAGCTTGTTATTCCCCTGCATACTTGAACTTACATCTATCACAAATACCGTCGACGCCGCCGGCTTACCATCCCCAACAAAAGGATTGAGCCCCTCGGTCGCTCCCAAATCCAATCCCGCCCCAACGCCCGCTCCACCTCCTCCCAAAGGCCCTTTGCTAGCTCGCGCAGCGGGCGTGCCCTGCCGATTCGGAACCAATGCTAATGTGACTTCTTTCTCCTTGTTCTTTTCGATTTGCTCCTGGTTTTCTTCCGCCTGAAGATCGTGATCTTCAACACTCTGGCCCTCAACGTTCTTAGCGTCCTTCGTTAGTCCATCGGCACCCACCGCTTCGTTCTGCTCGGACTCCGTATTCAATCCGTCCTGCACGGGTTGTGAACCATCGGCTTTGTTCGCCGCTATCTCTTTCTCTGCCCCCGCCGTCGTCGTTTGGTCTTGACCATCCTCTAACGTATCTCCTGTCGAACTCTCACCTGCTAGAACCCCCTCCGTCTGCGCTTTACCACCTTGCTCACCGCCAGCACTCTCACCACTCGTATCCTTCCCAGCCATAGACAGTCCAACCAAAATCAACATCATCAAAGTTGTGGCTGCTGCAACTATTCCAAACAGTTCTAATCGATCCGACTCACTTTTCACAACCGCGGGATCGGTGGGCCGGTTGGCAGACAGCTCGGGCTTTGGCTGGGAACTACGTAACGGTGGAGGAATCCGCATTGGATCGTTTGCTGGTCCCATGTCCCTTCCACCCCTCTCTGCCTTCAATCCGGAACTACCATTCCCAAGCGCTACTGCACCGTAGCAGTACCACCCTTGACAATCATCAACGTATCCGGGTTGTCCAACGGAAGCAAATCGTAGTCGTACTGCATCTCGATAAGCTTCGCTTTGAGCTGCGTGAACTTGCTGTGCGAATCGGAAAAAACGGCAACAGATATAAATGTGCTGCTATTCAAATGATTATCTAGCACACGTTTGAATTCCGAGAAATCTTGGGCAGAATCAAGATCCCAACCCGCAGCTTGTTTGAGCCGAATCTGCACTCCAATTCCTAAATCGAGGGCACTCGCATGCTTACTGTTGACCCCATGGTCTCCATCCCCTTCGGTGTCTGTGATGAGAAAGAGTTTGCCGTAACGCATGGCAAACATCAAATTCCCCTTTAACGTGTTCGACACCTTGGGCAGCGTCGTCGTCGTCTCAACCGCGTCGAGCGATTCCTCGAGCTCCTTCGAACGCTCGCTTACCGCCAAGCGAGCATCCTTCAGACGCTTTTCAAGCTCCTGAAGGTCTTGCTGCGCTTTCTGAATCGCAATACCCTTGCTAGCGGTGGTCCCCAACAAACTTTGCTCGGCGAGTTGCGCTTTCTCTAAATCCTCGACAAGCTTTTCTTTCCGGGCAAGCAACGCATTCGATTCTGCGCTTTCTTCGTTGAAAAGCAGTCGTTCCCTGTCCGACACAGTTTCCGTGAGAACTCGAATTTGCTGTTGCAACCGTTCAACTTTTTCCTGTTTATCTAACGCCTCGCTCTCGGTAACACCATCCTTACTTGCGGGCGTGTCACTCGGATTGCCCCGCATCTGGATAAGGATCGAGATCAAGATCGAGATGAACATGATGCCACCGAAAGCATTGCAGATGGTATCGAGAAACAAATCGAGACTTGAGGTTTGCAGGCGACGGCGGCGTTTTGACATGGTTACTTCAACACCTCGCTCCGCAGCTTTAGGGATTGAGCCTGATCGAGTACGTCGTATCCATAACTCGCTGAGTCTTTGACAAGAATTGCGCGTAGCGTGTCAAAGTTCGATGCCCCTCCCGGTCTGATGAGGAGAAAATAATGGTAACTCCCTTTCGCATGGCTCTTCATCCAACTCTTGAAGTCCCGTTCCAAATTCTGCTCTCGCATGGTCGCTCGTTGATCGGCTTGGAGATCCAGCACAATAGCCCCCGTGCTTGTTACATCTATCACCACGACGCTGCGTCCATCGAGGGATTGGCTTTTGAAGACCAATGGCTCGTCGAGATCCAGCTCTCCGATTTTCGAATCGAGTTTCTCAAGCTTTCTCAGGAGATTAGCAAGCTCGTCGCGGTCAGGGGAGCGTTTTTGCAATTCTATTTGCAGTTCCATCTCAGCTTTTGTTTGATTATCGACGATCCGCTGGGTCTCACGATTCCGCTTTTCAGCACGCTCGATCTGCTCGTTGAGCGACTGAATACTTGCCCTAAGATCTTTTGCGATCTCGTCCTTGTTGAATACTTGCACGGCCCCAATTTTCGATGCAAGGACATCAAGTTCTCTCGATCGCTTCTCGATCTGCTCTAACTGCATCTCAAGATCCGCGATGGCCACGGAAAACGTATCTGCGACGAGTTCCTGCGATGCTGACGAGGAACCGGTACGACGCACCAAGTCGACCATCATGATCAGTGTGATCAATACGAAAATGCCTACCACCGACGTAATAATGTCTTGGAATGCAAAAAACGAGACAGATGGCCCTTGAGCCCGACGACGGGACACAGTTCTAGATCTCCCGATTCTGTTCGTAAGGGAGGATTTTAATTCTGCTCACGATTTGACGCATACAGTATTCGCTACAATCATCTAAGAATTGCTCTTCGTTGGTCTTCTGAAGTGTCATCCAGAGTTGCAGGACCAGTGCGATGACCAACGCTAACAGGGTGGTATCAAACGCAGTGCTCAGCCCTGCGGTGACCTGAGTCAGCGAAGCAACAATTCCACTCATATCGTTTTGGTTATCGAGCAAGCTACTAAAGCTTGCAATCGATTGCCCCAACCCTAAAACAGTACCGATAAATCCTAAAACTGGGATAGCCCAAAGGAAACCGTTGACCAACCCGAACGAAGTCTCGTGAGATGACTCATCCCGATCCGCCATCGAGCGTAGCATATCATCGACATCGGAGACTCTCCCCAAGTTTTTGAGGTTCGAAATCGCCACAAGGATCCTGTTGTAGACTATAAATCGCTCAGGATCGGCGGCGTTCTCGTGCAGTTTGGTAACCACTTGATCGGCGGTTTGCGAGCTGAGTACAAAGTGATGCTCCGAGGGAATTGCATCGTATTGCAAGGCTTGGCGTTGCAGTCGTAGCTTCTGATGTTTGACAATCAAGATAGCCATCGCCCAAAATCCGAAGAATACGGCGGCGTGCTGGGTCGGCCCACGCTTGAGAAACAAATCCGTGTAATACGATGACGGCAGAAATACCACGATGGCATAGAACAACACCGTCAGAACTAGGGCGACAATCCCAGTGAACCAAGGGTGTGCAAATGTTCCAGAGTTACTGCTAAATCCGCACCGCCTCTCGATATCTGTTTCAAAGAAATTCAGGGGCGGTTTGGATTTATCATCAGCCATAAATTAGTTCCTGAAATGGTCTCGGTGGTCTGCAAACTCGATCGTATCGCATTTCGGCTTAGCTACCGCGGCCAAATAACGGGGATAGACTTGCATCGAGCGCCATGAACATAAAGGTCAGCAAGAAGCCAACGATCAAAATCGTAGCTATAAAGACTCCGAGTGTCTTCCAAAAGTTGTTGTAGGCAAGGAATAACTGGCTCGCTTCCGCTTGTTGAGGCCTAAAGGACAAAACCTGGATCGCAGCCGAAATACGAAATAGCAACATGCAAATATAAAACGCACAACACCACCCCACGAAAATCGAGAGAGTGGTGATCACCAACAAAGCTTTTGCAGGTCCGGCCCCGGGAGCTGAGGCGGCAGAGATAAACATTAAAGCGCTTCCGATCACACCAAAGGATACCATGATGGTCGAACAAATCGCAACCATTTGTATCCACCACCTCGACTGCACAGCGATCGGTGCGAGAGACAGAAGCGTCGTATCGGATTGCTGGTCGCTGTTAGATGCGGGCTGTGCCGTTCGAGATGCTTTCGCCAAGTGGCGTGCGAACCATTCGGGACGAAGTACTTCTGCTTCCATCCATTCGGACATACCTGTTTTCCAAAGCATGGTCTTGGTGGTTACTTTGCCAGCAGCAATCCACGCTTTAAGTCCTAACTCATCGACAGGTCCTTGATTGGCATCCTCAAAATGGGCATACCATTCTTTCGCACCTTCTGCGCCTTGATTCGTTGCCGAGCCCTGTTGATTTACTCCTCCTAACGCCTTATCGGGCCCCTTGGAATTTGATTGAGCAGACGATTTGGTTATTGAAGCTGGGAAATACTCATCATATTCGCTTGCCAGTCTCCAGTTCGCACCATCGGGGGAGAGTTCGTGCTGCTTGGTGATCTGCCCGCGCTTGACCATTTCGAGCGCTTTCTCGTTGGTGATTGGGCCGAGCACTCTGCCTTTGAAACGGATGTAGATTCGATCGTTGGACATGACAGGTGACTTTCTTAACTATCTCGTTTTGCTATTTCTCTTAGCCGGCTTACTTAACTGTTCGTTTGCTTATTTTTTGGCAATCGGGGGAGCAACGTTACTTGCAACTCACAATTTTATTTCGCAATCTCGCGAGTCCAGAACAGAGGTCGACCACAGACGATATCGCTACTAGAATTTTCAAGTGTCGGCATATTTCCAGTGACACGTCCGACCGATACAAGCTTGCCATTTTTAGCGTTGCCTGCGACGGGAACCACAACCCACAGCAACCCGTCTGGGACATCGCTTCGGTAAAGGCTTGGCTGAGGCTTACCTGGACCATCTCGAAGAATTCCGCCGACCCAGACGAGTCGACTCTTGGATAAGGCCACAAGAATGGCGTCATCGTTTTTCTGGATTTCTTTTACCTTTTCAACGGCTGCTTTGTAGAGATTGGTAAGCGATTCGCTCATCGATTCGCTCGTTTCTTTCATCTCATACCATCGTTTCCGCTTCTCCGAATTATTGTTCAATTCGGATTGGACTTCGGAAAAGGCTTTCTTGAACGCACTGCTACCGTCACTGGCTGCAGAAACGAGTCTAGAGAAGAGGAGTTCTTTCATGGCCCCATCGACGCCCGGTCGGTTAACGATTAAATCCAATTGCTTGAGCATTTCCGACTCCCAACGCGAAACGATCTGGGATTTCTCCGCTTCGACGGTTCGGATCAGATTTATTATTCCTTGCCGCGGCTCCTCGGTGATCGTAAGTTCCCCTCGAAAGTCCAGATTAGAGACACTTCCGGTGGCGTCCGAAATCGCAGGTATAGAAGAGGTTGTCGTCGCTGTGTTCCGCGAGGTCTTCTTCGTGATGTCCGCAACGTCTTCTTGATGGACGAACACACGTTTGTTCTGTTTATCGGTCAAAGTCTTCAGTTCGATGATCACCGAATCCTTGAGTTCCTCGACCAGATCAGCGAGCACTTGTCCTCGCTTCGAGAAACTGCTTGCCATCGTTCGAAAGTTCTCAACGTTGCCCTCACCCGGAAGGTTCGACAGGATGGACCGTACCTTTTCAAGTCTCTGGATCAACTCCGAAGCTGACTTCTCGCGGAGCCCGGCAACGGATTGCTGAGCAAGATCGTTACACCATTGGTTCCACTGTTCGACGGTTTCCCAGAGCGATGCTTCTTTAAGGGACTCTTCAAACTCCAGCGAATAGACATCCTCCGGCAACGCGTCTTTGAATTTTCTAAGTTGTGCCTTGAATTCATCAACTGATTTCGCTGTGCGAATACCGAAAAGCCCCTCTTGCTTGCGTTCCATTTCCCGTTTCTGTTTTCGGAAAGAATCGCGGAGGCTGGTAGCTCGCTGGATGCCAAGATCGATCAAACTGCTACCTTGCAGACGAGCTTTGGGGTACTTATCCGAGAGTGCTCGAATGTCGAACAGAACTCCCTCTAACGCGGCATCATCTACTGAGGCTACGGGAGTTGTCTTGAGCTCTTCTAGCTTGCTTTCAAGTCCTTTGAGATCGACTCGGAGCGATTGCAGTTCGTCGTCTGCAATTTTGCGTTGGTATTCCTCAAATCGAGCGCGAATCGCTTTGACTTTGGATTTCTCCGCCTCGGACATCACCAATTTCTCAGCTGCCACAATCTTGTCGAGCGATAACGCATCCGGCGTTTTAGCATCCGCATCTTCAATCGCCCGTGCCGCTTGCTCCATTCGCTTTCCTTCAGCAGTCAATTTCGCATCGATGTTGGTTTTCAACGCGATAACTTCGGACGCTTTGGCAACCGATGGAGACTGTGCCATGAGGGACTCATAGACAGTTTTAGCTTGCAATAACTCACCCTTTTCGATCAGTTGCTCGAGACGGACGACGGAGGCATCGACTGCCGCGCGGTAATTGCGGTTCCAAAGCCAGAGTCCAGCTCCTGCTGCTAGGAAAAATGCCGTCGCCACGATAGCTGTAAGCATTACAACCTGTTTACGTTTGGCGTTTTGCTGCATCTCTGCTACACGGACTTTATACCGTTGCTCGAGCAGTGGCTCGACTCCCAGTTGCAATGCGAGAAGATCGCGGTACGCGCTACTGAGCTCGAATTCGCTCGACGTGGACTTCAGTAATAGTCCATCAAGCGTTCTCGTCATCCCGTCATATTTCTCTTCCCGGGCGCGCTCACGGATGCGATCTTCCAACCATTCTAAAGCGGGAGCAACGTCGTCGAGTAGCTCGCGAGGTGGCGGCAGGACCGATTTCCCTAACGAAGCTTTCCAATCTTTGGCAAGCTCGATAGCGGTGGCTTCGTCCCCGGCGGCGAAGGCATTATGTAGCGAATCCGCTAAGCTCTTCAAATCAACAAAATGCTTCGCCGAAACCCGTTGCAAGCAGAGCTTGTTAACTTTCTCAGCCAAGTCTGCGGGAGGCTTTACAATCCACTTTGGGAACGACAATTCGTCTTTAAGGCTAACGAGTTCTTTTTCAAGTTCTGGATTCGCGGCGATCCGCTGGTAGTCCGACGCAAGTTGCGTCACCCGCACGGTCTCCCAGGCTTGGATATCGTCGAGCCACACGGGGTTCATCGAATCCACTTCCGCGATATGACGCAGAACTTTCAGACGCCACGCAAGCGGTGCTTTTGCGATCGCCAGTCGGCGATGTTGTCGCAGCGATTCTTCGAGGGGTTGTTCTTCAAGAAGAGCTTCATTGACTTGAGCAACCGCATCCGTATCGAGATTCTCGGGAGGATCGATTCCGTAGAACTGTAGAATTTCGATCCAATCCGTAAGTTCCGGAAATTCCAATTCGGCGGCAACGTCAAGGAGGTTGGGGGCCATTCGAACGCGTTGGAGTGCTTCGCTGCGCAGACCTTTTCGGATCAAGCCGATACATTCATTGAGTCGCTCGTTGGCTTTCGCAACGGCTGCGGAGAACTCAGCCGCGAGCGGTTCGAGTTTTTCTTGGGTCAGCCCATTGGGCTGTTCCATCTGTTTACGGATTCGTTGGGATATGGACATGGCAACCTGCGGAGTTGGAAAATTAAGGCTACTTAGCAATCGTTCCGACACTTTCCGGTTTGAAAGGCTTCGCTGACGGGGATTCGCCACTCGAAACCTGATTCACACTGGATGCGGAATCCATAAATAAGTGAATGGGAATAGAAAACTCCCCAATTTCATCTTTAACTTCATCGATACCTACTACAGAATAAATCTCTAGTTTTCGCTTTGCGTTAGAAAGTACTATATCCACACCTCCTGACAGCTTCGCAATCGAATCACGAATCTCACCCAAATCAACCCGGAGCGTCTTACTTTTTTCAACAACAACTTGTTTTCCGAAAGCCGTCAACTCACCACCCTTCAACCATTCGACAAACCGCACTTCACGTTTCTCCCGCTCTCTGCACATGTCAACCATCTCGGGATCAGCGGGATTCGTCGGCTTACACCTTTCAGCGATCTTGACCTTGTAATCAATGTCTCCCCGTCCCGCGATATCAAGAAGCTGATTTAAAACCTCAACTATATTTTCAAGATCATCAAATTTCTTTTGCGACAACGCGATTTCAATCGCCCCCGGTGAACGATCTCCGAGACACTCCAGATTTCCAACAAAATCTTTATTTATATCTACACCCTTTGACTCGCGTGCGAGCTTCTCCAACTGCGAATAGTCTCCCTTCAGCTTTTGTGCCAAGGTTGTGGTTTTTTCTGCAGAAGATTCCAATTCTCTTAAAGATCTTGCACCAACACTCTTGTCATTCTCAAAAATCAATTGATCTATATTAAATGGATCTTTAAGGCGGTGACGTTCAAGTCGCACTTGAAACGGTTTTACTAACGCAACCGGCTCCTGTACATGCACTTTCAATTTATTAGACTTATCTCCATTCATACTGAAATGAATGCGTCCCTCAAGCATCGCAATAATCGGTTTCGGATCTGATTGAATTTTTATTCCACTATCTCCGAAATGAGCAATCGCATTGATTGATTTGTATTTATTATCCAGGTCCACGTTGTACTGCAAGCCTTTACTAATTTCATTACCAGAGTCCTCGTGCCAAGTAATGGTCGTATCACTATTCAAAAGACCAAGATACTCAAGGCATTCTTCCTGTTTATTTATAATCTCGACCTCCGCGTTAATTTTCGCTCCTGGAACGCCAAAAGGGATCGTTTTTTCATTAATCATAAAATCGGTCATCTTCAAATTGAAATCAGACGCTTTGGCAGCATCGATAACACGAATCGGAGCGGCAGTCCAAAACTCACCTTTGTAAGAAATCGTCAAAGATAGCTCATGTGCAGCACTGTCGGCTGAAAGCGTAATCATTTTATCTGCGGATCCTTGAATGGAAGTTGGATTCGATTGAGAATCCACTGCTTTCCATTCGTACTTAGCGTTATTAAAAATTTCATTTATATAGTTCTTTTCTTCGTCCGTGAGGGTCTTTTTTGAACCTTTAACTATCGCTTTGACGGATTGGCCACGGATTGCTACCGGCTTTTCGAACAGATATCTTTCATGAGCCAATCCGACCTCGACTTCATTATGTCCCAGAGGTGGCGGCGGCGGTGGTGGTGTAATCGATGGCGTTACAATCTCGCCCGGAGGTGACAAACCTCCGACAGTCCCCGGTAGGGAATCTGCGTTATTCGACCTAGTACTTTCTATTGCCTCACTCCCTTCCCCCGGATCTGCTAATGATGCGTTGTTAGTGTTCATATCCCCTAGGTCTAATCCACGGAGAAATGAATTTTCAGAGAAATAGTATGCGATGCCCACCAAAGAGGAAATCAACAAAACGCCAGCGATTATCGCAGTTCCTATGTAGCTCTGAGTTAGTTTTTTAGCGGAACGCGAGGGAATCGGCATTCGAGGCACCCTCGTGGCCTTTTTTCGCATCGACGGAGGTAGATCCGGGGTAGTGTTAGCGAAGGGGTTGTCGGGATCGAAGTCTGCTGAGGATGCTTCTTCAATGTACTCGAGGGATTCGGGGACTTGCGTTGCCTCGAATTGCATCTCATCTCGGTCGACCTTTGCGTGACTCGGTGGGCCACTTGTGCGCGCCCCGATTATCGTCCCATTCCGCGCAGCTAACACCGCTTCGCTCTGCGGTGCCGGCTCGATTGCCTGCGTCAAGTTGATCACTACCCCACGGGCACTTGCCATCCGCGCTTCCTCACTCCCCGCAACCACGCAGCGCACTTTGCATTCAACGTCCGGCGGGAGATTGGTCACGTACGTCCCAAAAGTCGCTTGCCAACGCTTCGCAGGTGGCAATAGCGCAATCGCTTCTTCGATCAACGATAAAACCTGCACCGATTGGTCTTCGGAGAAAACGACAAAGATCGGTTTGGAGGATGGGTTTAACCACGCATTTGCCAAGACTCCTCCCCAGCCAGCATCGCCGGTGATCGCTCCCCAGGTACTACATGGGGCGGGCTCCAAGGCGGTAGCGGAAAGGGCAGGGGGGGTAGGAACATTGATACAGTTTCCATCCCACTGCGTACGCATAATTGATGGGTCGGCAAGCAATGCGGCGGGGCCACAATTCGGCAACGGTGCATCGACTACGATGTGATGGGCGAGTTTATTAGTCCGCTGGCTGTAATCGAGCCCATAGTCGGAGATCCTGGAAATGACCGAAATCATCCGTCCACCGACCGATAGCTTCAAGTGGGAATAACTTACCGGATTCTTCGTAGCGTCCGGAGTACCGGACGGGTAAAGATGCCGGTATCCACTGAGCGATTCAAGCTTGGTCGCGATATTCAATGGCATACCCACGGTACTAAGGACCGTGCAGAATCCGCGACTGCCTTGTTTCAATCCCTGAGGAGCAGAGGTATAGAGTAATTCCGCATTCATGTCGTTCAACTCCGGGCGTTATTTCTTACGGTTTGCGGTGCCGACGAGTCCCGAGCAACCTTGGCTCAGCGCATAAAGCATGGGAACTTCGACCCAATACGGATTGAGCGCTGTAGGACGCATCCCAAAGGCTCCTGTTTCCGGGTCATGCTCAGGAGCGCAACCCGTTGCGCTTACGGGAATAAACAGCACGTTGTTCGTGAAGCCCTCTGCAGCAGCGACGATTTCAGGAGTCAATCGCCGCAGCAGATCTCCGACTTGCGTAGAAACTTCTTGGATGCGATCTCCATCGAGGATGTTCAGATTGCTTGAACTGGTTTTGCGATAGGGTGGCTCATTGGAAACATCGGGCAGCAATTCCTTCCAGCTATCCCATTTGGTTACGACGATGATCAATGGGCGTTGGTCCATTTGATCGTCCCGCAAGCCCGAGTGTCGACGGACTCGCTGAATTGCTTCCAGAAGGATGGTGTCTTGCCTGGTAACACTTTCGCGGGCTAATCTGGCCGATCGGTTTTGCATTTGCGGATCAGCAGATTTTCCTTGACATGCCCTTCGAAATCGCGTGTCTTGAGTCGGATCGAAGAGGAAGAAAAGCATCCGGGAGAGTGCTAGGTGTCGCGTGACGGGTGCCGTCGAGGAATCACTTCCAGGTAGAAAATGCTCCCCTGCATTATCGTATAAGCACATAACCCGAGACACCGCACTCGACTTGGCATGGTTCGGGTGTGCTGCCATCGGCTGAAGCGTAAAAAGGAACGGCCGTGGGTAGCTCACGACGTGGGTTCCCATGTTCACTCGATCGTAAAGATCCCCATCGAGTTGTGTTTTCGCGATAGAAACCAATGCATCAGGGTCAGGATTAAGAAACTGCTGTTCTTCGTACTCGTGCAAGCGGGCGTTGGATACCGGATCCGTATCGGTCATCGCGATCGAGAAGCGGCTGGGAAGTAATTGGCGAAGTTGCCAGCTCATCGATGCGAGAAAATAGCTCTTGCCCGAAGCTGGGGCACCGAGAATCGAGAAGAACACCGGGGCGATCTGATAAAGTGGTCTTGCGATCTCCAAATGGCAAGCAGGGCAGGCCAACCTCGTCGTCTTTTGCCCCTCCGGATCGATCGCCTCTCCGTCATGGGTGAAACGGGACGGAAGGAATCGCATTGTCTGCTGGTCACCCAAACGGGGGTCACCAAAAAGGTTTGGGTGATCGGTCGCGATCCAAAGCGACTCTTCTGGAGAGAAATCATGCCAGCAATGCGGACAAGTGATACGGCTGCGGATTGAGAAGGACGTGTTGTTTTCAAGCATGGCGGAGCGTCGAGAAATCGAAGGCGAGTCCTCCTCGACCGTGTTGGGTCAAGGCGGGGAATCGATCAAGTGGAATGTTTTAGTCTAGCGAACAACAAGTTCGAGGGGAATATAGCGAATGGGGTTATCTTAGGGACCTGCCACCCAGTATCTGCATGTTGGGGTTTTTGTATGTCGGTAGAGCCCGGATTTCATCTGACTCTATTTTGACCAATGGCCAAATAGCGAAAAGCGATACACTGAATTGAGTGATGGGGTGCCGAATCCCGCTTGTACTTGCCGGCTTATCTTTGACCAACATCACCGGTAAATCGGCGAGCTTTGTAAATTTTTCATTGAAATCCACTCCCAAAGAGTAGTTTGAAACGCGTTCTCTGAAATACGACGCCCCCTCATCCAAGGATTCATCGACAACACCCACGGGAACTTTCATCCGAAACCTGGTACCTGCGGAAGCGTCCGCCAGGCTTGAATACGCTCCGGACACGCCTATCTCAGTCGGCGGATTTACCACGGGCACGGATTGTTCGAGTACGCTATAGGTGATTATGTAACTAAGCGAACCTCCGCGACTGTTGATCATTTCGCACTCAAATTCGATGAACATAGGCGAACCCTGAGGAAAACATTCCGCGATCACCGCAGCGCGGTATTCCGCCGAAACCTTCGAACGTTGGGTATCGGTAGTTGCTCCGTCGAACTTCTCGATGAAGTCATCTTGGATTTCAAGAATTCTATCTTCCAACTCCTCAATTGCCTCTGGCGTGAGAACCGCAGGATCCACTCGCGGGCCTGATGGGCGGGAAGGGGAATTGGCCGGACTTCTTGCCGATGGCTTTGTTCCTTTCGACTTCGCGCTAACCCGATCTGACTGACCCGACTCCGACGAGCCTCTAGAGGACTTCCTTGGTAAGGATTCTTGAGATCTCGAGGACGAACTCTCTCGGGGCTCTGATGAGTCTCTCGAGTTTTTCTTATCGGAGTTGGTGAGCTTTTGGGCGTCGGTTTCCTTTTTGATGAAATCCTCCATCTCCTCGGTGATAGGGTCGGAAGCGAGTCGCGATGCGTTAACTTCTTCGCGGTAGAACTGTAGAACGGTCCTGGCCGACTCCTTGCGTTTTAACGCATAGGACTCTGCGATCTCCGGGACGACGATCAGCGATGCAGGATTGTCCTCAGTAGATAAAAAATCACTGAGGGATTCATTGAGCTCCACCACTCTGGCGTAGTCTTTCTTCTTCAGTGCAAACTGCGTCTCAGTCGCCATACTTCTCGCTACCTCTTTGACTGCAATAGCAAGTACTAGTTCATGAGCTTCCTTTGCTTCGCGTAACCCTTCCGCTTCGTTAGCAACGAGCAAGGATTGCAGGAAGATTAGGACGACCAGGGGGAGTGGAATTGAGGTGAGCATAACCATTCGGGATGTTCATGGTGAAATTTCGCAAATACCTACGAGGATTGTACTATAAAATCGGACAAGAGATGCAAGCGAAATGCCTCGCAATCCAGTGCCAGAACTTTCCGTAAATTCCTCTCAAATCCAAACCCTGCGACAGCATGACTCACCGCCGCATCGAGGCGGATCCAGTCGATCCACGCTGATTTCAGAAAAATGAAAGCTCTCTCTTAGCGAACACTTGTAGAAATTGGGGTAAAGCCATAGCATTCGACCCTTGGTGCCTGCGCCCATGGAGGATTGTGTACATGGCGAAGAGCAACATATCCTAGGCCGGTAAAACGGACGATTTCAAATTTCAGCCATTTCGAGGAGAGGATGATCCAACCACATCGCCCCACCATCAGTTACGTGATCTTTTGTACTCCCTTTATTCTGTGTGCTTTGCCCCTGCTATCTCCGCACGTTGCGACGGGCCAAGACCAAGACGAGAAGCCTGCGTCATCAGAACAAATGTCGCTTCCCGAAATACAGCGGGATTGGACGGAAGCTGGCGAGCAGGGACGAAAAATTCACGGTACCCTGACTCGAATTAATCCACACAATGTATTGATTCGATTGCCCAATGTTGACAAAGAGAAAATTGTCAAGAAGTCCCAGCTATCCAAGTTTGATTTGGCGTACTTAGAGATTCTGCCTTCGGTGCATAGTGATTCAGAGCAATACTCGCAAACCGAGTCGATTTGGGGTGCGATGCACTCTGGGACGTTCCCGAGTGTAGCTCAAGTGAGGGAATACCAAGTCAGATTCCCCAAGTCACCTTACGGGCTTTTACTCAGTGGAATTGCGACCGCTTGCACATCCCCAGACTATGAACTGGCAGAATCCTACTTTGAAAAGGCGCATAAAGCGATCAGTGCACGAGAAAAGATCCTGCCGGAATTAATGCCTGCGACATTAGTCACGTGCTGGAACAATTATGCAATTGTTTTGTGGCGACAAGGTAAAGGGAACCTTGCCGTCCGATTGCTTAGCGAAGCGTGTGAGGTCGGACCAAAACCTCCGGAGTTCCTGATTCACAACGCAAAAATCATCATGAGCGAGAATCAGAATCGCGTTGAAAAGTATCAAGTCCCAAAGAAAATGTACCCAGTGCTAGAGGAGTTAGCTCAAAAGCCCTATGAAAAATCGGCGAAGCAACTTCGTAGTGGCGTCATGTATTTTTCTTTGAATGTCGACTCGCCACCACCGCTAAACGTTTTAGATGAACTCTTGCGATTGCATTTCGAAGGACACCAATCAATTAAAGAGCGATTTACGGAGGACCCGGTTTTCGCGAATCTAATGCAGAGCAACAATTGTGCGTATGAGCCATGGTGTACCAATTGTGATGGCAATGGGGTTTTTCGTTGTCCGAATCGGTGCAACCGAGGGGTAATTGCCGTCCCGATCCAGACATTGGAGGCAAGAGGGATCCGTGGTGAGCCTGTCTACGGAACACGATTTGTGGATAAGCAGTGCCCGGTATGTAACGGCAAAGGAGTTGGGGACAAATGCAGCAAGTGCAATGGAACAGGCAAAAACAACACGAAAGAGCGCAAATAGTTCAGCTTAAATCGAATAGCCGGCAACCGACGTAGGGACGCGAAGGTTGCGTTCCCCATCACTGATTTCCTAACAGATTGTCCGCCGGCCCGTCTCGGCCGTAAAGGCTAGCCACCGGTTCAAAGCTAATCGCACGCTCGCCGTGGCTGGCCTGGACGATAAAACGAGGAGCGATCGCCAACGCGGTTGCTATGTAGGCCTGTGGCAGAGTATAGGAACACATGATTTGACATTTAAAAACATCGTTCCGGTGGTTTCATTTTTACCCACGCACCCTAACCGCTAGTCCTTGCCACCACTTTTCGCAACTCCCGCATCTATCAGTTCTGCATCCAACCCGAGGAAATCTTCTAAACGATCGTGCCGCTGATACCCTCCAAGGTTATCAACCGTCTTCTCGTCCAAATTCCACCACGGGCAGCGAAACTTCAAACCGCAACTGCAGGTTACTATTTGACCTATAAACGCTAATCCAACGCTACGAATCTTCTCACACTTCGGACATTTCACAAACCACTTCGATTTCGATACGTTGAATGGTCCCTGATTCCCCCTAGTTAAATCAAAAGGGATGTCGTCTTGCTCAATGGTACTTAGTGCCTGCCGCGTCAAATCGCTCATCATTGACAATCGGTTCGCATGGTTACCCATCGCGACTTCAAAAGCATTCCTCACAAACCGAGCGTTCCCGAACGCCCATTGCCTGTAGTACTTGATGAATTTTTCGACAGTCATCCCTCCATCGCACTTCTCATAGTCGTCTAACCAGAAATAGCGATGGCAAGACTGACTCACCAGCGAAGCTGCCTCCTCAAGCTCCTCCGTTTCGAACTCTCCATCTGCAGCCATGGTTCGCATTAGGATTACTGTCAGATCGGAGAAGCTTTTGAAGCGTCGATACACAGCTCGAGTCGACCCTCGTCATCGTCCAACGCCCATTTTGCAAAGTCGACGAACCCATCTGTGTAAGGTTCCGTTTCTATCAGAAAGGCAGCTGCGCGTTCACGATTCGCATCGAGAATCTCGAACACATCTTCGCAGCAGAACTCAAGTAACTGGTTGATTTTTCGAGAGTTGGACACATGCACTCCTAATGGATTCAGGGGGTTCGTCAGATGTTCGTTGTTGGGTTTTTTCGCTATTCGCGCGCAGACGCAAAAACGCAAATAGCCCTATAAGCGAAACCCCATATCAATCAGGGCCAACTATTTTGAAAGAAATCTAACAACAGCCGGTTTACACATGCCAAACTGCGCCTGATCGGCGGGCCCTCCCTCATATCCCTATGCTCCCTGAGTTAGCCGTATCCACAGGGATTGCGATCTTTTTACAACCACGGAACACAACCAACACACGGAAGCAGGGCTTGGGTTCGCAACGGGTTTCTTTTCCGTATGGTCAGTGTGGTCCGCGTGGTCCGTCTGGTCTGTGGTTGTTTACTTAGCTGTGGTTGTTTACTTAACCGTGGTGGCTTGCTTACACGTGGTGGCTTGCTTACACGTGGTGGCTTGCTTACACGTGGTGGCTTGCTTACACGTGGTGGCTTGCGTACCCGTGGTGGCTTGCGTACCCGTGGTGGCTTGCGTACCCGTGGTGATTGCTCACCAGAGGTTGTCTACTTCTACCCATGATCACTACGGAAGAACCATAAAAAAAACAACAGTGCAGCCAAAGGCCGCACTGTTGTTATCGATCGATCAAACTTAGAAGTCTACCGGTTAACTCTCTATCGGTTAAATCTCTATCGACGATCTATTAGACCAGTTGCCGATAGAACCGGGAGAGTTCCCTCGCTTAGTATCGGTAGTGATCCGGCTTGAATGGACCTTGCTCGCTCACACCAAGATACTCTAACTGGGAATCGTTGAGCTTGGTAAGCTTGACCCCAAGCTTCTCCAAGTGCAAACGAGCAACTTCTTCATCCAAGTGCTTGGGCAACGTGTAAACTCGCTTGTCGTACTTGCCACTATCTCGCTCTTGCCACAATTCCAATTGCGCGAGAACTTGATTGGTGAAACTGGTGCTCATCACGAAACTTGGGTGTCCAGTCGCACAACCAAGATTCATCAAACGGCCTTCAGCCAAAACCAAGATGCTCTTCTTGGTGTCATGGAAATACCATTGGTCGAACTGCGCCTTAATATTGCGGCGCTCGGCCTTCCCACTCTTCTGCAACTTCTCCAACCCAGCCATGTCGATCTCGTTGTCGAAGTGACCGATGTTGCAAACAATCGCCTTGTCCTTCATCTTGAGCATGTGCTCGGCATTGATGATGTCCTTGTTCCCCGTCGCGGTGACGAAAATGTCGGCAGTGGAAACAAAGTCTTCGACGGTCTTGACTTCATAGCCTTCCATCGTCGCTTGCAATGCACAAATCGGATCGATTTCGGTGACGATCACGCGGCAACCTTGACCTCGCAACGCTTGGCAACAACCCTTGCCCACGTCCCCATATCCGCAAACAATCGCGACCTTGCCCGCAAGCATCACGTCCGACGCACGATTCAATCCGTCAATCAACGAGTGACGGCAACCGTACAAATTGTCGAACTTGCTCTTCGTCACCGAGTCGTTGACGTTGATCGCTGGGAACAACAATTCACCCTTCGCAGTCATCTCATACAGACGCTTGACACCCGTGGTGGTTTCTTCCGATACCCCACGAATGGCTTTGCCCATCGCTGTATAACGTCCCTTGGCAACTACCAATTCCTTACGCAACAAATCCAAAATCACGCCGAACTCTTCTGGCTGGGTCTCTGGATCGAAGTCCGGGACTTTGCCGTCCGCTTCGTACTGCGTTCCCAAGTGGATCAACATGGTCGCATCGCCACCATCGTCAACGATCAAATCTGGTCCAGTTCCATCTGGCCATACCAACGCTTCCTTCGTGCACCACCAGTATTCGGTCAATGTCTCGCCCTTCCAAGCGTACACTGGGGTCCCAACTGGATGATCCAACGATCCGCCTCGCCCAACTACTACGGCCGCTGCCGCTGTGTCTTGGGTCGAGAAAATGTTGCAACTAACCCAACGTACATCAGCACCAAGGTCGACCAAGGTCTCGATCAAGACGGCGGTCTGGACGGTCATGTGCAACGACCCCATCACCTTCGCGCCCGACAACGGCTTGCTCGCACCATATCGCTTGCGAAGAGCCATCAAACCTGGCATCTCATCTTCTGCCAATTGAATTTCTTTGCGGCCCAAGCTCGCAATTTCTTCCGCATCTTTTCGCTTGCCCTGTTCGAGCAAATCAAACGCCCGCACCTTGAACGGTACGCGGCTCGGGTCACTCGATGCCAAGGACTTGCTGGTTGCTAACTTACTCATCAATTATTCCTACCCTTTGTTGAAGGAAAAAAACTTAACGCTTTCAAAGTTCAAACTACTTTTGTCGCGTTGCCATGCACTGAATGCACGGCGGTGGCGACAAACACCTGTGTTCCTTTTGATTCAGGCTCGGGAGGAATCGGAACCCAATGCTCCGGTACCCAATTCGCCTGACTCATCCAATCGAAAATCTGCGATTGCGAAAAACCTAACCACATGTGCCCCAACTCATCGCGATACTCCGTGCGATCATGAGCCAATAAATCCAATACGACCAATCTCGCTCCCGGTCGGCTAACTCGATGTGCTTCGCGGAAGACTTGCTCAGGATCCGACAAATAGGGCAAAACCAACGCTAGGATGGCATGATCAAGCACCGGCTCGTCGATCGGCAACGCCGTCAACTCACCCTTTCTTAACTCCACGTTCGTACAATCTTTTAACCGCTTCTTCGCCGTTTGAATCATCGAAGGTGACGAATCTACCGCAATGACCTTCGTCACCCATGGAGCTAACGTTTGACTGATCGCCCCGGTCCCGCAACCCAAATCTCCGACAACCGCCGAGCGGCTTACGCAAGCCGCCAGGGCCCAAGCGTCGAGACGGTTGCCGAACAACTCCGCCCGAATGCGGTCCCACTTGCCAGCCGACGAAGAAAAAAACGACTGTGAACGATCCCGTCGACTCTCGAGGACTTGGTCAAGCCTCGCTTCGTCTTGCTCGCATGTCGAATCAGGCAAACAATGGGACTTAGCGACCCCCCACAGCTTCTTTTGAGGAGCCGGCATTCCCGCTCCATTCATCCGGTAACAGTTGCTTGCACCTTCCCGGCGTCCGACAACCCAAGAATCATCGACGAGGACTTTCAAGTGCCTTGAAACGGTGCTTTGGGGTAATTGCAACGTTGCACATAGTTCCGCGACCGACAATTCCGACCTCTCCAAGACGCGCAGCAATCGGGCCCGTGTCGGATCCGACAGGCTTTGCATCCAAGCGATCATGGAGGGGGGAGGGTTCATCAGCAAGGTAATTCGGAACGGCTTTGTGGGTTAATAGTTGTAGTAGGCGGGTTCGCGGCGGGTTTCGCTGCGGTCTTTGCCGCGATATTCTCAGGCGGCTATACGGCGTTCGAGAAGGGAAGCCCCCCCGACAAGATACCATCCGCTTATCCGGATGAAAGATTAACAGGGTCGGAGAAATTGACAAGTTACCCGCGATGGGATTTCAGGATTGCGATTGCAAATTCCTCCAAAATCGATAGGATCTGAGATCTATTGGAAAAAACTAGGTGTTTTGTCAGTCGTCTTGAACGAGAAGAATCCGAGAATGCCGGTAACGAAAGAACGAAAAGAAGAAATTATCAACAGTTTTCGCAAGCATGAAGGTGACAATGGTTCACCGGACGTGCAGATTGCGATGCTAACCGAGCGGATCAACTCCATGACCGAGCACATGCGTGGTGCAGTCCGAGATTATTCGAGCCGCCGCGGGTTGCTGAAAATGGTTAGCAAGCGACGTTCTTTGCTGGATTATGTCCGCAAACACGAACCGCAACGCTATGTTGAACTCATTACGCGACTAAACATCCGTAAATAGTTTTCTGGCTAACCTTCGGTTTTCCAGGATGTAGGCTAGTTCTACATTGCCGTCTGTCCTTGCGTTTGAATGTATCGTACTGCGAACCAGTGTATCGCGTACGGTTCTGCGGGATTCATGAACGTGCTTGCGATTTGCAAGTACGCGTTTGCCGTGGGCTTTGCAGTGCAAAACAGAAGGCCGTCGCTGTTGATTTTGGGAGAATAGCGTTGGGGAGTTCCTGCGGGAATTGTCCTAAGTGTGGACCTCAAAAACGTTGGGTGCCAAAGTCAGCGTCGAAAGTTAGCGATCGTGTAGTCAACGTCACCAGAGACGTGACAGCAAAAGGGCAGGGGATTGGATTGCAGGTCCATTTCCGCGCAGCGCTCACGCATGTTGTTCGCATCGCTTTAGGCAATGCGACGCGAAATGCTTGACCGAATTCGAGCCCGGTGTTTTGGTGATGAGAAAAGTAGTGTGCAGAAGTAGGCTGCAGAGTTAAATTTCTGCCGTCACGAACTGACGAACTGAATGGATGCGGACGTTGTGTGCAGTTGCAACACGGAACTGCGGCCGCATCAAAAAGGGGTCAGTGCAGAACTGGGTCATTCAAAAAGTCCGTCAGCAGGCTAGGCAGAACGGGACCGATGGGGTCCGTCGCTTCTGCGAACCAGACGAGTAGTAGCGAGAAATTAGAGTAGCGAGACATTAGAGCTGAGGAACTCTTCGCTGGAACAGGTTTTTCAGGGGTACTGGAAACCCACTTGTGGATCACTCTGGTAGAATCGTCTTCGATCGAAACGTCTTCGAAAGGTGTCGAAGCGAGAACGGCGACGATAAAGCGGTTCATCACCGCAAAGCAAAACAGAAAGACAAGGGTAAACGGAAAGGTCATCTTTCCCGGAAGGCTGATTCGAAACATTGTTGTTGTTCGTTGATGTAAGGTAGTTCTTTGTGGGGAGATGCTAGAGGAGTCGTAGGCAGTAGCATCACCCGGAACGCGGCAGAAGTCCGTCGGTAGCAATGCAGTTGTGGGAAAAGTCACCTGCAAATTGGCGACGCACCGAAATTCTGATCGCTTGGTAGGTAGCAAGAAAAAGTAGTTTGAAATGTGTTTGTAGAGAGGAATTAGAGTATCGTGAAGATTCGTGTAGAAAAGCAAATTGGTGATTCGGTTCTGTCCTTTGAAACCGGTCAGTTGGCTAAACAAGCAGCATCCTGTGTGCTTTGCCAATATGGTGAAACAGTCGTATTAAATGCAGTGACCTCCGGACCATCCCGTCCCGGAACCGACTTCTTTCCGTTGACCTGTGATTACCGTGAGCGATTTGCTGCAGCGGGCAAGTTCCCAGGCGGGTTCATCAAGCGTGAAGGGCGTCCGACCACTAAGGAAACGTTGACCAGTCGATTGATCGACCGACCGATCCGTCCATTGTTCCCAGAAGGCTTCATCGACGAAGTCCAAGTACAATCGATCGTCTTGAGCAGTGACACTCAAAACGACGCCGACATCCTCGGTATGAACGGTGCAGCTGCCGCTCTGTTTGTGAGCAACTTGCCGTTCCTCGGCCCGATCGCTTCGGTAAGGATCGGTCGTATCGATGGAAAATTCATTCCTTTCCCAACGTTCAACCAACTCGACGAGAGCGATTTGGACATGATCGTTTCGGCGAACGAGCGAGAAGTTGTGATGATCGAAGGCTTCGGTCATGAGATCCCCGAAGCAGAGATGCTTGATGCGATCAAATACGCTCATGGCGTTTGTCGCGACGTCATTGCATTGCAAAAGGAACTTTTCGAGAAGATCAAGCCACAGCGCGTGGCATTCGTATCGCCGGACGACTCGGCGCTCATCGCAACACTTCGCCAACGCTACTTCGATCGCTTCCGCGATGCGAAGCAAATCGATGGCAAGCAAGACCGCAACGAAGCTTGTGCGAAGCTCAAGGAATCGGCGATGGCCGAGATGATTCCTGATCCGCAAGCCGAAGGCGCGATCTTGGCACCGGTTTTCCATCGTGCTTGGCATACACTCGAGAATCAAGTCGTACGCGAACTGATCTTGGCTGGTACCCGTGCAGACGGACGCGATTCGAAGAGCTTGCGCTCGATCTATTGCGAAACCGACTTGCTCCCACGCACCCACGGCACCGCTTTGTTCCAACGCGGCGAGACCCAAGCGTTCATTACCGTGACGTTGGGAACACCGCGTGACGAGCAACGAATCGACGGGTTGATGGATGAGTACAGCAAGAAGTTCATGCTCGATTACAATTTCCCACCGTTCTCGGTTGGCGAATGCAAACCGAATCGTGGGCCAGGCCGTCGAGAAATCGGACACGGTATGCTTGCTGAACGCTCCCTTGAGCCTGTTCTTCCAGATCCAGATGACTTCCCTTACACCATCCGATTGATCAGCGACATTCTCGAGAGCAATGGCTCCTCGTCGATGGCTTCGGTCTGCGGTGGTTGCTTGGGATTGATGGTTGCTGGTGTTCCTATCACCAACCCAGTAGCTGGTATCAGCATCGGCTTGGTTCGTGAGAAAGACGATCGCTACACGTTGCTTACCGATATCATCGGCGACGAAGATCACCATGGCGACATGGATTTCAAGATTGCTGGAACACAAAACGGTATCACCGGCATCCAGCTTGACCTTAAGATCGATGGCATCAGCGAAGAAATCATCCGTGCGACGCTTAAGCAAGCTCGCGAAGCTCGGATTGAGATCTTGCGAAAAATGCTAACCTGCATCCCACGTCCTCGGACAGAGATCAGCCGTTATGCACCTCGCTTGTTGCGAACCAAGATTGATCCAGACAAGATTGGTCTGTTGATCGGTCCTGGTGGCAAGAACATCCGCGCCATCCAAGAAGACACCGGCGCGACGATCGACGTCGACGACGAAGGCAATGTAACAGTAGCAAGCTCCGATGCGGAATCGGCCAAGGCCGCTTTGGGCCGCGTAGAGGCTTGCACAGCCACCGTTCAAATCGGCAAGATTTACGACGGGGTTGTTACCAGCGTGCGTGACTTCGGTGCGTTCGTTGAAATCCTCCCGGGCAAAGACGGTTTGGTCCACGTCAGCGAACTTTCCAGTGGTTACGTTGCGAGTGTAGATGCCGTATGCCGCGTCGGAGATCCGATGAAGGTAATCGTTATCGACATCGACGATCACGACCGAGTGAAGCTTTCGCGCCGACGAGCACTTGAAGAACTCGGCATCGAAGATGATCTTGCGGTTGCCGAGAGCAACGATGATGAATTCGGCACCGACGGTGACGACATCGGCTTTGATGACGGGCGCGAACGATTCGATCGCACGGGTGATCGCGGCGGCGACCGAGGCGGAGATCGCGGCGGTGAGCGTGGCGGGGATCGCGGTGGCGACCGTGGCGGCGATCGCGGTGGAGACCGTGGTGGCGAGCGCGGTGGATTCCGTCGTCGTGGTGGCGGCGGTGGTGGTGGCGGTGGCGGTCGCAGCGGAGGCGGCGGTGGTCGCAGCGGCGGCGGCGGTGGTCGCAGCGGTGGCGGCGGCGGTCGCAGTGGTGGTGGCGGTGGTCGCAGCAGCGGCTCAGACCGCGGTGGCGATCGACGTTAAGCATCGTGAATCCGCTTTTGCGGAACGATGTTAGCGCAAAGATAAACAGCAACACCGACGAGAATCTCGTCGGTGTTTTTATTGGTGGTGTATATATTGTAGGGACTTCAGCATCCAAGCATTGGTACTGAATCTATCGCATTGTTACTGTACGGACATCATGGAAACTCACCAAACACTCGACGCAACCGCTTCTTCAAATTTCAATTACCGGCTGAGCCCTCGCCCTGAAGAACTCGCTTGTTTGGAAGTTGCTCGCGAATGTCTTGCTGGACTCAAGCAGACTGAGGCAACGCAACCGATAAGGATTCTTTCGGTATCGACTGGCAGAGGTCAAGCCGCCGAGAGTGTAGCTCGCGAGAGTATCAACTTACCGTACAGAATCGAATGCGACTTGTGGTACATCGATCAATTCCATCAGCAGCGATCGCAGCAGCATTGTGGATTGGCGAGTGTCCAAGGAGAGGATGGGACGAGTCGGGTGGTAAGTGTGGAGCCACCGTCGAATTTGAACTTTCATTGTCTTGCGGATGCGCCGGAAGTCGAGGCCGATTTGGCGATCGTTCCGTTGACCCATCAGGGGGAGCAAGAGCTTTCGAGAGATTTTCTACAGCAGTGTTTTCATCGATTGAAGATTGGAGGTTCGTTGATTGCGGCGGTCGACAACGCCAAGGACAGTTGGCTACATGATCAACTCAAGGTATTCGAGAAGAGCGTTCGAGTCCGACCGTTTGAGAATGCCCGAGGGTATCGGATTGAGAAGACCAAGCCGCTTAAGAAGCTCAAGGATTTCTCTTGCGATCTCGCATATCGCGACTGCGACGAGCTAGTTCATCTCATCACGCGGCCGGGAGTATTCTCACATCGACAACTTGATAATGGAGCGAGGCAGTTGTTAGATGCCGTCGATGTTTATCCTGGGGCAAGCTTGATAGACATTGGATGTGGCAGCGGTTCGGTGGCAATTGGTTTAGCCGCTAGGGATCCGAGTGCGAAGATCCATGCCGTCGACT
>Ga0315899_10000409_pt1 | contig 52247 bp, 46 predicted proteins | sample LakEriMetagenome_2_FD_203518 | JGI IMG/M metagenome (GOLD analysis project Ga0315899, IMG submission 203518) | Freshwater fungal communities from buoy surface, Lake Erie, Ohio, United States - Buoy 4 MA112 | ecosystem: Environmental > Aquatic > Freshwater > Lake | place: USA: Lake Erie, Ohio...
CAGCGATAATAGCAGCACCCAATGCTAAGCGTGCTGTTCCCTTTAATGGCTGATGCTTCTGCCGTGTGGATCCCTGATTACAGTCCTGAAACCGGCAACTACGATTTGCTTTGGGTGCTGCTATTATCGCTGGTGTGTACCAACCTTACGTTTTACTTGGGAACATTTGCTCTGAAAGAAATATCGGCATTCACGGCCAACCTTTCAGTGAACCTGGAACCGATATATGGAATCGTGCTGGGGGCATTGATATTTAAGGAACATTCTGCTTTAAACAGGCAATTTTATCTGGGTGCCGCCATGATATTGGTTTCGGTTTTTTTGCAAACTTTTTTGGAATATCGTCAACGCAAAAACACATTATTGTAAAACATCCAAATGAACACCATAGACGACATCATACGCGCCCGCCGGAGCCACTTTGTAAAAGAATTCAACGGATTGACTGTTCCTGAAGAAATAATCCAAAGGGTGCTGGAAAACGCGCGCTGGGCGCCCAGCCACAAGCTGACACTTCCCTGGAAGTTCCGCGTGTTTTCGGGCGAAGAAAAAAACGCACTGTGTCAGACCATGGAGCGATATTATATGGAGCACACCCCCGTTGAGCAGTTTAATGAAGGAAAACTGGCCAAAATCAGGACATTTCCTTCTAAAATATCCCATATCATTTCCATTGGCTTTGTGCCTTCGGAAAAAGTACCCGAGTGGGAAGAGCTGGCGGCTACCGCCATGGCGGTGCAGAACATATATTTAACCCTCACCGCACACCCCCATGCGGCCGGCTACTGGACCACAGGCAATGGTGCGGGCTCAGATATTATGAAAAAGCAAACAGGCCTGCCTGAAACTGGCAAACAACTCGGTTTTTTCTTTGTAGGTATGGTGGACGAAAAGCGCCATGATGCCGAAAGACCTCATCAATAAGCTTTTGCAAATACCACGCGCTTGTGGCTGGGCTTGCCACTCAGTATGCAAGTACCTGCCTCTTCAATTGCATCCAAGGGAATGCATCGAATGGTGGCCTTGGTCATGTCCTTAATTTTTTCTTCGGTTTCGCCGGTTCCGTCCCAGTGGGCCAGGGCAAATCCATTGCGGTTCTCCACGATGTCCACAAATTCCTCCCAGGTATCTGCCTTCCAGGTTTTGCCGGAACGCAGTTCCAGTGCCCTGTTGAAGAGGTTTTGCTGTATTTCGTCCATCAGAGAAGTTACGTGGCTTACCAACGCATCCAAACTAATGGTTTCTTTGGTTTTGGTATCGCGGCGGGCCACTTCTGCGGCGTTGTTTTGCAGGTCGCGCGGACCAATAGCAATACGCACCGGAACGCCCTTTAGCTCCCATTCGGCAAATTTGAAACCCGGTTTATGGGTATCGCGGTTGTCGAATTTCACGGTCAGGCCGGCTTTTTCCAGTTCTTTTTTGATGCCGGAAACCTTGTCGGTAATGGCACTCAGTTCTTCTTCGGTTCTGTAAACCGGCACTATCACCACGTGGATAGGGGCCAGTTTTGGTGGCAGCACCAGGCCTTCATCGTCGCTGTGCACCATGATGAGGGCGCCCATCAGGCGGGTTGATACCCCCCAGCTGGTGGCCCATACATAGTCTAGTTTGCTGTTTTTGTCCTGGAACTTCACATCAAATGCCTTGGCGAAGTTTTGTCCCAGAAAGTGGCTGGTCCCCATTTGCAGGGCTTTTCCGTCCTGCATCATTCCTTCAATACAATATGTGTCGTCCGCACCGGCAAAGCGTTCGTTTTCCGATTTTACCCCTTTGATGACGGGAACGGCCATGTGCTCTTCGGCAAATTCTGCATACACATCCAGCATTTTGCGGGTTTCTTCCAGTGCCTCTTCCTTGGTGGCGTGGGCGGTGTGGCCTTCCTGCCAAAGGAATTCTGCGGTGCGCAGAAACAAACGGGTACGCATTTCCCAGCGCACCACGTTGGCCCACTGATTGATGAGAATGGGTAGGTCGCGGTAGCTCTGAATCCAGTTTTTATAGGTATTCCAGATGATGGCTTCGCTGGTGGGGCGCACCACCAGTTCCTCTTCCAGCTTAGAATCAGGGTCTGCCATCAGGCGACCCGGCTTGGAAGGATCGGCTTTTAAGCGGTAATGCGTAACTACTGCACATTCCTTGGCAAAGCCCTCCGCATTTTTTTCTTCTTTCTCAAACAGACTTTTGGGCACAAACAGCGGAAAATAGGCATTTTGGTGTCCTGTTTCCTTGAACATTTTATCGAGCTGCTGCTGCATTTTTTCCCAAATGGCAAAGCCATAGGGTTTTATCACCATACAGCCCTTCACGGCGCTGTGTTCGGCCAGGTCTGCATTTTTTACCAGGTTGTTATACCACTCGCTGTAATTTTCTTCTCTTTTTACCTTTTCAAAAGCCATTTTTGGGGGAATATGGAATAAATTTTGTATATTTGATAATGCAAAGTTACTACCTTTAGGGTAAGTGCTTAAACAAAATAGCGACAAACCATGTTAAACCCCAAAATGAAAATCACGTTTCCGATTCTCACTGCCATGCTGGTATTGGCTTCCTGCTCCGGTCTCAAGACGGTTTCGCAGGCCGGCAATTACGACGATGCCTATTTTACGGCCTCTGACCTAAAAGGCCGCGGGTATTATGCCGAGGGTGTTTCAGTGAGTACCTACAACCAGCCGTCTGCACAGCGTGCCGGCAGTTACGGTCAGACCTATTCAGAGCGTCTGCGCCACTTTGGAGACGGCCGAATGCAGCCCGTTCACAGGCCCGCCATGATGACACAGTCCTGCCGTGGTTTCCGCTATGGTTTTGCGCCCATGACCCCTTGGGGTTTTAATCCCTATATGGGATATAACCCCATGATGATGGGAAACACTTGGGGAAATCCCTGGATGATGGGAAACAGCTGGAACAACCCTTACATGATGGGCAATATGTCGTGGAACATGTATAATGACCCCTACTGGATGTATTACAACCAGATGTATAACCCCAATATGTACTGGGGTGGTGGCTGGTCCGGCAACGGCTGGAATAACAATGGATGGAACAACCATAGTGGCTGGAATAATGGCTGGAATAATAACAGCGGATGGAGCAACAACAGCACGCCGGTAAATAACCGTCCTTCGGGTGGTGGATTTGTGAATAATCCCAAGCCGGCCTCAGGTTCTTCAGGGTTCACCAACAGCGGTGTGCGTCGCAATTCATACCAGAGTGGCACCCCCTCTTCCACTTCAGGCAGAAGTTCTTCATGGAGCAGTGGCAGCACTTCATCCGGCAGCAGTAATAGCAGTAGTTCCGGCAGTTCCAGAAGTTCCAGCTGGACGCCTTCCGGCAATACCCAGCAGGGTTCGTTTAACAGTGGTAGCAGCCGCTCATCCAACGCGGTTCAGGGTACTTCAGGTCGCAGGCGTTAATTCGGTTTTTTGCAGCGCATGAAGTGGTCTTTTTGCTTATTTCCCCTGTGCTTTGGGGTTGTTTTTTCCGTATCGGCCCAAAACGAGTTTGATGCCTTACGTTACAGCACCATTGGTTCCGGTGGCACAGCACGCACCATGGGCATGGCAGGATCTTTTTCGGCCATTGGCGCCGATGCCTCTGCGGTGATGACCAACCCGGCCGGTATTGCTGCCTTTAGACGCAGTGAATTTAACCTGGGTGCACAGTTTCAGAATACCATATACAAGGCCGATTACCTAGGAGAGAATCTCCGTGAAGCACGGCTCAACTTCAATCTCCCTTCCATCCACTACATTAAGGCCAACGTAAAATATGATGCCTCAGGAAAACCCAAAACCCGGGGTCTGAGTGCAGTGTGCTATGGGTTCCATATTAACCGACTGGCTACTTTTGGCGGCAGCATGGCTTTTCAGGGCAACAACCGTAAATCATCGGTAACCGATTTTTTTGCAGAGGTTGCCAACCGCGAGGGCAATCCAGGGATGCTTTCTGAGGGGTCTTTGTCTCGCATGGCTTATGATGCCTGGGTTTTGGATTATGACCGCGGTGGAACGGGCCAATATACCTCCGCCTACAAAGACAGCGTGCGCAACAACGACCAAACCGGCGAAATTGTGAGCAAGGGCGCCATTTATGAATATCAGGGCACGGTGGGGCTCAATTTTTCCAACAAGGTGATGCTGGGATTGGGTTTGTTATATTCATCCCTTCGATACAGTGAGGATTTGAGCATGCTGGAGCGTGACAAGAGGCCTGTTAATCCCTCAGACCTGCGCACACAGGATTTGGCATCGCTGGATTACCAATATAAATTTACTGATAGGGGTGGGGCCTGGGGTGCCCGCGTGGGAATTATCGTTCGCCCCACAGAGCAGCTGCGCCTGGCGGCATCCGTGCATACCCCTCGAACCTATACATTGAACAGCGAATATGGCTATTCCATAGCGCCCAAGGCCGATCCCGGGGCGGCAGGCGAATGGACGGCGCAATTCAATGACCCGCTGAATACCTACAAATACAAGATTACCACACCATCTCGTTTCAATGCGGGTATCGGGTTTGTGATACAGAAGTTCATGCTCATCAATGCTGATTTAGAATTTTACAACTATGGTTCGGCGCGGCTGCAGGCCGATGATGTGTTTACGTTTAACGAGGAGAACAGTGCCATACGTCGCAATTACCGCAATGTAACCAATGTGCGCATCGGGGCAGAGATGAATTTCCCCAACCCTGAGAACAAGGATCAGGCCTACCGGGTGCGTGGTGGTTTTGGGGTGCTGCCTTCCCCCTACAGCAACAATGTGGTCGGTTTGGACGCTACCCTTAAAAAAGCCAACACGGTGCTCTCTTGCGGCTTCGGATTGCGCGACAAGGACTATTATTTTGATTTTGCCTTAAGCTCCCAATCGGCGGCGGGGTATTACACGCCCTACCAGATAACCGAGCCGGGTTCGCCCTTTGCTTCTGAAGACCAGGAGCTCACCTACAAACGCAACCGGGTGTTTTTGACATTCACGCTGGGGTTGAATTTGGATTGAGGGGGCAGCAGAACTGTCTTTTTTGTCTACACCGCAGCTTTTAAGGATGGGTGGATTTCGCTGATTGTTGGGTGAACATGAGTCGGTTAAAAGCGGTGCTGTTTTGGCCAAAATCACCCTTCGTTCTTCAGTTCTTTTTCTATTTCTTCTATAGTTGGAAGACTGCTCTTCAAATCCTTAGGTATTGAGTTGTCTAGGTCATTTTCCCAATTGGCTACTCCTATCGGATTGGTATAACCACTTAAAGTGTATTCAACCAACAGCTTATTTTTGTTTTTCACTAACAATAAACCTATAGATAATTTATCATCCGGGTGGCGCAATGTATCATTGACAACATTCAGATACATATTCAGTTTGCTGATATAGCCGGGATCAAATTTTCCGGCTTTTAATTCTACCACCACGAAACACCGAAGTTTTAAATGATAAAACAATAAGTCTAAATAAAAATCATCTCCACCTAATTCTAAATGAACCTGACGCCCAACAAATGAAAAGCCCTGACCCAATTCCAGCAAAAATTTCTGAATATGATCCATTAATTTTTGTTCAAGCTCGGCTTCTCTTCTTGGTGGGGCTGTGCCTATAAAATCGAATACATAGGGGTCTTTAAATATTTGATTTGCAAAATCTGATTCGGAGGGAGGGAGTGATTTTTCAAAATTTTGGACTGCTGAACCTTGCCTTAGATGCAGTTGAGATTCAATTTGAAATACCAGCATATCCTTTCCAAACCCGTTCTCGATAGTCTTTTGTGCATACCAAAGTCTTAATTCAGGGTCTTTTAGTTTGTCCAGAAGAGTAATATTGCTTCGCCACGGAATTAGTGCAACGCAGCGTTGCACTAATGCTATTTGAGGCCAGGCCTCGGCAAATTTTCGCATATACTTGAGGTTTCTGGGAGAAAAACCTTGCATATCGGGAAAGGAGTTTTTTAAATCGTACGACATTCGGTCGATTACTTTTGCTCCCCATCCTTCATTTTGCTGTCGTAATAAAATGGCATTTCCTATTTCCCAGTAGAGGAGAATCATGGCAGTATTGGCTGCCATTACAGAATCGAGGCGAGTTTTGGATATGCGTTCTTTGATCTCTTGAATAAACCCGTGATAATTTTCAGGCATCTTTAACAATGTTTCTGCCATGGGAAAAACTACCTGATCTTTTGGCTTACCGCGTTGTTTCCGTTCTTGTGAAGATTTTTGTTTTGTCATTTATTGATATTGCTAGTTCACCATTCAATACTATTTTTAAAAGCCCAATACTGCCGCTTGATTGATGGCTCTGCAAACAATTATTAAATATTTAACCAATCAGCACTTGAACAAACATACTTAAAAACTGCATAAAAAGCAAAACAATCGTAGATAATAAGCTAAAAAAAGAACCCAAATCTAATCCGATGCCAAGGTGTTTTAACCTTCACGCTGGGTGTGAATTTGGATTGAGGGGGGGCTGCTAGCCAATATTGAGGTTGGTTGGGAGAGGATCCAACCCAATGTAAAGTTTCAAATTAAATGTGCAAACTTAATCGTTCTAACATTGAAGCTTTACTTTGGTATGCTTTACTTTTCCTATTTACTGAAGATCCTTCATTAAACAACCAAATCTCTATTAAAGTGTGCATGGATATATAATTAGCGATGTAGCATAATGATGCAATAAATAGGTTATGGGTATTAATCATCAAATAGATTAACCTTGCTTGATCCGTAAGATATAATCGTTGTACAATTTTCAGTATGGGTTTCGTTTCTTCTTCGTCAAAAGGATCTGTTAGATCTAAGTCTCTCCATTTAAATTCCTGTTTTTTCAGAAAATCGCGTAATGGCTCAAAATACATTTGTTGCTCTACTGCTTCCGGTCCGGGGTAAGGATAAAATACGGCATCGGCATTCATTGCATTCTTAATTCCTTCAGCATTCAGTTGTATTGGGTCTCCTGTTTTATAGCGCAATTGCGTAATTAGGGTTTGCAGCGCTGCCTTCATATTGTCAGGCTGACTATCTAGTGTTTCCATGTAGTTGCGCGCAGCTGTTTCTGATTCAAACCACATTGGGAGTGTACCAAATGCTCCCATAAGTTTTTCATCGTTCTGTATCACTATAAAACCATCGTCTTGAGGCGCAATTCTAAAGGAATTCATACAACAATAATAGGGTTTTTTGTCATTTGCTGTATCATGCTATTGTATTTTTGTTAGCCATATTTTTCGTGAGTTTGTTAACCAAGATTGAGATCGATTTAGGGAGTGGGGTATGCCAAAACCTATTTTGTCAGGCACTCCGCATGAACCATATTCTCCTTCGTCAACCCCTTCTCTGTCTCGGGGATTCAAGTATTAAACAAGCGGGCCGGTCGGCGGGGACGCCTACCTGAGAGTAACCCCACAAAAAAAGGGAAGCCATTCAGCTTCCCTTTTCTATTAGTTTTAATTAATTCGTTTAGCTGCAGCCCAGACTGTTGCCGCAGTTTAGGCATTTGTAGCATGTGCCGCTGCGCACGGTGATGTGACCGCATACGTTGCAGGCGGGTGCATCGCTCTGTACCTCACGCAGGTGATCCTGCATGTTTTTCACGCCTCCGCCGGTTTCCAGCATGGCTGCACTTTCAGTGGGCATGGGCTCGGGGGTGAACATGGGTACAAACTCGCTCACAACCGGTGCTTCGGCAGCATCGTTGCTGGTGTATGCGCTGGGTTTCACCTGCACCAGGTCTTCGCGGCCCAGGTATTCATAGCCGAGCAGGCGGAAGATATAGTCTACAATGGAGGTTGAGTTTTTGATGTTGGGGTGACCTTCTACCATACCGCTGGGTTCGAAGCGGGTGAAGGCAAACTTGTCTACAAACTCTTCCAAAGGCACACCATACTGCAGACCCACGGAGATGGCAATGCTGAAACAGTTCATCAGTGAGCGGAAGCTGGCGCCTTCCTTGTGCATGTCGATGAAGATTTCACCCAAGGTTCCGTCGTCGTAGTCGCCGGTGCGCACGAAGATGGTTTGTCCGCCAACCTTACCCTTTTGGGTAAAGCCCTTACGCTTGTTGGGCAGACGCTTCTTCTCCACGATGTTAGAGAGCTGGCGTTTGAACTTGGTATCGGGACTCTCATTCAGGATGCGCTTAGCGGCTTCCAGTACGATTTCAGGGGTGAGCTCTTCGGCATAGCGGATAACCTTGGTTTCGGCCGCCGGTGCTGCATCAGAAGATGCTTCTGCTTTTTCCTTGTCTTCGCTTTCGCTGGTTTCAGACTTGTTGCTGAGGGGCTGGCTCAGTTTGCAACCGTCGCGGTAAAGGGCGTTCGCTTTCAGACCCAGCTGCCAGCTCAGTTCGTAGCAATCTTTAATGTCTTGCTCGTTGGCTTCGTTAGGCAGGTTGATGGTTTTGCTGATAGCGCCTGAGATAAAGGGCTGTGCAGCAGACATCATGCGAATGTGTGCAAACGGATGGATATAGCGCTGGCCGATGTTTCCGCACTTGTTGGCGCAGTCAAACACATCGTAGTGCTCATCCTTCAGGTGGGGTGCACCTTCGATGGTCATGGTACCGGTTACGTAATCGTTGCAGGCACGGATTTCATCACGGGTGAAGCCCAGGGCTTCCAGCATGTTGAAGCGGGGATTGTCGTACTGTTCGGGGGTGAAACCGATGCGCTGCAGGGTCTCTTCACCGAGTGAGTATTTGTTGAACACGAACCCGATTTCGAATGCCATGGGGGCTTCTGCTTCCAGCTTTTGCAGGTCTGCATCGTTGAAACCTTTGGCTTTCAGGGTTTCGTGGTTGATGCCGGGGGCGCCTACGAAGGTCTGGTAACCTTTGGCGTAGTTCACGATGGCATCCACCTCTTCGGGGCTGTATCCCAGGTTTTTAAGGGCAATGGGAACGGTGTTGTTTACGATTTTGAAGTAACCGCCACCGGAGAGTTTTTTGTATTTCACCAGGGCAAAATCGGGCTCGATACCGGTGGTATCGCAATCCATGAGCAGACCGATGGTGCCTGTGGGCGCGATAACGGTGGCCTGCGCATTGCGGAAGCCATATTTTTCACCCCACTGCAGGGCTTTGTCCCAAGCGCTGCAAGCAGACTTCAGCAGGTAATCGGGGCAGAACTTTTCATCGATGCACACCGGTTTGATGCCCAGGTTTTCGAAGGCCAGGGGTGTGTTGTAGGCCGCGTAGCGATGGTTACGGATAACGCGAAGCATGTGCTTCTTGTTTTTCTCGTACATACGGAAAGGACCTTTTACAGCAGCCATTTCAGCGCTGGTAGCGTAGGAAACGCCAGTGAGGATGGCCGTGATGGCACTGCAGATGGCGGTGGCTTCTTTACTGTCATAAGGAATGCCGGCACACATCAGCATGCTGCCGAGGTTGGCGTAACCCAGACCCAGTGTACGGTAGTCGTAGCTAAGCTGTGCCACTTCCTTGCTAGGGAACTGTGCCATGAGTACGGAGATTTCCAATACGGTGGTCCACAGTCGGGCGGCGTATTCAAAAGAGTTAACGTTAAACTCGCGGCTGTCTTCATTGAAGAATTTACGCAGGTTAAGTGAAGCCAGGTTGCAGGCGGTATTGTCCAGGAACATGTATTCGCTGCAGGGGTTACTGGCGTTGATGCGGCCTCCTTCGGGGCAGGTATGCCATTCGTTGATGGTATCGTCATACTGCACACCGGGATCAGCGCAGGCCCAAGCGGCAGAGCCGATGGCATCCCAAACCTGGGTTGAGGGCATGGTTTTCATTACCTTACCGTTGCTGCGGGCGGTAAATTCCCAGTCTTCGTTGTTTTTCAGTTTTTCGAAGAAGCGGTTGGGTATGCGAATTGAGTTGTTGCTGTTTTGTCCTGAAACCGTAGCATAAGCATCGCCTTCGTAGTCGTTGCTGTAGCCGGCGTCAATCAGGGCAGATACTTTGCGTTCTTCGTCTTTTTTCCACTGGATGAACTCCATGGCTTCGGGGTGGTCAAGGTCCAGACACACCATTTTAGCGGCACGGCGGGTGGTACCACCGCTTTTGATGGCACCTGCGGCGCGGTCACCAATTTTCAGGAAGCTGAGCAGACCGCTGCTGGTACCGCCACCGGAGAGTTTTTCACCGGCACCGCGGATGCGGCTAAAGTTGGTACCCACACCGGAACCGTATTTGAAGATACGGGCTTCACGCACCCACAGATCCATGATACCGCCTTCGTTTACCAAATCATCATCTACAGAAAGGATAAAACAGGCGTGGGGCTGGGGGCGTTCGTATGCCGAAGTGCTCTTCATGAGCTTTTCGGTTTCGGGATCTACATAGTAGTGACCTTGTGGCTTTCCGGCAATAGCGTAGCTGCTGTACAGGCCGGTGTTGAACCACTGGGGGCTGTTGGGTGCAGATTCCTGGTTGAGCATGGAGTACACCAGCTCTTCATAGAAAACCTGTGCATCGGAGGTAGAGGCAAAATAGTTGTATTTTTCACCCCACTGTCTCCAGCAGTTGGCCAAGCGGTGAACCACCTGTTTCACACTGGTTTCGCTGCCAAGACTGCCATCGGGCTGAGGCACTCCGGCTTTACGGAAATACTTTTGCGCAAGAATATCTGTTGCTACCTGACTCCAACCCGCCGGAACTTCTACGTTTTTTAATTCGAATACCACACTGCCATCGGGCTTTTTAATGACCGAGGTGCGGTGGTCGTAGGTGAATTGGTCGAAGGGACTTACACCCTCAACGGTGTTTTGCCTCCTGAATTCGAGGCCTTTGGTGTTTACGGTAGTTTCTTGCGTCATATTTTTGTTTTTAGAGGGGGTTGTGATTACCGACGTGTTTGTTAAAACGGTCGGGAGTTCAAATGTATTTTATGTGTAAGGGCATTTCCCAATTGGCTTTTCCACAGGTTTGGCCGAAAGCCATAATTTATTTGGGCCTGAGCGTGTTGAAAAAGCTTGTATGTCCCGTGAATGTTGGGTTTTGGCTTGGGTGAAATTCTTAAACCCTTATGGGATAAAGGTTAATAAACAAAACCCCAAAATGGGTGTTTAACACACCCCTAAGTTACAACAAAAATGTTGAATAAAAAAGTAAAACATGACGAAATTCACTTTTGTGTATTGAAATCATCGGTTGTCATATTTTCTGTGTTTCTTTGCAATAAGTGGGAAACGTACATACCTGGCTAAGAGAGCAGCGATCAGCGGGCAAGAAGGCGCTGGTGGTTTTATTTGATCCGGATGACGATGCATCCCTGCGTGACACTGTCGCCCAGCATGCCTTGCGGCAGGGTGTGGGCTTGTTTCTGGTGGGTGGCAGTTTACTCACCGAGGGCAATACCTATCGATGTGTTGAAGAATTGAAGCATCGGGGAGCCGATAAGGTGGTGTTATTTCCCGGCAATGAAATTCAGGTGGTTTCCAATGCCGATGCTATTTTGTTCATGTCTTTAATATCCGGACGCAATCCTGAATATTTGATCTCTAAACAGGTTGCGGCTGCTCCGTTTGTGTATCGCAGCGGACTTGAGGCCATTCCTACGGGTTATCTGCTGGTGGAAGGCGGTAAAATGACGGCAGCGCATTATATCAGCCAGACCATGCCTATACCGGCGGACAAGCCGGAAATTGCGGCTACCACCGTATTGGCGGGTGCGATGCTGGGCATGCAGGTGATGTATTTGGATGCAGGCAGTGGTGCCTCAAAACGCATATCACCTGAAATGATAGGTGCAGTTCGGCAGGTATTTGACGGAATGCTGTTTGTGGGCGGTGGCATTCGGGATGCTGCGGGAGCGGAAGCGGCATGGAATGCCGGTGCGGATATTGTGGTGGTGGGCAATGCGGCCTTTGAAAACCCAGAAAATCTTAGGGAAATCGGAGGAGTGTTAAATAAAATAAACACCCTTCAGGTCTCAATGTCTTAAAAAATTGTTACAAAGCGGTATGTTTTTATATCCATTCAAAACCATTTGGCTCAAAACCGATGTCAATCGTGCTGTGTTATCAGATTTTATTCTTCAGCAAACCTATTTAAGTGATGCGGATTACCGAAAAAAGGACGCGCTCACCAAATTCTTTTATGGATTGGTGAATGAAAATGAATTTGTGCTCGAAAACATCAAAAACACCCGCCTTCCGGGATTTGTGGAGGGTGATATACTGGGTGTGGAAGAAGAAACCTATGTGAAACTGAGGATGGGAGCATTCAGGCACATCCGCATCTATATATTGTATGTGTTGATTGTATTGGCGGGTTTGTTTTTCTGGACCCGCGCAGCCCTGGGCATGGATGTGGTTGATTCCGGCATTCTGATTGGTTTTAGTGCCATACTGTTCTCCCTGATTGGATATTGCATATATTTTCTGTTACTGTTTACCCGAAAAGCCCGGGCGGGCGAAGATTTTTTCAGGGGGTTACTGCAGGGTGAGGTGATTGATAAAAAACGGGTTCCATCCCTATTTTTGCGGCAATGAGGTTTTTAATTAAAATTTCGCTGATTACCGCAATACTCGCTGCCATGCATCCTGCGGTTTCACAGGACACCCTGCTCCTGAGAAACAATGATCGTGTGGTTTGTACGGTTACCAAGATTTATTTGGCAAGGGTTGAATACCTGAAATTTGGCGATACCCTGGACAAGCAATATTATTCTTATTCAAAGCATGAAATACGGAGTATTCATTATGCGGATGGCCGGATTGACACAATTGAAGCCGTGAAAAGCGTTAAAGAATCTTCTGATACGATAAAAGAGGATTACCAAACCGCTTATAAAAAAGGATTTACCGACGGGTATCAAAATTATCAACCCAATACGGAAAGACTTACCGGGGTAACCCTGTTGGTTTTTCCGTTTGTAACGTTGCCGGCATGCATTTACTTTTCTGTGGTGAAGGTAAAACCCAGTGGTGTGTGGAAGGATTATCTATACAATCAATCAAAAAGCGAAATTTACAAAGCGGGATATTTGGATGGTGCTTCCAAACGCAGACGGGTAGCGGCCTGGAGTTCTTTTGGTGCAGCTGTCGGAACGGTTGCTGTAGTCAGTGTTTTGTATATGTCGTCAAACGGTCAATAACCGGATTTTATGATTTCTAGCAAGTGGTTTTCCCAGGATTTTTTTGGGGTTTCCACGATTTCCCCCAACAGTTTACCGTCTTTGAAGATGAACGCCGTTGGTACCCGATTTACCTCATGTTTAGCCGCAAAATCATTGCTTAGCGCTTTTTTATCTTTATTTACCTTGTAATATCCAAAACTTTCAGCATTTGCGCCAATTGCATCCAATACATTGCAGAGTCGGGGTAGCTGTTGTCGCGTGTCGCTGCACCAGTTTCCGCCAATGACTTTTACCGCCAGGGAGTCGTTCCACCGGAGTTTGAGTTCGGCCATAGACGCGCTATCAGGGTGGTAGGAATTGTATTCGGTTGCGATGCTTTGTACAAACTTTTCGGCCAGTGCTTTCTGCAGTGAATCTGTTGATGCCAAATCCGTGTTGATGGAAGAGCGCAGTTTTTCGCGGTGGGTGTGCTGTTCGGGCATAGTATATACTTTGGGTTTGGTGCAATATTTCATTGTTCCCAGCAAGGCCACAACTGCCATAAGGGTTTTCATGCCACAAAATTACTGTCTTTGGGGGCAATGCGGTTTAAAAATAGTAGCTTTGCCCTGCAAATTATGGGCATCACGGTATCATCGCTTAAGGAGCCTATTTCTGCTGAGCTGGAGCTGTTTGAAAAGCAATTCCGGGGCAGCATGAAAACCTCTGTTCCGCTGCTGGATACCATCATGAATTACATTGTGAGGCGGAAGGGCAAGCAGGTGAGGCCCATGTTTGTATTATACAGTGCTTCACTTTTTGGTGAAATCGCAGACAGAACCTACAGGGGTGCCGCACTGGTGGAATTGTTGCATACGGCTACGCTGGTGCACGATGATGTGGTGGACGACAGTTACGAACGCCGGGGTTTTTTTAGCATCAACGCACTATGGAAAAACAAGATAGCCGTGCTGGTGGGTGACTTTCTTTTATCTAAAGGTCTTTTGTTGTCTGTGGAGCATAAGGATTATGATTTGCTGGAAATTGTATCGAATGCGGTGCGTGAAATGAGTGAGGGTGAGTTACTGCAGCTGGAGCGGTCGCGGTTTATGGATGTGACGGAGGATGTGTATTTTGAAATCATCCGGAAGAAAACAGCCAGTCTCATTGCCTCTTGCTGCTCGATTGGTGCGGCCTCTGCAGGACAGAGTGAGCAGACCGTGGAGGGAATGCGTCGTTTTGGTGAGCTCATAGGTCTGGCTTTTCAGATTCGCGACGATTTGTTCGATTTTGGCGACAACAAATCCGGAAAACCCGCAGGCATTGATATTAAGGAGAAAAAACTTACCCTGCCCCTGATTTACGCTTTTACAAAAGCAACAGGGAGTGAGGTGAGAGGCATTAAAAAACTGATTAGAAGTAAAACCCCGGATAAACAGAAAATTCGTGAAGTGGTGGCTTTTATAAGCCGGTATGGTGGACTGGATTACGCCCGTGAACGCATGCTGGCTTTGAGGGATGAGGCCTTTGAAATACTCGACCGGGTAGCAGCTCCCACACCCAACCGCGAACATTTGCGAAATCTGGTTACTTTTGTGATTGAAAGGGAAAGCTAAACATGAAAGCCATTATACAGGGACAGGAAACGGTACTTGAGCTGCTGGACGGTGATTGGAAACCTCAGTCAGACCCGGAGGCGGGCATCTCGTTATTGCCCGACGGCCGATTGGTGCTGCATGTGGCAAATCGTGTGTTTACAGCGCGCTTACTTGACATCAATAAAGCAGAAAAAACCCTTACACTATCGCTCGATGGCAAGCATGTTTCGGTGACTTTGAAAGAGCCACTGGATGATTTGCTGCAAGCCATGGGTCTGGATAAAATGGCGGTGGCTAAGGTTTCTCACGTAAAAGCCCCCATGCCCGGTCTGGTGCTGAATGTGCTGGTGGAAGCCGGACAGGAGGTGAAAAAAGGAGATAAGCTGCTGGTACTGGAGGCCATGAAAATGGAGAACATCATCAAGGCGGCGGGGGATGGCAAGGTAGCCCGTATTGCAGTAGACAAAGGTCAGGCGGTGGAAAAGAACCAGACGCTGGTGGAATTTGAGTAAAGTTGACAGTTTACAGTTGATAGTCTACAGTTTGTCCGTGCCTGAATAAGGTTGACCGTTTTTAGGTTTGTGATTTACAAACCAGTGTGGCGAGTAGATCTGAACTTTCCCAATAAACAATTCAACCAATAAACAAACCAACCTCTTTACTTTGCGGACTGAATGCAGACCATGGCAAACAGGCAAATAGCAGAAAAAGTATTTTATGGCATTTTGCTGGTTTACCTGATTCTGGGGCTCATCAACCTGGATGTAATTCCTGTTCCTTGGCTTGATGAGGCGGCATGCCTGGAGCCCGCGGTACTATGGAAACGCACGGGCCATTATGTAAGCAAGGCCTGGCCTACACCCGGCACCGAAGAACTGTTCCTGAGTTACCCACCCGGTATTATGATGTTGCATCGCCTCACCCTCAGCATTTTTCCCTGCGAGGTGTTTTGGGTGCGGCTGCCGTTTCTATTGATTCATGTGGCCGGCATTGCGCTGGTTTTTCATTCATTTCATAAACACTTAAAACTCGATGTTCGATGGGCAGCCCTGATTTGCCTGTATTTTCTGTTTGACAAGGCGGTATTCGAAATCAGTCGTTCTGTGCGCAGTGAGGTGCTTGAAGTGGCCCTTATCAGCATATTCTTTTGGCTATATACCCGCAGTGCCACAAACAAAGGATATTCCCGCCTGTGGATGGGTTTGGTATGCGGTGCGCTACTGCTTACCCACCTGAAAGCCTGGCCCATGGTGGCAGTGATGGGCTTGTGGATGGTTTGGGAAGACAAGAGCCACCGTGAAACGTTAAAGTTTGCGGCAGGTGTATTGTTGCTGCCACTATGCTTTTTTGTCTTCATTGATTTTCGCTTTGCAGAGCTTTATGCGCAACTGTTTCAGCATAGCATGGAACACAGCGCCGGTGGCAACGTGTTTGAGCGCATTTATGCGTATTTCATCGGGCGGTTTTATCCGGTGTATAAAGAGCAGCCCTGGTTGCCCTTGCTGCACCTGTGGGTTACCTGGCTTGCTGTTAAACAATGGCGTAATCATCGTTCAAGGGCCCTGCCCGCTGCTGTGTGGCTGTTTGCCGGAACGCTGTGGATGCTATATCTGGGCCCTTATTACCGCTATTTTTTACCCATGTATGCGGTGGGTTTATGGATTGTGGCACAGCATATAGCTGAAAAGGGCTGGTCGTTTTCCAACCTCAGACGTTGGTATTTTTTGCCAATTTTGGCCATGATGCTATTTCCTTTTGCGAGCCGGCATGCGCTGGGCATTATTCAGCGCCCTGAGCGCGATCCCAAGGCCTGTTTGCAGTTTCTGGAAAATCAGGTTCCCCGGCATGGCAGAATCTTGCTGTATGGCAATGAAATTGGATTGTATTACGCAGCCAAACACCCCAACGTAGATTTTACCCATATCACATCCCCAGATCATTTTGGCTTTAACGAATATGACAGTATCTATTACCTCACGGATTTGCCGCATCCCGGGTTAAAACTGAAGGCCATGTATCAGCCCAGGCAGTATGCCTTGCCCGGCTGGATGTATGCCCTGGGACGTGGGGGCACCTTTGCCGGTATGCGCATGTATGTCATCAGCAGTGAGGCAGAATGGAAATCGGTAGCAAAGCCATTCTACGCATGGGATTGAGCGTTAATTGGTCAGGTCTATGGAGTATATACGTGTAAAAAAATAAACAATACGTATAAGGCGCTACGGTTGTCAGTTTTGCTCGGGTTTAGCAATTAATGCCGGGGGTGTTGTGCGGTTAAAAATTTACCTTAACACCCATATTGAAACTCAGGGGCATATTGGGTCTGAAGCCCTGAGGAAGGTTTGATACAATGGCTTGGTTGTTTGTGATGTTATTGACCAGGCAAAAAGCGGTAAAATTTTTATTGATTCTGGCATTTGCAGAGAAGTCAATAATTACAAATCCTTTAATGGTATTAACACCGGCCAAGTTTACGTTTTCTGATGGGATAACTTCACCATCCTGACCCGGTTTCACGCGGGTATCGCCGGTATATCTGCCGATGAGTGTGGCATTAAAGTTTTTGGTTTCAATTCCCACACTGGCGGTAATCAGGTGAGGGGTGATAAAAGGGATGGCATCGCCTTTTTTAATCGGGCCGCTGCCCCAGTCACCGCCACCGTTAATAAAGGAATCCTGAAATGTGGCCGAAGTGTAGGTGTAGGCAAGGGTTACGGGCAGTTTTGTGGTGTTTTTGGCAGCAGGGCGTTGCAGGATGTCATAACTTACACTCAGCTCTACCCCTTGAATTTTGGCCTTACCGGCATTGAACATATCGCCCGTGCCTGCACCGCCTCCTGAAATATTGTCAGAACCCAAAATATTTCCATAATTGTTCAGGAAAGCCGCCGTTTGTAGGTTTACACCCTCGGTTTCGTATCTGAAGCCCGCTTCGTAGTTCATGGACGATTCCACCGCGGCCTGGCCGGTGGTAGAGGTTACTGATGGCATTCCCGGGGGAGAGAATCCTTTATGCAGGCCACCGAACAAGCTTGCCGCTTTATTGATGTCGTAATTAAATCCTATACCAGGCAGTAATACCGTAAAATCATTGGATGCGGTTTTGAGGGCAGTGCCAAGCCGTGCATTATCTGCATTTCCGTAGTTGCTAAAATCCAGGTTTATTTTTTCATAACGGATTCCGGGGCTAATTTTTAATCCATTAATGGTAATATCGTAACGCACAAACATGGCCAATGCGTTTGCGTTTCTAATCTGATTTTCCTGATTGCCTTTTGTGCCTTCAGCAGTAAGAATCATGCGCCCTTGAGCCATGTTATACAAGGATTTGGTAGCATATCGGTCTGCCTGATCGGCATGTTGGCGGGCGCCAATATGCACTTTATGGGAGATAGTGCCGGTTTTGAAATTGTAAACCGCGTTTATCTGCAGGCCCTGAGACACGTAGGTTCGGGCGGCGCTTTGGAAATCAATGGCTCCGTCTGCCTGGCCTATCATAATATCGTAGGCCGCTTTCAGGGTGCCCGGATCGTTGAGAATACTGTTGATGCTTTGCCCGCCGAATGCGTTTGCCCGGGCCCAGTCTCTGAAGGTTTTTGAATAATAGGCGGTGGTATTGATTACAATTCCTTTTGCCGGCGAAAGGGTATGGTGTAAAGAAGCATGCTGGTGGTTCATATCCAACACATCCTTTTGGGTGCCGGCATATCTTCTTATGGGGTTATTTTGGTAATCACTGTACGTTAATCCCAGGTAGGTTTCATTTCCCAGTTCTGAACTGTTGACCAGTTTGAGGGTTAGGGCCTGCGGTACTTTGACGCCGGTGGCGGTATGCCAGCGGAGTTTTCCCATGATGTCGCGCCTGTCAAACCCGGTGTTACCGCCGTTGTCTAATTCTTTAAATCCGCTGCTGCCAAGCCGGTTAAACTCAAAAACATAATCAAAGTTTTTTCTGCTGTCACCCACCCAGATTCTTTGTTGGTTGGTGTTGAAGCTACCGTAGGAGAGTTGTGCGTTTCCTGCAAATGAGTATGGAATGGCGGTAGAGAGCAGATTTACTGCGCCGCCGATGGTGTAAGGGCCGCAATTGATCTGGCTGCTGCCTTTCAGGATTTCCACGCCCTGCATGCGGGCAAAGGTGGGAAAATAATAGGCCGAGGGGTCTGCGTAAGGAGCCGGCGATATGAGGATGCCGTCTTCCATCAGTGTTATTTTGGAACTGCGGTTCACAGGGGTACCTCTGAGCCCGATGTTGGGCCTCAGTCCAAAGCCCTCTTCGTCTCTGATGTTCACTCCGGGGACGGTTCTCAGCACATTGTTGATGTTGGGCTGGTTCAGGTTTTCCAGTTTCTTTTGGCCTATGTACTGGCCCGAACCCGGCAGTGCATGGGCCCGGTCACCCAGAATGGTCACTTCTTCTTGATCCCGGATATGCAGGGAGTCTTGCACTGCAGGTTGTGCAAACAGGCCGGAGATACTGAATATAGAAAGAAACGCCAGGGAACGGTGCATGGAGGTAGTGCGTGAAATGGTAACTGCAAAATTCACCTTTGTTTGTTGTGGCGCAGTATAGAGAAGCGGAATTCTGTTTTAGGTATCGGGAAAATCCTATGCTGCAATGGGCGGCGAACGCCGACAACGGGAGTGAGATATTACATTTACTTTTTGTTCACCAGTATTTTCACCTGCTCCATAAGTTGTCTGTTCTGCTCCTGCAGTGTTTTTATTTCGCTTCTTACATCTTCTATGGCCATGCGCTCTTTTTCTTCAATTTGTTCTTCCATTTGGGTCATTTGATCAATGAAAATAGAATTGATGAGAGATAGTCCCAGTATGCTACCGGTGAAAACAATAAATACAAAATAGAATTTGGTAAAATATAGAAAAGGTCCCGAACAATTGTTCGAAATTTCAGCTACTACGTCAGAGAATCCATCGCCGCTAAATATTTTAAAAATGGTAAAAAATGCATCGAAAGCATCGTGAAAATATTTGGGTGCCACATTTTTAAATAAGCTTACAGAAATAATAGAAATGATGGTGGAATAAACCACAAAAGCAAAAATGATAAATGAAATGGATTTTAGGGCTTTGAATACCTGTTTGCTAATTCTTTTTCCATTGGGGATGTATTCAATAATTCTTAGGAATTTAAAAACCCTTAGTGTTCGCAAGGCAGTAAAACCGGCAAAATATTCGAAGTGGTGTGAAAACAATACCCCAACGCTGGGCAAAGCCAGCAGCACAGAGAAAAAGTCTATTTTATTCCAGGCATCTTTTAGATAATATTTCAATTTATTTTTTCCTTTCTGGTCATATATTTTGACGGATATTTCGCATAAAAATATTCCTGTAAATAACACATCCAGATAGTCGAGAAGCAGATAATAGGGTTTAAATAGATCGAAGGTGTGAAAATAAATGACGCCTACATTCAATAAAATAATGATGAGTAGGAGTTTTTCATTGTAAAGGTATTTGCGCATGTAGTCCTATTTTTTTGTGAAAATAGGGAATAGATATTAAATGAATAAAAATTTGTTGTAATTGTGGGGCTTCGATGCCTCATCGCCCCCATCGGGTGGGGTTTAAACCCCACCAACCACTTCTATGTCCCGACCCCGCCATACTTCGGCAGCGGGAATGTTCACAGGAAATCCTGAAAGGGTTAATTTTGGGGAGGCTAAGGGGAGAGCGAAAATATTATATTGTTGTTGTTTAGTTTTTATTTATTTTAATTTGTGAGTTAGTAATTTCGATTTTAATTTGACGCAATACTTCGTCCAAAAGCATTTCACTTTCAATGTCAATTTCTTCCACTTTTTTTAACGCCATTTTGCAATATGCTTTGAAAAATGGATCAGAAAAAGAATATCTACCTGAATTCTCATCAAATCTTAAAATTTCTGTATCTTTATAACTGATTAATGATTTTAAATAAGTTGTGCAATTTCCTGATGGATAATCTGGATGAAGATCTCTTATTTTTGTCAGAATTTCATTATGATTGACCTCCTCTTTTTCTAACTCTATAAATGCCATTAATATTAGTTTAACATTTTCATATTTTCTTGTTCTTTGTTTTAAAATCATATCCAATTTATCTTGATAAGTATCAGATTTTTCCTTTAAATATTCTTCAATAGATGACGGGAAAACGGAATAAGGTATTTTCTCGTTTATTCTTTTTGTTTTTAAAACATCTGATAATTCACAGTGATAATAAGCTAGGTTGTGACATATAGATCCTAATGAATTCGAGTATTCGATAGTTTTTTCAATGATTTTTTCTTCAAACTCTACATTAAGTAATTTCCCTCCGTTGATAAGTATCTTCTTTAATTCCTCTGACGATAAAAGTGGTATATATACTTCAGACAGTCTGGGCCTAAGCTCATCCCTATAATTTACTACTTCTCTAGGGGAATTAACTGCACCGATTGCGATAATTTTGACTTTAGGATAATCATTTGAAATATCTACAAATGACTTCATTACTTCGGATAGCTTTGTTTTTTCTTCGTCTGTTACCTTATGGAAATCGTCAATAAGCCATACACAATTCGCTGCTCCAAGAAACTCAGCTAGTTTATGGAATGAAAGTTGAACTGGCAAAACTCTTTGATATTCCGTTGAATTCTCCATTGTGATGTCATAACTAAGAGTTGTTTCTATGCCTTTGTATGAGTTTTTTAAACCTGTTGAAATCCTGTGAGAATATTTCGAGCTATGTTTTGATTTATAAAAAGGATTCAATTTATCAAATGCTGAGATAATCAGTTCTTCTAAAGTGGTTGTTGAAATGCAACTTGTTCTAATTGAATTTCGTTTATTACGTTCAAGAACTCGTCGAACTATTGTGGTTTTGCCGCTACCTGAATGCCCGTATACGATAAGTTGCATGCCTTGAATTTTAAGAGCTCTATCAATTTGTTTCTCTAAAGCACCTCTATTAATATAATTTATAGTGGCTGCATTTGCAGGAGTAAAAACTGATTGTAATTGTTTTTTATTTATTCCTAATAAGTTTAAAATTCCATTCATGATTAAATGATTGTTTAAATAGTTATGTGCTTTTTCATACCTAACATATCCATACTCAAATCCGTTCAAGTGAAAACCATTTAATGTATAAAGTAGCACAATATCGTACAAAAATAACCAATAAAACCAATTTCCCAAAACTTTTTATTTCCCCAATCCTTCCCCACATTTGTAGGGTGAAATTTCTGTTATCGCTTTCCACGCTGTGCCTGTTGGCCTGCACCACCCCTAAACCCAAGAAAATGACCGTTAAAAACCATAGCTTTTCCAATTATGAAGAGGTGAAACTGAAGCACCTAAGCTTACACCTGAAGGTGGATTTCAACAAAAAAGAACTCTGGGGCTCCGCTACCCTGCAAATAGAGAATACAGCAGGGGCATCGCATATCATCCTGGACCATAAAACCCTGAAGGTGGATCATGTGGCGGTAGACAACAAAGAAGTGAAGTTCGAAATCGGGCCGGAAGACACCGTGCTGGGTGCTGCCCTCATCGTTCCCATTGAAAAAGATACGCGGGAAGTGTCTGTGGCCTACCACACCAAACCCGAATCGGAAGCCCTGCAATGGCTGGCGCCCGAACAAACCCACGACAAAAAGAACCCGTTTTTATTCTCGCAAAGCCAGGCCATTCTGGCCCGCACCTGGATTCCCATGCAGGATTGTCCTGCCGTGCGCTTTACCTACGATGCCAGCATCGAAGTGCCGCCCCACCTGATGGCCATGATGAGTGCCGAAAACCCCACCAGCAAAAATGCTGAAGGTAAATACACCTTCAAACAGACCAAGCCCATTCCCAGCTACCTGATGGCGCTGGCGGTGGGCGATGTGGAGTTTACCTCGTTGGGGCGCAACAGTGGCGTGTATGCCGAGCCCGGCATGCTGAAAAAATCCGCGTGGGAACTGGCCGACATGCAAAGCATGATAGACAGCGCCGAAGCGCTCTACGGGCCCTATGCCTGGGGCCGCTATGATGTGCTTGTGCTACCGCCTAGTTTTCCGTTTGGCGGCATGGAAAATCCTGTGCTCACCTTTGCCACACCCACCATCATTGCCGGCGACCGCAGTCTGGTGAGTCTGGTAGCGCATGAACTGGCGCATAGCTGGAGCGGCAACCTGGTTACCAACGAAACATGGAGCGATTTCTGGCTGAATGAGGGCTTTACCGTGTATTTTGAGCAGCGCATCATGGAAAAAATTTATGGCCGCGATTATGCCGAAATGCTGGCAGAGATTGGCCGCGGGGAACTGCAGCACACCCTCGATGATTTCATGCAAACCACCCCTGACGAAACTAAGCTGTTTCTGAACCTCGATGGCCGCAACCCCGATGACGGTGTTACCGACATTGCCTACGAAAAAGGCCGCTTTTTTCTGCGCCGCATAGAGGAAGTGGTGGGTCGCACGGCTTGGGATGCTTTTTTGAATGACTATTTCAAAACGCATGCCTTCCAGACCATGAACACCACGCGGTTTATCGCCTACCTGAATGAAAAACTGCTCAATAAGCATCCCGGGCAGATAGACCTGAATGCATGGATCTACGGCACCGGATTGCCCAAGGATGCGCCTTTGGTGAAGAGCAAGGAACTGCAACGCGTGGAAACCGATATTGTAACCTATACAAAAAGCCGCAACCCTGCGGATATTCATACCAAAGACTACACCACCCACCACTGGCTGCATTTGCTGCGGGGGTTGCCTGCGTTGTCTGTGCAAGAGATGGCAGCGCTGGATAAGGCCTTTACATTTACCGGCATTGGCAATGCCGAAATTGCCTGCGACTGGTACACCCTATCGGTGAAAAATGGGTATGAAACCGCTTACCCCGATATGGCGGTATTCCTAAAATCCGTGGGGAGAAGGAAATTTTTGCTGCCCATTTACAAGAACCTCGTGAAAACCTCTAAGGGAAAGGCATTGGCGGAGCAGATTTTTAATGAAGCCCGTAAAGGTTACCACGCCGTGGCTTCGGGCAGCATTGAAGAAATCATTGCTAATGCAAATCCCAAGTGAGTGCGGAATTTGAGAAATTGCATGCACCCCTGCAACCCTTGAAAATAGAGGGTATTGAGGGGGATGTGCATATTCAGCGCGATGATTTGATACACCCGCTGGTGAGCGGCAACAAATGGCGCAAGCTGCAACATCACTTACTGTTGGCTGCACAGGAAGGCAAACAACACCTGGTTACGTTTGGCGGTGCCTACAGCAACCACCTGCTGGCAACCGCCGCTGTCGGGGCCATCAGAGGGTTTAAGACCACCGCATTTTTACGGGCCGATGAGCCCATCCACAATCATTACCTCGCCGCGGCGCGGCTGTATGGCATGCAGTTGATACCCGTTTCGCGGGAGGATTACCGCGATAAAAGGGGCTTGTTTGAAAGCCATTTTGGGCAGGATGCAACGGCCTATTTTATTGACGAAGGAGGCGCGGGCCCGGCGGCATGGCCCGGTGTGGCCAGTGTGGTGCAGAGTTTGCCATTTGCTCCCGATTATATCTTGCATGCATCGGCTACGGCTACCACGGCCATAGGACTTGCCACAGGCATAAAAGCATGTGGGTATCACACGCGTGTGTTGGCGGTGGCGGTATTGAACAATACCGAAGAACAGCGCAGGTTGATAGAGGAGGCGGGTTTTTCGGATGTGGTTGAAGTGCTGGATGGCTATGCCTTTGGGGGCTATGCCAAAACCACGGAACCATTGATGGATTTTGTAAAAAGTACGATTGCCCAAACGGGTATTTTGTTTGATCCCGTCTATACGGGCAAGGCCCTGTGGGCGTTGCGCGATTTGAAACCCGATGGCAAGGGTGTGTTTTTGCATACCGGCGGCAGCATGGGGTTATTTAGCGATGCGTTTTTATCCCGCCATATGTAAAGACCCACCAACGCGCGTATCTAAAGCCTCCGACGCCGTGGCGCAACACCCTTGTTTTCCAGGATTTCTCCGTAGATGTAAAATATCTTTTCGGGACCGGTGTTGATGACGATGGCATATTTTTCAACCGGCCCGGGATGCAGATTTCTTGTGTGCAAGGCCAGCACAATGGAATCGATGGTACCGGGTGCCATGCTGTCTTTGGGGTACAGGGGAACCGTGCACTGGCAGCCGGGGTGCACCTGCCGAATCATGAGTTTTTCGCTGCCTTCAATGCGGAACCTGAAAACGGCCTCTATTGTGTCGCCCATGTTGCAGGTGCCGAAGTGTATGGTATCGCCTTGTAGCGTTTGTATGCCTGATTCCTGTGCCTGGGCTGTATAGCCAAAACACAATAGCAGCATGAGTAAAACAGCATTTTTCATGGTATAAAAAAAGGCCGGATAAACCGGCCTTTAAAATATTTAATTTCCAATAATAACCGATTTGGGTTTTTCTGGTTCTTTCACCACAATACCGGTAATGGTAAGGGTTACATCACCGCCGTTGCTATACACAAAAATGTTTTTGGTAAAGTTGCCGGGGCGGCCCGAACTGTTGTACTCAGCAGTTACCACAGCCGAAGCACCGGGTGCGATGGGCTCGCGGGGCCACTTGGGTGAGGTGCAACCGCAGCTGGCCTGCACATTGCTCAATATCAGCGGCTCGGTGCCTGTGTTGGTGAATTTGAAATCATACTTGGCAATCTGGCCTTCAATAACACTGCCGAAATTGTGTGAAATGGTTTCAAACTTTACCTTGGCATTGCTTGCAGGGGTTGCCGCGGGCTGATCCTGGGCAACCGCGCTGCTGAAAGCGGCGGCAAACAAGAGTGAGAAAAGGAACTTTTTCATAACGCTTCTATACTATATGAATTATTTGAGCTGGGTTCCGTTGCCGGCGGGGCTTTCTGTAGAAACGGTTCCGGTGATGGTAAGATCGGTGGTGGCGCCGTTGTCGAAAGTAACTTTCACAGATTTCTGGAAGAAACCGGGGCGGCCTTCAGTACCATAGCTTGCCTTTACTTCACCGGTTTTGCCGGGCATTACGGGCGTTTTGGTGTAGGTAGGGGTGGTGCATCCACAGCTGGGCTGAGCGGCAGTAATAACCACAGGTGCCTTGCCATTGTTGGTGAAAGTGAAAGTCACGTCTGCAGGAGGCCCCATTTTAACTGTACCAAAGTCATGGGTGGTTTTGTTCCACTTGATGGTGTCGTTTTGCTTAATACCAGCTACCAGCATGGCAGTGGCGGCCATGGCAGCGAATCCGAGCGTAAATATTTTTTTCATGGTTTTGTAATTTACCAAGAGAATATCAACAACTGTACCAAAAAATTCAGGAGAATTATTTGAGGGCCAACATCCTGTGTAGTAAAGATGATGATGTGCTACAAAAACCCATCAAAAAAACTTCCACAAAAACAGCGGTAAGCCCTGTTATGACTGAAAAAGGTAATTATTGTATTTTTTACAATATATTTGCTTCTGACCGATGAAAAATCTCAAGAAAATTCTCAAACAGTATTTCCAGGTTGCCGTCTCTGTGGACAATGTAGTGTTCGGTTTTGATGCCGATGGACTCAAGGTACTGCTCATTTCACGCGGATCCGAACCCTTTACCGGTTCTTGGGCATTGCCGGGGGACTTGATTTCACCGGAAATGGACCTTGAATATTCGGCAGAAAAGGTGCTGAAACAGCTCACCGGACTGGATCAGGTGTATATGGAGCAGATACAAACGTTTGGCAGTGTTGACAGGCATCCGTTTGGCCGCGTGTTCACCATCGCCTACTTTGCTTTGATAAAGGTAGAGAATTATCAGCCCCATGCCTCCTCCTGGGCCAAGGATGTGGCCTGGTTTAAGGTGTCTGAAATTCCCAAGCTCCCTTTTGATCACCGCGAAATTCTGGAATATGCACGCCGGTTGCTGAAAAACCGCATACGCACCCAGCCACTCGTGTTTGAGCTTTTGCCAAAATATTTTACCCTCACCGAAGTGCAGTTTATCCATGAGTCTATCCTCGAGGAAGAGTTTGATGTAAGAAATTTTCGCAAGAAGGTTCTTGCTACCGGCATTATTGAGGAAACCGGAAGACTGCAGAAAAATGTAACCCACAGGCCCGCCAAATTGTATAGGTATAATGCGGCCAAAGCCAAGCAGCTGGGTTTTGAAGGAGGTATGCTGTAGTGCGTTTTCCGCTGCTGATATCGGGTGTATTCGCTTTTACGGCTGTTTTGCATGCGCAACCTGCCAAGGTTTCGATTGTGAAGCAGGGCGATCAGTGGCGTTTGATGAAAAATGGGGCTCCCTACTATATCAAAGGCGCCGGGGGCACCGTGCAGCTGGATTTATTGGTGGAGTGCGGCGGAAACACCATTAGAACCTGGGGTGTGGATGATGCCCAAAAAATTCTGGATGAGGCACACAGCAAGGGATTAATGGTGATGCTGGGAATGTGGGTTCAACATGAACGGCATGGCTTTGACTACGACAATAACCTGGCGGTGCAGAAACAAATCAGGTATTTCAAGAGCGTTGTGGATCAGTTTAAAAATCATCCGGCTCTGCTGATGTGGGGTATAGGCAATGAGGTGGATTTGTTTTACCAGAACACCAAAGTATGGCACAGCATACAGGCCATTGCCAAATATATTCATGAGACGGATCCCAACCACCCCACCTGCACCGTTACCGCAGGATTAGACTCACTGGAAGTGCAACATATCAAAGAAAAAGCCCCCGATATCGATATCTACGGGGTAAATACCTACGGCGATATTGCCGGGGTGCCCAAAAATATTAAAAGGTTCGGCTGGGAAGGACCTTACATGATAACCGAATGGGGGCCCAATGGTCACTGGGAATCGCCCACAACGCCCTGGAAGGCGGCGATAGAGCAGACCAGCCGTGAAAAGGCAGATTCTTATTGGGAGCGATACGTGAAGTATATTAGGGCTGATAGCCATAATTGTATTGGTTCCTACGTGTTTTTATGGGGGCAGAAGCAAGAGTATACGCTCACGTGGTATGGATTGTTTACCAAAGATAACAGGCAAACAGAGGCAGTAGATATGCTGTATGGACTGTGGAACCAAAAAAGTCCTCCAATGCCAACGCCGACCCTACGCAGCTTGCTGTTATATTCAGGAGCCGATGCCAAAAGGATTCTTGGCGCTGCATCAGACAGCATCAGAATTTTGTCGGGATCGCTTAACACCGCAAGGGTAAATACCGGGCTCCTCAGGGCCACAGAACAGGAAAGTAATAACCCGAATAATTACCGCATAGAATGGAAAATGTTGGCTGAGAGTGACGATAAAAAAGCAGGCGGTGACATGGAAAATGAGGCAACTGAAATTACCGGGTTTATCAAAAAGGCCAAGGATTTTGAACTGCAGTTCAAAGCACCTGCCAGAGAAGGAGCTTACAGACTGTTCGTATTTATTTACTATGGGAACAAAGTGGCCTATGCCAATATCCCCTTCTGGGTAAACGCTGTGGCGGATGGCGGCCGAAAAAGGGCCGTGAAATTCAAGAAGTATAACATGCAATCTTTTAGTGAACAATGAGGGTAACACTTATTAAAACATGCTTGCTGTTGCCCTTGTTCGCATGCATTGGCAGTGGTTTCTCGCAGGATACCAACAGTCTGGCCAATACGCCCGGCATTTATCCTAAATCCCCCGCTGCTACTTTACAGCGCTTTCAGGTATCCGGTTATTACCGATTCATCACGAATGTGCGTCATCTGCAGGAAGGGTACACCGACCAGATGAAAACACCCTTCAACATTTTTGTGGGTGATGATAGCCAGATTCCGCAATTATTGCTGAACCTGGGTGGCAGTGTGGCTCCCAATACCCGTTTTTACACCGATTTTTACCTGTGGAGCCCCATGATGGGAGGGGGAATGGCCGAAAATGTGAAAGGCCTGAACCTGGGGGTGAGTCTTACCGGAACCCACGACTTTGAACACGGAACCTTGCAGGTTCAAACAGGTGGAATCAACTGGTATGCCCTCACGCCCTTTACGTTCCACTCCAATCCGGGTTTCAATCGTTTTAGTGTTTTTGAACGCAATCCCTGGGATCCCATGACCAGAAATGCGATGGACCGATACCAGACCTTTTACCAGACCGGAGCCATGAACCAGGATACACGCTGGGGCAGACAGGCATTTCAGGGCATTATCCTGGAGGCAAGTAACCTGCCCAATGGATTCTCGGGTACCATGATGTTTGGTAAAACACAGTTGAATGGTGGCATGGCACCCCTGCCCAACCAGAGTTTTGGAGGTAAAGTTAAAAACGGCAACGACAATCGCTTTGTCAGCATCAATACGTTCAACAACCAGACTTGGTCAGACTCATTGCTCAGCAGCCGCATGGGCTTTGCCATACATACCCTGGAGTTTACATGGAAGAAAAACGGATGGAAGCTATACGGCGAAACCGGCATGGGCAAGTATTATAGTAAAGTGTACAATAAGGGCTGGGGTGAGGCCGTTTCACTCAAGCTGGATATCCCACGGAAAATACTGGCATTACCGCTGCAAATACACTATTTCAGAATCAGTCCGAAAGTCATCAACAACAGCAGTGTTTTCTGGAATTCTTCCATTCTGGAAGGCAACAATGCAGGTTCTGGAAATGAATCTCAACTCGTGTTAGCGCCGTTTTCAAGCTCCATGGTTCCGGTGGGGCAGCTTACCAATAATCGCACAGGCATAGAATTAAATACCGAAACATCGGTCGGTCCATTAAAAATCAATGCGGGCTATACCGTAGCGAAAGAGCTTGAGCGCATTGCCACACAGATCACCTATTCCCATCCCGTGAATAATCTCGCCGTGTCCAGGTTCTGGCGCTGGTCTTTTCCTGCCGGAGTGGGTCCTTACGCCAATTTGACCAAGGTGTATCGCGGGGTTTTTGAAACGGTAGATTTACTGGATGTTAACGCCCAGGGTAAACCCCTGAATGACAAGTATTTTAATACAGCTGAATTGCAGATGAAATACAAAATGCGCCTGCTTGGGAAAGAGCTGTTTGTCAATTATCTGGGCACTTACGCATCCGTGCAGCAATTTCCGTCAGCATTCACCTTATTGACCGAAAAGGCCTACCTCCGTACCTACTATCACCAGCTGGAGGCCTACCTTAGATTGTCGCAAAATTTGGTATGGTGCAATTATGCCGGGGCTGAGCGCATCGTGGCCAACTACGACACCCGCACCGATGCCATTAGCCGAAGGCCCAAGAATCAGGAGGGGTATGCCATTGCCACCGGTTTCGATATAGAAATGAGCAAGGGCGCAGGTTTGTATATAAGACAACGTAAAATGCAGTACCGGGACCGTAGCTTTAGTAAAGACCGATACAAAGGATGGGAAACCACTGTTGAACTTAAAATATTCTTTTGATGACTAATAAGATGATAAATATTGTAAAGAATACAATATGCTTACTGTTCGGTTTGCCCGGACTGATAATGGCCCAAAACACATCCAAGTTTTCGGTAACCGGAGGGGCCCGTTCCTTGCTGTCCAATGCGGAAATTAAGGTGGCAGACAGCGTTGCTGATGAAGTAACAGCCAGAAAGAATGCGGGTGGCTATGCCTTAATGGACCTGGGTTTCAATATCAGGCCTAATGCGAATACTGAAATTATGGGTATGCTTCGCATTAACAATCGGTTTGGCGGTTTCTGGGGTGCAGGGGTAACCTTTGATGTGAGGCAATTGTGGCTTAAGGGTATCATTGCCGATCGGGTTCGTTATCAGCTGGGTGATATCAACCTAAAGCAGACCCCATTTACTTTCTGGAACCACGATGAGGACAACCGCATTCAGTTGCCCGCCGTATTTGGCCTTCAGAGAGATATTGTAAATTATGAGACCTTTTATGTTCCCAATACCTGGCGGCAGCAAGGTGCAGCCATGAATTTTGGCCTGGAATCGGGAAAAATGAAGTCTGAGTGGAATTTTCACTCCTACCTGAACCGACTGAATGCCACCAATTTTGGCAACCTGCCTGAGAGATTGCAATTCGGAAGTACCGCAAACTGGGTGTTTCAGAAGAATCTTACCGTGGCTTACAACCACAGCCGGATATTTGACGTGAAGGAAACAGCCCTTAGCAACATTCGCTTCGAAAATACCGTGAATACGGCTTCATGGGAATTCAATCAGACAGCCAAGGGCCGGTTGCTTACCCTGGGCGGAGAGGCGGGAAATTCATCGTACCGCTGGCTGCAAGATACCAGTTCGCCCCATCTTCAGGATTACTTTGTGCACGCGTTTCTTCGTGTTGGCAATAAAGACAAACGTTGGTCAGTGGAAGGGGGTTACCTCAATGTGGGTCCGGATTTCAGAAGTATAGCCGCGCAGTCAAAACGTCTGGATGTGGGTGCACAGCCCCAGTTTTTTAACCGTTACACGCAATTGCAGACCGATAGACCCCTGAACCTGCTGGATTACACCACCAATGCTGCATTGTTCAGAAACGGCATCAGCACCCGATTACAGGCCTATAATCCCCTGCTCAATAACGTGTTGCCGTATGGCATGGCAACCTTTAACCGCAAGGGATTGTATGTAAAATCCAAATGGCAACAGGCCAAAAATATTGTGGCTGCAGAAGTGCAACATTATAGTCTTTCGGAAATACTGGGGCAGGGTACGGCCGAACTGAAAAAGTTCAGGATGACACAGGCCCATGTTAACTGGGATATAGGTAAAATGCTCGGATATAAAAAGCAGTGGAAAATGCAGGTGTCTGCCTGTCAGCAACAGACCCACCGCAGCAGCGAGAGAACGTATGAAGTAATCAAACTTAATTCATTGCAATTGGGAGCAGGTATGGAAGCCGAAATTATGAGCAATATTGACATACTGGCCGGTTATGCCCTGCTTCATGGCAAAGGGAATGAACTGATGTCTGCCAGAGACGCATATACCGAAGTGACCGATTTTACAGGTTACTCGGTTGATCAGCAACATGAAGCTGCTGCCGCCGGCTTTAGGATGCGATTTGGTCAGAAAACCTACCTTTCATTGCTGTATCAGCGCATGAATTTCCGTAACTTAGTACAACCCTTTCCCAATTATTCAATCGGCCAGTTCCAGGCCATATACAACATGACGTTTTAAGGTATGAAATCAACATTCAAAATATTTCTCGGAATTGTATTGCTTACTTCCTGTAAAAGAGACAATAAGCAGTTCGAAGGTCCCAGTCTGCAGGATCTAAACGGTCCGTTTGGCATGGTAAAACCCTTTACTGCGAACAAAACGGTTGTGGACTTTTCCAAAGGGGAAACGGTAAGTTTTGCTGCTGAGTTTACCAAGCAGTGCAACTGGACCATTAGCATTTATGGGGATTTGAGCAAGGCACGCAAAATCATTTCCGGAAAATCGCGTCTTATTGATGCAGGAAATGGTGTCTGGAATGGTACCACTACCATTCTGCCGGCTTTCAGGGCCGAACCCTGCCGTGCCGTGCTTAAAATAGAGGGAGTGACCGACAGTTTTACCCTGAATATCGGCGTAAACGGCCAAAGAATACCCCAGGGACTGATGATTGCAGACTTTGAGACAGGCCTTAATCCCAAGTGGAACACGTTTATACAATCGGGTGCCAATATGGATTTTAAGGTCAAAGGCGATGCCTTTTCAGTGCAGGGCAAAAACTACCTGAATATGGCGGGTACCGTAACCTGGGACTGGCTTATCGGTCTCGTTGATTTTCCGGCATCGGCGTATGGAGCCAATACCCTGTCGCTGAGTACCATTCCCGAGGATGTGTATTTCAATTGCCTGATATACGGAGACCCCAATGTGGCCAACCCCAGCAGGGTGTTGTTTCAGTTTAAGGAAGATGACAACAACAACAATGTGTTTGACGTAACTGCAGACGATCAGTTTGACAAAGAAATTATTGTGAACTGGCAGGGCTGGAAAATGATAACGTTGAAATACAGTGATTTGATACACCTGGTGAACGGGCAGCCTGCCCCCAATAATGGCAACAACAGGCATAACCCCAACCGTGTGGTGACCATTTCCATGCTGCACCTGGCCAATCCATCCATGGGTGCCGGAAGCACGAAAATTGATTACCTCATTTTTACCGAAAAAACACCCCTGGAGCTCTGATGAGATTGGCTTTTTTAGCATGCCTTGTATTGATTGCGCAGGTTTCGGCCATTGCACAGGATACTGCGTCTAATAACCTGGATACGGTGCAGATAAAAGGTACTGCCCTGCGAATGAAAAAGCAGTTGCTCTATGATGAGCCCGCTGTTGATTTAGCCCCTCAAATCGGCGGTTTTAGCGCCCTGAATCTTTTTGATGAATCGATGGGTTCAGAAGTTTGGTTTTCCAAAGAAAAGGCGTGCGTATCGCTAAGTAAATCCGAGCACTTACCCAAAACAGGGAAATACTGTTTGCATGCCCAATGGGATAAAATTGCAGGCGGCTGCAAGTGGATAGGGATGGGCATAGGATGGGATAACTGGCAACCTAAGGACCTTTCCGCCATCCTGGATTCAGCGGCTATCCAAATCATGTTGCGCTCTGAAACCGATACCCTGAAAACCTTGCCACTGGCCCTGGCCCTGGAAGATTACACCGGTGCCCAGTGCTTTATTGGCTTTTCACCCCGTTTTCTAATGGGTAATAAAATCATGCCCGGTGGGTGGACTGCTGCCATCATTCCGCTTTCTGAGTTTCCGTTTGAAAGGTTCAATGCCAATCCTGCCATGATAAAGCAGTTTATCATACAATTTGAGGCAGATGGCAATGTATACATGGACGATATACGATTAATCCGAAAAAAGTAGCCCAATGAAAAAATTGTTTTGTATTGGTTTATCCTGTTTGCTTATTGTATTTAATACAATAAATGCACAAAACGCTATGGATAAAAAGGCAGATTCCCTGCTCTCAGTGATGAACCTGGAAGCGAAAATCGGTCAGATGTCGCAAATAGACCTGGGAGTGCTCTGCAAGGGAAAAATATGTGAATTGCAGGATCCCCTTGCACTTGATACAGCCAAACTGCGACTGGCATTCAGCAAATACAGGGTCGGTTCTGTGTTGAACTGCGGTTGCGGTTTTCATGCCCTCACGCGCGAGCGCTGGATCAGTATTATTGACAGCGTACAGCAAGCAAACCGATTGTACTCAGGCCACAATATACCGGTACTTTACGGCATTGATGCCATACATGGGGCCAACTATACCATAGGGGCCACGCTATTTCCGCAACAGATAGGGCAGGCGGCAACCTGGAACCCGGCCTTGGTGAAGGCCGCTGCAAAGATTACGGCGTATGAAACCCGCGCTTCGGGTATCCCCTGGAATTTCTCTCCGGTGCTGGATCTGGGCCGTCAGCCGCTTTGGTCGCGGTTTTTTGAAACCTACGGTGAAGACGTTTACCTGGCAACCCGCATGACACGTGCCTGTATAACAGGATACCAGGGAGAAAAAATCGGGGAATTGCAGGTAGCGGCCTGCATGAAACATTTTTTAGGATATAGTTATCCGTTAAGCGGAAAAGACCGTACCCCGGCCTGGATTGGGGACCGTGAGCTCAGGGCGTATTTTCTTCCAACCTTTCAGGAAGCCATTCGGCTTAAGGCCAAGACTGTCATGATCAATTCTGCCGAGATTAATGGTGTTCCTGTGCATGCCAATCCACAGATATTAACGCAGCTGCTCAGGAATGAACTGGGTTTTGAAGGGGTGGCTGTTACAGACTGGGAAGACATTTATAAACTGCACACCCTGCACCGTGTGGCACCTACACTGCGCGAAGCCGTTAAAATGGCTGTGATGGCCGGCATTGATATGAGTATGACGCCCAATGATTTTCAGTTTAATGAGCTTTTGCTGGATCTGGTAAAATCGGGAGAAGTGCCCGAAAGCCGCATCAATCAGGCCGTTAAAAGAATAATAAAACTCAAACTGGAACTCGGTCTGGAAAAATGGGATGCGGATTATGTCCGTTCATATTACCCGATATTTGCGTCACCGGATTTTACATCCGTTGCAGCCGAAACCGTTGCGGAATCGCTCACGCTACTCAAAAATGTGCCCCGCGTTGCAGGGTCAGCTGAATCGGTGTTGCCCCTTAAACAACAAGACAAGGTGCTGGTTTTTGGGAATGCTGCGAATAGCTTGAACATGCTGAACGGCGCCTGGTCCCAGACCTGGCTTGGGCAGGATGAACGATATGTAGATGCAACGAAGCCCACCATTTTGTCCGCAATGAAATCGGTGGCAGCAGATAAGGTGGTTTTTGCCAATACAGCTGATCCTGTATCGTGCAAGCGTGCTCTGAAAAGCAAGCCCAGTGTGGCTATATTGTGCCTCGGAGAAACCCCGGCCACAGAAATTCCCGGAAACATCCATCAGCTGGAGCTGCCGGTGGATGAAAATACAAGAAACCTGGTAAAGCGCCTGAAGGCCATGAATGTGCCGGTGGTATTGGTGCTGTGCCTGGGGCGGCCCCGAATCATTACCGACTGGGTTGAAGCCGCAGATGCAGTTGTGCATGCCTACATTCCCGGACATGAGGCCGCACCGGTAATTGCAGATATGCTGTATGGGAAAGTAAATCCGTCCGGTAAATTGCCTTTCACATACCCCAGATACAGCGGCGATATTGTGCATTACGACCATAAACGCACTGAAGACAACGATGTGAATTTTGGGGATAAAGGATATAACCCCTTGTATGATTTTGGTTATGGCCTTTCCTATACCAAGTTTCAGTATGCCGATATGCAGGTAAACCAGGCAAAGGACACTTTTTACATCAGTGTTATTGTAAAGAATACAGGAACAAGAAACGGCAAAGAGGTGGTTCAGCTATACTACCGCGATCAGTATGCGCCCATAGCCCCGGCCGTGAAGAAACTCTGTGCTTTCAGGAAAGTAGATATTCCTGCATCGGGTCAATCAAAGGTAAGTTTTGCCATACCGGCAAATGAACTGGGTGATATAGGGGCAGACTTGAAGCCCTTCAGGGCAGAGGGTGAATTGTGGTTTTTCACGGGCACTGAGTCAAAACAAATACAATACAATCCATGAGCATGATTAAGTCAACATCCATATTTACCGCAGCAGGATTGCTGTTATTAGGATTTATTACCACCTGTAAGCAATCAGATCCGCCGACCAATCGGAACCGAATTATAAGGGATTCAGGAGATTTTGTATTTTCGGGATATGGGTGGAACATCAAGTCCAGTAATACACCGGTAGGGCCGGGTCCTAACTACTTTAATGGAAGCGACAGCATGGTTTGGGTGGATAAGGATGGATTATTGCATTTACGCATTGCCTACATCAACGGGCGCTGGCAAAGCAGTGAGGTGATTTGTACTGAAAACATGGGTTACGGAACGTATGTGTTTTGTCTGGAAAGCAATGTGGCTAATATCAATGAGCGTATCGTGCTGGGTTTGTTTACCTGGGATGATAATTCATTCAAAGAGCAGGCCAACAGTGAAGTGGATATTGAGTTTTCGAAGTGGTTTAGGGCCAATGACAGTCTCACCCTTACTTATTCTGTGCAGCCGGTAATATTCGACAATCCTATAGCATACAGCGAACGCTCTTTCAAACCGCAAATGCAGGTGTCAAAATTAAAGCAGCCCAGTACCCATGTGTTCAACTGGCAGGCCGATGAGATTACGTGGAATTCCTATACTGGGTCAGTTTATCCCGGAGGAAGCCCAATTGCTTCATGGAGTTTCAATCTCAGCAACCCGGTTAGAACCAAGATAGAAGGTGGTCGTGTATCCAACCCCATCATCATTCCTGCCCCGGGCGCTACCACAAGAGCGCGTATGAATCTTTGGCTGTTAAATGGGTTGCCCCCATCTGATGGTAAGCCATTTGAGGTGGTTGTACGTTCGTTTGAATATATCCCATAAACAAAAAAGGAGGCACTGGGCCTCCCTCTTTGTAAACCAAACCAAATGATTTTTTATTTATTCAGAAAAATCTGCTCGCGATAGGTGTGTTTTCCTGCCTGTATTACAGCCATGTAAACCCCTGACTTCAGCGCGCGCATGTCGATGGTAGAATTTACGGAGTTTCCGGTGAAAGAAGCACGATATACTTCCTGGCCCAATACATCGATAATGCTGATATTGCCGTCAACTGCTTCTGTAAACTGAGCAAATACATTGATGTTTGAGTTAGTAGGATTGGGATATACCTGAATACCGCGGTTGCTGATGTTTTTGTTGCCCGCACTTAAGCAAATGCCACAGCTTTCCCAGCAGTAAGAAGGTAAGGTAGAATCTTTTGCAACCGTAAGCAGGCGATTGGTGAAGTTTCCTGTTGTTTTGGTACATCCTTCGCCGCCTGTGAAGATTTCTTTTACTGCCCATCCGTCAAGGGTGAAGAGATATTCAAATGTGTCAAGTGCATTCAGGGGCAGACTGATTTCATAAATTTTATCGTTGTTGGCATCCGTCATCGGATTGCAGGTACCGCACCAGCTATTGAACGAGCCATTGATGTTTACTGCTGTGAATGTTCCTTGATAATTGCTCATGTCAACCTTGAAGGTTACATTGGCTTTTTCTTTGGTATTGGCGCAGCTCTCGCAAGATTCGAAGCAGATGGCATTCAATACAGTGGCACCGCTGATTTTGAGGAAGCGGTTGGTGTATCCTGCGGTGGTTTTGGTGCAGGAAGAACCCTCTTTCATGGCTTCTTTCACCGTCCACTGATCGAGGGTAAACAGGTATTCAATAGAATCCTGGGGTAAAGGCAGTTTCACTTCCCAGATACCATCTTTATCAGCATCGCTCAGGGGGTTACAACTACCGCACCAGCCGTTGAAAGAACCATTAACAAAAACAGTAGTGAATGAACCGCCTTTGTATTTGTTCATATCAACCTTGAAGGTAACGTCATTGGTGCACTCGCTGCAGCTTTCCCAGCATACATTGGGCAATACTTTTGAGCCCGAAATTTTTGCAAAACGATTGGTGAAGTTTCCGGAGGTTTTGGTGCACTCACTGCCGGAAGTTAGTTTTTCATCAGCCGCCCAGTTATCCAGGGAAAATTTGTACTCAATGGAATCGGCGGTGATATCAAAAGTTCCTGAGTAAATTTTGTCACCATCAGCGTCTGTAAGCTGATTGCTGTTGCCGGACCAGGAATTGAAGGTGCCGCTTACATACACATTTGTAAACGAGCCGGTGTATTGCTTCATGTTCACATTGAATGTAACCGCTTTTTTGTTGGAGGGTACACAGGCAGCACAGCTTTCAAAACATACCTTGTCGAGGGTAACGTCACCGGTCAGTTTTACGAATCGGTTGGTGTAACCACCAGTGGTTTTCGTACAGGATGATCCCTGGGTAAGGCTTTCCTGCTTGCTCCAGTTGTCCATGGTATACTTGAACTCAAAGGAATCAGCCGAAATGTCGATTGTACCTTCCCAAACACCATCCGCATCGGCATCAGAAAGTGCATTTGAGTTACCTGACCAGCTGTTGAAATTGCCACTCACGTAAACGGTAGTAAAGGCTCCGCCGGTAAACTGATTCATGTCTACCTTGAAGGTTACTTTCTTTTGAGCTGTTAAGCCACTCAGTGAAGCGACCAAAAGCATCATGGTAAATATTTTTTTCATGTTATGAAGATAATTAGTTAACAACAAAGATATGAAGTTTGTGCATATTGTAAAAAAAACAATAAGATTATTGTTAAAAATACAATAAGTATGCATTAAAAACAGCGTCTATATCAATATAAAATTAAGCATAATAACAACATAGGGGTTTTAAAACGCTGTAAAAAAGTGGGCTAATTGACGCTTTAGCCAAGGGTTGTGTAACAATTTTATCGCATAATTGCCACAAATGGTGTTAGCGTTTTAGGTTGACGCTCCGGTAATCTTTTGTATATCCACCCATCACCCCATACAATCCCGGAATATTGCCAATAATGCTGCCGGGCAGCTGGCTAATGCTCTGTTGCTGCCAGATATGGGCGTTGCGGGTATTGTAAAAATCAAAGAGGTTTTTGTCAATGTTTTCTAAATGAAATTCAATACCTACAGGCCTTTCCTGCTTGTTTTTCACAAGAGGATCTGATGTATAAAATACCATGTTATTGTTTACCCCGTTAAATGAGGCATCAGAAAACAACACTTCACGGGAGGTGTAGTTATTAAAATCGTTTTCAGCCACCGGAAATTCATTGGAAAACAAAGCAATGATATCTTTCTTCAAAAAGCTATCTGATAAAGTGCCTGTATAATCATATACATAGCGGAAAGAAGTTTTGTACAGGAAACAGCGGTAGAAGTTATTGTTTACGGGGTTGTCACTGAATCTTACGGCCACAGAAAAAGCACGTCCGATTCCGGGTATGATTTGCCGGCTGGTGTCCAGTTGCAGAATGGAAATGGCATTGGGTATGGCGCTGTGGATTTCAAATGATTGCTGACCACGGATATTACCTCGGAAAATGAAGGAATCTCCCGATTGCAGCGTGTTGGTTTTGAAAATATGCAAGCCATTGCCGCTGTACAAGCTTGAGTCCATGATTTGTCCGGATGGATAACGGATGCTGAAATCAGCCCCTGCTACGGGTGCATCTTTGCTGCCAAAGGGGGCGGTAAGCCGACAGTCGCTGATAATAATACTATCCGGGGTAATGAAGCAGTGTACGGCATGGCTGGCTGTGGTTTGTGCTGACCTATCGTAGGGTATTTCCTTGATACAGGATCCAAGTATGAAACAGAGGGCTATATAGATGACAGAAATTCTCAAAACGTAATTTTATAGCTAATGTTGGGCAACAACGGCAGCATGCTCACCTGATACAGTTTGCGGTTGCCAATCCTGTCAAAACCGGGTGTGATGTAGAATGGGTTGAAGCGGTTGTAAACATTGAATACGCCGAGGGTCCAATGCCTGATGTATCCCTTGCGTTGTTTTTCCATGGTGATGCTGATATCAAGGCGGTGATTATCGGCTGCACGGGCGTTATTGCGGCTTCCGTAAATAAAAATATCGCGGTAAGGGTCATTGGGTGTGGGAGAGGTATAGACAGCGACCGGTAAAGTATAGGCAAAACCGCTGTTGTAGGTCCAAGCAGCATTGATGTCAATGTGGGGTTTCCAGTGGTAAACACCGGCAGCATATAGGTTGTGTCTGCGGTCATACCGGGCGGGGAACACATGACCCTGGTTCAGGTCTTTGAACCATCGGTTATTGCGCATTAGGGTATAGGCCACCCACCCATTGAGTTTTCCGGTGGTTTTTTCCAGCAGTATTTCCAGCCCGTAGGCCTCTCCGTTCCCGGCGGTAACGGCATCTTCCCAGTTTTTTCCGGAGGTTACGTATCCGGCATTGTCTTTATACTCCAGTATGTGGCTAAAACTGCGGTAAAACACCTCTGAACTGAATGACCAGGTGGTTTTGCTTCGGGCGTACCCCAAACTCAGCTGGTCTGTCTTTCCGGGTTGAAACTGGCGATTGCTGGGTACCCATATATCGCCGGGCAATCCCAGCGATAAATTGGTTAGTAGGTGGAAAAACTGTCGGTTGCGTGTGGCTGAGGCATGCAGAAAGCGGTTGTTTCCCAGTCGATATTTAAGGTTTAGTCTGGGCTCCGGCATCACAAATAAATAGGGGTCCGGCAGTTTATAACTGCCCAAGCGCAGACCGGCAGAACCCGACCAACGGCGGTTTCCATTGTATTGAAACTCAGTGTAGGTGAAGTACTCAGGTACGTTCAGGCGGGCATCATTGAAAACCAGTTCACTTTCGGTATTGTTGATGCGGCTATACTGTTTGCGGTTGCCGGGTATAAACCGGTGATTGGCCACGCCAATGCCTTGCTCCCATACCCAGCCGGGTTTAATGCGCATTCGCATTTCCCACGCCGCTTCCATGTCCTGTATGCCATTGTCCAGCTCGTAGCGAGTGAAATCGTCCACATCGGTTTGCGGATTAAACTTACTTGCCCTGGTAAACGAAAACTCCCGTCTATATTCGTATCCGTAACGTGTAATATGGGCTCTTGCAACCCATTCAAGCCCGGTTCTGGCCTGATAATTCCATTTAATGCCTGCCACCCTATTTCCCCAGCCGGTCAATTGTTTTTTCCGTTCACTGGTGCTGATATCGGACTGTTCGTTTTTCGAAGATTCATTCAGGCCGCCAATATCCTGACCGGCGTATATGCCCGCGCTCAAGCGGCTCTTACTGCTAAATCGGTGGGTAATGCGGGTGTTTATATCCCAGAAATAATAGAGATTGCTGGGGTTAATGCTGTCGCTGAGGTTGAGAAATGTAGCGGCTTGTCCGGCCAAAAAATCAATGTAGCTGCGGCGCATGGACAGTGTGAATGTGGTGCGGTCTTTCCAGATAGGGCCTTCCAGAAAAACCCGTGCAGAAAGTAACCCGACATTGGCAATTCCACTTATTTTTTCACGATTTCCCTCTTTGCTTTGTACCGCAATTACGCTGCTGAGGCGACCACCATAGCGTGAGGGAAAGCTGCCTTTCAGAAGTTTTGCAGAGCGCAGAGCATCATCATTGAAAACAGAAAACACCCCAAAAAGATGGTAGCTGTTGAATACGGGTACATCATCCAGCAGCACCAGATTCTGGTCTGCGGCGCCGCCGCGCACATACATTCCAAGCATGCCCTCACTGCCACCCACCACACCGGGCAACATGCTCAGGGTGCGCACCACATCGGGCTCTCCCAGCAATTGCGGCATCCAGCTCAGGCGTATGCGGTTCATTTCGTGATGGTCTGTCTGCCCCTGAATTACTGATTGCAATCCCTTGCCTTTGAGCGCCTGAATGTGAATCACATCCATTGCTATATTTTCCTTCACCATTTCATACTGCAGACTGTAATCTCGGTCTATGAGCAGGGTGTCAGTAATCGGGCGGTACCCGGGGTAGGTTATTTGCAGAATATGCATACCCGGGGGCAACAGCAAGCTAAAAAATCCGGCCTCTGAGGTGGTGGTCATGAAGGGTTTTTGCTGTGTGCCAACGGCTGCAGCACTCACAAATTCGCCGTTACCTGCCGACAGGATTCTTCCCGAAACCCGAAATCCATTTTCCGGCTTCTGCGGTAGGCGTTTCATTAAAAATACCTGTCCGTTGTGTACCTCATACCGCAAACCGGCCAATGCCAGAAAATCCTGCAATGCATGGGATGCACGCACCTGTTGATAGCTAAAACTGAATTTTTTATCGGCGGGTGGTGACAATGCCGCATCATATTGAAAAGGCAGGCCTGTTTTTTGTTCAAAACCGGCAATGGCTGTAGAAAAAGATACCGATGTGGCCGTGTAGCTGATGTATCGGGAAAGCGCCTTATCCTGTGCCTTAAGAGCAGGGCACAAAAGGAAAAATAAAACCGGGAAGACAAGGCCTCTCACGAGGTAAAAATACGTAAAAAACAGTAGTAATTAGGTGGAGAGAGAATCACTTTTTTTGATTGTCAGCGTAGTTAAACACCTTTTTCAGTAGGGCGGTGGTTCTTTCTACCGGGTTGGAGCGAATGGCGTTTTCTTGTGTTTCAATTTCCTGAAACAGGGCGATGGTGGCTTTTTCGGTCACGTAAGCGTTCAGGTCGGGATTGATGTCTTGTTTGATACCTAGCAGTGTTTTGTTGAGGGGCTTGTTGATTTCACGAATAATCGGGTTCCAGTATTCTGTGATTTTGACATCATTCAATGCCTGCTGAATTACGGGTTTAAATGCCTGTTGAAGAGCAGTAGAAGTGGTGTTTTTTAAGTATTGGGTGGCTGCCCCGTTACCACCGCGAAGGATTCCCATAGCATCGGAAAATGACATATTCATGATGGCGTCTTTGAAAATGGGCATGGCTTTGCCCATGGCATTTTCGGCGCCATCGTTCATGGCTTTCACCGCTTTGTCAAGTTGTCCGCCAATGGCAGCATTCAGCACGGCGTTATTCCTGATTTTACCCTCGATTTCGCGCACTTCCTGGGGTAAGAGGATTTTTCTGGCTACATTTTGAAAAAACGAACCGGGTTTACTAAGGGTTATGGTGCCTTTGCTTACGCCATTCACCAGGGCTTCTTTGAGGCCTGAGGCGGTTTCGGCCTGAGAGGGTATAACATTCTCTGCGGCGGGAAGATTCACCTGCACCGGCAGCTGACTCAGGGTATCACAGGCAGGCAAAAGCAACACTGCGGTAATTGCGAAGATGAAATGACGTATGTTCATGGATAATGGAAAGACAAATTTGATACCAATATCGAGCCGGGAAAAGGTGTTCAGTGAATTTCTCCTGAATCTTCGGGGAAGGAAGGTTTTTCGGACTCTTTGAAGACCCACCATTTTTGACCGATAAAATTCACCATCATGCCTACCAGTGTGGCGCCAATGACAGCGATGAATTTGTCTAGTTTGATGGTGAAAAACGGCTTTTGAATGGCCAGTTCGGTATGCGTGATCAGCATCTGAAATTCATTGTCAGGCAACCACTGCAGGAAAAGCTCGTTGGAAAGCACATTCAGCAAACCGCTGATGCTATAAAGGGCCACATAGCGTGTAAATCGTTTAGCATCTCGGTTGTTTTGGCCCCAGGTCCAGGTTTTATTGAGGTAGTAGTTAAACAGGGTAGATGATACCACACTGATGGATTTAGCAATGAACGTGGGTATCCATGGCAGTGTGGTTAATCCATAGTAAATGCTGAGGTCCAGCCCAAAACAAAGGACACCCACGATGCCGAATTTGGTGAGTTCAATATAGGTTTCGCGGGATATCATGGGTTACAGCTGCTGGCTAAGTTTTCCGTTTTCAAAAGTACATTCAGCACCCATGATTAAACAAGCATTTTTTGGCGTATGCCCGGCAGGAAAGTTAAAAACTACGGGATAATCATATCCGGCCGTGTGGTTCTGGATGATTTTTTTTGCCGTCAAACCAAAGGGAATTGCATTGTCTTTCATGTCGGTCATGCCTCCAACAATCATGCCCGACAGGTTTTTCAGCAACCCGGCCCGTTTCAATGCCATCATCATTCGGTCTATGTGATACAGGTATTCGTCCAGGTCTTCCAGAAACAAAACTGCGTTTTCGGTGTCGGGTTGTTCCGGGGTTCCCAGAGCGGCATATAGCAGACTCAGGTTTCCGCCCAACAGTCGGCCTTTGAAGCTTATTTGGTAATCCGCTAAAGATTGGGCATTGTCGATCTCCACTCCAAGCTTGAATAATGCATTCTCCACGCGCGTGATGTTTTCTTCGGTGAATTCGTGTTGAATACCCCAATGGATGGCCATGGGTCCATGTAAGGTAGGAATCCCCAGTTTGTTGAGGTGCAGGTGCAGGGTGGTAATGTCGCTAAAACCCACCAGCCATTTTGGGGTTGCAGTCCAGTCAAGATCGGCAAGCAAATCGAGTAATTGAACACATCCGTATCCACCACGTGCGCAAAAGATGGCTTTAATTTCTGGGTTTTGCCATGCTTCGCGCAAATCTGCGGCACGTTCCTCTGCAGTGCCGGAGAACTGATGATGACGACCATAGAGGTGCTTTCCCTGCTGCAAAATCAGTTTGTGTTTGCTGCACCATGCCGCAAATGCATGCATTTCTTTTTTGCTTACTGCCCTGGCAGGTGCAATAAGCGCAACATGGTCACCGGGTTTTAGTGGGGTTAAGCTTCCCAATTTTTGATGATTTTCTCGGTTTCCGTGAGTTTTTTCAATGATTTCTGAATCAGCTCCTTGGCCTCATTTAGGGTTGCCTCCAAATCATCAATACCGACTTTGCCGCTTTCCAGGTCTTTCATGATGATTTCAAGCCGCTTTTTAGCCGCTTCGTAAGAAAAAGTATCGTTAGTTGTCATTTGGGGGTAATCAAAGCGTGCGAATATCCGTCTGAAAAGCGAATTTCTATGTTATCGTTTTCTAAAACTTCTTTGTGTGAGGTTACAATATGACCATTTTTTGAAATAAGTGCATATCCCATTTCAAGGGTTTTGGCCGGTTGCAGCATATCCAGGTATTTTTCTGCCTGCAAAAGTTTGTTTTTTTCTGATTCCAGTAACCAGGAAGCGGCGGTTTTCAGTCGGCGTGCGGCATCGTTTGCCTGCTGTTTTCCGTGTTCAAAAAAGCGGTTAGCCGCATTGGCTACGCGGCTTTGGCTATCCTGAAGCCAACCCAGAAAAGCGATATTGTGTTCGGTAATGGCAGCAGCGCAACGAGTGGGTGTTTTCAACATGGTGTGGCCCACTACGTCAGCCACGCTGATGTTGCGGTCATGGCCGATGCCGGTGAGTAGGGGTTTGGGACAATCGGCGATAGTCTTGGCAAGCTCATAATCGTCAAAAGCGGTGAGGTCGGTATTGCTGCCCCCGCCTCGCACCATGGCGATTACGTCAAATTCAGCGGCCCTGGAAATGATGGTTTTAAGCTGTCTCAGCAGCTCCCCTGCGGCATTTTGTCCCTGCACAGAGGCCGGGAATTCTTCCACTTCGTATGCAATGTTCCAGGTGTTGTCTTGCAATTCCTTCAGAAAATCCCTGCGGCCGTCGCTGCCCGGAGCGGCAATTAGGGCTACGCGTTGCATCACGAGTGATTTATTCAGCAATTGGTTGGCCGAAATGTAATCACCATCCTCCAGCCAAACCAGGTGCGGTACATCGAAGGCCAGCTTGCGGAGTACTTTTTCCCGTTCCTGTTCCATTTTGCCTAATGTGTAGGCAGTGTCAATGTCAACAATATTTAGCCGTAGGCCATAACGTTCATGGAACTGAATTTCCACCTCCAGCACCACCTGCAGGTTTTGTTCGAAGGCAATGCCCGTGATATTTTCAAATTCTTTAATCAGGTGAAAATGATCGCGCCAGATTACGGCACCTGCGGCTGCAGCAATTTCGGTGCCCTGTTTTTCAATCAGGTTGAGAAAAACATATTGCCGGTTGTGATAAATCTTTACGTCGGTAGTTTCTGCAATAATTCGGAATGTGTGGCCGTTAAACCCTGCTTCCAGGGCCCTGCGGACGCCTCCCATCAGGTCGGAAAGGTTCATCCAGGGTTTCATGGTAATTTGTAATAAAACGTGGCTTTGCTAATTACGCTGGTCATTTCATCATTGCGGGTTTCGGCGTATTTTTCTATAATGGGTAATCCTGCTTTTTGTTTCAGCTTACCATTGGACATGGTCATCATTCCCTGATGAACAGAGAGAGATTTGCCCGGCTCGGCTGCACACTGCCTGCGCAGGTATTTTCCCGCAGGGATGGTATAAAGATTCATTCCATTGGCTTTTAGCGGTTTTTGAATGGGAATGCCGATAAAAATGCGGGTTGGTTTGGATGCATCAGGGGTTTCGGTCAAAACAATGTGATAGCTGCCTGTAATAACGGCCTTGCTATCGCTGATGGCCTGCATGATACCGGGCAGCAGTTCTTTAAGTCGCTCAGGAGTTTCCGCGTATCTGCACTGCACTTCCTTGCCCAGCAGGTGCATGCTCTGCAGTGCTATTTTGTCGGTGAGTGTATGTTCGTCTGCCTGAACTACCTCCGGCTGTTGGGTGTTGACGGTATCCGCCGGCTTGGCTGTTTGGGAGGAATCTTTACCTTTTGATTGATCTTCGGAAGGGCTGTTGCACGCCCAAAAAAGACATACACTCAGCAATATACCAATGGTTTTGCGCATCAATGTTCAAAGTAACCACGGAATGTGCACATGGCAAAGTCATTTTTCGCAACATTGGAGTTGAAATCAGTACCATGGCAAAAAAAATTATTACCTTTGATGCTATCAAATGATACTATCAAATGAGACCGCCCTATGATATTACCCCGCGGATACTGGATTTCATCAGTTCCATTTCGGAGAAGATAGGCATGGTCAATGCAACGCATTTATACAGGAAATCGCCGGAGTTGCTCAAAAAGAGCCGAATCAAAACCATCCATTCTTCGCTGCAGATTGAAGGCAATACGCTGACCGAGGAACAAATTACAGCATTGATTGAAAACAAAAGAGTAGTTGGCCCACGCAAGGATGTGCTTGAGGTTTTAAACGCGATACAGGTTTACGAGCAGCTTCATACATATCGCTATACATCGAAAAAAAGCTTCCTGAAAGCCCATGCAATACTTATGAAAGGTCTTGTAGAGCATGCCGGAAAATATCGAAATAAAGGGGTGGGCATCGTGAAAGGTACCAAGGTTGAGCATATTGCACCGCCGCATGAAAATGTTCCCCATTTGATGAAAGACCTGTTTGCCTACTTGAATGATTCTGAGGAACCTGCACTCATTAAGAGCTGTGTTTTTCACTATGAACTGGAATTTATCCATCCGTTTATCGATGGAAATGGAAGAATGGGAAGGCTATGGCAAACCTTAATCCTGGTAGACAGCTATCCTATTTTTGAATATTTACCTTTCGAAACCTTGGTCAGAAACACGCAGGACGCATATTACAGCTCGCTGGCACTGAGCGACAAAACCGGAAAATCGACCCCGTTTATTGAATATATGCTAGAGGTGATTGATCAATCGCTGCAAGACCTGCTTGCCTTCAATGGCAGAATTATGAGCGATAATGACCGACTAGAACACTTTATTACCCTTGGTTTCAGTGATTTTAGCCGCAAGGATTACATGAATGTATTTAAAAGTATTTCTTCGGCTACTGCCAGCAGAGACTTGAAAAAGGGCCTGGAAATGCAGTATTTCGAAAGTATGGGTAGCATGAATAAAACGCGTTACAGGGTGAAGATTTGAAAATTGTATCTCCGGTGCTTCAAGACCGCACTGCCATCCGATGTGCAGATTCTGTGTAAAAGGCAGAATGGCGTTTGGTTAAATATGGGTAACTTTGCCTTGTGAAATTCTTCGCAGAAATCGAAATCATGCCCAAGAAGGGATTGTTGGATCCTCAGGGAAAGGCGGTAACACACAGCATGGCATCCATCGGATTGCCTCAGGTAAGTGAGGTTCGTGTGGGTAAATTCATTACCCTGGAGCTCGAAGCTGCTGATGAAGCGGCAGCCCATAACGCAGCAGAAACTGCCTGCAAGAAACTGCTTGCCAACCTCATTATGGAGAGCTACCACATTCGCGTAAAAGCATTGTAATGATTGTTTACAATGTCACCTGCCACATCTCCTCCGATATGGAAGCAGAGTGGCTGGAATGGATGCAAAATGAGCATTTGCCGGAGGTAATGTCCACCGGTTGTTTTGTTGGGGTTAAAATGATGCGGTTACTTACACAAGCCACCGATGATGAAGGCATCAATATTGCCGTTCAGTATACAGCACAAAGCATGGAAGATTATGAGCGCTACCGCGATACCCATGCCCCGGCCCTGCAAGCCAAAACCCGCGAGAAGTATGGCGAACGCGTGCTGGCATACCGCAGTTTGCTGGAAGTGATTGAATAATCCTGATTGATTTATTCAGGCCTTTCGGCCGGCTTCGCCCAAAGCGGGTGGGTTTAGTTGGCCACCACCAGTACTTTGGTCAATTTTCTATTTCCCTGTGATAGCTGATAGAAGTAGTTCCCCGGGCGCAATCCGCGCACATCCAGTCGTACTTCATGCTCACCCATTCCATGTTTGCCGGAGGCCATGGTGCGAATGCGGTTCCCCAGCGGATCGAACAGGCATAATTCCACGTTGCCGCCATCGGTAAAGAAGGTAAAGGTAGCTTCACCGATCACGGGGTTGGGGTAAACATCATGTAAATGCAGGCGGCTAACCAGATCGGCAAAGTCCTCTATGCCAGCCGGGTTTGCCTTGAATACGGGAAGTGTATTGAAGTCTTTGCCACCCATGGCTGCTTTCACTTCTGTTTTGCTCAGCCCGAACCAATCCTGCAGGGCACTGGCATAAACCTGTCTGAAATCGTATTGCATGGGCACGTTATCATTAACGGTAACGGTATCAGGAATCACGGGGTTGCGACCGATTACACCGCGCTGTACACCGGTTCCAAAAGCGATCATGGGGGCGGCGGCACCGTGGTCGGTGCCTACGCTGCCGTTGCTCATGATGCGGCGGCCAAATTCGGAGAATGTCATACCTGCCACACGATCCTGTATGCCCATCAGGGTCAGATCATCCTGGAAGGCCGTGATGGCATCGCTTACATTTTTGAGCAGTGTGGCATGGGAACCTACGCTGTGGTCGGAATTATCCACCTGCTGGCTGTGCGTATCAAAACCTCCGATACTAACCATGTAAACCTGGGTTTTAAGTCCGCCTTTTACAAGGCGGGCCACGATTTTAAGCTGGTCTGCCAGGTTGTTGCCGGTAGGATATTTGGTGCTGAGGGTAGTGGCTTTACCCGCTGCATTTTTGATGGAAGTGGCATACTGATTGGTCTGGTTTGCCATGATACGCAGAAACTCAAGTTCGCGGCCTGCAGGGGTATTTGGGACGGGGTCTGTTGTCCCGTTCACCAAGGTGTAGAAATTGCTGGGGTCAGTGATGGCCATGCCCATATTTACGGATGCGCCCATGGTTGCCAGTGAAACCATGGAACCAATCTGAATGGCGGGGGGATCGGGGGCACCGGTATTGGGGTAACCGTCCGGAAAACCGGGAAACTGTGAATCCAGATAACGGCCCATCCATCCTGTGGTCCAGCTTTCGCTGGTGTCGCTGCCGCTCATCCAGATGTCCGTAGAACGGAAGTGTGAAAAATTAGGGTTTGGGTAGCCCACATCCTGAATGAGATTAACCAACCCATTGTTGTATAGTCCTTGCAAACCCGTCATGGCAGGGTGCAGGCCTGTTCCATTTACCCCGTTCAGCTTCAGTACCTTGGTGTCCTGAATAATCACATTGCTGCGGGCTTTGGTCAGGTTGGTATACTGATCCAGGGGAATAACGGTATTCAAACCATCATTTCCACCATTTAATTGAATTAATACCAGTACGTTATCATTGCTGCCGGTCCTTCTACCCAGCAGGTGCATGAGGGGTGAGTTTGCGTAGGCGCGCACTGACATCCCATTCAGGGAAACCGGTAAAACGGATCCTGCGGCGGCGGCTTTTAGAAATAATCTGCGTTTCATGGGGATGGATTATGATAACTGATATTCAGACAGGTTCATGATGGATTTATATAGCAATTGCAGCTTTAATTTGGCTGAGGCCAGGGCAGTGGTATGGTTGGCATGACCGGGGTCGTTGGCCTGGGTCCATTCATCTGTCCAGTTGTAGGCGGGTATACCCCCGGGAAGCAGGTTGTTGCGCAGGGTTGCCATTTGTGTGGTGCTGAGTTCCAGTGGCGATAAAAACGCGACAGCGTCATCGATCAGGGTATCCGCATCGCCGGGATTTGAAAATTGTTTGGTGACCTTAAACACGTCTGCAATGAAGGTGTACGAACCTCGTCTATAGCCGGTAAACAGCATCAGGTCTGTAAACTGATTGCGTTTGGGGAGGGAATCGCTGCTAATCCAGCTGCGCAGGTATTGGGGCGACTGATGCCATGCCGGCCAGCCGGAAACACTGGGTGGATCCAGAATATCCTGCATAACCGCCTGCCCGAAAGCACGGCCATAACCGGTGATGTTATACAGAGATTCAGCATCGGTGGGATATGCAAGTTCCAACTGACGGCAGAAGCCGGCAATATGCGATGTGGGGTCTTTGATTACACAGGCCATATTCAGCGGATCGAAGAAGTGCTCGCTTTTGAGCAGTTTCTCCAGCAGCGGTTTGATTTCGTAATTGTTGTTGCGGAAATGGTCTGCCAATGGAGCAATTACGTTGGTTTCCACATCGGCGGTTATGTCGTAGTAAACGAAGTATTTATAGAGTTTGCGACAAATGAATTTGGCCACTTCTTTTTGGGCAAAAACCATGTTTAGCAAATCATCCAGTTCGTCGGTACCGGCGCTTGCCGAACTGCGACCGGTAATCACGGTATTGTTGAAAAAGGATGAGAATTGCTTGTTGGTGGTATCGTGGTTGCTCACATTGAAGGTAGCAACCGGGGGTGTGGTCAGAAAATTGATATTCCAGCCCGTAAGCACGCGGGCGGCTGCTTTCACATCGTCTTCAGTGTATTTGCTGTCAGGACCTTTTCCCAGGGTAAACAATTCAAAAAGTTCACGTGCGTAGTTTTCATCCGGGGCTCTTTTGGTATTGTACCGTCCATTGAGGTAAACCAACATGGCAGGATCGATGGAAAGTGCTCTTACCAGGGTTTTGAAATTGCCCAAGGCGCTCTGTCGAATGGTTTTCAGGTAGATGTAGGACATTCTGGGGTCCACCTGATCAATGGCTGAAATGGGAATCAGGTTGTGCCAGAACATCACCATTTTCTCCATGATGGTAGATGGCTGTTTGGCGGCCATTTCCCACCACCAAGCTTTCAGCGACATGGTGCGCTGAAAATTGAAATTAAAATCTATGGGGGAATTTACCCAGGTGGTTCCATAGGGAACGTTGGGATCGACAGTGGTTTTTCCGTAATAGTTCAGCGGTTCGTTGGGCACTGCTGTGGTGGTATTGAGCAGGGTATCTACAGCAGCAGCCATGGTTTTGGCAGAAAAATCCTTCATGTCCTGAACCTTTACCCCAAACAGGGTGCGACGGAGCAAGTGCATGGCTTCTTTTTTTCCGAAAGTGCCCGAGTAGGTGGCTAAACCTGTGGTGGTGCGGCGTTCCACTTTCTTAAATTCGGTGGGTGCAGCCGATTTTTTAAACGTTAAAAATTCTTTGCGATCCATGGCATCATGGTTAACTTTTAATTAGACGACAAAAACAAAGATAGGTTTATTTTTTTGATAATTTTTTTTTCAGTCGAATCATGCCATGGTGAAATGCCTGAACCCGGTTGTCTGAGTGAAAAAGTAAACGGCCTTGCGGGTCAACACCAAGTATTTCACCTGTAATAATTTGCCCGTTATGGGTTTCAGCTTCCCAGAGCCCGTTTTTGCCTTCTGTTAAATTATTGTAATCTTGCATAAAAATGTCATCATCGGGTTTTTTTTCCCATGCGGTGAAAGCGGTTTGCAGATGGTTTAGGATGCTGCGGGCAAGGTCCATCAGATTATGGGTTTGGCCTGATATATTCAGCAGGGAAGTAGCGGGTTGGGGCAGGTTTTCAAAGTTTGTTTGGTTGGCGTTTACGCCGATACCCATGCACAGGGCCTTGCCAGATTGGGTGTCTCCCTGCACTTCCATCAGCAGGCCGGCCAGTTTGGCTCCGTTGTGGCGCAAATCGTTGGGCCATTTTATTTGAATGTCTGATGGGTGTTGATTGAGTGCTTTTATACAGGCGACGGTCAGGCCCATATTCAGCAGAGGAAAGAACTCAGGTTTGGGGTTTTTTAGCGGAAGCCATACCGACATGGCCAGATTTTTTCCCGGTTCGGCTTCCCACGGGCGGTTTTGTTGCCCGCGGCCCTGCGTTTGGTGAAAGGTAAGGAGCGCAGCAGGATGTTTGCCTCCGGCTTGCCGGGCACAGAGGGGAACAAGATCCTGTGTGCTTCCGCAGGAGGGGGTGTAAAACAGCATTATTTTACCAACTTGGTCTATAAAAGAAAATTCTTCCAATTATTCGCGTTCTTTGCACAAAGAAAAGCCAAAGGATGGCAAAAAAAACAGGAAACGAAACAGAAGCACTGGCCATGGTGGCGGTGAAGGGTATGCAGGATAAAAAGGC
>Ga0315899_10000410_pt1 | contig 52200 bp, 48 predicted proteins | sample LakEriMetagenome_2_FD_203518 | JGI IMG/M metagenome (GOLD analysis project Ga0315899, IMG submission 203518) | Freshwater fungal communities from buoy surface, Lake Erie, Ohio, United States - Buoy 4 MA112 | ecosystem: Environmental > Aquatic > Freshwater > Lake | place: USA: Lake Erie, Ohio...
TGAAGTCTCATCCGCTGACATTGACCGCCGATCCCGCCGCGTTGGCCAAGTCCAATTTCTTCGTCGTGACCGTTCCCACGCCGATCGACGAGGCCCGCCGCCCAGACTTAAGCTTAGTATTGGAGGCCGCCCGCACGGTCGGCCATGTGCTGAAGCGCGGCGACATCGTCGTTTTCGAATCGACCGTCTATCCGGGTGCCACGGAAGAAGAATGCGTGCCAGTCCTTGAGGCGGTCTCCGGTCTTAAAGCTGGAGCCGATTTCGGTGTTGGCTATTCGCCAGAGCGCATCAATCCCGGCGACCGAACACACCGCTTCGAAACCATCGTCAAAGTCGTCTCAGGCAATGATGCGACGACGCTTGAGACCATCGCCTCAGTCTATGGCGCAGTCGTGAAGGCTGGCATCCACCGCGCTCCATCGATCAAGGTCGCTGAAGCCGCGAAAGTCATCGAGAATACGCAGCGCGATCTCAACATCGCCTTCATGAACGAATTGTCGCTAATCTTCCACCGCCTCGGTATCGATACGGGCGACGTGCTGGCAGCGGCGCGCACGAAGTGGAATTTCCTACCCTTCACACCAGGCCTCGTCGGTGGTCACTGCATCGGCGTCGATCCCTATTACCTCACGCATCGTGCCGAGAAAGCAGGCTATCATCCTGAGATCATTCTCGCAGGCCGCAGGATGAATGACGGCGTCGGCGCACGCATTGCGCGTGAATGCGTCAAAAGCCTTCTCGCCCATGGCCATTCCGGCAAGCCGCGCGTTATCATGCTCGGGCTGACCTTCAAAGAAGATGTGCCCGATATTCGCAATTCAAAAGCATTCGACATTGTCAGCGAGCTCCAGCAATTCGGCGTCGATGTCGAAATCTGCGATCCCTTAGCAGACCCGCGCGAAGCGGCGCGGCATGGCATCACCTTGCAGGATGTGAATGCACTCGCGCCCGCCGATGGCCTCATCCTCGCCGTCGCCCACCGTTCCTATCGTGACGGGGGCTGGCCGCTCATCGCCAAGCTTGTCAAAGAGCGCGGCGTGGTGATGGATGTGAAGGGGCTCTTGCCACGCGAGGCAAAACCCTCTGGCCTCACGCTCTGGCGCCTGTAATCGAGAGGCAAACGCGATGACCGATCAGAGCGCCCATCCCATCCTCGTGACAGGAGCAGCCGGCTTTATTGGCTTTCATCTCGCGCGCCGCATGCTCGCTCAGGGTTACCGCGTCACCGGCTTCGATAATCTCAACGATTATTACGATCCGCACCTCAAAGAAGCGCGCCTTGCTGAACTTGCCAAACAGGAAGGCTTTACGTTTATCAAAGGCGATCTCGCCGATGCGCAGGCCATGCAGGCCTTGTTCGATGAAGGTCGTTTCCGTTTTGTCGCTCATCTCGCCGCACAAGCCGGCGTCCGCTATTCGCTGATCAATCCCGCCGCCTATGGTCAATCAAACCTCACGGGCTTTCTCAACATTCTTGAAATGTGTCGGCAGCACGGAATTGAACACCTCGTCTATGCCTCGTCTTCATCCGTTTATGGCGCCAATGGCAAGGTGCCTTTTTCCGTCGAGGCTTCGACCGATCACCCCCTCTCGCTTTACGCCGCCACAAAAAAGGCGAACGAAGCGATGGCGCATGCCTATGCCAATATGTTTGGCCTGAAGAGCACGGGCTTACGATTTTTCAGCGTCTATGGCCCGTGGGGGCGCCCCGACATGGCGATGTGGCTCTTCACCGATGCGATTTTGAATGGCAAGCCCCTTAAACTGTTCAACAAAGGGCATATGAAGCGCGACTTCACTTATGTTGACGACATTGTGGAAGCCATCAGCCGCCTGATATTCTTGCCCGCAGCGCCCGATCCGGATTGGTCTGCGCTGAAACCGAAACTATCGACAAGCAGCGTACCCCACCGCATTTATAATATCGGCAACCACACGCCCGTAGCCGTGGATGCGCTTGTGCGGCTGATTGAGAAGGCGGTTGGCAAAAAAGCGATCATCGAAAACGCGCCGATGCAGCCGGGTGATGTTTATGAAACCTGCGCGGATGTGAGCGCACTCACAGCCGCGACTGGCTTCAGCCCGGACACGCCGATTGAAAAAGGCGTATCGGCTTTTGTCGATTGGTATCGCACATGGCGTGCCGGTCACCCCGCCTGAACCACAACGCCGCGCGCTTAATTATTCTTCTGGCCGATGCGACTTAACGAATTCGCTGCACTCCAGATGGCGTAAGCCTGCTGATCAGCCTGATAGCGCGCCGTCCGGTCTGCCTGCTGGAATTGGCGGCATTGCACATATTCAGGACTGCCTTTTGGCAAGCCGTAGCCTTGGCAGATCAAATCGTCCTGTTGCGCCAATTCTTCGGTTGTCTGACAACCCGAGACGAACACGGCACTCAAGACGGCGAGCAGAGCGGCGGCTCTTTTCATCTTATTGCTCCAACACAAAACCCAGAAACACCCTCAAACGACCACGCGTCGTCCATCGTAACGGTCGGCGATGCGCGCGAGACCTAGCAACAATTCTTCCCTGATGGCAGAGATTTTTTCGCCCGGCTTGACACTAATTTCAGCCGAAATCTCGACTTTCGCCGCACTATTTGAAAGGTCAGACAGATGCACCGCAGACGTTGTCTCATCCACCATGCTATGCGAACCCAAAAACGTACGCATTTCTGAAAGCAGCTTTTCAAGGCTTTCGATCGGCATGTCGTAAGGAAGATTGAGAGATAGCCGAACCACGCCGCGATCCCCATGGCTGAGGTTGACGATCTTCATCTTGGCAAAGTCAGCATTGGTAACGGTAATCATTGTTTTGTCGCGCGTGCGGATGCGCGTCGAACGGATCCCGATTTCCTCCACCACACCACGATGGGAATCGAATTCGCACCAATCGCCCACACGCACCGGCCTATCAAGATAAAGCATCACACCGCCGATGAGATTTTCGATCGTCGGCTGAGCGGCAAGGGCAATGGCCAGACCACCAATGCCAAGACCCGCAATAATCCCCATGAACGGCACACCCAATTCGCTCAAGCACTGCGCCAAAATGACAACGGCCCAGATGAAGCCGCTGACGCGAACAAGGGTGCGCACAAGCGAAGCATCGATCGAAAAACGGCTCTGTCCCTTCATCCACAAATGCACGAATTCAGCCAAGCGCATCGCGGCTGCGATCACAATCCATGCACGACCGATATAGGAGACAACCGTCGCAGCAAGTTCGAGAATGTCGTAAAGCGTTCCTGTGATATTGACTTCCGTGATTGTCAAGACAAAGGCTTCAGCAGCACCCCAAATTGCCGCTGGCAATAAAATCGCACCAACGACCGAGATGGTCACCGATTTTGAAGGTCGCAACCATCGCGCGAGGCGCGCCGCTACACGAACGGTAATCACAAACACCAAGGCTGACAGCAGAATGGCAAGCCATTGCCAACCTGCCTGCTGTCCAATCGTGACATGACCAAAGAGAGGAACAAGCCTTTGGATCTGGTGAAACCAGGCAGGTGGAACGAGACCGCCCGGACTACGAGAATAATATTGGTAATAATCGAGATCCGTCTTTGAGATCGAAGGCAATCCCCGCACTTTCTGATAAAATTCGGGAAGGCGCGCAATCGTGTCGGGCGTGAAGACATAATCGCCAGTGCGCGGACCCTCCGTAATTTTCGCCATACGAATTTCGGTGCCGGGAACAATCCACGTCGCCAATGTTGCATCGCCGGGTATTTGTTCTGGTGGCGGCATAGGCACGCGATCGAAAACTTCATTGAGCATCAAAATCGTTTCAATTTTTTTGCGCTCATAAACGGCAGGAAGGAGACCTGAGAGGTCCAGCGCGCGAGCGGCCTGCTCAATCTCGGCATTAGCGCGCGTGGCATCCCTCGTAGTTTCTTCGGTCCATGTCAGGCGGGGCGATCTCCGGATCTCGTCTGCGGCCTGCCAGGCGATGTCCTCGGCTGCTTGGGAATGCTTGCGGAACGTCAGGAGCGTTGACCGAGGCGAGGATGTGTCGGGCGGCGCCAAAGGGCCGACCTTCGCGACGGGCTGTATTGCAAAACTGATGAGAGCCAGAACACCAAGTCCTACCAGAGCCATTAGAAATGATCGCAACATGGTTCGCCTCCCCCAGTTTAAGCTACTCAGACCATAAGCGAGGCAGGAAGATCAAGGATTGCCGCATGAAACGGGACTTCATGCTTGAATCCCAATGCGACTTTGGTTTTAATGAATGTCATTCAGTCCACCCGACTGTGGAGTTTCCAATGCGTTCCTATCGCCCTGTCAACGCGGCCTTGCGCGTCCTTGACGTTCTTCAAGCCGTGAACCGCCTTGAAGCGGCCAATGTCAGCCGGATCGCCCGGATGACAGGGCTAAGTTCCGCGACAGTCGTCCGTATGCTTGAAACGCTGGTGGAAGGCGGTTTCGTCGTCCGTAGCACGGAAAGGCCGGTGTATTTCCCGACTGAGCGGACCATCGCCCTGAGCGAGGGTTTCGTACGCCGGGCCGACGAATGCAGCGTCATGGTCGCCGCAGAATAAGCCCTGTCACAGGTTTAGCGCCGCGAGGTTGACCGCGGCCGCAATGGCGGCATATCCCGCACGATTGGGGTGAAGGCCATCGCCTGGCCCGCCCATGGTGCTGTCTGGCCTAAACGCCGGACGGAGCGCGCCGGTTTCGGGGTCGCTGGTCACCGCCGCAAAATCACAGACCGCATCGAAGAGCCCGCCCGTTCGGATGAAGCGATTGACGGCCTGACGGCATGCCTCCTGAGCCGCAGAGCCATGACCAGCAACCGCGCTGCCAGTCGCGCCCGGGATGGTCGCGCCCAAGATCCGCAAGGCCGGGAGCACCGCGCGCATCGTGGCAACCCCCTGCTGTAAGCCTGCGATGATCTTGGCTGGATCGGCACAGCCATTCGCACTGCCATCATTGATCCCTTCAAGCCAGATCACGGCATAAAGTCCCGATAGACCCAGAATGTCTCGTTCGAGACGATGAAGCGCCGACGGGCCGCCGGGCACCGGAGCCGTTAGATCGTACCTGACAGGACCCAAGATCTGATTCCCGCCAATCCCCGCATTGACGACGGCGACAGATGGATGCCCTGCCGCCATCAAGCGACGGCGCAAAACATCGGGCCAGCGATCGTTTCCATTGAGAGTTGAAAATGTGCCATCGGTGAGACTATCGCCAAAGGCGGCAATGGTTCGCCCACCCGGCACGTCCATATCGACCGCATCGATCAGGAACCACGAGGTGGTGGTGAAGGGAAAGGCAAGCCCCGTCTCATCCTCGGCCACTGACGATCCCGGCGGCGCGATGTACGAGGTTTGCAGGGCTTTGGCGTGCCATGTCAGAGGTCCTGTCTCGCCCTCAACATGAAAACTGATGGCAAGATTGCGTCCCTCTGGACCGCCCAAAAGAAAAGCCGGCGAGACAGGATCGCTCCACTGGTCGCCTCCGGCGGGAATGATTGTGCGATCCTTCCCAGAGAATGTTAGCGCCACGCTGCTTCCGGGCAGAACGCCGCCTCCACCGCCATCGAGCGCCAATAGGGCCTGAGATATTGTCAAAGGCTGCCGGCCGAAGACATTGGTGAAGCGGATACGAACCGCACTGCCCCACACTGAAGGCCGCACGATCATGCGGAAAGTCTGATCGACCGCGCCAAGCTGCGGATCGGGCAGGACCGCCGATAGGTCGGGTTGAGCACTGGGATTGCCAACGGGATAGGGCCCCTGCGGCGACGCCGCCCAAACCGCGATCCAATGATGCTCCTGCCCACCCATGCGACGCCCCTTTTGCACACAAGCCGACGCTCCCATGGCATGCGACTTGCTGCAAGAGTGGCGAAAAAGGTCGCTCCATTGAACGATTTCGCCTCGACCATCATCGCCCGCCTGACCTCGGCCTCCACGGACCGGGCGTCTTTCGCGCGCCAATGCGTCAGCGAATTCGATCGCAACGAAGATGGCACGGTCGGCGCAGCCGAATTCCAGCACGTCTTCGCAGCATTGCAGCGGATCGACGAAATGTCCGGCGACGCGACGACGTCCTTCGTATCGTCCGGTTGCCGCCCCACGCTTTTCGGCTCCACGCTGTTTCCAACCTACTCGAACGCCTATGCCGCCAGCGCCTATCAGGCCACGGCCATGCTCGACCGCTTCGATCATGATGGCGACAAAGTCGTGACCCTCGACGAATTAGCTGCCGACCCTGCCCCACAAGCGCCAGAACCCGAAGCACCAGAACCTGAAGCGCCAGAACCCGAACCGATCAATGATGACGTAACGCCGAAGCCCTCGGATGAAACCCCGGTAGAGACGCCGCCAACGCCGGAAGAACGCGCCACCGCGCTGCTTGCGGCCTACGACACAAACAGCAAGGGCTTCATTACGATTGAAGACGTCGTCAACGCGTGGCTGAAAGATCCTTCGCTCGGCGACATCGCCAATGCGGGCACCGCGATCGAGGCGTGGGATACCAATGGCGACGGCCAGGTCTCGCGTGACGATATCGCATCAGCCTACCGCTTAATGGATGCAGCCGACACGCTTCTGGCCGCCTTGGGTGATGCCGCGACGGGGCAGATCGATCTTGATGCTGTCAGCGACGCCACATTGGCGCAGGCTGAACTGACACGCGAGCAACTCGCCACATGGGATCGGGACGGAGACGGCGCGGTGAACCGCACCGAACTCATCGACGGCCTCAAGCTGATGCAACTCGCGGCCAGCGCAGACGCTGAGCGCCAAGCCTTCGAGGCCATGGTCGCGCGTTACGATGCCAATGGCGACGGCGCCATCAACCTTGCAGAATTCACAACGACATTGGGCAGCGTCACGCTCGACGAGACAGCGCAACAAGCGATTTTCGCGGCGTGGGACAGCAATGGCAATGCCGCCATCGATGCAATGGAATTGCAGACAGGCTTCAACGCCATCAAGGAAGCCGAGGCAACCATCGCCGCTTATGATGCAAATGGTAAGGGCTATTTCGATTTAGCCGATCTCCAGCGTACAATCGCGGAAAATGGCGGCGCAGATGATCAGGCCACGGCTGAAGACATTATGCTGGCATGGGATCGCGATGGCGACGGCAAGGTCAGCGTGCAAGATGTGCTGACGATGAAACAGGCCATGGCAACAGCCCAAGCGACGGCAGCACAACAGGCCGTTTGACGTGAAAAAAAGCCGCCTGATCGTTAGGCGGCGCGCTCGAAACGCTCAGTGGCAAGACGGGCCAAGCTAATCATGCGTTGCAAACGTTCAGCCGCATCATCGGCGGAAGCTGCTTGTAACTCGAAGGCGAGCCGAAACATTTCTTCCGCCATGTCGAGAAGCGCCAGATTGCGTTTCTCAAAATCCATTCGAAACGTGTTGAACATCACAAGCGCGAGCTGATGCGCGTCATCACTGGCGGAACCTTCAGAATGATCGCTCGTGGGCCGCATGTCCCAGCTCCGAAACTTGTGAGTCACGATTTCGCTGGAAGCACTTTGATTCGTCAAGAGTCAACGCGGCATTGGCTTTGAAGCACAAGATTTTTCTATTTCAATTTGAATGGTTGGAAACAGACAGCCTATGCTTGAACATCGCGGATGCTTCGCGACCCTCGGCTACCGAATGGTAAGGCGTAGTGCCTTGCGTTTTGCCGTCTCAGCCAGTCAAGAGCGGGAGCCTCGTTGTGTTGGGCGCTACGCGACCCCTGACATTGGGCATCTGGTAGCAAGGGCGGCAAAGCCTGCTGCTGTTCCGCTTGTAAAGGCACCGTCAGTCTGGCCTGTCCCTGCGTCGGCGCAGCTGCTCAGTTTTACATCAATAAAAAACAGCAGAAATCAGACGGCCTTTGGAAACACTTCGCCACGCCGTTCGTTATTGCACGGGACAACAACTGCGGGAGTGTGGACCATGTCAGACGGCCGAAGCGCGGTGCCAAGGGCCGATCGGGTGAAGTTCATCGTACTGATTGCAACCTTCATGGCGGCTAGCCTTCTGATGGCATTGCATTTGCCCGCCTAATCGGGCGCGGCCGCATTGTTCAACACAAGGAATGAACTCTCACAGCCCAGACACGCTGCCTGAGGCAGAGCTGATGGCAATCCGAAAAGCAATGGTGCCGGGCGCACACTGAAGTGCCACAGCCTCGTGTCCCGGCTCAAGTAGAACAGCGTCACCATCGGCGAGAGATTGAGCGCCAGCCATTGCAGTGCCACCACGCACCAGCAAAATGAGTGTGGCCTCGCCGGAAAGGAGCGGAAGCTCTCCACCGGCAAGACGCTCAACGACAGCATGGCAAATGCCTCGCCGCGTCATCACGTTGAGATCGAGGATCGGCCCAGCATCGAGCCGGGACTGCACCGGGACGTCGCCGGGAAACGCCAGCGGCTGCGAAATCGTTGTCAGATGATGCGGGCCCATGCCCGCAATATCCAACGTCATGCCCGCGCCTTCGAGCAAAGTCAGCGAACGATCGATGCCGGGGAAAATCGAGAACGGGCCGTCTGAGGCCACGCGCGCCATCGATATACGCCAATCAAAATCATCCATGCTGGCACCAAGTGGCGAGACGACAATCTCGGTCGTCTCCCCACCGCCATTTTTCCACGGCATGGTTCGAAATTCACTGGCGCGTAATATCTGCATCAGCCAAGGCTCGGCAGATTGAGGCCATGTTCGCGCGCGCATTCCTGAGCAAGATCATAGCCCGCATCGGCATGACGCATGACGCCTGTGGCCGGATCGTTCCACAATACACGCTCAAGGCGACGCGCTGCATCCTGCGTACCATCGCAAACAATGACCATGCCCGAATGCTGCGAGAAACCCATGCCGACGCCGCCGCCATGATGCAGCGACACCCATGTCGCGCCCGACGCGCAATTCAAAAGCGCATTGAGCAAGGGCCAATCGGATACGGCATCCGAACCATCCATCATGCCCTCGGTTTCGCGGTTCGGCGAAGCCACAGAACCGGAATCGAGATGGTCACGCCCAATGACGATGGGCGCTTTCAACTCACCCTTCGCGACCATTTCGTTGAATGCCAAACCGAGGCGATGCCGATCGCCGAGGCCGACCCAGCAAATGCGCGCGGGCAGACCTTGAAACTTGATCCGCTTCTGCGCCATGTCGAGCCAATGATGCAGATGCTTATTGTCCGGCAACAGTTCCTTCACCTTTGCATCGGTGCGGTAGATATCTTCCGGATCGCCTGAAAGGGCTACCCAACGGAACGGCCCGATCCCGCGGCAGAACAGCGGCCGAATATAGGCCGGCACAAAGCCCGGGAAATCGAACGCATTAGCGACGCCTTCTTCCAGCGCCATCTGGCGAATGTTGTTGCCGTAATCGACGGTCGGCACGCCCATCTTGTGGAAATCGAGCATGGCGCGAACATGTTCGGCCATCGATATTTTCGCCGCTTTGGTCACGCCCTGCGGATCGCTTTCGCGCTTGGCTTCCCATTCGGCAAGGCTCCAACCTTTCGGCAGATAACCATTGACTGGATCGTGAGCGGATGTCTGATCTGTCACGCAATCGGGCTTGATGCCACGCTGGACAAGTTCGGGGAAAATGTCGGCGGCATTGCCAAGCAGAGCCACGGAAACGGGCTTTTTCTCTCTGCAAGATTTATCGATGATCGCGAGTGCCTCATCGAGGTCTTTCGCTTGCAGATCGACATAGCCGGTACGCAAGCGCATTTCGATGCGGCTCGGCTGACATTCGACAGCAAGGCAGGATGCGCCCGCCATGGTGGCAGCCAAAGTCTGCGCGCCGCCCATGCCACCAAGTCCCGCCGTCAAAATCCAACGACCAGAAAGATCACCCTTGTAGTGACGACGCCCCATTTCGACGAAGGTTTCGTAAGTGCCCTGTACAATGCCCTGCGAACCGATATAGATCCACGAACCCGCCGTCATCTGGCCGTACATCATCAGACCCTTCCGATCGAGCGCATTGAAATGCTCCCAATTCGCCCAATGCGGCACGAGGTTTGAATTAGCGATCAAGACGCGCGGTGCATCCACATGCGTTTTAAATACGCCGACCGGCTTGCCTGATTGCACGAGCAAGGTCTCGTCATTTTCGAGCTTACGGAGAGCGGCAACGATGCGATCAAAACTTTCCCAATCGCGCGCCGCCCGGCCAATGCCGCCATAGACGACAAGTTCGCCCGGCTTTTCTGCGACGCCCGGATCGAGATTGTTCATTAACATGCGCAGTGGCGCTTCGGTCAGCCAGCTCTTTGCGCTGAGATCGGTTCCATGCGGCGCGCGGATCACGCGCTGATTATCGATACGGGTCATGTTATCCTCACGATTGAGCGCGCGCGAAATCGCGGCAGGTTTCAAGAATTTTAGTGAGCGTGGCGCGGACCGGCGCCGCATAGTCTTCACTGTAAGGTGTTGGCCAATTGCTTTCATCCACAGGTCCCAGCGGCTCGTCGATATAGGCGCGGCAACCCAACTCCATCTGCACAGCATGAACGCCCTCATGGGGGTGTCCATATTGCCGCGTAATGTAACCACCCTTGAATCGACCATTGACGACATGGGTGAGACCGCTCGCTGCACACAGAGCCGCGATGCGAGCCGTCAAAGCGGAATTGCAAGACTTGCCTTCATTCGTGCCGATGTTGAAATGCGGCAATGTGCCCTCGAAGAGATCGGGAATGATGGAGCGGATCGAATGGCAATCGTAAACCGCGATGGACCGATGGGATTGCCGCAGGCGATCAATCTCGGCTCTGAGCGCAGCATGATAAGGATCGAAATAGCGCTGGCGCCGCCGCGCGATCGCCTGTTCGTCCGGTCCCTTGCCATCCTTATAAAGCGGCTCATTGTCGAATGTCGTTGCCGGACATAAGCCCGTCGTGAACTGCCCCGGATAGAGCGACACACCGGCCGGATCGCGATTAACGTCGATGACACTGCGTGAAATCCGCGTCCGCACGATCGTTGCATCAAGCGCAGCAGCGAAATCGTAGAGCCTTTCAATCCACCAATCGCAATCCTTGCGCGCACGCCAAAGCGAGACGAGCGAGGGCTGGAACTCATCCGGGATGTCGATCCCCGTATGTGGCAGGCTGACCAGCAAAGGCGCCTGACCACGCCGAATTTCGAGCCAATCGGGATGCTCACTCATAGTCAACCTCACGCAAGAGAAAGGGTGACGCCCGCCTGCGCGGCGAGATCGCCTGAAACAATCCACCCGAAAGCGATTTCCATTTCGGGCGCAAAATACCGATCATCGTCCAGGTGCGGCACCTCGGAACGAATGAGACCCCGCGCCTTCTCAAGCCGGGAGCTCGATAGCAACGGCGCATGAAAATCGCACCCCTGTGCGGCAGCCAAGGCTTCAATGGCAACAACATGGGCTGCGTTGCGCGCCATCGCCAACAGACGGCGCGCACCATGAGTCGCCATCGAGACATGGTCTTCCTGATTGGCTGACGTCGGAATGGAATCGACACTCGCCGGATGCGCCATCTGCTTGTTCTCAGAAACAAGCGCAGCTGCCGTCACCTGCGGGATCATAAAGCCGGAATTAAGACCGGGCTTTGGCGTGAGAAACGCCGGTAGCCCCGACAGAGCAGGATCAACAAGCATGGCGACACGGCGCTCGGTGAGCGAACCGATCTCGCAAATTGCCATTGCGATCATATCAGCAGCAAAGGCTACCGGTTCGGCGTGGAAATTCCCACCCGAGATCACTTCGCCTTCGGCAGAGAAAACAAGCGGATTGTCCGATACACCATTCGCTTCAATCGCGAGCGTATCAGCCGCCTGCTGCAACAAGTCGAAGCACGCGCCCATCACCTGCGGCTGGCAGCGCAGACAATAAGGATCCTGCACACGCTCATCGCCCTCAAGATGTGAGGCGCGGATCGCACTGCCCTGCATCAGCGCGCGCAGTTCGGCTGCGACGGCGATCTGTCCCTTATGCCGCCGCACTGCGTGGATGCGCGGATCGAACGGACCATCAGAACCCCGCGCGGCATCGGTCGAGAGTGCGCCCGTGACGAGCGCGGCACGAAACACTGTCTCTGCTTCGAACAAGCCCGCAAGCGCCAGCGCGGTTGAAATCTGCGTTCCGTTCAAAAGCGCCAGACCTTCCTTGGGGCCGAGCGCCAGCGGTTTCAGTCCAGCATCAGAAAGAGCATGAGCGGCATCGATTGTGGAATCACCATGATGAAAGGCACCGACGCCCATCAATGCGGCTGTCAGATGCGCAAGCGGCGCAAGATCGCCTGACGCCCCGACCGACCCTTGCCCCGGAATAACCGGCACGAGATCCTTTTGAAGGCATGAGGCAAGATGATCGAGCGTGGCAAGCCGAATGCCGGATGCCCCTTGCGCAAGGCTCGCCAATTTCAGCGCCATGGCCAACCGCACAACCGCTTTCGGCAGAGGCGCGCCGACACCCGCCGCGTGGGAAAGCACGATGTTGCGCTGGAGTGCGGTTAGGTCTTCCGTCCCGATCCGCACATGCGCGAGCTTACCGAAACCCGTGTTGATTCCGTAGACCGCATCGCCCTTGGCAATGATCGCCTCGACCGTGCGCGCACTCGCCTCGACGGCAGGCCGTGTGGCCGGATCGAGTTGAACGGAGGCGCCACGATAAATGGCGCGCCAATCGGCCAAGCTCGCATGGCCAGGTTGCAACAGCACAGAAGCGCTCATCGTCCCATCCTCACGCGTGCATAGAGCGGGTTGAAACCAATGCGGTAAACAAGCTCGGCAGGTCGTGCCACATCCCAAATCGCAAGATCGCATTGCTTGCCGACTTCGAGCGTGCCGATGCGATCGAGAAGGCCGAGCGCGCGCGCCGCTTCGCGCGTGACGCCTGCGATGCATTCATCGACCGTCAGTCGGAACAAGGTTGCTGCCATGTTCATGGTCATCAGCAATGATGTAAGCGGCGATGTGCCGGGATTGCTATCGGTGGCAATGGCAATATGAGCACCATGTTTACGTAACGCCTCGACCGGCGGCTTGTGCGTTTCGCGCAACATATAAAATGCGCCCGGCAAAAGAACGGCAACGGTTCCGGCCTTTGCCAACGCCTGCGCGCCAGCATCATCTGTATGCTCGAGATGATCGGCAGATAATGCGTCGAAACGGGCTGCCAGTGCGGCGCCATGCAAATTCGACAATTGATCGGCGTGGAGTTTCACCGGCAAGCCAAGCGTCTTCGCGCGCTGGAAGACACGCTCGGTCTGTGCGGGAGAGAATGCAATCCCCTCGCAAAACGCATCTACAGCGTCGGCGAGATGCGCGCGCACAATCGCCGGCATCATCTCATCGCAGACGCGAGCGATATAGACATCCTTATCGCCTTCGGCTTCTGGCGGCAGCGCATGTGCGCCCAGAAATGTCGTGACGATTGCGACGTCGCGTTCACGCTCAAGCCCACGTGCCACGCGCAGACATTTCATCTCGCTCTCAAGGTCGAGCCCATAACCCGATTTGATCTCGACGGTCGTAACACCTTCGGCAATCAGATGATCGAGGCGGCGCAAGGCCGAACGGGATAATTCCGCTTCGCTGGCGGCACGTGTGGCGCGCACTGACGAGACGATGCCGCCACCGGCATGCGCAATCTCTTCATAGCTTGCGCCCGCAAGACGCATTTCGAATTCCTGCGCGCGGTCGCCACCATAAACGAGATGCGTGTGGCAATCGACGAGTCCCGGCGTAATGAGCCGACCTTCACAATCAAGGACGCGCGCGCCGCGTGCTTGAGGCATGTCCGCTTCAGGCCCGGCATACACGATCCGTCCGCTCTCGCAGACGACAGCGCCTTGGGCGACAATCCCAAGCCCGTCAGCACCGGGCGCAAGTGTCGCAAGCTGGGCATTCCTCCACACCGTATCAGCCATGGGCATCCCCTCTTTTGTATAGACATATCAGAACAGCCAAGGCCGTAAAGACCTGCAAAACGGGCTGCGATCACCCGGCACACGCTCTCCCCAGATTTTTGTCTATACATAATTGCAAGGCTGAAATGGCCTTGTAAGATGCGCAATCTGACAAGGCGGAGAAGGCCATGGCTGACGGCGCTTACCGGTTCGATTATGCCTTTTTGCCAGGCGGTTGGCAGGCCGATGTGCGCGTCACTATCGCGGGCGACAAGATAACGGCATTGGGTGGCGATGGTCCGGCCACGCCGATCAAGGGTGCCGCCCTTCCCGGCCTTCCGAACCTTCACAGCCACACTTTTCAACGCGGCATGGCGGGTCTCGCCGAACGGCGCGGTCCCGCAAGCGATTCCTTCTGGACATGGCGCGAAGTGATGTATCGCTTCTTGGGCGCGCTCACGCCCGATGATGTCGAAGCGATTGCCGCGATGGCGATGGTCGAGATGCTGGAAGGTGGCTTCACCTCGCTGGCCGAGTTTCACTATTTGCACCATGCAGCCGATGGCTCAGCCTATGACGATCCGGCCGAACTGGCTGGGCGCATTGTTGCTGCAGCGCACGCAACCGGCATTGGCCTCACACTCCTCCCCGTCTTTTATGCGCAAGGCGGCTTCGGCGGCCAACCGAGCCAACCCGGACAGCGTCGCTTCATTAGCCACGATGCCGATATTTTCGCGCGCTTGCAGGATGCAGCACGTCGTCACACGGTCGCGCACGGCATGGTGCTGGGTGGCGCTCCACACAGTCTGCGTGCTGTCACACCCGACCAGTTGCAAGCCTTCATCGCCGCCAGCACGGACGGGCCGATCCACATCCATGTCGCCGAGCAAATGCGCGAAGTTGACGATTGTCTCGCTTGGTCGGGACAGCGCCCTGTCCGCTGGTTGCTCGACCACGCGCCGGTGGATCGCCGCTGGTGCCTGATCCACGCCACCCATATGGATGCAGGCGAAGTGCGCGACATGGCCAAATCGGGAGCGGTTGCTGGGCTTTGCCCGATTACCGAAGCCAATCTCGGCGATGGTGTTTTTGCCGGCATCGATTTCCGCGATCATGGTGGCATCTATGGCGTCGGCTCGGATTCGAATGTTGAGATCGATGCGGCAGGCGAACTCCGCCTTTTTGAATATGGCCAAAGGCTGCTGCATCGCGGTCGCAACTTAATGGCAGGCGCGGAAGGATCTTCAACGGGTGAAGCGCTTTATCGCTCGGCACTCACGGGGGGCGCGCAGGCAATGGGCCAACCGGTGGGCGCCATTGCTCCGGGCCAGCGTGCTGATTTCGTCGTGCTTGATACCAGCCATCCCGCCTTCGGGCCAAAGGCGGAGTATTGGCTCGACAGCTACATTTTCAACGCCGGGCGCAGCGCCATTCAAACCGTGATTGCGGGCGGCGCGATCCAAGTTGAAGACGGACGCCACAAGAACCGCGACAAGGTTGCGGCGCGCTTTCGGCAAACATTGGATCGGGTGTTGTAGTGGCAAGCCCTGCCGCCAAGCCTATCGCGAAGAAGGCGGCGGCCCCGCCAAAACGCGCGCGGGGGCAAAGCCTCAACCAAACCATCCGCAACGACATCGAACACAAGATCATGAGCGGCGAATGGCCGCCGGGCTTCCGGCTGCCTTTCGAGCACGAGATGATGGAGCATTATGGCTGCTCCCGCATGACGGTGAACAAAGCGCTGACAGCCCTTTCGGCACAAGGGCTGATCATGCGCCGCCGTCGCGCTGGATCCGTTGTCGCCGCACCGAGCGCGGATCGCGCAGTCCTGCAGATTGTCGATTTTGCCGCAGAGGCACAACGCTCAGGCAAGCTCTATCGGCACGACATGATAGAACGCCGGATCGAAACGATCGACGCCGCCATGGCCCGCCGCACCGGATTGAAGCCCGGGGCACGCGTGCTTTATGCGGCCACGCGCCATGTCGTCGACGGTGTGATCGAAGCTTATGAAGAGCGGATTGTGAACTTAGCAGCCGTGCCGCAAGCCAAGCGAGAAGCGTTCGCCGATATGCCCATCGGAACGTGGCTGCTGCAGCGCGTGCCATGGAGCGACGCCGAACACATTATCGGCGCGATCAATGCCGATGCGCGCCTCGCCCGGCGCCTAGGCGTCGAGCGCAATGCCGCCTGCCTGATGCTTGAACGCCGAACCTGGCAGAACACGATTTTTCTGACCGAGGCACGGCTCTACTATCCGGGAACTGGCCACCGCCTCGTTGGCCGTTTCTCGCCCACAGGCAATCCAGCTTTCGGCCTTGCCGCCGGGACGGGCAGCGGGCGAAGTTGAAAGATCAGGACAAGCCCCGCTGTCGGTCAGCTATGTCTATACAAAAGCCCGGCGACGGGCCTAACATCGCACTTCGGGATTTCACAATGAGTGAGGGGACCATGAAAAAATCCATCATCGCACTGTCACTGGCGGCGAGCGTTTTTGCGTTGCCTGCCGCCGCGCAGAACACCGCTGTCACGATCGGCTATTCCGGTTGGACCGGTTTTGCGCCGCTGACGCTGGCCAAAGAAGCCGGCATCTTCAAGAAGAACGGCCTCGACGTCACGATGAAGAAGATTCCACAGGCAAGCCGCCACCTCGCCATTCAGTCGGGCGACGTGCAATGCGCCGCAACGACCGTGGAAACTTGGGTCGTTTGGAACGCCAATGGCGTGCCGACGAAGCAGATCTTCCAATTGGACAAGAGCTATGGCGCTGACGGCATGGCTGTGCGCGGCAACATTGCCTCGATCAAGGATTTGAAGGGCAAGACCGTCGCAGCCTCTGCACCCGGTACCGCGCCCTATTTCACACTGGCCTGGTTCTTGAAGAAGAATGGCCTCAGCGTGAAAGACGTCACCGTCGTCAACATGGAACCTGGCCCTGCTGCGCAGGCCTTCATCGCCGGCCAGAACGACGCTGCGATGACCTATGAGCCCTATCTGTCTTCGGTACGCAATGCGCCGCAAGCCGGAAAGATCATCGCCACGACACTCGATTATCCCATGATCATGGACACCTTCGGTTGCACGCCAAAATTCTTAAGCGACAATCCGAAGGCTGCCAAAGCGCTCGCTGATTCCTATTTCGAAGCTTTGGAGATGATCGCCAAGGAGCCTGCGAAATCCTATGAAATCATGGGAGCCGATGTGAAGCAGACCGGCGAGCAATTCGGCAATTCGGCTAAATTCCTGCGCTGGCAGGATCGCGCTGGGAACAAGAAATTTTTCGAGGGTGAATTCGAACAATTCTCGAACGAAGCGGCCGATCTATTGCTTGAAATTGGCATCATCAAGCAGAAACCCGATATCAAATCGCTCGCCGATACACGCTTCATCCAGTAAACCAAGACGAATATGAGTGCCGGCGCCCACGCGCCGGCACTTTCAATTTTCAAAGGAACGACATGGCCCTTCTCCGCCCACTCGAACCGGTTAGTCAGCGCACGCGGATTCTGCTTGGCATCGCTTTCTTTGTGGTGTTCTTCGCGCTCTGGGCATTGGCAACATTAGGCGGCTATGTCTCCAAGACCTTCCTCGCCGACCCTATCACCATGGTAAAGGATGGCTGGATTCTTTTGACGAAATTCGGCTTCGCGCATGATATTGGGATGACGGTCTGGCGAGTTGTCGGCGGTTTCGTGCTGGCAGCAATCATCGGCGTGCCGATCGGCATTCTGATGGGCGCCTACAAACCGATCGAAGCGTTTCTCGAGCCATTCGTCTCCTTTGCACGCTACCTGCCTGCATCCGCTTTCGTGCCACTTCTCATTCTTTGGGCCGGAATTGGCGAAACGCAGAAGCTGCTCGTTATTTTCATCGGATCTTTTTTCCAGATCATCTTGATGGTCGCCGTCTCAGTATCAAACACGCGCCGCGATCTGGTCGAAGCGGCCTACACATTGGGATCGACGAGCACAGGCGTCGTGCGCCGCGTCCTCATTCCTGCCACCGCACCTGATATTGCCGAAACGCTGCGCCTCGTGCTCGGCTGGGCTTGGACTTACGTTATCGTCGCCGAACTGATCGGGTCTTCATCGGGCATTGGTCATATGATCATCGAAAGCCAGGCGCTGATGGCAACGGGGCAAATCATCTTCGGCATCATCGTGATTGGTGTGATTGGTTTGATCTCGGATCTGTTCTTCAAATTCGTCAATCGCCACTTCTTTGCGTGGAGACTGGCATGAACACGGATGCCATTCTCCGCATCGAAACAGTCTCGCGTATCTTTCCTGCGGTCTCTGGCCGCCAGCCGGTACGCGCGCTTGAGCCGACCGATCTCACCATTGCCCGCAATGATTTCATCACGATACTGGGCCCATCCGGCTGTGGAAAATCAACCCTTCTGCGCATCGTTGCCGGGCTCGATACCCCAACCTCTGGCCGTGTTGTACTCGATGGCCGTGCGATCACAGGTCCCGGACCGGATCGGGGCATGGTGTTCCAATCCTACACCCTCTTTCCATGGCTAAATGTTGCCGACAACATCGCCTTCGGCCTGCGTGAGCGTGGCGTTGCAGAACCGGTCATAGGCGAAACGGTGGCCGAATATGTCGCCAAGGTCGGCCTGCGCGGTTTCGAAAACCATCTGCCAAAGCAATTATCGGGCGGCATGCAGCAACGCACCGCCATCGCCCGCGCACTTGCCAACAACCCCGAGATCCTGCTCCTCGACGAGCCGTTCGGCGCACTCGACAACCAGACCCGCGGCCTGATGCAGGAGCTTTTGTTGGGCATTTGGGAACGCGAACGTAAAACAGTGATCTTCGTCACCCATGACATCGAGGAAGCCATCTTCATGGCCTCGCGCGTGATTGTGATGACGGCTCGCCCCGGCCGTATCAAGGCCGACATCGCAGTCGACCTTCCCTATCCACGCCATTACACTGTCAAGACAAGTCCAGAATTCTCGGCGCTAAAAGCGCGATTGACCGAGGAGATCCGTGCTGAAGCCGTGCTCGCGGCAGAAGCGCATTAATCAACTGATTTGTAACGGAGGGAGAAACAATGAAACTTCAACTTCTATTGGGCTCAGCAGCCCTAATGCTGGCGTCGGCCGCCTCGGCCCAAACGCTGGTGCCAAGCCCCACGCTCGACGCGATCAAGGCGCGTGGCCATCTTGAATGCGGCGTCCATCTCGGTCTACCGGGTTTCTCCTTTGCGAACGACAAGGGCGAATGGACGGGCCTCGACGTCGATCTCTGTAAGGCTATCGCCGCCGCCGTTCTCGGCGATGCCACAAAGGTAAAGTTCACGCCGACTTCGGTGCAGCAGCGCTGGCCGATCCTGCAATCGGGTCAGGTCGATTTGCTATCGCGCAACACGACGATCACCTTCTCGCGCAACGCCTCGCTCGGCGTCGATTTCCAAGGCATCAACTTCTTCGAAGGCCAGACCTTCGTGGTGCGCAAATCGGTCAACGCGAAAGCACCGAAGGACCTCGATGGTGCTTCGATCTGCGTCGCCGCTGGTTCAACCGAAGAAAAAACCGCCGCCGACTGGTACCGTGAGCGCAATCTGAAAGTCACGATCACAACATTCCAAAAGAATGACGACGCAATCACCGCTTACGATTCAGGCCGTTGCGACGCCTACACCGCCGGCTTCGGCGCCTTGGCCGGTCAGCGCATCAAGCTGAAGAACCCTGACGATCACGTCATTCTCAACGAATTGATCTCGAACGATCCGCAAGGCCCCGTCACCCGCTATGGTGATGAACGTTGGCAAGCCGTGGTCCGCTGGACGCTCAACGGCATGATCGCTGCAGAAGCGCTCGGCGTCACCTCGAAGAATGCCGATGACATGAAGGCCAATTCGAAGAATGCCGAAATTCGTCGCCTGCTCGGCGCGGAAGGCGGCTTTGGCGCCATGCTCGGGCTGTCGAATGATTGGATGCTGAACGCCATCAAGCAAGTCGGCAATTATGGCGAAAGCTATGAGCGCACGCTCGGCATGGCATCCCCGCTGAAACTGCCGCGTGGCCCGAACCAGCTCTGGACCAAGGGTGGCCTGCTCTTCACGCCGCCGTTCCAATAAGAAGCGATCGCGTTGCGGATGATGACGCGCTGGCTCAACGACAAGACGATCCGCGGCTATATTTGGCAGGCTGCGGTGCTCATCGGCCTCGTCGTGATGATGGTCTTCTTCGTCCGCAACGCATCTGAGAATATGGTCAAGGCCGGAATTGCCTCGGGGTTCAATTTTCTCTGGCGCAATTCCGGCATTGATGTCCCGTTCGACCTCACGGGCTATTCGCCGAGTGACACGATTTTCGCCCTTTTCTGGGCCGGCGTTGTCAACACGCTGTTCGTCTCGGCACTGTCGATCATTCTGGCTACGGCGCTCGGCTTTTTTATCGGCCTTGCACGCCTGTCGTCGCATTGGCTTCTATCATCAATCGCGGGCGCTTACGTCGAATTTGTACGGAACATTCCGCTCCTGTTCTTCGTCATCTTTTGGTATTTCGGCGTCATCGCATCCCTGCCGCAACCAAAGGATAGCGTCTCGGTACTTGGCCTTTTCTTTCTCAACAATCGTGGGCTCACAGTTCCAAGCCCCATTGATGGCGCGCCCTTCCTGTGGGCGTGGTTCGCGATCATCGCGCTTGCTTTTCTACAATGGGGCGTCAGCCGCTTTGCCGCGGCTCGCCGCGCGGAGACGGGAACAGGCTTTCCATCCGGCCTTCTCGCGCTCGTCACGCTCGGTCTCGCACCCGTTTTCGCGTTGATGCTGGCCGCATTCTGGACCGGCTGGGATGTCCCTGTCGCTGGCAAGTTTAATTTGCGCGGCGGCACAGTCCTCATCCCGGAATTCGTTGCGCTGCTTGCTGCACTCGTTACCTATTCAGCAGGTTTCATTGCGGAGATTGTGCGAGGCGGATTGCTCGCTGTCTCTCGCGGCCAGCGGGAGGCCGCATCGGCGCTCGGCCTTAGCCATGGTCAGACCTTATGGCTCGTCGTTATCCCGCAAGCGATGCGCGTGATGATCCCGCCGATGACCAGCCAATATTTGAACATTCTGAAGAACTCGTCCTTTGGTGCGGCGATCGCCTATCCAGAGCTTGTCAGCGTGTTCATGGGTTCAGCTTTGAATAATACCGGTCAGGCCATCGAGATCATCGCGATGGTGCTTGCGGTCTATCTGTTCTTCGGGCTCATCGTGTCCTTTGCGATGAATGTATTCAACAGCCGAATGGCGCTGGTGACGCGATGAGGACCGCCACGCTCTCCGTCTGGCAGAAGCGCCTATTCGGCGATCTTCCCACAGCCATCGTGACCATTGTATTGACTGTCCTGATGGTCTCGGCGCTCGTACCCATCCTGCGCTGGGGCCTTCTCAATGCAACATGGAATGGCACAACACGGGCCGACTGCGTCGCTGGCGGTGCGTGCTGGGTTTTCATTAAGGCCCGCTTCGGCCAATTCATGTATGGGCTTTATCCGCCCGGCGAGCGTTGGCGCGCTGATCTGTTTTTTGGATTGATCGGCATCACCATTGCGGCCATCGCGTTTCTGCGCGGACGCACGCGTGTCATCACACTATCCTCGATCACGCTTCTTTTTCCTGTGATCGGCATTTGGCTGCTGGGCGGCGGCTACGGTCTCACGCCAGTTGAGACACGCAATTGGGGTGGGTTGATGCTTACCCTCTTCATGTCGATCTATAGCGCGCTGATCGCCGTGCCACTCGGCATTTTGTTCGCACTAGGCCGTCAGTCCGAATTGCCCGTTATCCGCATCATCTCAGTGATCTTCATCGAGTTTTGGCGCGGCGTGCCGATCATCGCTGTGATCTTTCTTGCGTCCCTGCTCTTGCCGCTCATTATGCCATCGGGTATCGGCGTCGACCGCCTCGCTCGTGCCGTAATCGGTCTGGGGCTTGTGATCGCAGCCTACATTGCTGAAGCAGTGCGTGGCGGCTTGCAGGCCCTCCCCAAAGGACAGGGTGAGGCCGCTTCAGCCTTGGGTCTGGGCTATTGGCAGACGACCCTTCTCATTACTTTGCCGCAGGCCTTGCGCATCGCGCTGCCTGCAATGACGAATGAATTCATCTCGTTGGTGAAAAACACGACGCTCGTGCTTGTCGTGTCCATTCTCGATTTGCTCGGCATTGCCCAAGCCTCGCTTGCCGATCCCAATTGGGTTGGCATGAACATGGAAGCTTATGTTTTTGCAGGAGCCATTTACTGGTTTATCTGCTTTGCGCTGTCGCGCTGGAGTCGCGCGCAGGAGCGCGCGACCTAAATCTCATTTGCGGTTGAGCATGTTTGAGAGCCGTGCCAGCGATGGATCGTCTGGCCTGAGCGTGGTGAGGCGCTGCGCATAAAGCGCTGCGCGCGGCACGTCATTGCTGCGCAGTGCATCGGCCAGCAGCGCATTGTTGAGATCGACACTCCACGGATCGCGCGCCAAAGCCACTTCGAGGAGGGCACGCCCTTTCTCGACCTGCCCAGCCGATTGCAAGGCAACGCCATAGACAAACGCGTAACGGCCATTCTCAGGCTCCGCTTCATGCGCCTTCTGGAACATGATCAGCGCTTCGGCATGTTTCTTTTGTCTGACCAATGACAAACCCAGCGCATGACGGACGGCATTCGCATCGGGATTTTGAGCCAGAAACTGCATAAGGAGCGCAGAGCCATCCACTTCGCGCCCCGTCATGCGGTAAAGATCGGCGAGATTGACGGCGAGCGCGGCCGCATCAGACATCTGTACCAAGGCGAGTTGCAGTGCACGTTCAGCATTCTCGATCTGGCCGCGCTGGAGAAGAAGCTGTGCCCGCCCGGCGCGCCCTTCAGGTCGATCTGCATTGAGAATGAGAGCCGCTTCAGCCTCACCCAAAGCGCGTTCGAACGCGAGCGCATGACCGGGCGAGATAAGTTGCGGATCGAGCGCAGCCACCAAAGTCGCCGCCTCAATCCTGACGCTTCGCACTGGATCGCTGCAGAGCGGCAAAAGAAGCGCTGCGCGCTCAGCGGGCGGCAGAGCAGTTAACGGACGCATCGCGGCCAACCGCACTACAGGTGCCGGATCGCGCAGCGCCGTCATAGCCGCGTTCACCACGTCCCGCGACGGGAAGCGCGCCGCTTCATCAAGCGCTGTCGCACGCACAATGGCAGGCCGCGACGGATCGGCTATCAGCGCCAACAATCCCGGCTTAGCCGCTGGATCGCCTTTGCGCGCGAGAGCAAAAGCTTCCCCCCATGTCTGGAACCCGCGCCGTGTGGGGCCATGCCAAGAGGCGATGGCATCGGCGGCCCATTGCGCCGTCTTTTGGGTGTGACAATCATTGCACGCATTAGGTGCACCCGTTTTCACCGAAAGATCGGGACGCGGAATTCGGAACGAATGATCGTGCCTTTTGTCGACAACCATATAGGTCCGCGCCGGCATATGGCAGCCAATGCAATCAGGGCCATCCTTGCCGGTATGGCCTGTATGTTGAACCGAAGTGAATTTCGCAGCATCGTGACATTGGCCACAGACTTGCGCACCATCTGCTTTCAACCGCGCCGAATGCGGATCATGACAATCCGTGCAAACGACGCCCTTGGCATACATCAGGCTCTGCTTGAAGGAATGACCGTTGAAAACCTCATCCAGCATCGTGCCGTCGGCCTCGAACAAACCCTCGGACAAAAAGGATGGCCGGTGCGTATCTTCGAGCGGCGCCCCGGGCTTCCAATCTTCAGACAATGTCGACCGGCGCGCATGGCAGCGTGCGCATGTTTCAACTTCATCGCCGATAGGGCGATCGGCGCTTTTCGTAGGATTGCCCGTGCGCGGATCAATCGTCCAATCCACTGGTCCACGGGTGGCAGCCTTGTGCGCAAATCCCTTCAATGCGTCGGCAGGCTTGCCTCCTTGCACCCATTGCATGTGCTGTGCGCCCGGGCCATGACACGATTCACATCCGATGCTGATTTCAGAAAATGAGGTCGCGAAGCGATTGCTCGCGGAATCGTATTTCTTTTCGACATGCGTGGAATGGCATTCCGCGCACATATAGTTCCAATTCTGCTGGCCGCGCGTCCAATGCCGCGTGTCAGACGGCGGAATAGCCTCGTCGCCATAGGCATGAAACCAGCGTTGCCCGCCCTTGTCTTTGGGCCGCGTATCCCAAGCCCAAGGCAGAACCTGCACACGCCCATCATCGAAGCGGACAAGATATTGCTGTAACGGTTCAATCCCGAACACAGACGAGACGGCAAAGGCTTCCGGCTGTCCTTGGCCATTCTCGGTTTCGACCATGAAGCGACCATCGCGGCGGAAGAAACGGGCTTTCGATGGACCCTGCTGCGCTGTCCCCTCGTTGAAATCGCCAAGTACGGTTTCGGCCGTAGCGTCTGCCATGGCATGGGCATGGTGCGACTGCGCCCAGTCTTGAAACTCCCGCGCATGGCAGGAAGCACAGGCCAACGATCCGGCATAGGCGCCGGCTGAATGGACAAGACGACCTATGCTCCCGGGTAAAGCCGTGCGGTTTTGCGCCTCCACCGGACGCAAAAAAGCCAGGGCGATGAAGATCATCATCGCACTGGCAATGGCTGCGAAGAAAACTTCGCTTCGTCTCACCTGAGCGCCTCGCTCTTTCCCTGTGGCAAAGAGCGACTTTGTTTCGCTCAACCGCCTTGGTTCTGCATCACTTTTTCCATGACGCGATCAAGGTTGAAGCTACCCGGCTTTTGCCGCGGAGGAAACTGGCGGAAGCTTTGCAGCCATTGACCCACAAAAGCCCCCGCTGGAGCGATCAGATACATGCGGTCAAGATACCAGCGCTGGTATCCCATCGCGTTCTCTTCTTCCGCCCGCTCGAACGGGTCCATCCGCAGATTGGTGATGAGCGGCGCACGCAATTCCTCGAACGGCGTCTGCCAAACCTTGAGGCCCATCGCGTTCTGCTTGAGGAAGGTGATCTTCCAATTGCCATAACGCACGGCGGCCACCGAGCCATCATCGGTCCAATAGATGAACTCCTTGCGCGGCCATGCACCCTCGCCTTTCAGCGCAGGCAGCAGATTGTAGCCATCGAGATGGACCTTGTAGGTGCGATCGCCGATTTTTTTGCCTTCGAGCAATTCCTGCTTGATCGTAGTGTTGCCTGAGGCTGCCATCAGGGTGGTCAGCATGTCTTCATGCGCAGCCACATCGTTGATGACAGTGCCGGGCTTAATCACGCCGGGCCAGCGAATGACGGTTGGAACGCGATAGCCGCCTTCCCAATTCGTATTCTTCTCACCCCGGAACATCGTTGTGCCGCCATCGGGCCAAGTGAAGGTTTCGGCACCATTGTCGGTCGAATACATCACGATGGTATTGTCTTCGATCTTGAGGTCTTTCAACTTCGTGAGAAGCTGACCCACCATGCCATCATGCTCCACCATGCCATCGGCATAAACGCCCAGCCCGGTCTTGCCCTGCGAAGCAGGCTTCAGATGCGTGAAGATATGCATCCGCGTGGTGTTGTACCAAACGAAGAACGGCTTGTTATCTTTGACGGCCCGATCAATGAAGGCGAGCGCCTTGTCGGTCACTTCTTCGTCGATCGTCTCCATGCGCTTGCGCGTCAAAGGACCGGTATCTGTGATTCTGCCATTCGCGAAGGAATGGATCACGCCGCGCGGACCAAACTTCTTCTTGAATTCCGGATCTTTCGGGTAATCGACGTTCTCGGGTTCTTCCTCTGCGTTGAGGTGGTAGAGATTGCCGAAGAATTCGTCGAAGCCATGCACCGTCGGCAGCATGTCATCGCGATCGCCAAGGTGGTTCTTGCCGAATTGGCCCGTTACATAACCCTGTTGCTTGAGCAGGGTCGCAATGGTCGGATCCTCGGCCTTCATGCCCTCCGGCGTGCCCGGCAGGCCAACCTTGGTTAGCCCGGTCCGGATCGGCGATTGGCCCGTCACGAAGGCGGCGCGACCGGCCGTGCAGCTCTGCTGGCCATACCAATCCGTAAAGAGCGCGCCATCCTTGGCGATGCTGTCGATGTTGGGCGTCTTGTAGCCCATCATCCCCATATTGTAGGCACTGATGTTGAACTGGCCGATATCATCACCCCAGATGATCAGGATATTCGGCTTTTTCGCGGGTTGCTGGGCCTGCGCAATTGAGGCGAAGGCCAAGGCCAAGACCGCCACACCTGAGCGGATCAAACCAGAAGAGAGCCCGAGAACCATTTTCGCTTCCTTCAGCTACAAAATGACTGTTCGCCGTTCGCGAACGGACACGTGTTCATGTTATCAACGATTACCTTTGGGAGCATCCCAAGACTGTCTGCCAGCGGACAGTTCCAACACTCGGAAAGGTTTGATGGCACTCTCCGATAAAGCCAAGGCCATGCTGGCCAAAGATCGAATGGTTCAGTCCCTCCCCGAGGAGATGCGCGCCATCTTCATCGAGCGCCTGATGACGCAGCGCGTGCGCGGTGGCGAGTGGATTTACCGTCTGGGTGATGCTGCAGGGGGCATCTATTTCATTACCGAGGGTGGGATGCGCGTCGAGATCGCAACCGGTGCCCTCAATACGTTCATCGCCCATTACATTCCCGCCGGCCTTTGGTTTGGCGAACCCTCTGCCCTCACAGGCCAACCACGCATGGTTGGCGTTGTCGCTGCTCAGAATTCTGAATTGCTGCATATCAGCCTGCCGCACCTCAATCAGTTGATCGCGCAATATCCAGAAATTCTACGGCAATTGGCAGTCATCACACAAATGTATCTTCGCACCTCCATCGGTGCAATTGCCGATTTGATGTTGCGCGATACGGAAGCCCGCTTCATCGCGACCGTGCTGCGCTTGGCAGGCATACGCGATGACGAGACAGCCAAAGGCCGTTTCGATGTCTTCTTCTCTCAAGAAGAGATCGCCGCAATGGCCAATGTTGCCCGTACAACGGCAAACACCATATTGGGAAAACTGCAAAAGGAAGGCGCTGTCGAGATTACCTATCGACGTGTTGTTATCCTCGACAGTGCAAAGCTTCGGCAGTTTCTACAGGCAGACACTTAAAACGCAACGAAGCCTTTAACCTGCTGCCGCTCTACTGGATGCGATTCCAACCGGGAGCTGGATCGAAGGCATTGATGGCCTGCGCACGTGTTATCGTAGCCTTGCCGAGATCCCGTTCGAAGATTCGACCACGATGATTGCAAACAAACGTCATCACCCCAGTCTTGCCCCATTCAGCCGGTGTCGCGATCAATGCAACCCCATTTAACAAGCGGCCATTCACGAGGTAGGAGAACGCTCCGCCTGGAGCATGTGGCCCCTGCGACATCAAAACGCGGAAATAATATCCCTTGTAAGGAACAGGTTTTCCTGTCGCCCGCGCTGCGAGAATGCTGTCGATCATGAAACCCTCGAGCGGGCTTCTGTCATGGGCATTGCTCGCTGGCCAATAAAGACCGTCGCGTTGCCCGGGCGAAGAGATGATCTTGCGCGCATAATGGGGGATGTCTGAACCCATGGGATCGTGCGCGAAATACTCGGCCTGAGCAACCGCAAATGTCTTGCACGCCTCGATGGCCGACAATTCATTCTGACCGATTTCACGATCCAGCAGCTCAGTCTTGCCTGCTGCAAGATCGAATTGCCAGCCTTTTGCAGTTTTCACAATTGGAACGGGGAAAGTCCAGTTCTGCGGGCCGACCCGCAGCATCTGCGTTGTATCGTTGCGCGCCATGAGAGCGTTCGACTGCGCCGCGGCGGCGTTGAACTTTTGCAACCGCTCTTGATCTGTCAGGGCATCGCCACTCAGAAAAACAGACTCATATCCCGGTCCAAAAAAGCGGGCGAGGAAGCCTTTTTCGCCAATCTTAGCCGCACTGATGAGGGCTTGTGCCGCGGCATCCGGGGTCGCGAACACCTCTTGTGCGCGCAAGGGCGCAGCAAAACAGGCAAGAAAAGCGAGAGAAAGTACGATTCGATTCATGATGGATGATCCCTCGCTCAACGCCGAAGCCCGCCGCCGCCACGTGCCGCCCCGCCGCGTGGGCCGCCGCCACCGGCCTGAATGGTCGGACGCGCGCCGCCTTGCGGGCGGGCAATCTGAGCGCGGCTTGCTGCACCGCGATTGGCGAAAGCGGCCGATGCTTGCCCACGATCAATGCCGGAAAAGGCTGTTGGGTTGGGGCGTTGTATCGCCGGGGCTGCTGGCAAAGTCTGCGGACGTTGAACGTTGCCTGCGGGACGCTGCAAATTCGGACGTTGAAGATCGCCGCCCTGCAAATTTCCCGTACGGTTGGCAACATTGGTGGCATCGCGCCGCATGCCATCGGGCCGCCGATTTTGGACTGAATTGAGACGCTGCGGATCGGGCCGCCACGGCTTTGTGTTGCCGACGATATTTCCAGCATTGATACTGTTGCCGATATTGACGTCCCCCGTCACGATCGGACGACCGGGACGATAAGCGCCGCCCCACACGGGTGGATAGACAACGCCACTGCCCCAATTCCAAGACGCGTTATTGGCAATGGCCCCAATCGCAACCGCCGTCCCGAATGTCAGGAGTCCCGCCGCGACAGCCGTGCCTACGCCGGAATTGTAAACCTCGTCAGTATAGACCGGCACATAAATTTGATCCGGCACCGCAGGCTCTACAACAATGACCTGTCGATTGTTCTCGACATTTGTCGTGACTGTTTGCTGCGGTGTCGTTTTCAAGACACCATTCTTTTGTGCCAAAAGCCGCAGATCTTGGATGGTGGCAGCCACATCTTCAGGCTGTTCGACGAACGCTTCACCTAAATCGCTCGTCCAATCGAGATCGTCATTCATCGTCTTGATGATTGATGGGAAACGCGCGAGCGCCTTCACCGTTGGATCCCAGTTTTGCGCGTCAACGCCAGAGAAATCCTGCTTGGCGACAGCGTCTTGATTCTTGTCGAGCCAACGGGCGAGCTGAACGATCTCCAGCGGATAAGCGGAGGCAGGCAGGAGCTGTGCAAGCAACGGATCGGGGAAAAGCGCGAGCGGCGACAACAGCTTTCTCAATTCTTCTTGCGAGAAGAGTGGGGCCGTTGCAGGCGGGGCTGTGGATGACACAGGCGCAGGTGCCGTAGACTGGGCCAAGCGCATGGGTGATGACGAATTAGAGGCCGCAACACTGAGCGGCGAAAGCGCCAGCGCAGCAACGGAGACCAAGATCAAGGATGATTTCATCAGGCGTCCTCTGAGATCGCGACGGCGTGTGGGGAGCCATTGTGGCGAAGGACTGACGCAGCCGGCTTTGTGATCACCGTGGCATGATCCAGCATTCCGCGTAGTTCCCCAAACGTAATCGGTGAGACAATGTAGCGGCGCTTGTTACGATTAACGAGCCCCTTCGAAAGCAACCGATTGATTGAGCGCCGCACGGTCTCCCGCGATGTCAGCGAAGTCTTCACAATGTCGGCGGTCGAGAATTCGCTACAAATCCAATGACCGTGCTCATAGCGAACGCTTACAAGGGCACCATAAAGGGTGAGCCATTGCGACGACGACAGGTTGAACCGCCGCCTGAAATGCGCCTGTAACGCGATAAAATCGTTCACATGGCCGATAAAACGGGCCGAGGGGGGAAGTTCGCCAGTAGCCATGCCCAGAAAATAGGCTGCACCAAACGCACACATTGTTCGCCAACGGTCAAACTCACCGCGAAATGCGTTTTCCCGGCAGGTTTTTCAATCCGTGCCACATTTCGTTCATTTCTGAACGGTAAAACGCCTCCTCGCCAAAGGCCGCGATGCACTGAAAAGCGCCTGCCTCCAACACCAGCACAAAAAGATACCTGCCAACGAAGCGGCTATCGTCCATCGATCAATTGAGACGGGGGCACGTAACCGCGTCCCCCCTTCTGTTTAAAAAATTCAATGGGCTATCAATTGCCCAGCGCCAAGCGAGGCAACCACGTCGTCAACCCTGGCACATAGGTTAGGAGCAAAAGCGTGATCACGAGCGGGAAATAGAATGGGATCATTTCTCGCAAGACCTCTTTCATCTTCACCTTGGCGATATCGCTCACCAGATAGAGCGCAAGCCCCATTGGCGGCGTGAGCAAACCGATCATGAGATTGAAAATCACCACCATGCCGAGGTGAACGGGATCGACCCCAGCTGCCGCCAACGGCTTCGCAATAATCGGTGCAATCACCAGAATCGCCGTAGTGCTATCCAGAAACATGCCAACAATCAGAAGCAGTATATTGACCAAGAAAAGAAGGACGTAAGGATGCGTCGAGATCGACAACATCGCTTGCGTCATGATTTGCGGCACCTGCTCAACAGAAAGAATCCATCCGAAGATCGCGGCAACGGCGACGATCAGCAAGATTCCTGCCGATGAACGCAATGTCTCAGCCGCAGCATCGAGAACGCCGCCCCATGTCAGTTCTTTGTAAAAGAATGTGCTGATGAAAAGAGTATAAGCAACGGTGACAGCGGCAATCTCGGTAGGCGTGAAGAAACCCACCAACATCCCACCAATGAGGATGATGGGTGCGAGCAAAGCCGGAACGGCCGGCATCATATCCCGGATGACTTCATGCCGTGTCGGCCAGCGCTCAGCCCTTGGATAGCCCCGCCTGACAGCAAGCCATGCCGTCATGATCATCAGAGCCAAAACGCACAAAAGACCGGGAATGATTCCGCCTAGCAAAAGTTGCACAACTGAAACACCCGTGACCGTTCCATAGATGATCAAGGGAATACTTGGCGGAAAGATCGGTCCGACAATCGCCGACGCCGACGTAACAGCAGCCGCAAAAGAAGGATTGAATCCTTTGGACTTCATGGCATCGATTTCGATGCGGCCAATTCCTCCGATATCAGCCAGCGCCGAACCCGACATGCCTGCGAAAACAAGGCTGCCGAAGATGTTCACCTGCGCAAGGCCGCCAGGCAATCGACCCACCGCCGTATCGGCGAATTTATAGATGTATTTCGATATTCCGGCACTGTTCATGAGGCTACCCACGAACAGGAAAACAGGAACCGCAATTAATGGAAATGAATCCATCGCATAAAGCGTTCGTTGGGCAACGAATTCAATCGGCAGATCGTTGATGAGAATATAGATGAGGCTAGGAATGCCAATGGCGAGAACGACGGGAAAACCCGCGATGAAGAGCCCAAGAAAGGCGAAAACGACGAGAAAGCCTTGCACGATGATCTCTCAAGTAAGCGTGGTGGACTTTTCGTCCGCTTTTCGATTACGCAATGTCCGCATGAATTGAGCCAGAGTTTCAACCGCCAGACACGCCATGCCAATGGCCATGGGACCCATAAACAACCAGAATGGCATCTCAAGTGTAGCGGTCTGGTTAGACAGGTTCTTCGAAATGGACACACAGGCGGCGAAGGACATGTAGCTGAAAAACAGGACACCGCAGATCTCGATGAACAACTGCAGGACCCAGCGTGGCCGATCTGGTATCAAACCTTGTACCTCTTCCATCCGGATTTGACCGCCCTGCCAGGTTACATAGGCCCCGCCCAGAAAGGTCATGCAGATGAGGAAGTAGCGCGCAAGCTCCTCTGCGCCCGCCATCGGCACGTTAAAAATGCCGCGCATGACGATTTGCAAAAGCGGCGTCACGATCAATGCCGCGAGGAATAGAAATCCAACGACCCGCGACGTCTGACGCATGAAAGCGAGCATGCCCTAATCCTTTCGAGAAAAAAGGAGCGGCACAAAGGCCGCTCCTTCAAGATTACTGAACGCTCTGAATCTGCTTGATCAGCGCGTCCCATTCCGGAAAGTCTTTGCCGATCTGAGCGAGCACAGCTTTGCGGAATGCATCGAGATTGAGGCCATCCTTATCGGTCACGAAGATCATGCCCTTCGCTTCAAGATCCTTCCGATATTTGTCCGAGCTGTCGCGATCCCACGCAAGAGTCTTCTGGCCGACTTCGAACATGGTGTCTTCCATGATCTTGCGGTCGGCAGCTGGAATCGTCTGCCAAATTCTTTCATTGACGAAGACGGACAGGACTGACTGCATGTGTCCCGTCATCATCACATATTTCTGAACCTCGAAGAGTTTGAGGTTGAAGATGTTCGGCAGCGGGTTTTCCTGCCCAACGACAAGACCCGTTGCGAGCGCCGTCGCCAATTCAGAAACTTCAACCGGGGTCGCAACAGCGCCCATACCCGTCAACATGGACGACCATAGTTTGACCGGAACGCCACGATATTTTTTACCCTGCATATCGGCGGGGCTGAGGACTTTTTCTTTCGACGTTAGCTGACGTGTCCCTTGAAAGAAGCTCCCGACAATCCGCATACCGCCTTTATCGACAAGCTGCTTGTTGATTTCCAGCAAGGCTGGCGAAGTGCGCGAATCGGTTGCACGGAGGCTATGCTCAGGGTCGCGATAAACATAAGGCGTGTTGAACACGGCAGTCGCAGGCAAAATTTTCCCTAGCGATGCGAAGTCGTGATGTCCCATCGCAATGGAGCCGGCCTTGATGCCGTCAACCATTTCGCCAACACCGCCAAGCTGTGAGTTGGCAAAAACCTGAATTTCAACGCGCCCATTGGTGCGTTGCTTGATGAGGGCCGCTACTTCGTCGGCGTAAAGCGTCTGTGGCGCGTTGGCGACACCGACATGGGCGTAGCGAAGCTTGATCTGAGCTTCAGCGGTACCTGCATAAAGAGCTAAGCATGCACCTGCGCCCGCAAGCGCAATTTTAAGTGATTTCAACATAGTCGTTTCCTCTCTCCTTGGTGAATCACGGGATAGAACTTCACGTGGTCCTATCTCTCGTAAATTTTGACGACTGCCGACGTGTCGAGCTCGGAAAAGCCAAGACGCGCGGCGAGGCGGTAAAGCGACAGCGCTTCGGCTGTCATCGGTGCGCTGCACTGAGACGATCCGGCAAAGGCGTGGACCATCTCAAGATCTTTCAACAATTGTCGCAGATACCCCTGCGGCGCGAAATTGCGTTCAACCATCCGCGGATAAAGCCTTTGCAGCAGCGAACCATCGGCATGTCCGCCCGCAAGACATTCCGGGATCAAGGCGGCGTCGATGCCTGCGCTATCGGCAAGAACGGCGGCCTCGGCGAGCACGGCATGGGTGCATCCGACAATCAATTGATTGATCATCTTGGCCACAAGCCCAGCACCAGATGGCCCCATGGCGGTGAAACGCGCGGCGACATCGGCCATCAAAGGCTTGATGCGCTCTAGATCGCTCTCACGCCCGCCTGCCATGACGGTAAGTGTGCCGCTGCCGGCGGCAGGCGGGCCGCCCGATACAGGCGCATCGATCCAGCCGCATCCCACCTCAGCTAGCAAGCGCGCAGCGGCTCCCCGCGCCGCATCGACCTTGATGGTCGAAAAATCGACCAGGATTTGGCGAGCATGCAATGAAGCCGCGATTCCGTCAGCACCAAAGACTGCGTCGAGAACCGCTTCGGTGGTCGGCAAATTGAGCAGGATGAAATCAGCCTCTGGCACGACATCGCGCGCATGTGGCACGACGCGCACGCCATTTTTTTCCGCCGCCTCACGCTTCTCAAGGACAGGATCGAATCCCATCACCGCGTAACCCTTTGAGACCAGATGGCGCGTCATCGCGCCGCCCATAAGGCCAAGGCCCAAATATCCGATGCGCGGTTTCATGTGGGTGGAATCCTGTAAATTCGGAGGGCATTGGAACGGAATAAGGCGTCTCGTTCGGCTTCGGTGAAATCCGCGGTAATGGCTTCAAAGCCCGAAAAGATGTCGTCGAAAGTTCCACACAGGGAATCGACTGGAAAATTGCTGGCAAACATGCAGCGCGGCACACCGAACAAGTCGATTAACGTCAACACGATGCGGCGATTGGCTTGAGCGGTCCATGGATGGCCCGGACGGCCAATACCCGAGACCTTGATCGCAATATTCTCGTGCGCTGCGACACGCGTCATCGCCTGCTTCCAGGCCGCGAGCCCTTCCTCGGAACGATCGGCAGGCAGACCAGCATGGTTGACGATCATAGGAATATCGGCAAACGCACTGGCCAGATCAGCCGCTTCGCCCATGTGCCACCATGGTGTTTGCAAATCGAAGCTAAAACCATTGTCGCGCAATACCGCATAACCGCGACGCCATTGCGTATCTGTCATACCCCCGGGACTGGCTTCTCGCGGCGATGAATTGGCCCGTGGTTTATGCCTTATGCCACGCACGAAATCGTGTGCGGCATGGGACGCCAGCAAGCGCTCGACATCTGGCTCGTGAAGGCGCGCAGCCATGACCGCGACGCTCGGCAACCCGCACGAACGCAATTCTGCGACATAACGCGTCTCGGCTGCAAGATCGTTGGGATCCCATTCGGTCTCAATATAAACCGATCCTTCAATCGTGAAGTTACGCGCATCATCCTTGTAATCGTGCGAGAGATAGGGTCGGCGGAGCGAGGAGTAATCGCCATAGCGAAAAGCGATTGGCTCCGGATCGCAAAGCCATGGATGATAATTGCGCTGCGGATCCCAAAAATGATGATGCGCATCGACAATGCGGCGCTTCAGCGATGGCGTAGAATCCAGCAGGGTCATTCTGCCGCCCTCACCATAGGCTCAAGCCCATCGAAATTCTCGGCAACGTGCAGCGCCCTTGCGAGAACCCAGCCCGATCGCCGATGCGCAATCAGAATTTCACGCAACAATGCACCTTGCCGGGTCCTAAGTGCATCCAAAATTTGCTCATGCTGGCGGATGGAACGCTCCCACCGCTCAAGATCGCGATTGCCGCTGTAACGGTAGCGATCAACACGCGCACATTCTGAGCGATAGACGCGCGACAAAGCCGGATTGGCCGCCGCATCGACGATGGCCAAATGGATTTCCTTATTGAGACGAAAATAACGCTGAAGATCACGTTGCTTAAATTGAACAACCATCTCGTCATGCAAATGCGCAATATGTGCGATCTCGGCGTCGCTCGCCCTTTCACAGGCATACTCGCCACCAGTCCCGTCGAGCGTTGCCAACAATTCGAACGCAGCCTGCAAATCCGTTAGCGAAAGTTTTGTCACCATCGCACCACGGTTAGGCGCAAGCTCGACAAGACCTTCCGCATTGAGGACCTTCAAGGACTCGCGCAACGGGGTCCGTGAAAGACCAAACGCCTCATGCATAGAGCGTTCTGAGATCCGGGCCCCGGGTCGCAGGCGCCCGTCGAGGATCATCTCGCGCAACCGGTCGGTTGCCTGCAAGGTCGCAAGCCCACGGGTCTGGGGAACCCCCTCGACCTCATCAGACAGATTGCATGCAACCTCGGTCATATTGATCCTTTCGCACCTGCGAAGGCGTTTGACCAAGATGCTATTGCATGTAATCCTGCCATGACAAGCGGAGTTTTGAATTCTTCGGAGGATTTGAGAGTGGCCCAGACCAAGCCCGTGATAGCGCTTGCCGCCGGTGACCCGTCCGGCGTCAGCCTCGAACTGCTCGCAAAGCTGCTGGCGGACGAGGAATTACGGCAGGCGGCGCATTTCATCGTCATCGGCGACCGGCGTGCGTTAGCCGAAGGTGAGCGGATCGCAAATGTACGTGTCGACATTCCTGATTGGGCCGGGCCCGGCAACGCACCCGATTTCAGCAAAGGTGCCGTGCTGCTTGATCTCGGACATCTGGATGAGGCTGCACTGACGACTGGCGAAAGCTCAGAAGCGGGCGGTCGTTTTGCACTGCAAAATTTTCGAAAGGCGCTCAACCTCGCCCGAGATGGGCTTGCCGATGCCGTTGCCTTCACACCCTTTAACAAACACGCCATGCGTCTTTACGATCCGACCTATGTCGACGAGATCGACATTATCACAGCGGAATTGGGCGGCGGACCGGGGCGTGAATTCAACGTCATGGACAATTTATGGAATGCACGCATCACTTCGCATGTACCGCTCTCGAAGGTTTCGAGCTTGATCACGCGGGCAGCGGTGGTGAACGGTTTGATGCTGACTGATCGCTGCATGCGGGAAGCAGGATTTGAGCAACCTCGCATTGCCGTTGCAGCCCTCAACCCCCATGCGGGCGATGGCGGCAATTTTGGCCATGAAGACGATGACGAGATCGTACCCGCCGTAGCGGAAGCCAAGGCGCGTGGAATCCTTTGCGAGGGCCCGTTTCCGTCAGACACCGTATTTCTGCGGGCGAGACGCGGAGATTTCGATGCCGTCCAAACCATGTATCACGATCAAGGCCAGATCGCGATGAAGCTCATGGGGTTCGAAAAGGGCGTCACATTGATCGGCGGGTACAAAGTGCCGGTATGTACGCCTGCGCATGGCACGGCCTATGACATCGCCGGGCAAGGCATCGCGAATATCGGCGCGACACGTGCGGCGATTTTGCTCGCAGCACGGCTTGCAAAACCGCATTAATCTTGAACCATCCAACAAGCTCCCAAAGAGGGGCAGCAGGATCAGGAAACGACCAAGGGAGAACCACAATGTCTCGTGCACATTCCGTATTATTTGGCGCGATGGCCCTCGCTGGCCTGAGCATCAACGGGCAGGCTATGGCCGCCGATTGGGCACCGTCGAAACCGGTTGAATTCGTTGTCACGGCCGGGGCCGGCGGCGGAACCGATATTTTCACACGAACGATCCAGTCGATCATTCAGAAGAACAATCTGATCAATCAGCCGATCGTCGTCACGCTGAAAGGCGGCGGCTCCGGTGCGGAAGGTTTTGTTTATGGCAAAGCCACGCCTGGCGATGGCCATCGTTTGATTTTCGGCACCTCGAACGAATGGCTCCTGCCACTCGTCGCAAAGGTTGCGTGGAAACGCGAAGACTTCGTTCCCGTGGCAGCCATGGCCTTTGACGAATTCATTCTCTGGACGCGCCCCGATGCGCCTTGGAAAACTGCCAAAGACTATGTCGCTGCAGCGAAGGCCGGCAACGTTAAGATGGGCGGTTCACAATCGAAGGATCTCGATGAAACGCTCGTCAAGATTTTCGAGAGAGCAGCGGGCATCAAGCTGATTTATATTCCGTTCAAGTCTGGCGGTGAGGCAGCGGTTCAACTGGCCGGTGGCCATATAGACAGCAACACCAATAATCCGGCGGAGAATGTTGGCCAATGGAAAGCGGGGCAAGGCATTCCGCTCTGCGTGTTCAGCTCGCAGCGTCTCGCCGCTGGACCGAAAGTGACCGACACCATGGGATGGTCGGACATTCCGCTCTGCAAGGATCAGGGTATTCCGGTTGACGAGTACAAAATGCCGCGTGCGGTCTACCTGCCTGGCGGCGTCTCTCCGGAAATGACAAAATTTTGGGTCGATGTCCTTCAGAAGGCTTTCAACACGCCTGAGTGGAAGGAATACATTGAGAAAACCTCACAATCGACCAATTTCTTGTCCGGCAAAGCCTTCGCCGATTATGCCGCGAAGGACGAAGAGCGCACACGCAAGGTGTTTGATGAAGCTGGCTGGCTTCTAAAGTAACAATCCAGTCATGGGCCGAAGCGCATTGCGCTTCGGCTCTTTTTCGTTTGGAGTCCCTGATGTCGGCCTCACCGCAAGTGCTGAACCGCCGCTGGGCGGAAATTCTTTTTTCGGTCATAACCGGCGCGATTGGCGTGGCCGTCATCAAAGGCGCGCTGGAGATGGATGTCGGCTGGACATCGTCAGGCCCGGATGCTGGCTATTTTCCCTTTCGCGTTGGCTTGATCATACTGGCAGCATCGATCGTCAATTTGGTACAGCGCGGCTTTCTGACACCGGCTGAAGGCGACTATATTTCACGAAAAGACGCAGGAGCCATGGCGCTTTTTTTCGTGCCGCTTGTCGGTCTCGCCATCGGCTCGCTTTGGCTGGGTTTATATTTGGCTATTGCACTTTATCTCGTCTTCGCAATCGGATGGATCGGAAAAGTCGCTTGGCGCAAAACCCTCGGCATCGCGCTTGGTGCCAGCATCGCCCTTTACGTGACATTCGAATTTATCTTTCGCCTGCCCCTGCCGAAAGGGCCGCTCGGTCCCTTGTTTGGCGTGTTGTGAGTCCGTGCAATGATTGAGAATTTCGCCAATCTCTTCATCGGCTTCGGCATCGCGCTAACGCCCTATCATATTGCCTTGATGTTTGCAGGCGTCGCCTTTGGGCTCGTCGTTGGCGTGCTGCCGGGGCTCGGCGCGCCTAATGGCGTCAGCCTTCTGCTTCCCTTGACCTTTGCCATGGATCCCGTGGCAGCAATCATTCTTCTCACGAGTATTTACTGGGGCGCCTTGATCGGCGGATCGATCACATCGATTCTTTTCAATATCCCGGGCGAGCCATCCTCCGTCGCAACCACCTTCGATGGCTATCCAATGGCGCGCCAAGGGAAGGCGACAGAAGCACTGACGCTCGCTTTTCTGTCGGCCGGCTTCGCGGCTCTGGTGGGTGTGCTGCTGGTCACGACCTTGGCAAAATCCGTGACGCAATTTGCGCTCTTGTTTTCACCCATCGAGTATTTTGCGGTCTTCATGCTCGCCTTTGCGAGCTTCGTAGCGTTTGGCGGCGGCTCTCCTGTCAAGACGATCGTATCGATTGGCTTGGGCCTTTCTTTCGCGACCGTGGGTATGGACACAATCTCAGGTTCAGTGCGTCTGACTTACGATGTGCCCGACCTGATCAAGGGCATCAGCTTTCTGGTGGTCGTGATCGGCTTTTACGGCATTGGCGAATTGCTGGAGACCATGCAGGAGCCTTTGGCCGCAAAACCGGTTGCAACGCGTCTCGATTGGTCGGCCATGATACGAACAGCGCGCGAATGGCCGCGCTATTGGGTGACGCTGATCCGCGGCACTTTGGTGGGTTGTTGGATGGGGATCGCGCCGGGCGGCCCGACCGCAGCATCGTTCATGAGCTATGGCATCGCGAAACGGTTTACCCCAGGCAACAAACCATTCGGAAAAGGCGTGCCGGAAGGTGTGATTGCACCAGAAACCGCGGATCATTCAGCAGGCACGAGCGCCATGTTGCCTATGCTCGCACTTGGCTTGCCAAGTTCTGCCACAGCCGCGGTGCTTCTGGGCGGATTGATGATATGGGGCCTGACACCGGGCCCAATGCTTTTCAAAGAGCGTCCCGATTTCGTGTGGGGTCTGATCGCCTCGATGTACCTTTCGAACGTGGCAGCGGTCATTTTGGCATTGGCCAGCGTACCGCTGTTTGCGCGCGTGATGTCCGTGCCCTTCACCATCATCGGGCCACTGATTGGTGTTGTCTGCATCATCAGCGCATGGACGGTTTCAGGGTCGTCCTTCGATTTGCTGCTATTATTCATTTTCGGCATTCTCGGCTTCTTCATGAAGACGTTGAACTATCCGATCGCACCTATGATTCTCGCCATGGTGCTCGGAGATCGCAGCGAGGACGCTTTTCGGCAATCGATGTTGCTCTCGCAGGGGTCGCTTACCATCTTCTTCGAAAGGCCGCTATCCGCTACTCTTTCGGTGTTGACGATCATTTTTCTGGCAATGCCCGTCATTTCGCTTCTGCGCCATCATCTGAAAAGCAAAACAATTCAATAAGCGGCGCACGCTTCTTTTTAAGCGCGTAAATGCGTTGAAGGCATTGGAAATAGGATTGTAGTGGTTTTCACGACGTAACGAAAAGGGGCGGCCCTGAGGCCGCCCCGTCTCAATCATCCAAGCTTCGTGATCTGCTCTAAATAGTCATTGCCGAATTTATCGACGAATTCCTTGCGGACTTCAGCCGAAACAATCTTCGAGAACGATTCCCGGTCTGGCTTCTCGACAACTTTCATCCCGTTCTTTTTCAGATCGGCCAAGCTGGTCGATTCGCTATCCTCATTCATCTTACGCTGCAGAACGGCACATTCCTGCGCCGCCTTGATGAGTGCCGCTCGTTGCGCCTCCGGCATCCCATCGAATTTCGGCTTATTCATCACAAGCGGCGCCGTCGTAAAGGCATGCTGCGTCAAGGATAGGTTTTTCTGAACTTCGTAGAACTTAGCATTCAAAATCAGGGTGACAGGATTCTCCTGACCGTCGACCGTTCCGTTCTCAAGCGCCGAAAAGAGTTCGGTGAAGGCCATTGGCGTGGGCACTGCACCGAGCAATTGGAACGCGCGCACATGGGCCGGATTGGGCGTCGTACGGATCTTGAGACCCTTAATGTCTTCAGCCTTCTCAATGGCGCGCTTATTGTTCGTGATGTTGCGCCAACCTACTTCCCATGTCGCCAGTGCTTTCAAATTGGAAGGCTCCAGCTCCTTACGCAACGCATCGCCCACAGGACCGTCGAGGACGGCTGCAACCTGTTTGCGATCTTTGAAAAGGAATGGAAGGTCAAGGACGTTGAGCTTCGGGGCAAGCCCCGTAAAGAACGGGTTTCCCGTAAGGCAGATGTCGAGTTGCCCACCGCGCACAGCGTTAATCATCGCGGGATCGGAACCAAGCGAACCGTTCGGGAAGACCTGCACCTCAATCGCACCATTGGTGTAAGTTTTGACACGATTGGCGAATTCCAAAGCTGCTTTTTGCCAACTGTCGGACTCAGGATGCGGATGCCCAAAACGCAGTTTTGCCGCTTGCGCCTTCGCCGTCGAGCCTATTGCAAAAAGCGACACGGCGCTCGCTGCAATTACACTACGGCGGCTGAGGCCCTTCTTATGTTCACTTTCCATTGTTTCTTCCCCCATTTTAATCCCCGGACCCTAGCGCCCTAGGATGAATTTCGCCGGAACAGTCACCAATTCCGGAACGAAAACGAGCAAAAACAGCACGGCTACCTGCGCGATTAAAAACGGCATGACGCCGACCGTGACACGGTCGATCGAGATCCGCCCCACGGCAGCCACCACATTGAGAACCGTTCCGACAGGAGGCGTCAAAAGACCGATCGCATTGTTCATGATGAACAAAACACCGAAATAAACGGGATCGATTCCGGCTTGCTTGACGATCGGCATCAGTACCGGCGTCAAAATGAGAATTGTTGGAATGAAATCAAGGGCCGTGCCGACAATGATGACAAGCACCATCATGGCCAACATCAACATCGTCTTGTTATCAATCAGCGGACCAAGAAGCGTTTTGATTTCAGATGGAATGTCAGCAATCGTAATCAGCCAAGCCGAAACCAGCGCTGCTGCAACCAAAAACATGACCGCAGCCGATGTTTTGATCGCGGACAACAAGGCATCCCGAATATCTGCAACCCGGATTTCGCCATAGACGAAGAAACCGACTGCAAAGGCATAGACACAGGCAACAACAGCCGCCTCAGTTGGGGTAAAGGCACCAGTCTTCATACCACCAATGATGACGACAGGCAGAAGCAACGCCAGAAATCCATCAACGAAGGCCTGCCCTATGTCCCTTAGGCTCGCGCGCTCTGCCTGTGCGGCTTTTTCATCGCGTGCGACGAGATACCATGTGATGAATAGAGCCAGACCCATCAGCAAGCCGGGCACAATCCCTGCAATGAAAAGTTTTGTGATGGAGACGCCTGCTGCAACGCCAAAAACGACGAAACCGATAGAAGGCGGAATGACCGGCGCGATAATGCCACCCGCGGCGATAAGGCCGCATGCGCGATCGAGCCGATAGCCATGCTTCTTTAGCATCGGAATGAGAATAGCGGCGAGGGCTGCGGTATCGGCGACGGCCGAACCTGAGATGCTCGCAAGAATCAGCGCCGCGATGATTGCCACGTACCCAAGCCCACCGCGCCAATGGCCGACAAGCGCAATGGCAAGCGCAATAATGCGCTTGGATAACCCGCCTATCGTCATGAATTCGCCAGCGAGCATGAAGAAAGGCACGGCCATGAGCGGGAAGGAATCGGCACCACTGACGAGATTCTGTGCCAGAATCTGCGCATCGAACATGCCGAGCCACAGCATGAGTGCAACGCCACAAACAAGGAGCGAAATCGCAATTGGCGTGCCAAGTATCATCGCACCCAAAAGAGAAGAAATGAAAACAAAAATCGTCATGAGCGCGAATTGTCCTGACGCGGTACATTCGCGCTGAGCATTTCTTCAGTCTCAATCTGCGGCACGAGATCGTCAAAAGCGATCCGTCCAGTCAACAACAGAAAAAGATTTCGGATATTGATCGAGGCTAGGCCGACACCGCAGGCAAGGCCCGCAGCATAAACAATTCCAGTTGGCAATCCGGTGACTGGAGCAGCGTTCGTGAGGTTCATGCGGGTCTGCTCCCAGCAGCCAATGGCTACGAGAACCATGCACAGTAAAGACATCGTTTCCGTCAGAAAGCGACAAATCCACCGGCCACGTTGCCCGAGGCGGATCACGAGACTATTCATGCCAAGGTGACCATTTTCGCGCGCAACAAGATAAGCACCGCCAAATGTCAACCATACGAAAATCATGCGCGAAACTTCTTCCGCAGCTATAATTCCGGAGTTAAAGACATACCGCATCACGACATTGCCGAAAACAAGCGCAATCATCGCAGCGAAACCGACGATCAAAACGTTTTCGACAGCGCGCACAAACAAACCGCTAGACCTGTCCGACATTCACGTTTCCACCCGCCCTCCTTTGACGTCAGAAGGGCTTCATTTTATGCCTCATGTGGCCTCTATGAACGTGAGAAATTTGCGCTCAACGGTCAAGCGATAATCCCGCAAGGACTCAACTGGCGAGCCGCATTATTTTTTTGCATTGCAACATTATTCCTGACCGCCGCTTCGAAACGTGATGGATCTGTTCTTTCTTTGTGCAATCGTCTCACGATGGCAGGCGTCTAAAGGCTTCTCTTCACCATGTGAACAATACTGCGCTCTACTTAGAAAGCAGCCAGATCAAATTCCACCTGCGGCAAGATCTTCAAGTAATCCTCATCCGAATGCCGCTTTAGAGCGATCTCCGCCAGCCCCCATTGGCAACCCAATGATAGCTCAACTTTAGGGGCAAGACACACGCGTAAAGTCACGCCCGGCATGAACGTCAGTTTGCATCGTATCAATATGGTTTTTTTGTATTAAAAAAGTTCGGATCATCCTTGGCGAGTTTGGAATTCGGCGTTCCGCCATAAGGCGTCGCACGATTAGCTTGGTCAGGCAGTGACTTCAAAAACGCGATAAGGTCATAACGCTGCTCTGGCGTCAGATAAGGGCCAATGATTCCACGGCCAGTCCCATTCTCAAAAGAATGTCCGCCATTGCCGTCGCCCTTCACCCTGACATCGTGGAGCCGACCACCAGAACGTCCTGTCGTGTCGAATCCAACCTTCACAGGATCGAATTCGGACCCGACATAGAACAGGCGCGAACGCTCCGATGCTGGCGATAACAATTCATACAAATTCGGCACGGAACCGTTGTGAAGGTAAGGAGCCACCGCCCAAACGCCCTCGATGGGCGGCGCCTTGAAGCTCATGACGGGCGCACTCTTTTTTGATTCCGGATCATCACCAAGGTAACCGGTCGCTTTCAGGCGCGCTTCCGGCGAAAGCTTTGCACCATCAAGCGCCTGATTCACAAAGCGCGTCTGCATCACTTCAAAAAATTCGCTTGCAGACACTTTTTCCTTGCCGTTGAAAAGGGGTGCCAGATGCTGTGTCACAACCCATTCTTCTGCCGAAAAAGTTCCGGCATTCAGATGCTCGGGATCGACGCCCATTACGGAAATTGGAACAAGCGCATTCGCTAGCATCCGCTTGTTGTTCTGGCGCGGATCCGTCCAGCGATAGGGATAACGATTGTGGCATTCGCTGCAGTTCTTCTCGAAGAGTTGCTCACCACGTTTGATGCGCTCGGGATTGAGTTGCCCAAACAGTTTCTCCGGCCATTTCGGCGGAGCCAGTTTGACCGACAATCCCTCGAGTGCGATAAGCGCTTGAGCATCAACAGTTGAATAGTAGAGCTCTTTGTCAGCCTTCAACTTAGATGTATCCAAGCGCGTAAAAGTCGTCATTGCTTCGCCAAAATTTCGCGCAAACGGGTTCGGAGCGACACCGCTCCATTCGACCCATGACGACTGACCGGTATTCCAGAGAAACGGAACCTTCGCCGCAGAAGCCGCAACCCGCTGGTTGGCGGGAATCTGCGGGGCCATCCCGAGAAAGAAGTTCTGGATGACGCCAATCGCATCCATTCTGCCTGGGCCCGGAGAATGGCTCACAATGAAGCTTTGGTCATTGTAGCGCTTTACATTCTCGGCATCGGCCTTCAAGCGCCGCTTCACATCCGCGACATCGACAGAACCCCGTGCGCGCATACGCTTAATCAGCGCATCAAACTTTTCCGATGACGCCAAAGTCGCATCGAGGCTCGCAGATAGACCGCGCATCCATAGAACAATGTCAAACGTATTTGATTTTCCACCATCGATTATGATGGTTTTCCCATTTCTACGCAATTCGCTGGTGTGGCAGGCCGCACATGTCAGGCCCATATAGTTTCCGGCATAGGGGCCATCAGCAATGCCCGTCAATGTCACACCAATAGGAAGCCGATCAGGATTGGCGCGGCGATTGGGCTCACCCATCAATAATCCATAAGCGTTCGCGCCTTTCGGAGAGTTAAACAGGTCCTGTGACAGTTCATCGAATAGAGCGAGATAAATGTCATAAGAAATCAGCGCAGAACCCTGCGAGGTCCAATAAAATTTCTCTCGGTCCTGAGGTGTCCAATTTTGTTGAAGATAAATAAAATCCGGCCTTTGCAAAGAAGTCGCCATCACCGATGCCGAGGAGAGGCTGATAAGTCCCAAAGCAGAGAGCAGGGAAATCAGGCGATGAGCTTTCTTCATACCTACACCAAGTTATCTTTTTCAAAGCCACTAAAGTCTGATCAAATAGCAACAAAATATCAATGGTCAAAGGTCAACCATAGCCAATCCGGCTGCTTTGGCGAACGCATACTCGGGGTGACACAATTTATACCAGGAGCCGCTTGATCCTTAGACATGAAGGGTCAGAACCTCTCTGGGTGTAATGAAAGGGTCATTTCTTCCGTAAGGAAAGATATGACGTATCGGCGGCACTTCGTTCATCGCCGGTCCAATCAATCCATTTGGCCCCAGAATAATGCCGACTAGAAATGTTCACGCAACCCCATTATGGGCCGACAGCCGGGTTGCGCGCTGAAAAGCTACGCCGCTAATGAGGTACGATATCAGTTGATAAAAACGACGCCCGTTCTCAAGCGCGTGCGCTCGAACTGCCGACCAAATTGAACTCGCAAGGAGATGCCATGGCTGACCATATCGACGGGCCGCGAACGATTGGCGATCCTTCTATCGATCTGACGGACATCTTTGCGTTTCACTCTCCCGAGAACCCCTCCCGCACGGTTTTGATTGCCCCGGTTCATCCAGGCGCAGGAGAGGTAGCGTTTTTCTCCAATGCTGCAAATTTTTCCTTCGCTCTGAAGCGCATCAAACAAACTGGCCTTGGTAAAAATGCAGGCTTCGAACCAATTGGAAATGAAATACGATTCAATTTCGTCTTTGAGCTCTTGGAGCCAGGCACTCAACCGCAGGCACCCGCAGCAGCTCAAAGGGGAACATTCACTCTCCCTTCCGGGGAAGTGCTCCCAGTCACAGTCGGTGATGAGAAGGGTAGCACCAGCAAAGACCGATCCGTGCGCGTTTTTGCTGGCGTCCGGTCGGACCCCTTTTTCATTGCCTGGTCGCTGAGCACGCTCGAACCAGTGCCTAATTATGCACAGAATGACAATATTCTCGCATTGGTCATTGAGCTCGAAATCGACAAATTTCTACCGCTGAAGGACGGGACTTTATTCGGCGTGATCGCCGAGACAAGCCCTAGAAGGCGTGGACCGACAACGCTTGAAGGGCCGCGCTATGACTGGGTTGGGCGCCCTGAACAGGCCAATTTCATTCTGTTCGGTCTGCCTAACTCGGTTGATCTTCGCGACCTTTGGAACCAACTCGAACCCTTCGCCCCGATTCCATCCGATGTGAAGCCAGTCTTCCGGCAACGCCTAGCTGAAAGCTTCCGCTATTGGGACAATAGAGACAGCAAAACGGATTGGGACAACGAGGCTATTGAATCCCATATCAATGTACGCATCGACGATTTCCTGCTGTTCGATACTGCCAAGCCGATCACTGACCAGTCTCATCTCGAAATTGAGAAAAGCACAATTGCAGGGAAGCCATATCAAACGGGTGGGGGCCGCACCATTGACGCGAATGTGATCGATATTCTCGTCACTTATCTGGTCAATCGCGATCAGGGAAAATTTTATCAGAGTCCTGCCACCCAAGCGACGCAGCGTGGTTTGAAAATCTTTCCCTATCTTGCTCCGCCTAACAAGGAACTACTTTCGCTTGTTCAAGAGATCCACCTGCAAACCAGTACAAGCAATTTATGGTCGTTGATTGGGCGGTTCGCTGCACCATGGCATCCATTAGCGGCATCCATCCAGACCCGGGGCAATAACGGCCCCGGTCAGCTACGCATCATCGAAACGGTTGAGGGCAAGGACATTATCGAACGGCTCGATTCGATCGATCCGAAAAAGCGGATTCTCAAATATTCGTTGGTGAGCGGCATAGCAGCCCTCCCCTTAAATGGTGTTATCGAAGTCACTCCAAGCGACGGCGGTAGTAAACTTAAATGGACGATCCAATACCGACCATCAGGTCAGGGTGATGTTCTTGTCCACTTCATCATCACCCAATGGATGGAAGTTGGCGTGAAAGCGCTTAAAACCCGTTATGGTGTCAAGCAATGATGAGCGTGAACAACCTTCCTGTGGCCACAAACGGTCAGATCTTTTACGAAAACGTCCGCTCGTCTCTCGATCAGGTCTGGCGAAATGTTCAGAGCGCATCAGATCCGCGGCAGATCGATGAACTCTTGAATCTTGAGCTGATAAATGCGCAATTCTTCGGCGATTATAGCTCGTTTGATCGACTGCTTTTTCTCTCCGACAAATGGGATCAAACGGCGCGTGACAATAAGGCTATTCTGAGATACTTGGCCCGCGTACTCGCAACAAGTCACCGCTTCGACGAAGCAGAACTTCGCCTGGATGAAGTCAGGCGCGCAGGCCTTTATGATAAGGATGCGCACGCGATCCAGTGCTCAATAGATCAGGCCCGTGGCCAAAACATCGAAACGCTGCTCGGTGAGCGGCACAGACTGTGCGAGCAGGATCCCAGAATTCCACATTTTATCGCCTATGGCAGCCTCCTAGCCGAACTCGAGGAATTCGAGCAGGCCAATGTAGCCTTCATGCAATCGTTCACCATCAATGCTCGGCTCTCCCCGCTTGGCTTTGCGTGGGCCAGCTTTGAACTCGGGAAGCTCTGGGGCGAAACAATACCAAACCCCGATTCTGAAAAGGCAAGATTCTGGTACGAGGCAGCCCTCAACTATCTGCCGAATTACGTCCACGCCGCCGTCCACCTCTCCGAAATCCAAGTGGATCAGAAGGATTATGCGGCCGCCGGGCGCACGCTTGACTCCGTTCTGGCGAGCAACGAACCCGAGGTCTATTGGCGTCGCGCCGAATTGCTGGAGAGAACAGGCAGGACCCAGGACGCACAGGCCGAGCTGAAAAAATCGTATACGCGGTATCAGCAATTGTTAGCAAAACATGAGCTGGCCTTTGCTGACCATGCTGTCGAATTTTTGCTTGCGACGGGACTGAATCCGCAACAAGCCTTAGCTCTAGCGATTACCAACCGCGTCAATCGACCGACAAAGCGGGCTTTTGAGCTTGTGTACCTGGCAACTGGTCCGGCCACCGTCGATGAAATTATGTCGGCGCTTTAAGACTAATAAGAGAGCCAAGTATGCGGCGCGCTGCCCAGCTCGCTAATTCAAAGAAACAATCGTGAAACTCAAGCGGGCGCCCCAGCCCTTGGGTCCGTCTGGCACAGAGGCGGCAAAATAGCGGGCGCCCAAAGCAACGCTGATCGGAAGATTCTGTATGGTCACCAGACGTTCGATCGTGAAGTTGAAGGGTAAGACGAGTTTCTGAACATTCCAATCATATACGCTTTCGGCGTTCAGTGAGAATGTCCAACCGCCCGCCGTGGTGAAAGATACCATCGGTTCAGCATAAAAGAAATTCAATCCCTTTTTCCCAACCGGGATCGGGCCTGCGATCGACCAGACCTGACTGACCCGAAGTCCAAGCACCCAAGGCCCGGAGCTCTTGATGAAAGCGAGGGCCGGTCCAATCCCCGTCTGATACGAGCCCACTTTTTTGCTTACCGCTGTCGGCAGAAAAAAGGTCGGTCCAACACCCCAAATCAAACCATTGCTCGAACCGCGGGGCGAAAAAAAGAAACTCTGTTGGACATTGCTAAGCCCTTCACCATAGCCGAACCCTCGATAGAGACCGCTCACGTGGAGAAAGGGAATACTGGTGCGTGAGATGACATTTAAATTGGAGGTGAGGTGAATTGGAAAGGTCGGGATCAGCGTGAGCGAAGAAATCCGACCCGTATTGAAAGGCCCGACCTGATTATTCAAATCGTAATTGATTTGCAGACTATAGATGTCGGGAGAGGGCGTCGCAGCATCTTGCGCTTCAACGCGCTTCTCATTTGCGATGGGTTGCGGCCGCTGTTCGGCCTGTGTGAGGTGCACGCCCGTAACCATCAAGAATGGCGCAACAACTCCCATACCCAATATCGATCGCAATCTCGCACACAGCCAACCACGGACTAGCATTTTTTGCTCCTCGTCCAGGCAGGCGGACACGCATCAATCTCTAAATATTTTACGTTATTTGGTTGTTCATTCAACGCACAATGGGGAAGATAACTGAGTCCGAAGGAAAGAAAATCAATCTGACGCAACGGAAGATGATGCAGTCCTTGTACCCAACCGCCGCTCTTGGGTCTGGAATTTTCCAGCGATCAACGACGATCACTTTTTTCGCCGCGCGAGAGATCCAACGCAGGAGCCAAAACCATCTCTCGCATGGATATGGACAGGCTAGTCCCACAGTATAAAATATGGTTGGAGTGTTCTTATGTATAAGTTTGTCATCAACGGGATATCCCGCGAAATCGATGCCGATCCAGAAACGCCCTTATTGTGGGTGATCCGTGATGAGTTAGGCCTCAAAGGAACCAAGTACGGATGCGGAATCGGACAGTGTGGCGCCTGCACAATCAAGATCAATGGGGATTCCGTTAGATCTTGCATCACCACGTTGGAAGCTCTCGAAAACAACTCGAATATCGAGACGATCGAGGCCGTCGCGCAAACGCCGATTGGCCAATTGCTTGTCACAGCATGGACGCAGCATCAGGTTCCCCAATGTGGCTATTGCCAATCGGGTCAGATCGTTGCTGCCGAAGCCTTGCTGAAGACAAACCCAGGTGAAATCAGTTTGGACCTTATCAAATCGAACATCAGCAATTTATGCCGCTGTGGAACATATGAGAAAATCCACAACGCCGTTCTCGATGCGGCTAAAGCAAGGTGACCTATGTCTGACGACTACGCTCACGCATCGATGACCATCGCTAAAGCTTCGAGACGCGATGTATTGAAATTTGGTTTTGCGTCTCTTTTTGCCCTTAAACTCACGGCGCGGTCAGCCTCTGCGAAGGACAAGTCTGACGCCTTCTCTGTTTTTCTGTCCTTTAACCGGGACGGGACCGTCACGCTGGCGAGCCCCTATATGGAGGGTGGTCAAGGTATATTCACCGGCTTGGCGCAAATTGTGGCCGAGGAGCTTGACTTTCCGCCGAACCGATTTCGTGTTCATTGTCCTCCCTCACAGGCGAGCCTAAACCTGATTGGTGGCTTGCGTTTCACGGGCGGAAGCCTGTCCGTCAGATCGTCATTTAAAGCCTTGCGGGAAATGGGCGCCACAGCACGTGCAATGTTGATCCGTGCCGCGGCTGACAGGATGGGAGCTCCCGTTGCCGAGCTGACAACATCTAACGGCTCCGTGCTTCATCAGAGAAAATCGAAATCAATCAGCTATTTTGATCTTGCATCACTAGCCTCACAGCTCCCTGTTCCCGATCAGACCCAACTGCGACAGCCGAACAAGTTCCGTTACATCGGCCAATCGGTAAGGCGTCTTGACGCAGCTGAAAAATCGACCGGTAAAGCGGTTTACGCGATCGATATCGACCTGCCTGGAATGGTGTTCGCTGCAGTCAAGCACCATCCACTTCAGACCAACGGCTCTGGTGAAATTCTGAACAAGGACAACATCCTCAAGCTACGAGGTGTTAAATCTATTGAAAGTCTACCGGGTGCCATCGCCATTGTTGCAGAACGGTGGTGGTATGCACATCGCGCCCTGAGCCAATTGGAAATTCGGTGGGCCGACGCAGGCAACATCCAAGAAGGAACACAAGGCAAGCTCAACAATGGCACTGCCACTGCATTGCAGATCGATCAATATCAGGCACTCCTTTTGGCTGCCGCAAAAAATGCAGAACAAGCGTCTGTCACTGAAAAAAACGGCGACGAAGCGCGTGTCGAGGTCCTTTATACTTTTCCCTACCTGGCGCATGCCCAATTGGAACCGCCATCAGCCACGGCACGATTTAATCCGGACGGCACGCTTGAAATCTGGACGCCCAATCAATCTCCCGACATGTTCCGCGATGCGGCTGCACGTTTGGTCAATCTGGATCCCTCAAAAGTAACGGTCCATACATCCTATGTGGGCGGTTTCTTTGGTCGCTTTGGGTATTATGGCGCTCCTTCTCCTGTTCATGATGCAGCCTTGCTGTCGAAAAGGCTGGGGCGACCAGTCAAGGTCATTTGGTCTCGCGAAAGTGAGTTCGCAAACGATTCTTATCGCCCGGCAAGCGTCGTGAAGTATTCAGCGTCACTGGCAGGATCTGGTGCGATTCCCAAAGACATCTCGGCTATAATCTACGGCGAGGGAGCGACTGGGCATATATTTGGCTCTTCTGGCAAGCGCCCCGATGATTCTGCGACAGAGGGCTTATTACCGTCATTCTATTCCTTCGAAGATTCGAAAGCGGATCATAAACTGCACCTCTCGCCGCGTAAAATCGGATATTGGCGCGCAGTAGGATTTTCCAGCAACGTTTTCGCAACGGAATCGTTCATCGATGAACTCGCTGAAAGGCGCTCTCTCAATCCGTTTGATTTCAGGATGAGCCTCTTAAAAAACCAGGTTCGCCCCGCTTATGTTTTGAAAGCGGTGCGCGATCTTGCAGGTGGAATTTTCGACAAGCCATATAAGCGTGCCGACGGCGTGATCTGTGCACGCGGCCTTGCTCTTACGTCTTGTTTCGGAAGTTACGTTGCTAATGTTGCCGAGATCTCAATCAGATCAGGGCAGATCGCGGTCGAAAATGTCTGGGCCTGTGCGGACGTAGGCATCGTCATAAATCCGTCTCTTGTTATCGATCAGATCCGCTCCGGGATCATTATGGGTATTTCCGCCGCACTCAATGAAGAAATCGTGTTTCAAAGCGGAATGCCGGTCCAAACGAATTTCGATAGTTATACGCTGTTGAGACCCGATAATGTTCCAAAGATTATTGTCGAACTTGTCCAAAGCACGGAAGATCCGGGCGGCGTCGGGGAAATCGGTTTGCCGGCGGTGGCTCCGGCGATCGCCTCTGCCTTGCACGTCCTGACAAAGCAACGAATTCGTGATTTACCATTGCAAAAGGCCGGCCCGTTCAACGTTCCTGGATAGCGCTGTCTTACTCCAATATCGTTGTGTCACTCTTGAGATGCCAATTGGAGGTTTCGGAAACGGCTCGGAAGTGAGATGCGTATGAGGACTCGCCTAAGATTTTGCGGCAGGTGGAATTGGATCTAGCTGCTAGGCGAACATGGCGAAGGCCTGTCACTCTGTAGAGACCGGCGACACGATCGACCCCATATGGCGCAAGAATTTCGGCGGCATCGCGAGGTTGCAGTTCTAGAAGTTGAAGTCGCTCGAGAAGGAGAACCAGTGGTTAAAGAAGCTTATTGCTGATCTCGAGATTGAAAAGCTGATCCGGCGAGAAAGTCTCGATTTTTTAAACGCCAGAATCGAACGGCGGATGTCCTGCAGGGTGCGGTTGTTCAAACCCCTCCGAAGCTCTGAACCTTTGAGCGGCCAACTTGTTAGGTTCTTGGGACAAGTTTTTGGCGTCCATGCCCCCTTGTGATGTATCGCTGATTTGATGGTTCACTCAGATTGTTTCTACTATTGCACACCCCTGCGCCGCCAGACCTGCAACCTGCCGTAATTTGACGGTAATGTCTTACGCCTTGGCCTGCCCCCTGAAAAGTGATCCTCCCTGATGTATGGCTTTTGGGCCGATGGAGGATGGAAGAATGAGCAAGAAGAGACACAAGCCTGAAGAGATTGTTGCCAAGTTACGGCAGGTTGAGGTTCT
>Ga0315899_10000411_pt1 | contig 52172 bp, 38 predicted proteins | sample LakEriMetagenome_2_FD_203518 | JGI IMG/M metagenome (GOLD analysis project Ga0315899, IMG submission 203518) | Freshwater fungal communities from buoy surface, Lake Erie, Ohio, United States - Buoy 4 MA112 | ecosystem: Environmental > Aquatic > Freshwater > Lake | place: USA: Lake Erie, Ohio...
AGGGTTTGCTTTTGTAAAATATAACCATTTAAATGACGCGAAAAAAGCATTATATTTTGTTCAAAACACCAAAATTGATTCACGTTCTTTAAGAATTATTTTGATATTCTAAAAAAAATGGTTTATTTTTTTAAAAAAAATTCAAACAAAAGTATATTTCTTCAACACAATTTTTTACAATTTGAAATTATTTCTTTGGGAACTTGATTAGAATTCTTCGTCTGTTTCACAAGTTTTTCTATTACTTCTTTCATTTTAATTAAATAGATTATTCTTTTTGTTTTCGAAGGATTTTTTCGTATAATAAATAAAACGTCTTCGAACATTGGTCTTTTAGACAACCTTAAAAAGGAGACAAAATTAACTTTAATTACAATCAATGAAACAAATTTTACAATTGAGTTTTCAATAAAATGGACAACATTTTTATCAATAACTCGACAATCTGCGTAGGCATAAGTTATTTCTTTAATTTCATTAAAAAACTTTTTTTTGGAGGCAATTTTTGCTTTTTCGAATTTTTTGCTTAATTTTTTTGCTCTAAAAAAACAATAATTAAAAAGATTATTTCTTTTGGCTAGGTTATAATCCTTTTCCTTAAAATTTGTTATCTCTAAATAACGTTTTATTCTATCCATCCCCCCTCTCTTAAAACTCAGATTAGAATTCATAATTTAAAAATGAATTTTGCTTTATTTACATAAACTGGCTTCAAACTGGGGTATGTTTGATATGAAGTTAATTTTTAAAAAATTTGGAAAATAAGAATTGAATTTACTCTGATTTAGGTTTATCGATCGAGTTGAAATTATTCTTATAGAATTTTATTATTTTAGCGCATTTATTAAAAAACATTGGTCAAAAAATTACAAATTTTTTTTAGAATAAATTTCAAAAAAATTGTCTAAATATTTTAATGAAATTAAATTCTCTTATAGTTTGATATTTTGTCTTTCCAATCAAATATTTATTTCTTGAATTTTAAGTCAAGAATCTTTTTTAATGTTAATCATTTTTTTTACTTAAATAACCTCTTCTAAAATAAAATTCTCTTAAATCCAATAATTTACACAATAAGGTATAATTTCTAATTTTTTTAGAGTTAAAACTCTCTTCTCAAAACAAATATTATTACATTGGTATATACCCGGGATATCGATCATCGATTGATCATGAATTAAATTATAAAGATCTCCGTAAAATAATTTTCCAATTATTTTTTCTTTCGAAAAAAAATTGTTCAAATAAATTTGGAAAATTTTTATATAATTACTCTTGGTTTGAAAATTTTTAAAGTATTCTATTAAATGGGATAAAAAACAGGGTAAATTTATCATTAGGCTATAAAGCTTAGAAATGAAAAACTGGTTTTCGGGACTTTTGGAGGAAATAAATAAAATTACGATTTTAGTCCAAAATTTTAAATATGTTGATAATAAAATAAAATCTAGATTTTCTAGGTACACAAAATCTTTTTTGTTAAAATAAAGGGGATAAAAAGTGTTCAAATTTTTTATAATTTTTTTTTTGAAGATGTTATCAAATACCAACCTTTTAATTTTTTTTTGAAAAAAAGGTTGGTTAAATTCAGTAAAATTCACATCGTTTTTAGTTTTTTTAAGCTTTTTAAGAAAAATTAATTTTCCCAAAAATAAAATTTTAGACACATGATGTTTGGTAAATTGAATAAAATAGGTTTCAATATCATATTCAAAAAACTTCTTTCCAAAATTAGCTTCTATTGATTCTCCTTCTGACCGAAGACCCACGGTTGGTATCATCGACGGGAGATCAAACCAGGAGTATTGATGAAAAGCAGTCGGTAATCCAGATCCGTTTTTTGTGAAAAAGACACTTTTTTCCATAAGATTCCAACAAACCCCGATTATATCTCCAGTGGAAAACCTTGGTCCGTATTTTTTTCCAGTTCCGGAACAATCAAAAAGATGACCATCATCTCCATGATATCCAAAAGAATACATTTCCCAACCTGGTAGACGGTCTAAATCACAATAGTAATGCGCTAAACCTATTCCAATAAAACCTTCTCTCCCAGTATTTAAAATTTTTATTTCAAAATAATTAATTGGATTGTCTTTGTATATTTCAACATTCCCTCTAATTGCAGCAGAATCATCATCCGATCCCCCAAACGCACGATACACAACGTTTAAATTGTCAATGGATACTTCTAGATCTCCCCATATCAATTCGTTTTCTTCAGCTAACCATCTCCATCTATTTTTTAAATCCCATTTATCGGTGATTTTTTGTAGGTAAGAAAAAGTTCCATATGGTAGACTTTTTTGATTTCCGATTTCAATAGATGTTATTTTATCTACGGATCTATTTTTATCAAATGGAAAAATAAATAATGTTAGAAATTTTTTTTTTTTTTTAATGAAAAAATATAATTCTTAAAATAAGTTTTTTTTAACTTAGAAATAAAAACTACATTTAAAAATCTTCTTTCCAAATTCCTATAAAAATATAACCCTGGTTTATCGTTTAGGAAATAATGTATGTTATTCATATAAAAAAGTGATTGGTTTTATATAAACATTGTAAAAAATATATAATTTTATTCAACTCTAAATTATTTGTTATACTAATGGTAAGTAAAAACAACCAACTATTTTATCTTCTTTACATATCTGATTAAAATAAAAAGACAATAAATAAAAATAAAAAAGGACAAAATATTGGAAAAATAAGTAAAAAAAAAAATTCAGAATTTTTATCCAAAAAAGAATGGTTTGATGTAAAATCACCAAAAGAATTTGGAGAAAAGACTATCGGAGCAACATTGGTAACTAAAACAAATAACATTTCTAAAATTGTCAATTGCCTTAAAAATCGAAATTACAAAACCACATTAACCGAACTCAGAAACTCAGAAGATTCTTCACACAAACAGATAACATTCAGATGTTGTAATTACGAGGAAAAAATTTGTTCAACAACATTTTATGGATTGGATACGTCAAGAGATAAATTTTTTTCACTCATAAGAAAATGGCAGACTTTAATTGAAATAAATTCGGATATTAAAACGAAAGATGGATATTTTCTTAGGATTTTTTTAGTGGCGTTTTCCCGGAAAAGAAAAAATCAAGCAAAAAAAACTTCTTATATCAAATCATCTCATATTAGAAGTATACGAAGAAAAATGGAAGAAGTACTTATTAGGGAAACAACTTCCTGTACAATGAAAGATCTGATCCCTAAGTTGATTTCGGAAAAACTGGTGGATGAAATAGGATTTTTTGGGTCTAAAATCTATCCCCTTCAAAATGTAATAATTAAAAAGGTTAAAATGTTGGAGAAACCGGAATAAATTAATAATGAATATTGATTAAAAAAAGTTACTGCGTTTTTATGTACAATGTATTTTTATATTAATCAAAAAATTCGAATAGAAATGACGACAATGTTTATAACATCCCCTTCTGCAAAACTTTTTCCATCTAATTCTTGGGAAAAATGTTTAAAACCTATTAATAAAAAGCCTAAAATAACTTTAAAAATGAATCTAGAAAAATTGAAAGAATTTGACGATTCAGAACTTGATCCGGAAACAAAAAAGTTAAGAGAAAAAAAGGCTGAAATCGAACGATTAAGAGCTGCCGAAAAATTCATGCAAATAGATGAAGGAAAATTTGAATGTCAAGCTTGCGGATATGTATATGAACCTGAAAAAGGAGATAAATTTGCCGGTATACAACCAGGTACACAATTCCAAGACCTTCCCGAAAATTTCACTTGCCCAGCTTGTCGGTCACCAAAGTCTCAATTTAAAAATATAAAAAAAGTAATCGCGGGATTTGCAGAAAACCAAAAATATGGTCTGGGAGGTAACTCTCTGACAGGTGGTCAAAAAAATCTTTTAATTTTCGGACTTTTGGGATTTTTTTTTCTTCTTTTATTGAGTGGGTATTTTCTAGAATAAAAAAAACAAGAAGAAATATCAATATTTTATATTTTAATTCACCTTAATCGAATAAAAAAAAAATTTTCAATCAATTTACTCTTAATTTCATTAAAAAAATCTTTTTAAAATCAAACTATTTCAAATGATATGTTGGAGTTTTCTAAATTGAAAAAATAAAATAAAACAAATATAAACTCTCAAGTGATTCGTTAATAAAATAAATTAATAAATTATAGATTTCACATTTTTTTTTAAATTTTCGAATTTTTAAAGAAAAAAAATAAAATAAAAATCGATTGTGATGATACTCAACGGTCTTCTGAAAAAATTAAGATTTAAAGTGATGATTTTTTCTTACTCTGAGTTTTAGTTTATTTGATTTTAAATGGAGATTTTTTTTAATTTACAAATAAAAAACCCATCAGTATTGTGTACGTGAGGGAAAAATCTTCGGCATTTTTCCATTTTATTATCAAAAATTGTCCCTTTAAATTTTTTATAACCAGGCATTCCGAAATTTAAACCTGTTTCTATAATTTTTACATTTCTATTTTGAATAGCATATTGGATAACACACTCGTTTTCTTCAACAAGAATAGAACAGGTAGAATAAACTATTATTCCCCCATTTACAGAACGTCCATTACAAGCGTCAATGGCAGCTAATAAAAGTCTTTTCTGTGATATAAAGTTAAGAGGTGTTTTTCTTGAAATACCTTTTAGTTTGATGTGAAGATCATGGCTTATTATTCCTGTGCCCGTGCAAGGTGCGTCAACTAAAACTTTATCGAATCCTTTTATTAAAAATGGTAAAATCGATCCATCTAAATTTGTTACAATACAGTTTGTTATACCCATCCGATGTATTGAACTGACCAAAGATTTAATTCTAATTTTATTTTTATCATTTGCAACAAGGACCCCTTTATTTTCCATCAATTGAGCAATAAAAGTTGATTTACCACCTGGTGCAGCAGCAATGTCTAAAATCCGTTCCCCTTTTTTTGGGTTCAATGATAAAACGGGAAGCAGTGAAGCGATACTTTGAAGGGTATAAAATCCACCGAGATATTCTGAAGTATTACCGATCCTCGTTTTATTTTTGGTAACTATTCCTGCCATGTTAAAAGGTTTATCAAGGCTAAAAATCTTTATTCCTTTTTTTTCCAGATTATATCTAATTTCCTTAATATTTTCTTTTAAACTATTGAATCTTATTGTTAGTGGTCGAGGTTTTTCGTTAAATTCTATGAATTTTAAAGTTTCTGATATTGGGAATAATTTTAAAAAATAATTTATAGAATCTTTGGGATATCCGTATATTTGACACATTTCTTTTTCTAGTAGCTTAAAGTAATATTTTTTTGAGTTTTTAGTAAAAAAAAATTCAAAGTTTTTTATTATTTTAAGAATATGATCGATTCTATGAGTTTTAAGACCTGATATTTCAAATTTGCTTTTTTCAGGAATAGCCATTAAAAACGTGAAAATTTAAAAATTATTTTATTCCTTCGAAATTTTTATTTATTTTAATAAATAATAATGTTCACACGGATGGGTGTAATTCTGGATTTAGTCTTTAAAAATAACTCACCCATTCAATTGATAGAAAAGTGTCAAAATATTTTAGAAATATGTTCTATTTTAATTAATTTATATGATTCTGAAAATCCAGGAACTCAAATTATTTTAATTGTTTCAAAAAACCAACAAATCGGGCAACTAACTCATTTAACGGGAAATATTAAGCATCACAATCAAGGAATCTGGTGTTTTATTTATGGAAATAGAAAAATTGGTGATTTTGATCTTGGTTTCTTTTTTAGTGAACGAGTACAGGTTCTAAAGTATAAAATAACAAAATATGAACTTTTTTTTATTACAGAAGGAAATTTGGACTTCTTAGGCTCTAATTTTTTTGCTGTTTATATGGGGAAAGAAAGTAGAAAATTTACAATAATTTCACCCGCTATTAAATCATTTGCACTACAAATTCTTACAAAAATTACTGGAGGTAAATATGTTACGTTGATAAGTAAACAAAAAATAGTCTTATCAAACATATTGTTAATGAATTTTCAGCGAATTTTTTTATCTGAAACGACTTATTTGTTAAAAAGTTTTCCCTTAATTTATCGTTTAATTTTAAAAAAAACAATCTCCAAAACAAAAGATAAAATTTTTGTTAAAAGATCAATTAAGTTTTGCCCTTCTTGCCGGAAAAACTGTTTTTTTAAAAAAAAAGATTGGTGTGAAAACTGTGGTATTTTTTTAATATCCCAGCAACATCTTTTCAGAAACAATAATTCTGTTTTAAAAAAATCAAGGTTTATACAACATTCTTTACATTGTTTCAATTTATTCGGGTTACTTGTTTTTGAAAAAACAACAAATTTATCTTCAGAAAAAAATCAATCTTTTAACTTTTTGAGGGATAAAAAAATTAAATTTACTGATTTTGCTAAAAAATCGATTAATAGGGGTATCGATAATAATTATAATGAAATATTATTGGGAAAATTTTATTAAAAAAAAAATTGGATTTATAAACTGTTTTTCGTATAACTTCTAGGGATAGGTTTTTCTTTTTGGACTAGTGAAATTTTAACATGACAAGGATTACTATTAAAATTGTTAATTCTTCCATGTGCACGAAAAGTTCTTCTCCTACCTTTGACAGCTCTATTTACTTCAATTTTATCGATAAAAATTTCATTTAAGTTTAAATTTTTGTAGGAGGCGTTACTTTCAGCATTTTTAAGGATTTCTAATATAACAATTGCAGATTTTTTAGGCCAGCGACCTGAAGGACCGGTTTTGAAGGCTTTAAGCTGACTTTTTCTGGAGACTCCATATTTAAATCTGGTAAAAGGAACTATCTCAGACTTAGAAACAACATTTTCAAGATATTGTTGAGCTCGTTTCAAACTCATACCTTTCAAAGCTGAACAAGTTTCTCTTGTGTTTTTAAAATGAACCCTCAAGTTTGAAGCATTCGCATTACAACTTTTTTCTGTTGTAGTTTTTTTAATTTTGTCTTTTTTCATTTAAATATTGAGTGCACGGCAATTAAAAAATTCGTATAGGCTTCCCCATTGTGGTTTTAAGATGAAGGGAACCAACATTTTGCCAATTTTTTTTTAAAAGTGATACGAGAAAATTTATAGAAACTAACGTATTCTGTAGAATTTCTGAAATTTTCATCTCACAATTTCCCACTAGTACACCAAGACATAATGATTTTTTTAATTCTAATTTTATCGTGGCTTTAATTTTATCAATTTTATCTAAAATATTATCCGAAGCTAATAAAAGAGTGGGAAATTTTCCTGCTTTATTCAATCCTGGTCCTAATATACGAGGAATTAGTTTAATTAATGATTCTGAAGCCAGAAAGAAATCGTATTTTTTTGCAAATTTTTTAATTATTTTCTTCTGTTTATTGAATTTTTTAAGATCATCAGAACTATAAGAATCCACCCCTAAATTAGCAGCCTGAGCTATATGGGATGAATCTCCAAGAATTGCAACTTTTTTTTTGTGTTTAGGGATAAATGGAAGCGCAATAGTACCTGAAAATCTTTTATCTTTTTTGGGGTCATAATTTTTGAGACCAACCTGTAGTTCGAATGATTCGGTAAAATTCCTTTTATTAGAAACCGATTTTGCCAATATTTCTTCAATTACATTGTTTACTTTTTCATGTGATAACTTGGCAACCATTTTAAAAATAATTAAATATAGGATTATATTTAATCTGTTTTTTTAATAATAATTTAGTTAAAATAGAACATACAAAAATTAAATAAAATAGAAAAAAGATTTTTTCCACTAAAAATTTTTTAAGAATTATTTAAATTATTTCAAAAAAAATTCTCTGAATATGTGATGTTTTTATAAATTATAAGAATACTCAATCGAATTTTCAAAAATAAAATTCCTGAATTTTTTTCCATTTCAAAATTCTCATGAAATATCCATTTCTTTTGCTTTACGCATTTTAAAAGGTGTTTGGTTCCTAAAAAACTTTTAAAGAAAAAAAAAGTTAATAAATTTTTTACATTAAGCGTTCTAATGGAATTTATTTTGAAAATATAGTGAATTTTTTTATTCTTTTTCTCAATTAAATAGTTTAGAAAAAAGGATTTAAATTTCCCAAAAAAATTCCCGATTCCTTTGTAGACTAAATAATTTCCGGTCAAAAAAAATATTTTTCTCCATAATACAAGGACTTTCTGGTTCTTACAACCTATCATTTTAACACCCTGGATTTCGAAATTAAATTTTTTAAAAAAATATTGCCAACAGAAATTTAGTTGTAATTTCCTCCAAATCGAAGAAACTGGATCAAACTTTTTGAGAAATTTTAATACAATTTTTTTTTTAAATTTACCTAATAAAATTTCAATGTATGGAAAATAAAATAAAATTTTCTTTTTCACTGAAAAGTTGTTTAATGTTTTTTTAATTTGAATTCTTGCTCTAAATAAATTTAAAAATAATTTAGTTTTTTTCAAAATTTTTTTAGCACATAAAAAATAGTAAAATTTAAAAAAATAATTTTGTTTTTTCTCACCTATTTTCATCCCTGATAAGTTTGAATTGGAATGTAACAAAAAATCTAAATTAATTTCAGGGTAAAAATTTTTCAATACAAAAAAATTCATACATTCAAAGTCAAAAAAATGTGAGGAAAATTTTTTTATAAAATGGAAAAAACTTAGATTTGATAAATAAAAAAATTTTTTTCTTGAAAGAAAAGCAATTATTTTAATGATTTTGATAAAAAACTTAAAATAAATGGGCTCATCGAAAATTAAAATATTTTTACTTTTACTTTTAAATCTAGGTTTTGTTTTTTTGGAAATAAAAATAAAACCGGTTTTTTGTGTATTTGGTTTTAATCTAATGGAAAAACTTAAAAAAAATTCAAAATTAACAAATTTTTTGTAAGAATTTTTTAAATTGAAAAAAATTTTTTTTTTAATTAATAATTTTTTTTGTTTCCTATTTAGGAATAGTTCTATTTTTTTTTTTTGGGTGATGTAGTCTAAATATGGAATTTTTGAAAAAAAACCTCTATTTTTAAGAAAACTAAAAGTGTTGATTAATTTATTTGAAGATGTATTGTAAAAAAAGTGTTTTTTAACAAATGTTTGGTTTATTTCATTTTTAATAATCGGGAAATTTAGAGGATTCCCGCAAAAATTATTCTTGAAAAATTTTAGATATGTTGTTCTTGAAAATAACTCAAATTTAAAAAGTTTTTTAAAAAAAAATTTTAGGAAAAATTGTTCCTGAATAAAATACGAATCCAAAACTTTAAGATATCTAAATAAAAACCATTTATAAGTTTGAAAAAAAATAAGTTCCCCGATAAATTCTTTTAATTTTAATCTTAATTTTAAATTAAAACCAATTAACAAACGGATAATTAGATTTTTTTTGGTATGTAAAAAGTAATTTTCTATCAGAAAAAAAGTTATTGTTTTTAAATTTATGAAGAAGCCTTTTCTAAAACTTCCAAAATTTTTGAAATTTAAAATTAAATTTATTTCGAACGGAAATTTAACCGAAGAAGACATAATAAAGTATTCCAAGAAATTTTTTAAGAACATTTTGAAGAAAAAATATTATTAATTAAAGCTAGTAATATATCTGTAATTTAAAATTTTAATTTATATATTTCATTAAAGAAAACCTCCCAACTGTAGTGTATTAAATTTTAAAATAGAAAATTTTTATTCTATGTATAATTTCCAATAAATTTTTTCCCGAAATTTTTAAATTATTTGATATGTATTTTTTTAACCAGAATAAATAATACCGATGATAAGACAGTTAAAAAAAGTTAAGGCTCATTTTTATATAGCTTATAAAAGACTTTTTTTATTATTTTGAAAGAAAAAATATAGAATTATTTCCTCCAAAAAAATTTTAAATTACATTCTTGAATTTTTATCAAAATTAATATAAAATTATTTTAAAATAATTTATACCTTATGGATTTTCATTCTAGTTCAGAAAATTGGTGGAAATTTAATGGAAAAAAAATGGATAATTCTTCTAAATGTAACTTTTCCCAAAAAAAAAACAAAATTTTTAATGTCGATCTTTTCAAATGGTTGAATTTTTCTAAAAATAAAAAACATGTCAAATACAGATTTCTTGTATTTATATTTGGAGTAGTTGATAAGAATTCTGGTTCCAATTTTTACTTAGAACAACTTAAGGAAATTTATTTTCAAAAAAAAACAAGTTTCTACATTTCTTTTGAACATCTTGTAATTTCAGACCCACTTTTATCTATTTGGATAACAGATGAACCGGAGATTATTTTTAAAATTTTCAAGGAAACGTGTGAAGAAGTTCTTGAAAATATTTTTCGTAAAAATAATCAAAAATTTATCGTTCCTATTAGATTACATGGTCTTCCAAATTATGAATCAATGAGAAATTTGAAAAATAAAAGACCAAATTGTTTGGTTAAAGTCAAGGGATATGTTATATCTAAAACTCAAATATTTCCAACAATTGGTTTTTTTCATTTGACTTGTTTAAAATGTTTGGAGGTTCAAAACGTTTTGTTTTCAACTGTTGACCAGAAATTAAAAAAAATTAAAAATTGTTTCAATTGCAAATCAGTAGGTCCCTTTCAAACCAGATGGGATAGAATAGTAACAAATAATTTCCAAAAAATTTCTCTGCGAGAAGATTTTCACAAAAACTCTTTGCGGTGGATACCATATACTCTAGAAATTATTTTAACAGGAGACCTAATTGATTATGTCGAATATGGGGACCATATTGAGGTGAGTGGTATATTAAAATACAGTATTCTGCAAAAGTTGACAAATTCAAAAACTTACCCGTCCTTTCTAATATTAATAGAAGGTAATTGCATTCAAAAAATAAATGATTTAGGGAATCGCCTCAAAATTTCCTCTTTTGAAATTGAAATTTTTGAAAATGTTACCAGCGAAAAAAAATTAATGTCTTATTTACTCAAATCATTTATTCCAGATATATTTCAAAATTACTTTCTTAAATTGTCTATTTTAATAACATTTTGTTCATCTGGAAGAAAAAGCTATCCTCTTATTAATAAAACCCGAAATAGTATAAATATGTTAATATTTGGAGACCATTGTACAGGGAAATCAAAAATTTTGAAATCTGTTTCAAATTTTCTTCCAAATTCTCATTTCTTAGATGGCAATGGATCTAGTATAAAAGGACTGACTGTTTCTCTAAAACATGACCAACTGGTTGGACAATGGAGTTTGGAAGGAGGACTCATAACTATGATTAAAGAAGGTTTATGGTTAATTAACGGTCTCGAAGACATGGGATCAACCAATATTATGACACTTTGTAAAATTTTAGACCAACAATATGTTTCTTTAAATCAAAAATCTTCATTAAAAAATATAATAGTTCAGAATTCAACTATTGCGACGATAAATAATCTTTCTTCCATAAAAAATCCATCCCTTCCTTTTTTTTTAAATTATGGCCTAGGAGAACCTTTTTTATCAAAATTCGACATAATTCATAAGATAGAAAAAACTGGGGACTTTGAGGATGAGAAAAAAAATGCCAAATTTTTAATCGAAAAGATGAAAAACTTTGAAAAAAATTCCAATTCATCTACCAAAAATATAAAAAAGAATGAAATGTTAAATAAACCCGAAAACTTTTCTGAAAATTTCTTGAGACGATATCTTGATTATTGTAGAAGTAATATAGTTCCTATTTTGGGAGTTCTTGATCAAGCTTTTATTCTGAAATTTTATGTTGATTTGAAACATGAAACTCGATCTATTAACACAATTAACTTTTCATCAAATTTTCTTGAGACAATAATCCGCATTGTTTCATCGAGCGCGAAAATTCATCTCAGAAGTAATGTTTCTGAGAAAGATTTAGTTATAGGTCTAACCATTTTTTTTGAATCATGGACCCAACTTCAACCCCATGTTACAAATAGATTTTTAAAATCAAAGTATAAGAAATTTTTTAATAATTTATTCAATAAATTTCATGATTGTCGTATTTTTTTATCAAAGATATAAAATCAAAATTTAATTTATAGTTATCTCATAAAATAATTATTATACGAAGACCATTTTTTATTCATTTTAAATAAAATTATTTTTTTTTTGATTAAAGATTATTTAAATACCACAGAATTTTTGAATCAATTTATTTTCGACATAAACGATGATAAAAAAAAAATATATTCGTTTAATTAATAGTTCTTTTCTTTTTTTCAAATATAAAAAAATTGATAAAATCTACGGAAAGGATGATGAGAATTTTGAGAATATTTTAGGTCCAAAACATTCTAAAAGGGAACTAAGTAAAATAAAACATTTGAGGAAAAATCAAGTAACCGAGCTTGAATTTACAATTTTACCTTCATTTAAACCAAATGTGGAGATAATTTTTTCATTAGATTTCGAAGATGAAGATGTCGACTTATCGGTTTATTTTAAAATTATTTTATCCAAAAAATTAACAATTTTTTGCCGTGGTTCACTACCCGTGTTCAAAAACATAAATGTTAGACAAAGTGAGATTGTAAAAATCGATATCAAATCAAGAAAAATTTGGGAATCAGATAAAGCTTTTTCGGAATTATATCTGGAAAGAAAAAAATATTTAAAGCAGGAAAATTTTATTAAAAACCAAAAAAAAAACTTTACGACAAAAATAAAATCAACTTTTATATTGAATGGATTTTTAAAATTTAGTAATTCTTTTCAATATTTGATTAGTTACATTTCTGTTCTTGGATTTTCAAAAAATAAAAGTCTGATATGGTATAACATGGGACCTGAATTCAGATTTAATTTAAGAAAATGATTTCATATTTTTTAAATAATTTTATAAAAAATATCAAATGAATATTTTGTTCTCACGGGATTTATATTAAAATAAAATTAGAAGATGAGTAAAAATTATAGAAATTGTAAGTATGGTTTTGATACTTGTTAGGTTATCTTTTTTTCTGAAAAAACAATATAACTAAAAAAAAAATTAAGGTTCTAAAACATATAAAACCCCTAGAAGGCCTTTCGAAAAAGAAAGAATAGAATCAGAACTTAAGTTAATTGGAGAATATGGTTTAAAAAACAAAAGAGAAGTTTGGAGAGTTCAATTAATTTTATCTAAAATAAGGTCATCTGCTCGTTTATTATTGACTTTACCGTCATCTGATTTAAAAAGACAGATTCAAGGTGCATCTTTAATTCGCAAATTAGAAAAATACGGTATATTAAACGAATCTGAAAATACACTAAATCATGTTTTATCATTAAAAGTTCAAGATTTTTTAGAGAGAAGATTACAAACGATTGTGTTCAAACAAGGGTTAGCGAGAAGTATTCATCATGCAAGAATCCTAATCTTACATAGGCATATTGCTGTAAATCAAAATTTGGTTAACGTTCCTTCTTTCATGGTAAAAATAAAATCACAAAAATATATTTCATATTTTTGCAAATCACCTTTTGGAGGTGCAGGTCCAGGTCGAGTTCGGCGTAAAACTATTAAAAAAAGTTAAAAAAAAAACAATCACAAATTAATTTGGAAAGTTTTTGATAATGAAAAGATGTGTAAATGTTTTAACGTTTGAAATAACATTATTGGACTTTTGTTGATTTTTTAGGATATAAAGAGTTTTTAGAAAAAAATATGTTCAAAATAATGTAAAAATCGATTTCTAAAATAAAACTTTAAAGTTTTACATAAATTGATTCAATCACTTTATGTAAAAGTTTTCCCATTATAGAATAAATTTCATTACATGTTAACTGAATCATATTTTTGGTCTAAAAATTGAACAAATATTAGAAATTTTTTTTCTGTAAATTCCTTTAACTAAATAAAAACTTTGGTGTATCTCTTTTCTGAAAAATTTAATTAAAGAAGTTAAATAAATTTGATTTTGAAGTAAAAAACTAGGAAATTTGAAAATTTGAGTTTTTTTAAAACTAAGTAAAAAGGTTAAAATATGAATAATTCTTTGGAACCGTTGGTCAACCTTAAAGATCTCTAAAATTAAAAAAAAAATGAAAAATTTTTTTTTTTTGACAAAATCAAAAATTAAATGTTTTATGGAGTAATCATATCCTTTTTCAATTTTTCGACTTTTAAAAAAAGAGTTTAATTTTAAAAACCTATTTCTTTCTAAAAATTTTCCCCCTATATTTCCTATTGAATTTTTTTTGTTTAAGATGATTTCAATCGATCGAAATAGTAATTCAGATGTTTTCCTGTGAAAAAACCAATCATTTCCAATATAAAAATCAAATTTCTTATAAATTATTACTTGAAAATTTCTTAAAATATTTTTGAATCCATTTTTCTCATCATCTATATGAATTTCATTAGTTACCCTATATTTTTTAATATTAATCGAATTTTTTTTCCCATTTTTTTTTTCTAACCTTGTATTATACTTATAGATTTTTTCTAAAAACAATTTAAGTTTTTTAGAACAAAAAATAAAGTTAAAATTTTCTACACCTATTTTTTTAATTTTAAAAAAATTCGATTTTTTCTTAAAGTTTTCTGATTTAGATTGAAAATCAAAAACACTAAGTAGATAGCTTTTATTATATAACATAAAATTCCAACGCTGCTCTTTTATAATCGAATCAAAAATAGACATATATCTTATGGGAAGTAAAATTAAATTTAAATCAAAAATTTTTTCCAACCAGGCTCCTAAAGATTGTAAAATAATTTCCTCTTTTTTATTAATTCGAAATCTTCTTTTTGTAAAAAAAATTTTATAGGTTTCAAAACACGTTTTTATCAAGATATCTAAAAAACCCAAAAGGTTAAATGAAAGTCCAATTGTAAAAAGAACGTAAATATTATGAAAATTGGATTCAAGTATTATTTTTTTCGAAAGAAAATAATTTATCATTTGCAAAAATTCTTGATTGAATAAATTTTTATTTAAACATAACTTAACGAGTGTATCGTAGATTTGGAAAGACAAAGCGTTAAAAAATATTATAAATTCTTTAAAATGTATGGTCATTATTTTTTTAATTGCACAAAATTTCTTAAAAATGATTATTCAAATAAAATACAATTAATTTATCTTTATATTTTCAAGTCATTCAAAAAGAACTCTTACGTAAATTGTTTGGTTTATCTTAATTATTCTTTTTTTTATTATTTAAAAAATTCTGAACAAACGATTGTTATCAAATCACTTTGAAGAAAAAGACATGAATTCTTCAGTTATTTAGATTTAAAAAATTAAAAAATCCTTAAAAAACAAAATTAAGTAATATTCCGTATTAATTAACTAAGGAGTTTTTATATTAAAAATGAAATAAAATTTAAATTTTTTTAAAATCCAACAAACTTCGAGTAACTTGAGGGGGAAGGTTACTTTGAAATTCGATAAAATAAAACAGATTATTGAAAAACTTGGAACGAAAAAAAGAATTGGTTTCAGAATTTAAACATTTCCAAATTGTAAAAGAAAATATATTTGTTAAATATTCATGATATTTGAATAAATTCAATCTTTCCAAAAATTTTAGAATTATATTCAGTTGAAATTTCAAAAAAAAACCGGACAATTTGATACAAATTAATCTTTTTATAATTTCTAACTCATATATTATTTTATTATAATATATCAGAAATAAATTTGAATATTGATATAACATTTTAAACGATTTTGTTTGATCTTCTTTTTTTTTTCTAAACATTTCAGGAAAACCTAATAAAACTTCACCTCTTTGAAAAATCCAATTTTTTTTTGGTCCTTTTTTGTCATTCCATCCGTGCAAGATTGTTTTTATTTTAGTCTGTTTTTTTAATAAAGATTTAGAAAATTTGCTTATTCTGTATTTTGAAAAAATATAATTTTTGTTTTTTCTTATAATATGTGAATGGAAAAAAATTTCATTGAGTAAAAATATATTTTCATGTGAATAATTGTTAAAATTTTCTTTAACTGAATAATTTCTTTGGATATTTGTATCAAAAAGTATAGATTCTACATCAGCCTTCATAAAATACGAATTTATGGGTATATTGTTACAAGACTCATTCAACATTAAATGGTCATTAATATGATAGTCTAATTGAATTTTTTGTAAATTTTGATATTTTTTCATTATATATCTATTACAAAAAAAACAGTTTTTCCGGGGTTGATTATACATGTCTTTGATTTTAATAATACATTGATAAAAAAAAAAATCTGAATTTATTTTTTCTTCTTTCATTTGATTGTCTAATTTTTCTTCAAAATTATTTTTAAAATTCATAATCTTGACCATCTCACATATTTTTTAATATATAATTGTTTTAAAAACTAATTATGATAATATTTTTTTCTTATATCCTTAAATATTAAAATATGGCCTTTAAAAATTTTTGGGTAAAATTGATAAAATCTATTAACCATAATTATTTACTTTTAGAAAATTTTTTAAATCCCGGAAAATGCAACCTTTCATTCGAGTTTTCTAATGCTTCTATAAAAATTATTAATATTTTGGTTCAAAAAAGTAAAAGATTTCAAAAATCTGGAGAGTTTTTTTTTATCGGTCACCTGTTAATTTTAAAAAGTGGAACTGGTTTAATAATTATTGAAAGTTGTGTTTTTAAAATCCAAAAATTGAAAATTCGATTGAAACAGAATCTAATAGGAGTTCTAGAAAAATATTCTACCACATTAACTTTAATAATTCTTAATAACTATTTTAAGATTTTTTTCTTTTTAAACAAATAATTAAGTTTTATTGAAGTCTTTTAACTACTTTGTTTTCAATTTATATCAATTTTTCAAGAAACTTTTGAAGAAAAAAAATGAAGTCGAAAAAAATCTATTCAATATTAAAACTTAAAAATTTTATATTTTTCATTAAAATTAAATAAAAGGTCGTTGAACAAAAATAAATATTAAAATGATTTAAACAATTTTTTTTGAATTTATTTATTGAATGAATCTTTTCTTTGAACATTAGATCATTGGGTAATTGTAATAGTTTATTTTCCTGAACGAGTAAAAAAATAAACTTTTTAATTAGGCAAAAATTTTAAAATAATTAAATCAATAAAAAAATTAACAATTATTTTAAATATTTTTCGGAAAAAATATAATGACATGTTCCTTTATATCTTGTCTTACCATTAAAGAAGAGAAGAAAATTATTTCTATTACTTTAAATTCTGAATCAAAATTTTATAATGAATTAATTTCAATTAGAAAAAATACTTTTTTTATAGATTATTATCATTTTTCTTCAAAAGAAAACATTTATACCCTCTATCAGAGAATTTTCCATCGGGCTATTTTGAATATCTTCTTAAAAAATTTCTCGAATTGGAAATTTAAAAAAATCAAAACATTTCAAAAAATTTTTCTCTGCATATTTAATTATTTTAATCTTTTCCCACAAAATTATTTAAAAATAAATTCGGTCTCTCATGTTAAAAAATTATCTCAAACAATAACTCTGAAAACTTATTGGAAAATTTTTAATAATACATTAAGAAATCTAATATTAAGAAATAAAAATCTTTCAGTAAGATTTACTTTTATAACTTTACAGTTTTTTAAATTTTGGTTTCATAAACCGAGTAACAATGAAAATCTAGAATTTCTTTTCTCAAGAATTAATTTTACAGAAAAGAATCAAAAATTAAATCTGCTAATTTTTAGACTTTTTTTTTATATATACCTTTTTAATTTTAAAAAAAAAAATAATTTCAAAATGAAATTTCGCCTTTTAGATATCTTATTCCTAAATATCATAAACGGAGAATTGAAAGGAGGGGAAAATTTTTACTTGAATCCTTTAAAAATGACATCTAGTCTTTTTTTTAAACTAGATAATTATTATCAATTTTTTAAAATATTTTTTTTCCTGGAACAAATTAAAAAATATACCGAAAAAAAAAAGAAAAACTTAAAACATAAATTTAATTCAATATTCTTGAAAACGAGAAAACTTTATTGCACATCTGGGAAAAATTTTGTTTGCTCGAAAATAAAAAATTTATCTAATTTTCTAATAAATTTAAATGGTTTAGATTTTCCAAAACTTACTTCTATTAAAGTTTGTGATTCGAATTCTAAAATTCCCAAACGAGCAAACCTGGTTCTATTAAAAAATATAAACAATAGAAGATTAATATTCAATGGAATAGAAATTAAAATTTTTATAGGAATAGCAATTATAAAAACCTTTTTGAAAAATCTTTTTTTTGAAAAAAATAATTTTGAATCCTGTAAAAACAAATTTTTTTCAAAAACCTGGAAAAAAAAGAATTTAAAAAAAGATGCGAAAAAATTTCCTCTTATTTTAGTCTTTAATAAAAACTTAGTTAAAATGTTTAACAAAAAATCATTTTTTTCGAAAATTTTGTTTAGTTATTCTATTTTTTTTAAAAATACAAGGCCGGAAGAAAAAACATCAATCACTAAGAAGTTTAACAAAAATTTAAGCCACTTGAAAATTTTTTTATGGGATTTTAAAAACAAACCTACAGAGGAAATAAAAAAACTTCTAAACTTTTACTTTCTGTTTTTTTATAATTCCTTTTTTTCGACACAAACAACAAAATCGAATTCAACTGTTTTAGGTTCCTTTTCAATTTGGAATATAACCTCCATTTTTAAATCACCGAAAATGATTCCAAAAAGACTCACAAAACTTATAAACATAAACCAATCTAAGATCACTTTGGATAAAATAAAAAATCTTAAAAAAGATTTGATAATAAAAGTTGAAAATCATTTGATTTTTTCTAAAGAACAATTTAATATTAAAAATCACAATACATTTCATCATTTTTTAAAGGAACTGTATATGATTTTTTTTCTTACAATTAATTCAAAATTTTTATTTAAATCTTTTCATTTTCACATTAAAAAAATTAGTTTTTATGTTTTGATTAATTCTGTTATTAAAAATTTTTACATTTTTCTGGTAACAAAAGATTTCAGAAGAATTTTTGATTCTATTCTAAAAAAAATTTTCCGAGATACTATACATTTTCGACATTCTAGCTGCAAGTTGTTTCTTAAAAATTATTATGATTTCAAAATGTTGTTCGACAAATTAATAGTTTAGTAATCAAAGCTAAAAATAAACACCTTTTGTCAATCCGAAAAGCAAAAGGTTTAACAATAATTTAACCTAAATAATTTGATTTAAAATTTATGAATTCATTCAAAATTTATTATATAGTGGAATAATTTGTCTTTTCTTTTGATTAGTTTTTTAATACAAAAAAAAAATTTCAAATATGAATTTAATTTAATTTTTTCTATATTAGTTTTGAAAAATAAACTTTTGAAATTAATGATTTTGTAAGAAAATCTTAACCCCAAACTAAATTCTGAAAAAATATTTTTCAAAATATTACAATCTATTTCGATTCCCAATAAACTTTTAACATTAATTTTCGATTCTTTAAATATTATATTATCTTCTTTGTTGTATTTTTTTTCATATTTTTTTATAAGTTCGTTAACATTTAATTTGTCTAAAAAATTTAGTGTGTTTAAATTTTTTTTTTTTGAATTACTTTTACAAGAAAAATTCTTTTCAGGAAGAAATGAAAAAAAACTAGTGTACTTTTTTCTCTGGGAACAATAGATGGGTTTCATAGTTAAGGGATCGAATATAAAAATTATTGGTCTAGTACCTGTATTTTCCAATTTATTTACTATTCTTTTTTCTTTTTTTTTATTTAACGGAACGAATGTATTGAGTGAATAAATTATCTGTGGTGATTTATATTTTTTTATTAATTTTGAAATAGATCGCATTAAATTATTTTCCAAAACTAAAAACTCCATATTAGTCAATCTAAAGGTTTTTTTTAATCGGTCTAATGTATTTTCAAAGAATTTTTTCCTTTTAGTGCTCCAGCCTTTTTCCTCATTTTTATCATGAAAATAAATAAAAACCGGATTTACAGACAAAGTTAAACCAAATTTTAAAACAAAATTTTCTTCCCAATCTAAATCTGCCCGAAACCAGATTATAGATCTAGGAGGTAAGATATAAAAAGGGATATTATTGAAAAAATTTGATTTTTCCCAAAAATTTTTACAAAAAAATTTCATTTTTTTAAATTTTTTATATTGAATTAAAAAACTAGTGTATTTTTTCCCCCCAGTTTTTAATATAAAATTTTTTTTTGTTTCATGAATTTGCTTATTTAAATGAAAATTCAAACTAGAATCCAATCGATTTATAAACAATTTATTTTTGTACCACATGTTACTTATCATGTAATGAGAAATCAACTAAAAAAAGTAAATAAATTTTAATGAATATAAAACGTTTATTAAAATTTTTTAAATTTTCCTTTTATATATTTAAAGATTCATCCATTTCAAATTTTATATGTCACTCGTATCAGACATTTAGACAAAAAAAAAGTAATAGATCTGTATATTTAATTTTCCTTTTTTTTCATTTGATATAAAAAGTTATTAAAATACAAATAATAGTGTTTGGGGAAAATTTTTACAACATTTAATTGATAATAATTTTTATTATTTCTTCAAATTTCTTTACTAAAAAACTGATGATTTTTTTTTATTTTTTCGTAATAATATTCCCCGGTAATTTTTTTCGACATTTTTAAAGTTGATTTCTATTTTTAAGAAAAAAGTTTAAATTCAGAAATCGTAAAGTTATTTAATCTATTTATTTTTAGGTAAAAATTATTGTTATTTTGAATGAAATTCTAAAATTTTTTTTTTCAAAAATCTTTAGATTTTTTATCATATAAATTTAACCGGTTTTTTAAAGGTTTATTTCATTTATTTTTAATTGTTAATAAAATCTTCGATTTTTTTAGGGCACATGATTATCAAATAACCTAAAAAATAGAATTATTTTCATTTAATTATTTATTATTTTGTTGTTTAATAAACTCAAAAACTTTAAATTAAATTTTAATTATCAAAAAAAATAAAAATAAAAAAAAGGATTTTAAAACAAGATGAAAAATTTGATTCGATCCCCCCGAATTGGTATATTCACTATTTCAATAATTGGTCCCAAACAAACTGGAAAAACGACTCTAATGAGATCAATAATTACTCATTACACAAAAAGAAAACAATTGTCTGTTACTAATATGATATCAATTTTAAATTCTGATGGAGAAAGATTATTTTTTGTCGAAAATATTGCAGATACATTTTCTTTTGTTCATTCATTAAACTTTTCTGAACTGGTTATTTTGCTCATTGATGGATTTTTTGGAGTTGAATTGGAAACATTCGAGACAATTACTCTAGTGAAAAACTCAAATTTGAAACGATATATTTTCATATTAACACATTTAGATTTATTTAAAACATGGAAATCTTTGAAAAAAGCCAAAAAAAGAATAAAAGACCGTTTAAATAAAGAAACGGATGGAAATTGTAAAATTTTTTATTTCAGTGGAATTAGAGAAGATAATATATATTTTTTGGGAGAAATTAAGAATTTGACCAGATATTTAACCAAAGTGAAATTAAGTTATTTAAATTCTTTTCAGAAAATTTCTAATTATGCAATTATTACTAGGATGGATTTTAACGAGAATATTCACCATAATATTGGATTGTTTAGTGGTTATTTCAAAAAAAATATTTGTCCAAAAAAATATGAAAATTGTTTCGTTCCTGGAGTAGGAAAAATCGTGGTTTTAAGTATTGAAAAATCTTCAATTGAATCAGAAAAAAAAGTCTTTAGTTTTTCGAGAAAAAAACATCTAGTTGGGCTTTCTTTTATCGATTATAAGAATCCAATCTTCGAAGATAAACGCAAAAACCTTATTTTTGTCCAAATTAAATACCTGTTACTTTTTTCTTTTTCCTTTGATATAAGATTAAAGAAAAAAAAAAAAACCCCCAAGATTTTGTTAGTTGATTCTAACAAAATATTCGACTTACCTCTAATTTTAGATCAAAAACTGAATACGGAAATTTTATTTTCTATCTTCGAACGAATCTATTTTAAGAGAAATAAAAAAGGTCGTTTTACTAAAATTCAAAATTTGCACTCGCTTTCAAAGAATTTTAAAATTTCAAAACAAAATGATAAAAAGCAACAACAGATTAAAGTAGAAAAATATCGCTTTGAGCTCAAAGGATTTCCCCTAGATTTTAAGAAAAATTATGATTCTCACTTTTTAATAACAATAATATTCAAAAATAAAGATAATACTAAAGAAGTCGTGGCAAAAATATTTAAGAATAAATGGGTAAACGAATCACTGTTTTCTGGAAAATATTATATACTCTCTGTTGGTTTTAAACTTATTATAGCAAGATTATATTTTTGTAATCAAAAAAAAAAAAACAATTTCAACGTTATAAAAAAAATTAAACCAATTGGTTTTTTTTATATCTGTTTTAATATTGATTTGACAAGTAAAAATGATTTAATAATTGGTTTGAAAAAAAAAAGTCAAATCAGAAATGTTAGATACCAAGGAGGATCTTTTTCCTTTTTATTTTTTGGAGAAATTTTTTTTATTAAAAATATTTTCAAAATGTTTAAAAAATTAAAATTAAAAGGGAGTTTGGTTCAAAAATATAAAAAAACTGCTTTTATAAAAGGTATGTTTAATAACAGTATGGAAGCTATAAAATACCAAGGTGCAAGTATCAAAACATTAAATGGTATTAAAGGGATAATAAAAAATATCAAATCTAATGATTCTAAAGGACTTTTTAGAGCTATTTTTGAGAAAAACATTAAAAATGAAAATTTTGTTTCAATTACTACATTTCTAGAAGTTAGAATTGGAAAAAATTTTAAAGAAATATTTCTTCAGCTTGTCCCATGTGATTATCGAGATTTGCTTTAAATTTGAAAATTAATCATGATAGTATATTCGATCTAATTTTTTTGATCTTTAGTTGTATCTAATCCCATGAAAAGTTGCTTTATTTCAATTTTATTAAGAATTTTAAAAATCCCCCCTTGATCAATTAAAGCAACGTTAACTTCTGAATTTTTCAATCTTCCTTCACTAATTTCTCTCAAACTAAGGAAACAAGTTAAAATTGATTCCTCATAATCCAAATTGATATTCCACCTTTTGTTTAAGAATTGTAAACCTTGGTCTGCTTGTTTTCCAATCATATTAGCTTTTATACAAAATATATTCCCATCAGGATTGATTTGGAAAAGATCAGGTCCCTCGTTGGAAAAGCCTATAATGAACATACATAAACCGAAAGGTCTCGTACCAGATGAATAAGTAAATTCTTGAAAAAAAGTAGATAATTCATTTGTCAAAATACCGGCCGAAATCGGTTTTCCGTACACAAAAGAGAAATTTTTGGCGATTTTTCTTGCCCTTTTTAAAACTATTTTAAAATCAGTTTTTAGACCACAACCCGCGATACCTAGACTTTTATCTATGATGAATATGTTCGATTTTAGAGTTGATGTTTTATTATCTGTTATTTCGTTTTGTTTGGTCATTATATATACTTTTTTCTTGGCTAAAATTTTAAAAATAATATGTTAATTTTTTTTTATAAACAGTTTATTATAATTTTTGGATATATTTTTTATTACTTACTTTTTATTGCAATAACAGGATCACTATAATTAGTAGTTTTTAATGCAAAATCAGTTTGTGATAAACGGCCTTTGTTATTGAAAAAAGAATGAGAATTTTTGCTCATTTAAATTAATATGGTTATGTTAAATTAAAATTTAAGTGGATTTAAAAAATTTATTTAAAATATTTTTTAAAATTTCCAATAATTTATGTTTTTTTAAATTAAATTCCAATTTAGCTTCTTTAAAATTTTTTATTTGAAAACCCATCGCTATTAAAATAAATAATTCAGATAAATGAATTTCTTTTATACCAATAAAATTCCAGAAACAAATTTTGGCAATTTTATGGATTAAATGTTTGATTATTTTGTATGACATAAACGTATTGTTTGAAAAAAGGTATAATTTTTTAAAATCAAGATTACTAAAACATTTTTTTGGGATAATCTCTTTTTTGATAGTTCTACAACCTTGAATAATATTGAAAACTAAATTCGTGGACATTTTTCTAAAATCTGTTTTACAAAGATTCAGAAACTCTCTTAAAAATTCTCTTTGAAAATATTGGAGTAGAAATAAGTTTTTTTTTATTGATATTGTAAATATTTTAATCATTATTCCAACATCTTGTTTCCAATAATGTTCTTTTTTAGGTTTTAAAATTATCAAGGAAAATCCATTTTTCTGCCAAAAACACAATAATTTTGATGAAATTGAAAAAGAGACCCCTAGGTAATCGATTAAAGGTTGATCGCGTTCTTCTAGATTTATTAACAACGCTGAAAATACCGAATTATTTTTATGGATTTTATCGACACAATTCTCTGAGTTTATATTCTTAGTTGAAACTCTTTTTTTTCCTGCAATGCAAAAATTTTTTAAAATTTCTAAAGCCCTCGTACCGTATCCCATATTTTGCAAATCTTGCTGTGTCGATATTCTTACTATTCTTATACCTGATAATTCCCCGAAACTTGAATCCTGAAAATGATTTGAAACAACCCATGGAAATAAATCACCCATAATAAATTTTTCATTCATTAGATTTTTTTCCAAAAAAACTCGAGATATTTGGCCTTCATAAGAAATGTGTAAAACAGTTAGAATGTCGGGTAAAAAATTAACTTTCATTGTTAAAGGTGATGTTAATACTAGAATTCTATGAGAAGGTGCATCTGCTAAAATTTGAAGATCATCAGGAGAATTGCGGTAATGTGAAGATGAAAAAATTGACATTATTTTTTGAAGAAAATTTTTTGCAATAACATGTCTAGAAAAAAGAGAATTTCTGTCCACTAAAAATAATTGACACGTTCTTGGGTCAGGGCATATTGTAATAGGGTTCTTTGAATCAACCCATTCTAGACATAAAAAAGAATTTAGCCAAATTTCCACAGGGTCACCATAAGAGTACCGAATTGGTTCTTCAAGGAAAATTTCTTTTAATAAACGTTTTCTAGAAAGCTTTAATTTTTGATTTTCAATTAAATATCTGGATTTTAATTTTTCAATTAGTTTAATATTAAACTCTTTTCCAGTTCCTTCGTAACCGGAAGTTGTAGAACTCATAAAAATTGAAAAAGGTCCATTAAATTTCTCCAATTCTTTGCTTGGAATAAGTGCAGCTTCATCAATAACTAAAAGTTCAATTTGATCTTTAAAGTCTTCCACTTGAGTAAAAGGAATAAATCTTATCATTTGATGATGTGTAACGAAAACAACCACTTTATCGATATATTTTAGTTTAGAATTTTGAATAATTTCAAAATCTCTCCCTTCAGAATAATTTAAAATTTTGAAACCTATAAATAAAAAAGCAAAAAAACAGTTTAGATTTCCTGGATTTGCAGATGTTACAAAAATGTTGCTTATTCCATATGAAATGGCTCCTGCAACGGCAAGTCCGATTACGGCAGATTTCCCTCTTCCTCTCGAGGAAGTTAATATTATTGTTGAATAAAAATTTTTATTCGAGATAACCTCGGTGAAACTAAGAAGGGCCCGGGCTTGATCAAAAGTTTTGGTTTTAGCAAGTAAACTGGTTAGAGGTTCCATATTATTGGTATTAGATATAATTTCATTATAAAGTTTTTTTTTTTCTTGAACCTTTGGGTCCAGGGAAATTTTTTCCAAATCCCCTTTATGAATGAGTTTAAAATTTCTTTTTGAAATCATTTTTATTTGGCTCAAATGTAAAAAAATTGGACATTCTAAAACAGAAAAAATCAAATTTTTCATAAACCTATTTGTTAATGCTGGAAAAAAATGACTACTTCTATTTTCTTTTAAAGTAGATGAAAATTTTTTTAAATTTTTTATCGAATTGGTTGTTTCGATACTAAGAATAATTATTCCACCTCCTTCAACCGTTTCAATTATTCTAGCTAATATATTTGGTGTAACTAGTTCAAAATCCTCTAATATACACATTCCGTAGGTATTTCCAAGAATTTTTTGAGTTTCGTCATAATAACAATAGTTTATGTTAAAATTTTTATTGAGGTTTTTTTTTTTTGAATTTTCTATGGAGTTGTGAACCTTTTTAGGTTTTTTACTACGATTTCTATAACACCACAAAATGGGACTTTTTTTAATCGAAGAACTTTTAACCCATAAATAGTGAATATCTTCAACAATAAATTTATTTTCAATTCCTGTTAATAAAATTATAGATCTAAATTGGTTTTTAGCACAAAATTTTAAAATTTTTTTCAATATAACAGTAGTTTCATTATTCATCCCTTTTTTTCAGATTTAAATTTGAATAATTATATTGGATGTTTTAAAAAATGTATAAACTATTAAACTATTAAATTAATTTATTTTTTATTTTTTATTTTTTATTTTTTATTTTTTATTTTTTATTTTTTATTTTTTATTTTTTATTTTTTATTTTTTATTTTTTATTTTTTATTTTTTATTTTTTATTTTTTATTTTTTATTTTTTATTTTTTTTCAAAAAATTTCCCCAATAAATAAAAATTCCATCATAAAAATCGAAATTTAAAAATTTATTAAAATTTATTATTATTTTTGATTACCAAAATCAAGATTTTATTAAAAATTATTAATAATACATTTTTTTTAAATTGATTTTTAAAGGTGTTTTAAGAGTATAAAATTGTAAATATTTTATTATAATTATGTTAACCGGAATAATATTTAATACCAGTTTTTTTCGTTTTCAGAAATTTGGAAACTCATCCCCTTTTAAAGCTAAGATTAAAAATATGCATACTTTTCAGAAAAAAATCAAAAATTCTAAAAAATATTTAAATATGGTAAATCAAACCTTAAGTTCAAAACACTGTAAGAATGACAATAATTATAAAACAAGCATCGAGAAACTAGTTTTTCTCAGCAGTTTGTTTTTTTTTGTGGTGTTTACATCCAATCCTAATTTTTCAAAGATCACTAATGTTTCGGCTGCAATTGGTTCTAAATTCTCAAAAAAAAACTTAGCGCAAAAACTTTCTCAAGTTCCAGTTTTTGCTGTTACGAATGCAACAGGACAGCCTTATCTTGCAAACAATTCAAATGGTGAACAAGTTGGGTTAATATTTTTCTCCCAAGAAGATGCACTTACAATGCTTAAAAGTATGCAAAAAACTCACCAAGCCCTTGAAGCTCGAATTTATATAATGGGTTTAGATAAAGCTTATCGAATGGTTCTCTCTAACGCATCTCCAAGTGGGATTCGGGGTAATTTAGAACAAGAATTAAAGATGATTTTTAGATTCTATCCTGATCAAAAGCAGGTGAAAAATGCAAACGCTTTGAAAAAAAGTTTGAATCCTATTGAAAGTTTCAAAGGGGTGCCAGTTTTTATTGCTGATGGTTTAACGATTAGAAAAGGACGAGATGAGATAACCCCGGTTTTTCTAAATAAAGAAGATCTTGAAGAATCCTGGGCATCAATGTGTAAATATAACCCGGATCAACCTTTAAAACCTACTATACAAATAGGTAGTCTTTTAGAGTTAATTTCGAAAATGGAGAATAATCCAAAGGAATTTGAATCATTCGGTTTTTTTCCTCCGTCAGAAAGTGTAAAATTTGTAAAGCGGGAAAATAGTTCAAACCCGTCGGCTAGGATAATGCCGGGTATATTCCAAAAAATTTAGATTTATTTTTTTTAAATTTCCAAAACAAATGATGTTTAATTTTTAAGCATATGTATGAGAAGTGATAAAAAATATTTCTGATGTTTAATTTTTAATTTACAAAAATTTCTCTAGCAATTTTTTATTTTCATTAATTATTTAAATTATCTTTATAGAGAAGAGAGAAAATTGGGGTTTTCAAGAGATTTGTTTTTAGGGTTTTCAAGAATTTTATCGATTATTCCATACTCAACAGCTTCTTGTGGAGATAAATATTTTGTTCTACTTGCATCTTTCATTACTTTTTGCAATGATTGTCCTGAAGTTTCCGCAATAATTTCAAAACATTGTTTTCTATTGTAAAGAACTTCTCGAGCTTTTATTGCAATATCCGATGCTTGCCCTCTTGCCCTAGAAGTAGGTTGGTGAATCATAATAGTAGCATTAGGTAGAGCAGATCGAAAAGTCGGTTCGCCAGAGGATAACAACATCGAGCATGTTCCAAAAGCTTGTCCTACGCATATTGTATGAACGGGAGGTTTTATGTAATTCATTGTATCAGCTATTGCAAATGCTTCAGTTTCAAATCCTGCTGAAGATCCATCAGGATTACTTGTTCCAGTTGAATTTAAATACATGAAAACTGGTTTATCAGAATTTTCATATTGAAGATATAAAAATTCAGCAACAATAAGTTCTGTAACAGCAGGAACTAAAGGCATTCCGAGGTATACGATTCTATTGTTTAATAGTAAAGATGGTAAATCTGGAGGGGGTCCTATTCTAACACCATCGTAGTTCTGAGCACCTGTTTGCATGGCTTTTAATGTAAATAAATTTCTTTGATTTCTGTTTTTAAAACCATTTTTTGAAGATTTTTTGAAATTATAATTGATGTTTGAAAAAATTGACTTTAAAGAGTTGATATTGCTAAAGGCTAATAAATGAACCATTATTAATTAAAATTAAAAAAGGAAACTAAGATACTGTTCTCTTTTACGGGGTTTAGATGAATAATTTAACAAAAAAAAACGTTATAATATATTATAAAAATTTAAAAATTACAAGAATTTACACATAGAAAAAAACCAAAAAAAATTAAAAAATAAATTTTAATTATTTTCAATTTTTACATATAATGCTATACTTACCTGGCAACATGCTTTTTTCTCGCGGAGATTAGGCATCCTTATGTATTTTTTTATCATTCAAAATTATAAAAATCAAAGGGATTTTTCTCATTCAAGAGAAAAATGTTGTAAAATTTTTTTCCTAGTACATAAATAAAAATAAATAAAACAAAAATTTTAAACCTTTATAAATCAATATTTAAAAAAAATCTTCCGATTTCAGAGATTCCGATATTATAATAAAAGCAAGACGTATGTCTTCTATAGCTAAAATATTTGATAAACGAAAAAAAGTAAGATTCGAAGCTATAGTTTTGATAATTATGGAAAAATTTTTCAAAAATTTCCACTTTTTCTTTAACTTAATTTTTGTTAAAATTTTTACCAAGTTATTCATTTTTATAATTTCCATTAATGAAAAAGTCGGTACTAAATATTTACTTCTTTTTCTTTTAAAACCAAAGAAGAATTTAACTCCTTCAAACTTAAACCCAATTCTTTTCAATTTTAATTTTTTAGAATCTATTTCCAACGTTTTAGTATAAAAATTATATTTCAACAATTTTAATGTATAGTCTTGGGAAATATATAATTTCGGTTTTTTTAGTAAGTAAGCCAGATCAAAAAGATTTATCAAAGAAACAAAATTTTTTTCAAAGGTTTTTTGAGCACTTCTTGAAAAAATTTGAGTGTTAGATTTGTTAAAGAGTACTATAATAGAATTTTGAACTTCCAAACAACAGTTTAAACCTGATCTAGATAAAGAAGCCTTGTGAAAAGTAAGTATTTCTTTAAAAATTTGAATTACATTATTGTTGGAAAAATTTAAATTTTTCAAAAAACAAATTCGTCTATTGCTATTTAACAGTTTCCCTTTTATCAATTTATAATCAGTCCAATCATCAGTTCGATCAAAAGAAAAAGTGATACATTCTTCTTCGTCTATTTTTCCGTTTATATATATACACTTATCTAAACCTTTGTAAATGTTTTCTAAATTTAAGATCTCTTCCTCGATATTCTGACTATTTATAATTAAACTAATATTCATGTTATCTTCAAATTTATGGCAATACATCATTGCAAATGTTTTTTTAATGGTTTCGATCCCGACTTTTTCCTTAAAACAAGAATCTTGAAAAATTTTATAAAAATTCAAATTTTGTGCTAAAGAACTATACAATATCCTTTGATTTTTAAGATTAAAAAAATTAATTTGTTTGTCTTCAAAAAAAAATTCTTTTCTATTGTTATCATATGTTTGCCGGTTTTTGTTAATTTTAATTATATACATCGAATCAAGGTAAACCCCGAAAAAAATTGAATTGAGTTTTTTTATTTTATCAAAAAAAGGGTTTACTCTTAGTATTCCTGTAGCTCTAATTGTATCTCCAGCTATAAATGATTTTGATCTATGATTTCTGTAAATCAATAGTAAACTATCCGTCCTGTTTTGATTTCGATTAATAAATTGTTGGTTTTGAATTTTAAGAAATTTAATTTTGTTATAATAACAACGGTCAAACCAAATTATAAATGAATTGAAATTTTTACATAAAAAACAGTAAACAGGTTCCTGAATTGTTCCCAAATCTCCCAAAGAATAAGTTTCAAATCCACATATTTCACATTTAAAAAGAATAGAAGATAATTCAGAAAAGTTATTGGTGGTTTTTATTATTTTCCCGTGGATTGAAATTATTTTGTTGAATAATTTAGAAGAGATTTCGTAAACATCAAAATGGTATTGTGATTTAGGATACCAAAAACATATTTTCAGTTTATTTTCCGCTTTATTTTTTTTAAAAAAAATGTCACTAAAATAAAATTCATTTAAAACATAATCAAAAAAACAAACCAATTCTCCAGAAAATTCTGTTATTTTTATATAAAGCTGGGGATCAAAATCTGCAATATGGGACAAATTAATACTCAAAATTATATTTTTTTTTACGAAATTTTTCAAAATTTGATGCAAACAATAAGGTCTGAAACCATTGTGAAGCGAAAAATTTTCTATAAAACTAATGAAACGATTTTTAATATCTAATGATTCATTGTATACTTTTTTTTTCATAAATTTTTTCAATTTATACTTTTGGTTTTTTTAAATTGTTATACTTTATTGATATAAATAATAATATTGTTTGTAAATTATTATATTTTTATGTCGGAATTAAATTCATTAGTCATCATGAGTTTCGCAAAAATGTATAGATTAAATTTAAAGAATCCAAAAAAAATTTTTTTCCTTAGGTTATTTTTTATCTTAAAATTTATAATCAATAGAATCCAGCTCCAAAAAAAGAAACTATCGGAAAAAAAGGAGTATATATTGATTAATAGTAAAAAAAATTCTGAATGGATTTTCCTCGGAAAAATTTCAAATACTATCAATAAAATTTTTTTTCACCTTATAACCGGAACTTATTCGATAGGATTGGTATATTATTCATTATGTAAGGTAATTATATCGTTACCGTTTTATATGTCTGGTCTTTAATATTTTTACAAAAACATTAAAGTTTTGAAAATACAATTTTCTTTATTTTTCCTTATTGGTCTTCATAAAAAATGCGTTTTAATTATTTTTAAAAATGAATTTCTCTCAGACATTAAAAGAAAAAAAATCCTAAAAGTAATTGTTTTTATATTTTCTAAGAATTCAAAAAAACTAGTTATATTATTTTTTTTTGAACAAACATCATAGAAAAACGCGGCTACATTTTTTTTTAATGTCTTTTTTTCGATATTGTTACAAGAAAAATATTCATGATGATTTTTAAAATCTAATTTTAAATACAATCTATCTTTTATTCTAATAATTTCTAAAATTTTATTTTCATTATAAATCTTTTTATTTGCTTTTACCAATAACTTGCAAAAAACGAGGCATCTACTCCAAGAAAAAGAAATTATCGCTTTTGAACATTTGAATCTTATACATGCATTTATTAATCTTCGAATTTTATTTAATTGGGTAAATGAAATATCTAATATTTGATTAGGAGAAAATCTTGAAAAAAGAAAAAAATTTTTAAAGCTAAAAATTTGTTTAGAATTTTTTTTTTTTAGCAATGTGTTTCTGAAAATCTGGTTGCTGAAAATAATAACCTTCTGTTTATTTTTATTATTTAAAGAATTAAAATTTTTCATTTTCAAAATAGAAAAATGATATTCTGGGAATAAGTACTCCCCTTTAATAAAAAAGGATTCGCTTTGTTTTAAAAAATTAAAAACCACATTCCTTGAAAATTTTCTTGAGAAAATTTTTACAATAAATCGTGCTTTATTATTTGCCCAAATCATTTTATATTCACTTCCATCAATTCTTAAATTAAAAAGCGCAGCCTTACCAAAAAGACTTGAAAATAATTGCCTCTTTTCTTCTCTAGAAAAAAATATTAATGATCCGATTTCGTTATCTGATACAACTTTATTTTTTTTTTTTTTAATCCAAATTTTACACAAAATAGAAAAAACTAAATTTGAAAATATTCCAGATCCCATTTTATAAATCATATAAAAATTATTCCTATTTAAAATTTTTTTAAAAAAACTTAAGTTTTTTTTAAAACAAATAAAAAATATTCCTGTGTCTTGTGAGAAAAGAATAAGTTCTGAGTTCAAAGTTATTTTCTCATGAGAAAAAAATGTTTTTTTTTTGCCCGTAAATATATTTAAAGATTTTTTTTTCAACACTTCATTCAGTTTTTTTTTAACGAGAATTAAAAAACTTAATATCAAGAAATCGTAAAAATAAATTGAAATTTTGCTTATTTTCGGCATATAAATTTTTTAAAAAATTTCAAAATTTTTAATTGCATTAACATTAAGTTTATTTTCAAATTTTTATTTTAAAATTTCATTTTAAATATGCAAAACCCTAATAGTTTTTCTTCGGATGGAAGATTAGCTCAACTCGAATTTGCTTCTGAGGCAATTAAATTAGGTTCGATAATTATTGGAATAAAAACAAAATTTTGTGTTTTACTTCTTCTTGAAAAAAAAAAAGATGAACTTCTAAACGAAAATATTTATGGACAAAAAATGATAAAATTAAATGAATCTCTCGGGTGCGTAATATCCGGGTTAACTTCAGACGCAAGATTTTTAACCGAACAAATTCAGATTAAACTCGAAAATAATTTTTTTGTATCGAATCAGTATACTAGCGTTGAAAATTGTGGAAAAATAATTCTAAAACTATCTTCTTTTTTTGAAGACGAGGATGAACAAACATACTTTAAAAATCGACCCTTAGGTATTGCATTTTTAGTTTGTGGTTTAGATCAAGATGGTTTCGGGTTATTCCAAATCGATCCTTCAGGTGTTCTCAAAAAAAAAGAATTTGCTTCCTTAGGAAGTGGTCAAGATGAATCAATTTTTTTGATAAAAGAAAGTTATAGAAAAAATATGTCACCAAATGAAGCACTTAATCTTGGGAAAAAAATTCTAAAAATATTAACTGAAAAAAAATTAGATTTCGATCAACAAGAAATTTGTTTAATAAAAATTCGAAATTGATAAAAATATTGTAAAAAAAATATTTTTAAATAAAATAATTATAATCAATTTATTATATTCTAAATAAATTCACAATACAAATGGACCAAATTTGTTTATTCAATAAATGGAGTTATAAAGATTTGGAGGTTAAAGATATTTCTTTATATCCTTATTTGGCAATTGAAGGAAAATATTCAACATATTTACCACATACCGTAGGTCGTTATAATGCAAAAAAATTTCATAAAGCATCTTGTCCGTTAGTAGAAAGACTTGTATGTGGGTTAATGATGCATGGAAGAAATAATGGGAAAAAATTAAAAGCAATAAGAATCCTAAAACATTCCTTCGAAATAATTAACCTATTAACTAATGAAAATCCTATCCAGATTTTAATTAATGCCGTAGTTAATTCAGGACCAAAAGAAGATTCAACTCGAGTAGGTTACACAGGAACAGCCAGAAGACAATCTGTAGACGTTTCTCCTTTGCGTCGAATTAATTCAGCAATTCAACTTATAACTATGGGGGCGAGAGAATCGGCTTTTAGAAATGTCAAAACCTTTTCAGAATGCCTATCAGATGAGCTTATCAATGCTGCCCGGGGTTCTTCTAATTCATATGCCATAAAAAAAAAGGATGAGATCGAGAGAGTTGCAAGAGCAAATCGTTAAGATTAAATCATTCTAGAATTAATAAAACTAGAATTCATACCAACACATTCATCAAGAAGAAGTGAATTAAACTGTGCTTCTTTTTTTATTCCAAATTTCATGAAATTTTTACGATTTCTCTTAAATTTTTTGACTGTCGACACAGTCTTTTTTAACTCAAAAATAGACGTGAAATTAACTTTCGCTTTATTATGTATACCTAAAAATAACAAAATTCTCCCACTATTATACAACGTCTCTAAATTTAGGTAAGATGATAAATAATCCTCTTGTAAAATCACTTTTATTATAAAGAATCGTAGAATCTTGTAACGAAAATAAAAACTCAGGCATAATAAAAGAGAAAGCCCCTTTAATTTAGTTCTTCTGTTAACAGACCCATTGAGATATTGTATTGAAATAGATAAGTTTAAGAACGGAGAATTGTTTTTCCATCTATATGCTTGGAAAAATTCAGCCAAGGCATATCCACCACTTCCGAATACCGAACAAAGATTTCCCGCAAATGTTATTCCGGGGATTGAATCTGGAAATTTTTTTATAATTCTTAGGGTAAATCTCAAAGTTTTTGAAACAACTAAACCTATTTTTTTTTCCACAATAGACAGAAGTTGCCAGAATTGGATAGAGTAGGGTTCATCAAAGCATTGTTGACGCAATAAATTGTACGCTTCAGTGTATTTTTTTTTCCTTAAAATAATGACAATTAAAGCTGACTTTAATTTAAATAAATTTAGTTTTTTAAAAATATATCGGGAAACAAAAATTTCTAGTATCTTATCGATTAAAAGTTTTTTTCGTATATTTTTTTTTTTTATTATCTTATAAATTAAAATTTTATAAAACAATAACAAAATTTCGTTCTTTTTTAGGATTTTTAAAAAATCTTTTTTTTTATTTATTTCTTCTTCTTCAAAATTAACCTTTTTATCAATGTCCCCATTAAACTTAATCTTTTTATAATTCTCACCGTCTTTAAAGATTAAGGAAAGTCTGAAATTTATTAGAATATTAATTAAGCAAATTCTAATCAAAGCGTTTATTTTTTTTTTTTCATAAAATTTTTCAATTGCAAAGTTTAATTTTAAGTTATATTTTTCGTCGAAATTTACACCCTTTTTTTCGATTTTTACTGATGGAAAAGGAAACTTAAATTTAAATTCATTTTTACCCAGACCAAGCCTTCCTTGGATTTTAGTGAAATAATGATAGGGTTTCATATTTTTTTTATCAATAAATGCATAGTAATAAATTGTTTTTAAAATCAATATTTGAACTATTGAATGATAACAATCTCCATTAGATTTTAAAATTTGATAAAATTTTGACTTGAAATTTCGATTTAAACAAGAATAACTATCATTAAACCTTGTATAAGAAACAAAGTTATTTTTTAAATTTGGAAAAATTAAATTAGACTTATTTTCTAAAAAAAACTTGTTTTTTAGAATTGTCAGGTATAGTTTTAAATCAAGTGAATTTAAACTGGTAAATAATTTTATAATTTTTTCTTTTGGTTTAAGCTCGGAATTAAAGTAAGTTATTATTTCAAATAAAATAGGTGTGTCTAATTTTTTTTCAAAAATTTTTATATCCCAAGAAAAATTTTTAATTGGAACATTTAAATCATATTTATTTTTAAAATGGATTATGACTCTATTAGTTACCCAAAATTCTTTTTTACTATTGTTCACTTTCATTTTTTTGAAAAATTTTTGCAAATTAAATCCTTTCAGAGTTCTATTTTTTTCCAATAACAAAAGTCTTAAAAAATTATTGAAAATAAAAATTTTATAACTATTCTTGTAAAATAAATTTCCCCCATCACTTGATTGGAATGTATAAATGGTGTTAAGTTTCCGTTGAAGTTCTATAGCAATTTGAAAATCCCCTAAATATTGGTGATATTTTTGTTTGAATAAAAGTGCTTCAAAATTTTCTTGATTTATTAATTGGTTGTTTTTAAAAAAGAGAAGAATTCTTTTTTTAAACAAATCCAACCAATAACAACAACATAAAAATCGAATACCTAAAATAGAGCTAAAAAAGTAAGTTTTAATAAATATAAAATAAACTTTAATAGAAATTTTTAACAAACCAGAATATTCATAATATAATCCTGCTTTAATATACAACTTTTTATTTTTAAAGGCAATTTTCATTAGAACACTGTTTGGTCTGTATAATCCGAAATTTAAAAAAAAAATGGGTTAATTTTTTAATAAATTTTTAAATTTATAATTTTTTTCGTCAATCCAATTATTAATTACACTTAAAAAAAAATAAAAATGTTAACTCCGACACTTCTTTATATTTTTTATGATTATATTTCCTTTTGAGTGAAGTTAATTTGCGCTTTCCATTTTGATTTAAAATTAACAAACTTTTAGTTAACATCAAAATTTCATTTAAAACTTGAAAATTTAGAGAGGGCTTGTTAATTTTTTCAAAAAAATCAATAACACCAACTTCCAAGTTTAGATTGTTAAGTAAAAAAACAGCGTTTAACAACGATCCAACAAAAATTATATCATTCTGGAAAACCAAACTATCATATTCTACGAGATGAAGTTCGAATGAATATACAGAAAAAATCATTTCTTCTCTAGATGCATTTAAAATTTTTGACCAATCAGAAATAAAAAAAATTGGAGATTTGATATGAAACACATATTCCAAAGTTGTACAAATTAAGATTTCCATTTTAAAAATATCATCTTTAGAATAAGCATTATCAGAGATGTAGACAAAATCTCTAGTCTCAGGTGCATAAATTTCCTCGTACTTAGACGCGAGAAGCATAGAAGAGATCCCTAATAATTGCAGTTTTTGGCGCATAAGAATATGCAAGCTTAAAAACCTGTCAATTGAATTTATAGTAAGGTAAAGCGTGGCCGGAACTAATTTAAATTTACAATGCACATCGATTAACCAATCAACTAAAATTGCACGCATTTTTCTGTTTATATCATATTGAAATTCAATATAAAAAGGGTTGGGATTAAAACTAAAAGGATTTTTTTTTTTTTGCGTTTTTAAAAAAAAAAACATTTCTGATAAGGCTAAAATATTTTCGGAATCAAAACGAATATTTTTTACATTTGAAATTATTTTTTTAATCTTTTTATCATAAATAGAATATGAATTTGTTTTAAAATTTTTTTTAAAAAAAACTAAAAATCCCCATATCATCTTTATTTGAAAATTTGAATAAAAATTACTTAGATATTTGAATATTTCAAATTTGAGGTTAACCTTAAGGGTATAAAAGACATCATGATGATCCTTTTTTGTATAACAAAATCCTAATGAATAATCTCTCATTTTACAGAAAAACAGATTAGACAATAATTTAATTATATTTAAAAGAACAAATAAAAAAAAATTAAGTATTACTTAAACTAGGAGAAAAAAAGAATAAAAATAACTTAAAATATCCCAACCAATATGGAAATAAACCCATGGTTAAAAAAAAAATTTTCTTTAAACAAAAATTAATTAAATTATATTTCTTGTGAAATATTTTTTTTAAAATTTTCTCACAAACGGTATAAAAATTGGATAAAACCAAAGATATTTAGGCTTTTTTCTGAAATTAAAATTAAAAATTTATTTTTAATTTTATATAATAGAAAATGTGAAAAAATTATTTTTTTTTCGTCTGAACTTCAATTTTCCTAGATTTTTATGCATTATTATCAAGATCTCTTGGAATGAAAAAAATTAGAAAAAATAACATCTTCTTTAATTTTTTTCCATTTGAAAATTGTTTAGAACTAAACTTTTCCCTTGAAATTGTAAAAAAGAAAAAGAAAAAAAAGAGACAAAATAATTTGTTTTGACTTTTTCGGTTTAAAATTTTACTTATTTGATGAAAAATAGAAAATTTATCCTCCAGATCATCATATGTTATATTTTTCATTGTATTTACTATACAATAAATTTCAAAAAAACGTTTTGGTGTATTCTTTTGAAATTCAAAATTAATACCTAAAAAAGATGCTTCAATATATGGACAATTGTATAATCCCTTTAAATGAGTAAATTCGACAATCGGGAAAAAGAAAGATAATTTTTCAAAACTTTTTTTTATAATGAATTGTTTGGTATTTTTTTTTTGAAATTTTTTAAATCCGGAAAGAAGTTTTATACATTGAATTTTCGGGAGACTTAAGATTGAAAAAACAAAATTAAAACTAGGTATATCAGTTGGAGTTCCAATCATCAAAATCAATTTTTGATTTTCAATTTTTAAATCAGAAAGAATTTCGATTAACTTTTGAAAATCCAGTTTTATGATTTCTTCAATTTGGAAAATCTTTATCATTAATTTTTTGAACTTCAAAGACATCAAAATTTGGTTAATTTTGGGCAAATAAGTTGACGAAATCAATAAAGAACAAGGAATTTTATCAAAAATTTGAACTTGGTTTAAAATTTCTTGAATATTTTTGGAAAATTTTAAATAGTCGAAATCATACTGTCTTAAAAAATTCCCTTCATCTAGATTATTAAATTTTATTCGCGTAGGTAATCTTTTTTTTTGGATTTCGAAGATTTGTACGTTTTTCCTAATTGTGGAATATTTTATTAAGGTTGTTTTTTTATTGATTTTTGGGATTTCGAACATGTATCTATTTTTAAGAGTTATTTCCCTTAAACATAATTTATCTCGAACGCTTAAAAAAAAAACACCTGAAGAAGTAATTCTATAAGGGAAAATTTTTTTTTTTTTAAAAAAAAATTCCTTTCTTATTCTATCAAAAATAACAGGAAGTTTTGATATTAAATTTTCAATAAAAAACATATGGTGAAAAGTATGAGGAACTGAATCGATATATATTATTTTTTTATTGAGCTTTTTTACTAAAAATTTTGTGGAATCTCTTTCAATAACTGGCAAGAATTCGAAATCTTGTACTAAATGTTTTAAAACAACAATATTTGTTAGGATGATAAAAGGAAAAGATATATTTTTAAACAATTCAAATTCATAATATAATCTGTTTTGTCTCAAAGCCAAAGTAGAAAAAAAAACTGATCCTAGTTGCTCTATGTTGTAAATCGCAAGACCAAAAAAAGTTTGTTTTAAAGGATAGCATTCATACAAGATTTCATTAGTTAAAAATTTGGTCTCTTTAGGTAATTTAAAAGGGTTTTTAAGGTTATTGAATTTTTCAAGATTTTGAAAAGAATTAAAATATTTCGAATTTAACTTAATTTTTTCGAAGTATATTGTGTTTTGATTTATAAGTTTGATCCCAGAATTTTTATCTAATTTAAAGTGAGAAGAAATTTTATTTTTTAATTTTTTTCGATATTCAAAATTCTCCAAATACTTTTTTCTGTTGATGTTTTTAATGGACCCAACAAATATTTTCATTTTTAATTTTTAATTATGGGAAAATATTTGAATATATCTATTTAATATTTTCAAAATAGACAATGGTATATGTAAATAATAATATAAAATAATAATAATAATGGGTCTCGATTTGAAAAAAAATCCTAGATTAAACAAAACAAAATCTAGAACTTCAATAAAGTTCCGACGTCCAAAAACAAAGAAGCTTCAGAGAAACCAAAAATTTCAAAAGAAATTAATTGCTGAGATAAACTCAAGCAATTACATAAAATTATTCAAGCATCCCATTACAACTGAATCCTCGATGAAAAAAATTCAATCTTCAAACACCATTATTTTAGTTTTTGATTCAAAAGCACATAAAAAAAATATCAAATTTTTAATGGAAAAGATTTATAAGACTAAAGTTATTAAAATTAATACTTTAATCACTCCTAAAGGTTTAAAAAAAGCTTTCATAAAACTATCACCTGATCAAGATGCATTAGATGTTGCAAATAAAATCGGTTTTATTTAATTTAAAAATTTAGGGTGTATAATAGAAATGAATATATCATAATTAATTTACCATATTTTTTAACTTTTATAATTATTTTTTTCCAAAGATATAAACAAAATTCAAAATAAGTTATAGAGATGATGTCAGATGAGTCTGGTCAATTTAAAAATGAAAAAGAAGTTTTAAATCAAGAAATTGGACGTATTTTTTACAATTTTCTTAAGTATTTAACTAAATTATCAATTACTTCAATAAAAAATATTGACGATCTTTGTTTTATTGAACAAATAAAAATTTTAAAATTATCTGGAAAAAAAGTTCTATATTTTGATTTCGAACATCTTTTATATTTTAGCGAAGAATTAGCAGATTTAATCGAAGACCAGTATTCAAGACTTGAAAATTCTTTAATAAAAACTACCAAAGAATTTTTAAGAGACTCAATCAGTAAAATTTCACACCAGAAAGTTTTTAAGAAAAATTATTTTAGGATTGGTTTTTATAATTTGCCAAATTGGAAAACCTTTAATTTCATCAAAAACTCAAGCTATGGAAAACTTAATTGCACTCTGGGGAATGTTGTAAGATTAATGGAACCTGAAAATAAACTGATTTTTGGAATTTTCCAGTGTTCAAACCCTAAATGTAAAACAAAAGTGAAACTTGCTCAAAATCTTAGTCAATATTCTGAACCAAAAATTTGTCCAAAGTGTAAAGGATCTGATCATTGGGAATTGATAATTGATCAGTCAGTTTTTATTGAAATACAAAAAATAAGGATACAAGAAATTGTAGGGAATAAATCACAAAAAAACACACCTTTATTAATCGATGCAATGTTAATTGATGATGCAACCAATTTGCTAAATCTTGGCAATAATTGTGTCTTTACAGGTTATCTTATCCCGGTCCCTTTTAAGAAGCAAAATTTAATCCATAAATATTTAAGTCTAGATGCTGATAAACAGAATCTTTCTTTCAATTTAACATCAGGAATTTTATTTTATTCAATTTTTTTGGTAAATCACGTTTTTTTTATAAACAACAGATTAGACTATTATACATCGAGAAAAAGAAATAAAAGTTCTTCAATAAAAACAATTTATTTTTTAAAAAAAAAAGAAAAAAAAACTCTTATAAAATTAAGAAGTTGGTCAAATTTTTTTAAAAGAGCAAATTCTTTATTTTTAAACTCAGTCCAAAAATACGAAACACTTAAAGTTTCGATTCTACTTATGTTAGTAGGAGGTGTGAGGAAAAGTTTACCGAAAAATCAAGTTTTCAGAAATAATATAAATATTTCAGTTTTGAGTCCTCCTGATGCAACTCTAAAAAATTTATATAAAGAATTAAAAATTTTAAATCCAGAAATTATTTATTCAAATCCAACAATTTCTAGTGCTTCTGGTTTGACAGCTTCGGTAATTAGAGATTCAGAAACGACATCTCTGTGTCTTGAATCAGGTCTTTTTATAAATAAAAATGAAAACCTTTTATTTATTGAAAATTTTCATGGTCTTGAATATAGGACACAAAAATTGATCACAATGTGCATGGAGAATCAAGAATTTGCAATTAATAAAGCTGAATTAAATTTAACCCTTAGTTCAAAAATTTCTATATTAGGGGTGAGCGAATTGTTACCAGAAAAGGCCAGTAATTTTCAGTTTTTTTCAAAAACAAAAATTTTTGAAAAAAATCTTTTGGGTAAATTTGATCTAAATTTTTTTTTACTCTGGAACGATAGTATTGATTGCGATTTTTCAACTTCAAAGAGAATAATTTTAATGCATAACGATAGGAAAATCAAAAGAAAAAATAATAATATCTGGACAATTCAACTTTATTTGCTATTTGTTAGAAATCTGTCACCTTTAATTACACCAAAAATTTACGACTTTATTTTGAGAATTTATTTATTGTTTAAGAAATTATTTTTTTCAAAAATTAAAACTGGAACGGAAATTTCATCTAGGCAGCTTGAGACATTAATTCGTTTATCTGAAGCATTTGGAAAACTAACACTTTTTTCTAAGATTCAAGAATTTCATGTTAAAGCTGCCGCTCGAATTATGTTCGATTCTTTTTTTTTTTTGAAATCCTCTAGATCAAAAAAAACAAAATATGAACCTTTTTTAAATATAATGAGTAGTTTAAAAAAATCGAAAGAAATTGTAGAAATTAAATTTCATGACTCCGAGTTTATAGCGCGAAAAATTTTATTTTTAGTTGGAAAAAAGATTCCCGAAAAAAAAAAAGTAAACTTTTTTTTAAAGTTTGTTCAAGCCTTTTTTTTTCATTTTTCGAAGTATCATATTTTAGAAATAGGGGTGAAACAGATAAAAAAACTTATTATAATTCTAAAGCATTTGATTAAAAATGAAAGGAAGATTTTTATTATAAGGTTATTTGAAAATCTAAAGAAGCCAGATTTTGCCTTTTTTTTGAATACACTTTAAAAATCGCACAGAACAGGAATCGAACCTGTGTGGGAAATCCCATAAGATTTCGAATCTTACACCTTAACCACTCGGTCATCTGTGCGAGATTTATATTATATTATTTTACAACCAATTGATTTTGCAGTCCCGAGAATTTCCTTTATTGTTCCTTCTAAATTTATCGATAATGATCTATTTCTCAATAGTTTTGAAATTAAAATAACATTTTTAAGGGTAATATTTCCTTCATGTTTTATGTTTTTGATTTTTTTTCTATCTCTAAGAGGTTCATTTAAAGATTTTATTAATAAAACAGCCGCAGAAGGAACAACTTCTACACTAGCTTGTCTATTTTGTACTTTTAATTTACACATTACTCGAAGACCTTCCCAATCTATTGTTGCGGTTGATAACTGTTCTCCAATTTTTTTAGGTGATAGTCCGAGCGGCCCCAATTTAGGAGCAAGTGTGGAAACTGCACCAACTTGTCCTCCTATCGTCCGTATGAAAAGTATTGATACCGAATTAGGATCTATCTTTGGTGGCATCTAAAATAAATTCTTTTACGTAAATTCCCAAATAATATTCTATTTTCTTTTGGAAAATATACACCATAACATTATAAATTTAGCTTCTTTCATTTCATTTCTAGGAAAAAATGAAACATTTCCTCAAGATGAAGATATAACTGGATTCAAGTCTTATGTCTCATTTTTAAAAAACTATCAAAATAAAAAAAATAAAAATTCAACAGGATTTTTTATATTGTTTATTGCCAATTTTTATAACTCTTTTCAAAATTGCAATAAAATTTCTCTTTTGTGTGATTTTCTTAATTATAAAACAGAAAAAAAAGAAAAAATTGAAATAAGCTTTGAAAATTCTTTCAAAATATATTCAGGTTCGAACTTATGGAGTTTTTTAGATTTTTTCTTTAATTTTACCATATTGGGAAAAATTATTGATCTTATATGGGTAAATTTAATTTTTTCATTGAATTTAAATTTTGAGGTGGTGTTATTTAGTTGTATTTTTTGCTCTAGCGTCTTTCAAATAATTTTTTTTATATCACATATTTTACTGGATTATTTATTCGATCTATCTCTTATTGAACATTCTATAAGTATGGAAAAAAATTGTATCGATTTTTTTATAGACTTTAATGGTTTTTCAATAAATATTCGAAATAGTCCCGGTTCATCTAATTTGGTTATTGATAATATTTCGAAAATTTATTACGAAACGAATTCAAAATTAAAATTTAAATTAAAAATAAAAATAAAAAAAAATTTTTTGCCTTTTCGACAATTTAAAAAATTAAATACACCAAAAATTAAAAATTCTATTATTTCAAAAATTTATATTGACATATCTTTGATGAAATCGAAAGTTAAATTTTTCCCCATTACAAAAACAAATGGAAAAATTGTTTCAAAAAAAAATTATTTTCCTAGATATTTGACCTTAAAAAACGAAAAATTTTTATTCATGGAAAATCTAATTGATCCAGTCATGGCGAAATTTAAATCTTTTCGAGAAATTTCTACAAAATTTATCAATATAGTTTGGTATAAAATATTTTTTTCAACTAAACATGAAATAGAACATTTAATTTTATCTTTAATATTCTCTGAGATCGTCTCAATCCAAATGAGATCTCCGAAAATAGAATGGATAAACCTTTTTATAAAATTACTTTCGTTATTTAATGATAAAATCATAATAAGATGTTTTGAAGACATTATAAAAAAGTTCTCCGGAAAAAAAGCTATGATAAAAAGTATTTTTTTATTACGATTTTCTTATTTACATTTTCTTTTTCATACTAACAGTCTCCATTTGAAATTTGAGAGAAATTTTCTTAAAGAAAAAAGTATTTTGATATTTTTTCAGGGATTATTAGATTATAAAAACAGAAACGCACAAAAAAAAATTTTTTCTCTGAAAAAAATAAAGATCTTTTCAGTAATTAACGTTATAGAAAATTCTATTGAAAAGTCAAAAATAATTCATAAAATTGAAATTGAAATTTACTCTCTTTTTTTAAAATTTGTTGGTTTTGATAAGATTCTTTTCCTTTTAATTTATTTTCTTAATGAAATAAAAAAAAAATTAATCTTTAGTTTAATAATCGAACAACTCAGAAAAAAAGTCCTCAAATTCCAAGAAAATATGAAAAATAAAAGTTCAAGGTATTTATTATTAAAAATGGTAATAAAATCTAGTTCAAAAAGAATAAAATTGGCTAAAATTGCATTACTAGAAAATTTAATTTCTTTAAAATTGGTTCATATTAATTATTTACCCCGGGCATTTTTCGAAAAGAAAATACTTAACCACTTTTATTTTAACTCCGATTTTGATACGATTAACTTTTTTTACAATCGGATTTCAGAATGGCAACGAACAACACGTTTTGATAAAAAAAACTTGCAAACTTTTCTTAATATATCAAATAAACGAGAACAAAAAATTGCTATTAAAACTTTAGTTAAAGTTAAAAAAGCAAAAAGGCTTTTTAAGAATGGAGTTCTTAATTTTTGTCTTAATTTTATCGAATCAATTTCTTTTTTCATTTCATATAGGATGCAAAATATAATTAAATTAGGGTTACTTCGAGATCAGTTTTCATCAATAGAAACAAGATTGCTTGAAATAAGACAATTAAATTTGTTTTATCATTTATATTTGAAAAGAATAAAATTCGTAAAAATAAAATCATAGGATTAATTTTTTAAAAAAAATTAAAAGATTTCTGAAGTAATTGACAAAGGTATAATATATTTATTTTGAAATGGATTTTGTATTTGGTTCGTTTTTTTTTGTCCTCGAATTTAATTAAAAAATAAGATTAATTAAAATTCTATTCTATATTAAAAAATGAGGAAATATTAAATTAAAAAGTTTATTATTATAATTTGTATTAAATAAAATCTTAAACCGTTTCAGATTTTTATGAAAGTAAAAAAAGGAAGAATTTTATATTTAAAAGAAAGGAATCTTGAGGATTTAATAAATAAAAGAGACCCAAAAAAAAGATTTGAACCAAAAAAACATTTTTTTAAAATTGATCCTAGACCAATTCATGATAAAAAATTCATATCTTTTTGTTTAAAAGAGATAAGATTATTTTTGAATCAAAGTGGATATAAATTTTGTGTGCCTAGAAAAAAATTTTTTCCTTTAAAAAATAAAGATTTCTTCCAAATTATTTATTTTCTTATAAAAAAACTCGATAAAAATTTCAAAAATGAAAATAAACCAGAAGAAGAAATTCCTAAAATATTCAAAATAATTGGTTATCCAATTCCCATTACAAAAACAACCTTGTTTTGTACAAATAGTCTTCGAGGATCTTCTGTCTTATTTAACTGTTTGTACTGGTTGGTCGAGTTATGTTTGTATGATCTTAAAACAACATTTGAAAATGATTTAATTAATAAAATCACATTAAAAAAAAATCTTTTTTGGAATCGATTTGCGAAGAGCCATAGTAAATTTTTATCAAAAAAAGGAAAAATTAATTTCTTTCCGAAAATTGTAAAAATATCCTTGTCAAATAAAATTATTGAGAGAAAAAATTATAGAGATAAGAAGATAAAATTGAATAGAAAAATAAAATTTAAAAATGATTTTTTCATAATTTTACTTTACATAGCAAATTTTTTTAAAGGAAAAATTAAACCTTTCTTTGAGGGTAAAAAATTTTTCGTTAATCTATTGACAATAATAGAAATAAATAGATACAAATTTCTTAATGGAATCGAAAACCGTTTAAAAATAACTCACAGAATAAATCTAAATAAAAAAAAAATTTTATGTCTTAAATTTGAAACAAAAAAAAGTTTTTATTTTAATTTTCTGAGAAAATTCTTGAAAATTATTTATAACATAAAACGATATCGACTATGTTTAACTGTTTTATTAAAATTAATGTTAAAAGGTTTAGTTAATTCGATTGATATTATTTTTATATCAAAAATTAGAAACCTTTTTACAAATAAAAACTATCTGGATACTAAATATTTAAATTTGTTCGAAATACTTAACAAAAAAAATTTTCGATTAGAGGGTAAATTTTTCTTTCCGTTAAGAGACTTTAAATTTTTTTCTAAAATTCAAAACCTATGTAAAAATAAAATGTTAAAAATTTTAAGGTTTTTTGAACATCTTGAAATTTTTTCTAATCTATTAAGACAAAATAAATTTAACCTAGAGATTATTTTTCAAACCTGGAAATTTAAAAATTACAATATCGAACGATTCAAAAAGGAAAAAATAGAAAAAAGTCAAGAAAATAAATTCATTATAAATCAAAAATTTAAAAAGACAATAAGTGAATTACTTTATATGATTTTTAAAAAATTTTTAAGGTCGTTTTATTTAAAAAAATTCATTTTTTTAAATGCTGTTAATGGTTTTTTAAGTAGAATAATAGTTTATACCCTTTTATATTTTGATTTTAAGAAAGAATTGGATAAAAAAGGAAAATTAATAAATTGGTTTCGAATTTGATATCAGATGAAAAATAATTTTTATTTTTCATATTATTTGTATGAAAAATAAAAATTAGTAAAAAATGACAAGAAAAAAGTTTATTCTTAAAATAATAAGCTATGATCAATTTAATTTTTAGATGTATAATTTCTTCTAGATAAATAGGAAGCGATTAAATTTTCGGAATTTTTATTAAAAAGTTTAATGATTAATCTTAGTCGACAGCTTCCATATCATCGTCATTATTTTCTAAAATTGGTAAATCTTCGTTTTGTTCAATTTCTTCATCCGCTTCATCTATACTCAAACCTAATTTTATCATACGATGAATTCTTTGTGCGAAAACATGAGATTCTTCAAGGGAAAAACCTGAAGTAAGCAAAGAAGTATCAAATAAAAGATTCACTAGATCTTTTACAGTTTTATCATTTTTATCAATTTGAATTCTATTTCTTAGTTCGAGTACTATTGGATTTCCAGGATTAATTTCCATTGTCTTTCTGCTTGACATATAGGTAGATAAGGAACTATCCCTTAATGCCTGAGCTTTCATGATTCTTTCCATATTTGCGGACCAACCATATTCACCTGTCACAAGAATACATGGAGAATCAGATAATCTTTCGGATACAACAACTTTTTCAACCTTATCTCCGAGTATTTCTTTTACAGTTTTGCACATTTCTTCAAATTTTTCTTTTTCTTCCTCTTTTTTTTTATTTTCTTCATCACCACCCAATAAGTTTATTCCTTCTTTGGTAGCACACACCAATTTTTTACCATCATATTCCTTTAATTGTTGTACACAATACTCATCTATTGGTTCAGTCATGAACAAAACTTCATACCCTTTTTGTTTTAATTTTTCAAGAAAAGGCGAATTTTCAACTGATTTTTGGGATTCCCCAGTTATGTAAAAAATCTGGGTTTGCCCATCCTTCATCCTTGAAACGTATTCTTTCAAACTTGTATTTTCATCTGGACAACGTGTCGATTTGTATCTCAATAATTCGGCCAATTTAGATCGATTTTGACTATCTTCATGAATTCCTAGTTTGATGTTTTTCGAATATTGTTCATAAAAAATTTTGCAATCTTCTTTATTATCGGATATTTCCATTAAAATCTCAAGACACTTTTTTACAATATTTTTTCTTATAACCTTAGTAACCTTATTTTGTTGTAAGGTTTCTCTTGATATATTTAAAGGAAGATCTTCGGAATCAACAACACCTCTAATGAAATTGAGATATTCTGGAATTATATCTTCGCAATTGTCCATAATGAATACCCGTTTTACATACAATTTAATATTATTGTTTTTTTTCTTTGGTTCAAATAAATCAAATGGTGCTCGTTTAGGAACGAACAAAAGGGCTTTAAATTCGAGTTGACCTTCGACGGAAAAATGTTTTACCGCAAGATGATCTTCCCAATCATTGGTCAAACTTTTGTAAAAAGAGGCATATTCTTCTCGAGTTATTTCTTCTGGTTTTCTTGTCCAGATAGGTTTATTTTTGTTTAAAAATTGCCATTCATGAGTAATTTCTTTGATTTTTTTAGTCTTTTTTTCTTCTTTCTGTTCAATTTCTTTGTCTTTTTCTTCTCCATTTTTTTCTTCGTCTGAAATTTCAACTTCTTTTTCAACTTCTTTTTCAACCCATAAATTAATTGGATATTGTATGAATTCTGAGTGTTTTTTAACTAAATCTTTTATTCTTCTCTCTTCAAGGTATTCTAGTTGATCTTCTTTAAGACTTAATATTATTTTTGTACCTCTACTGAGTTCACTTTCACTATTTTCTCGAATAGTAAAACTTCCTCCTGCCGCACTCTCCCAAAAATAGCATTTATCTGAGTTATTTTTGGTTTCAACTAAAACTTTGTCTGCAACGAGATAGGCAGAGTAGAATCCAACCCCAAACTGTCCAATCATTGAAACATCAGCTCCGGCTTGCAAGGCTTCCATGAAGGATTTGGTTCCTGATTTTGCGATTGTACCAAGATTACTTATTAAATCTTCTTTTGTCATCCCAATTCCTGTATCAGTGATTGAAATTGTTTTATTACTTTTGTCAGCCATTATTCTTATTTCTAACTTTGGTTCACTATCTAAAACAGATTTTTCGGTCAAGGATTGGTACCTGATTTTATCAAGTGCATCAGATGCATTAGATATTAATTCTCTAAGAAAAATTTCTTTGTTTGAATAAAAAGTATTTATAATCAAACTCATGAGCTGATTGATTTCAGCTTGGAATTCGTAAGTTTCAATGTTAGCCATAATATTTATAAAAGAATGTTCTAGAATTAACCTTTAAATTTAATAAATAATATCTTTTTAGAGAACAAAATAATACTTTTTAAACAAAACTAAAAAAATTAAAGAATGGTGAAATATAAATTTTTGAAATTTTCTAAAGAATTTTCAAAAAAATTAATTTTTTTTTTTCTTTTACCAGATTTTGTTTTAATTTGTTAAACTGATTTTTTATAGAAAATAATTTAATAAATAATACTAATTTTATAAGTAATTTTAAGTTTTCCCGATTTATTTAATTGAAAGTATTATGAAACTTAATATATCAAATCCAAGTAGCGGATTTCAAAAAATAATCGATGTTGAAGACGAAAATATTTTAAGGATGTTTTATGATAAGAAAATATTTTCAGAAGTTATAGGTACACCACTTGGACCAGAATGGAAGAATTATATTTTCAAAATTACTGGGGGACAGGATAAACAAGGATTTCCCATGAAAAATGGGATATTTACTAATAAAAGGGTAAAATTACTTCTTAAAAAAGGATCTATTGGATGCAGAGGTTTTGGTATGAAAAAGGGGGAAAGATGTAGAAAATCAGTTAGGGGATGTATCGTTTCCCCCGAAATTTCGGTTCTTAATTTGAAAATTAAAAAAAAAGGAGAAAATTCTAACGAATTTACAAATGAAAAAGAAAAAAAATTTTTGTTTCCCAAACGATCAAGTAAACTAAGAAAATTTTTTTCAATAAATAAGGGAGATGGTATATCCAAATTTATGTTTGATTATATGGATAATTCACAAAAAAAAAATAAAAAAACCCCCAAAATTCAGCGTTTAATAACACCCAATTCGATTCAAAAGAAAAGGTTTAACATAAAGTCGAAAAAAGAACGTATTTTATCTAGTAAAAATAATCTAAAAGAGTTCGGAAAACTCCTTTATCGAAAAATTTAATTCTTTTAGATTTAGATGTTAGGAATTCTAATTTAAGCCAATTTTAACAACATGGTGTATTTTATTCAAAACAAAAGATAAATAAAAAATAAATGGAATATGTTGCAAAACTCCCAAAACCAAAAAATTTCGAAAAAACAAACAATTATTCAATATAAATTTTATTGAAAACTAAAATTATTATTTACAAAAAAATGTGAAAAAATGATTATATTTTAATTTGTAATTTCAAAAAGAAAACCTTAATTTAGAATAATTAGGAGTTAAATTTACACTTTTTTAAAGGAATGAAATTTAAATTAAATCACGCTATTTATCACGGAAAAAGTGAAATCAATCGGTTGTCTATAAATTCAATCGATATCAACCCTTTTAAAAATATTTTAGTGACATGTGCGAAAGATTTTTTAATAAAAATATGGAACCTTGATTTTATTAAAAATAATAAAAATAATAAATTTTGTTATGTCGTTGATAATTTTAAAAAATCCATTAATATAGTTCGATGGAGTCCTAACGCAGAATTATTTGCTTCAGGAGGAGATGATGGTCATCTGGTTATACATTCTATTTATTATTCTGGTTTAAATTCAATCATATCATATAGAGTTTTTTATAATTTTAAAAACACTCAAAGTGATATCTTTTCTTTAGTTTGGTCTCCAGATTCGTGTTTCATATCAACAACTTCTGTTTATGGTAATATTGTAATTTACTCTATAAAAAAAAAACAGGTTTTTGCAAAAATAATAAGTAAAATTTTTACACTTCAAGGTTCTCAATGGGATCCACTTGGTCAATTTTTTCTAACTCAATCTAATTCTGGAGGAATAAAAATATGGAATACCTCAAATTGGAATTTATTCAAAACTATTGAATTTTTTTCAAAATATAGATCGAAACTCAAATATTCTCAAAAATCAATAAACGGCAAACTAACTTGGACTTCTTGTGGGAACTACATTATTCTTTTCAATAATTCAATTTTTGGACGAAAACATTACATAAGAGCTATCGAAAGGGAAGGAAATTTTAGAAAATGTAAAGTATTTTTTCACGGAAAAAAGTTTATATCTATCGTTAAGGTGAGTCCCCGAATTTATTTTAAAAATTACTTTAATAGATGTATTTCCATTTTCGCTGTCACGACAGAGGAGGGATCGATATATTTTTGGGCTCCTGAATTTTCAAGAGTAATAGTTTGGATAAAAAATCTTAACGGAAAATCTTTTACAGATATAAATTGGAAATTTAATGGGTATGATTTATTTTTGGTTACCTTGAAAGGTGAGGTTTTTAAAATTATTTTTGACCGGTTTGAATTAGGTTATGTTTTGAAGATGAATGAACATATGGACTTTATAAAATATATTTACAACAAAAAACCTTTAATCATTACAAATCATTTATTTCAACTAAAAGGAAAAATTTATTCACATAGAAATTTATTGAATATCTTACTGCTAAATAATTTTAAAATGAAAAAAAGTTTTTCCAGATTATTATTATTTTTTGAAAAATATTTTGAAGACAAACAAAGTCATAAAGAATTGGAAAAAAATGCAAATCAAAAACTTTCAAATAACTATGATCAAATAAAACAAAAGTTTTTAATAGAATTCAAAAAGTACTATCTTCTCTTAAAATTTTCTAAATTTTTTTGGGTTAAAAATAAATATAAATATTATTTTTTTCAAAAATCAACACCTTTAATCAATTTTCGAGTCTTTCATTCCAAAATCATCCTAAAAACTCTTAAAAATGAATTCTATACGATTTTAAATTTATCAAAGCGAAAAAGTTTTAAAATATTTTCATTAGATAAAAGAAATATAAAAAAATTTTCTTTCAAATATTTTAATCAAATCAATGACATGAGTTTAAAAAAAAAATTTGTTTTTATTGCAACCACAAAAGGAAAAATAGATGTATTGAATTTAGAGAAATTCCAAACACTTATTAACATAAATTTTTGGTGTTTTATACCTCAATATTTCAAAGAATCTGGAAAAAATATTGTCATAAAATTGTTTAAATGTTCTGGATTATTAGTTTACTGTTAAAAAGGAGTTTTTTTTTTCGAAGGCGACTAAAAATTGTTTCCAATTAACATGCACATAAAAGCGAAATCATCAACAATTCGTTCTAACACATAAATATAGCTAAAATTTTCGCGAGGCTTAAACTCGAGAAACAACATGTCTCTCAAAAGTGAAACCTCTAGA
>Ga0315899_10000413_pt1 | contig 51795 bp, 35 predicted proteins | sample LakEriMetagenome_2_FD_203518 | JGI IMG/M metagenome (GOLD analysis project Ga0315899, IMG submission 203518) | Freshwater fungal communities from buoy surface, Lake Erie, Ohio, United States - Buoy 4 MA112 | ecosystem: Environmental > Aquatic > Freshwater > Lake | place: USA: Lake Erie, Ohio...
CCAATTTCCCCGAAAGAATCATCAAGATGGTGATGCAACCTTTCCCGGAAATCGTGAAGAAGCAGACCAACCTTCCGGGCAGCATCGACCTGTGCGCCAAATCCACGGATTTGGCTGATCAGCTGGCAAAAGGTGAATGCCACCTGGCTGTTTTCAACAGCCACGAATTCCTTTGGGCCCGCGCCAAAAACCCCAACCTGAAGCCACTGATGCTGGCTGAAAACAAGACCACCCCCTTGAAGGCCTATCTGGTGGTGAACAAGGCCGACGAGATCAAGAACATCTCCGATTTGGAGAAAAAAGAGGTTTGCGTCCCCGGGAACAGCCGGCCTTTCGCGGAGACCTTCCTGAATTACCAATGCTGCAAGCCAGGCAAGGCCCCGAAGGAATTTTATGGCAGCGTGCGCAAGACCGATGACGCGGAAGAGGCTCTCGATTCCCTTTCAGATGGCAAAACCCAAGCGGTGTTGGTCGAGAAGGCGGCTTGGGACCGTTACCTGAAAAGGAAACCCACCATGGCCGCAAACCTCGATGTGTTGAAGGAATCTGAGGATTTCATCCCTGCTGTGATCGCCTACATTCCCAACAATATGCCAGACGGATGGAGCGATATCTTTCGCAAGGGAATGATTTCTGCCAATGATAACCCAGCTACCTCCAAGCTCATGATGCTGGTGAAGATCAGCAGCTTCCTGGAAGTGCCTGAGAATTTTGAGGCAAGGGCTGCCGAAATGCTGAAGCGGTACCCGCCCTCTGGCAACTAAAATATATAAAATAATATCAACTGCCGGGCTGGTAGCCCGGCAGTTGTTTTTTGGCAGACTGTTTTGGAAATCCAATCAATTTGTGAAAATAGCCGTCAGACTCAGCCCATTTCGGCCATTCTCCAGGGTTTGAAACCAACAGGCTGAAATGGCCAATCTTTTTGGCAATCTGGGAAAACTGTCCCTGGGGTTGCTACAATCTCCGACTCTGGATGGATGAGGGGGAGACCTGCCTTGGAGACGATTGTTCCGGCTTCGCTGCATTCCGAGACGCGCGAACGGTATCTGATTTACGCCATGTCGGTCATCACATCCCGGGCACTTCCGGATGTGCGTGACGGCTTGAAGCCGGTTCAAAGGCGCCTCTTGTACACGATGTACAACGACCTGCGACTGACCTTTGATGGGCGGCCCCGAAAGTGCGCCAAAATCGTGGGCGATGTCACCGGCAACTACCACCCGCATGGCACCTCAGCCGCATACGAGGCCTTGGTCCGCCTGGCCCAGGATTGGGTGCTGCGGGAGCCGCTTGTCCAGGGCCAGGGTAATTTCGGGTCGGTGGACGGGGACCCGCCCGCCGCCGAGCGTTATACCGAGGCGAAACTTTCCGCCATCGCCGAACGGTTGATGGACGAGTTGCGCCAGCGCACCGTGGACATGCGGCCCAACTATGACAACACACGGGAAGAACCCATCGTGTTGCCGGCCCAGTTCCCGAACCTGTTGGTGAACGGTTCCTCCGGCATCGCGGTGGGTTTGGCCACCAACATCCCGCCGCACAACCTCGGCGATACCGTCCGCGCCGCGATGATGTTGATCGACAACCCGGAAGCCACCACGGCAATGCTGCTGGAACGGCTGAAAGGTCCAGATTTTCCGCTCGGGGGCCGTATCCTGGCTGACCGGGCCGAGATCCGGAAGATCTACGAGGAGGGTTCCGGTTCCATCCGCGTGCAGGGCGAGTGGAAGTTTGAGGATTCCGGCAAGAAGCCCCAGATAGTCATCACGTCCATTCCGTACGGCGTGGACAAGGGCAAACTTGAAAGCGACATCGGTGCCATAATCGAGGACCGCAAGCTTCCCAGCCTGCTGAATGTTGTCAACGAGTCCAACGAGAAGGACGGCTTGCGTATCGCCCTGGAGATCAAGCCGGGGACCGATCCTGACCTGGTGATGGCGTACCTGTTCAGGCACACCTCGCTTCAGGACACATTCAGCTTCAACATGACTTGCCTCATCCCGGTGCCAGGTGAGGCGCTCAAAACCCGCCCTGAAAGATTGGGACTGAAGCCCATACTCAGGCACTTCCTCGACTTCCGGTTGGTCACCGTTCGGCGTCGTTTCGAATACGAATTGGAGATCCTCCGCCGGCGCATCCATATCCTCGAAGGTTTCGCGATCATCTTCGATGCCCTCGACCAGGCCATCCGGCTGATCCGCAACAGCCAGGGAAAATCCGATGCGGCCGAAAAGTTGATCAAGGCGTTCAAGCTGGATCAGATCCAGGCGGATGCCATTTTGGAAGCGGCCATCTACCGCATCGCCCAGATGGAAATCCTGAAGATCCGCGAGGAATTGGCGGAGAAGCAGAAGGAAGCCGCCCGCATCGAACGCATCCTCTCATCGGAAAAGCGCCTGTGGGGTGTGGTTCGCGATGAATTGGAGGCCTTGGCCGAGGCCCATCCAGACCGCCGCAGGACCCGGATCGCCAGTGCCGAGGATGCTCCCGAGTTTGATCCCGAGGCCTATATCGCCCGCGAGAACGCGCAGGTGGTTCTCACGCGTGATGGTTGGGTCAAGCGCGTTGGCCGCATGTCGTCGATTGAAAGCACCCGCGTCCGCGAAGGCGACGAGGTGATCGCCCTGGCACCCGGGAGCACGCTCGATCCGGTCGTTTTTGTCAGCGAGGATGGCACCGCCTACACCCAGCGGATCCATGATATCCCGGCCAGCACCGGTTATGGGGAGCCCATCGTCAAGTTCTTCAAGATCGCCGATCAAACCCGGCTTATTTCCGCCCTCACCACCGACCCGCGTTTCATCGGGCACCACACCGAAAAGGATGGCCCCTGGTTGCTGGTCGCAACCAGCGCTGGCATGGTGGTTCGGACCGCTTTTGAACCCTTCTGCGCCCTCAGCACCAAGGCGGGGCGAAAATGCGTCCGCCTCGGCGCGGGTGAGAAGGTTGTGTTTGCTTCCCTTGTTCGGGGTGGAAACACGCTCTTTTTGGCGACAGCCAAGGGGCGGATGATCCATTTCCCGACAGACGAGATACCGGTTCTGAGCGGGGCGGGGAAGGGTGTGATCGGCATCCGCCTGGACAAGGGCGATGAGGTTCTGGGGGGAATGGTTCCGGGAAACAGCCGGGAACTGTTCGTGCTTGAGACCGCCGGTGGGCGGACCCACGAGTTCACCAGCCGGACCAGCACCGTCAGCCGCGGTGGCAAGGGTGTGGATGTGGTGAAGCGGGCCGGCCTGTCCCGCGTGGTTCCCACCCCGCTGGCGCCGGTAAATTGGGATGAAGTGGGTGATGCGCCCGCCCCGCCCAAACCTTCCAGGTCGAGCCGCGAACAAAAGGACCTGTTCGACTGAGATTCCCCCCGGGGGATCCAGCTCGGCGTTTGATGCCATTTTTCAGATCATCGGGAAGACACGGAAGAAATGAGCAGCTCAGGATATTCAGCGAAAGACATCCAGGTGCTGGAAGGGCTTGAGCCGGTCCGCAAGCGTCCAGCCATGTATATCGGCGGCACCGACGGCAAGGGCCTCCATCACATGGTTTGGGAGATCGTCGACAACGCCGTTGACGAATACCTCAACGGCCATGCCACCTCCATTTCGGTTTGCCTGGACAAGGACGGGCAGGGGGTCACCATCGAGGACAATGGCCGCGGCATCCCTGTGGACAAGCACCCCAAGTTTGGAAAATCCGCCCTCGAGCTCATTCTCACCACGCTGCACTCGGGCGCGAAATTCGGCGAGGGGGAAAACTACATCCACTCCGGCGGCCTGCACGGGGTGGGGTCATCCGTGGTGAACGCCCTTTCGAAGCGCATGGTCGCCACCATCCGCCGCGACGGGTTCGAATGGCGGCAGGAATTCCGCCGGGGCAAGGCCCACGGTTCCATCGAGAAGCTGGGCCCCAGTCGCCAGCACGGCACGACCATCTACTTCCAGCCTGATGGCGACATCTTCCCGAAAACCACGCTCGATGCCGAGACCATCAAGTCCCACCTCGAGGACATGTCCTACATCCACGCCGGGCTGAAACTCTCCTTCGAGGACAAGGTATCCGGCCAGACCCACGACCTCAGCCACCCCGGGGGCATCCCCGAGTTCCTGTCCAAGCTGGTTCGCGAATCCTCCAAGTCGCCCACCACGGATCTGCCATTCACCTTCGCCCGCAAGGAGGGCGAGCGCCTTGAGGCCGTCCTGCAATGGACAGACTCAACCGAGGAGGCGGTTCGATCCTATGTCAACGGCATCCGCACTCCCGGCGGCGGAACGCACGAGGCGGGATTCCGGTCCGCCATAGTCCGTGCCATCCGCGATTACATGGAAACCCACGACATCCGGGTGAAGGGCCTGACCATCTCGGCCGAGGACATCCGCGAGGGGATCGTGGGGGTGCTTTCCACCTTCGTCCGGGAGCCGCAGTTCCAGGGGCAGACCAAAGACCGCCTGAACAATCCGGAAATGACCGCCCAGGTGGAAAGCTCCATCCGGCCCGCGCTCGAGAGTTGGCTTAACGCCAACAAGACCGCCGCCGACGCGATTGTCGGTCGCATAGTCCTCGCGGCCCGCGCCCGGCAGGCCAGCCGCGAGGCGGTCAGCGAGGTGAAACGCAAGTCCGCATCCACCCGCCGGCTGAATCTGCCCGGCAAGCTTGCCGACTGCAAAAGCACCAACATGGATGACACCGAGTTGTTCCTGGTGGAGGGCGATGGCGCCGGTGGTTCGGCCAAGCAGGGCCGCAACAACCGCAATCAGGCCGTTCTGCCACTGCGGGGGAAAATCCTCAACAGCGAGGGAATGCCCCTGGCCAAGGCGCTCGCAAACCAGGAGCTGAAAGATCTTGTCAGCGCCATCGGAACCGGAATCGGTCCAGCTTTCAACCTGGGTGGCCTGCGTTACGGCAAGATCATCCTTCTGATGGACGCCGATGCCGACGGCTACCACATCTCCACCCTGCTGCTGGCTTTCTTTTTCCGCCATCTGCCGGAACTGATCCGGGCCGGGCATGTCTACATCGCCGTGCCACCCCTGTACCGGATCGATGTGGGCAAGGAAACCCACTGGGCCCGCAACGATCAGCACAAGGAGGAGATACTCAAGTCCCTCAGGGCCAATGCCCGCTTTGAGGTCTCGCGATTCAAAGGTTTGGGCGAAATGGATGCCAAGGTGCTGGCCGACACCACCCTCGATCCCCGCCACCGCACCCTCATGCGGGTGGAGATTGATTCGCTGCTGGACTGCGACCGCGCGTTTGTGGATTTGCTGGGGAAGGATCCGGGGCAGCGCTACCGCTTCATCATGGACGAGGCGGACCGCACCTCGGTGGAAGTTTTGGATATTTGACCAGCCACACGGTCATGCCATGTTGGGGCCGCGGGGAATAATCCCCCGGCTACTGACTAGTGATTTTTGAAATCGACTGCATGACGGCCGCGACTTTTTCCGCCGATTTGATGCCAGGCCTCTCTTCCACCCCCGAGGCGATATCGATCGCGTCGGGATGAGTCTGGCGCAGCGCTTGGTCGATATTTCCCGGCTTCAGTCCCCCCGCCAAAATCCAGGGTAAACCGGGGCGGAAGTTTTCCAGAAGTTGCCAGGGAGCCGTCACCCCGGTTCCCCCCTCCATGCCAGGGGCATGGCCGTCCACCAGGACTGCCGAAGGAGGGGTGGGGCAATTGGAGGCCTCCTTGATCCAGTCTGCCAGTTGGGCTAATTCCAGCTCGGATTTCGGCGCGAAAGCCGCAATCCATGGCCTGGGAACCGGCCAATCGGGTGGTTGGTTCAGCCCGTGGAATTGCAGCCATCCCAGGGCCGGGACAGACCTCAGGAGCCGTTCCACCATCGGCTGATCCGGTTTCACCAGCAGGCCCACGGCCGCCACCTTGGGTGGCCAGTTATCCAGCAAGGCATTGGCCTGATCGTGGGTGATGTGCCGTGGGGACCCGGGGAAAAAATTCAGCCCCAAAGCATTCACACCCAGCCGGGCCGCCTCCATGAGGTCAGCCTGCCGGGTGATGCCGCAGATCTTGACAGCAGTTCGGGGGCTCGGCCCCCGCTGCCACAGCGGGCTCACGCGGCCTCGCGCATGGCGACGGTGCGAATCCACGATTTCGGCACAGGTCGCAGGGTCGGATCGCAGGAGTAGCACCAGTTGGAGATGCTTTTCTCACCCAGGGTGAAGGTGAAGAACGCCCGACGGTTATTGACCAGAGTCGGGAATCCAACCATGCCCGTTTCGGCGTTCAGCAGTGTCAGGTGCAAGCCTTCCAGCTCGAGATAGGCGTTGCGCAAGTCCTGGCTGATGGTGGCCACTTGTTCCTGCAGGGCGTAAGCCTTCGACCGCCCCCGCCAATCCAGTTCGTTGAGGCGTGGCAACCCGGTCAATTCTTCCTCACAGCGGTCCAGTTCATTGGCCAGACCCATCAGGTCCCTGACAATGCTGGAAACCAGGGGAATCATCGCCTGAGATTCCTCCCAGGTCAGCACATCCCCGGATGAGATCACCGGAATGGGATCTTGCTGGAGTTCGCGGTCGTTGGAGCTGCCGCTCATTCGGGGGGCTCCCTGCGGGGGGATGGTTGGTTTTCCGCCCAACCTCGGCGAAATCGCCGGAGGGGCGTTTCTGTCAAAGGAAGGATCGGCCGCCCCGGCCATTGCCCTGCACCCCAGTCATGGGTTTGCGCCCAGGAAAGTGCCTGGTCGGGCCATGCCTTGCGGGACAGGCCGAAAATGACGGCTGCCCCGGGGAAAAAAAGCCGGAAAGACTCAAGTATTTTGGCTGAAGGATTCGGCTTTTATCAGGCACCGCGACGGGTGTGGGATTATGGAAAAATTTGTCTTTTTACCGTAATCAAAAGCATAAAGAGCCATGGGCAGGAGTGAGCCTCCGCGCCCATGGCCCCAAACGGATATTCCAAGGTCCTCAGACGGCGCCCCCGGTCAAATCAGCGGCCATCGCGCCACAGCACGAAGCCTTCCAGGGCGTAGTACTCGGGCAAACCCAATTGGTCAAAGGTCTTGGCGGTATGTTTATTCCTGTCCTCGGCGCGCTGCCAAAATTCCCGGGCATCGCTTCCGCCGGGGAACATGGCTTTGTCCTTTTGCGACTGGTGACGGAAGATGGCGTTTTTCTTCCTGTCCACCACTTCGGGGCTGAGGGGGACCGCCCGTTCGATCTCGTGGGGAGCCCATTCTTCCCAGGCGCCCCGGTAAAGCCAGGTTTCGAAATGCTGTCCCTTGGACTGCACTTTGCGAACAGCGGCGTAGATGGCTTCGGCGCACATCCGGTGGGTTCCATGCGGATCGGATAGCTCCCCGGCCACATAGATCTGGGCGGGCTGGATCCGTTGGAGCAGGGCGACGATATCCTCGATATCTTGCGCGTGGATTGGGGCCTTCGCGATGGTTCCGGTCCGATAAAACCGCAGGTCCATGAATTCGAGGTTTTCGGGTGGAACGCCGCAGGCAAGCGCCCCGGCCCTTGCCTCCGTCGCCCGGATCAATCCCTTGATCTTCAGCACATCCTCCGAATCCGATTGGCCGGGAGTTTTGGCTTTCAGGAATTCGTCCACTCGCCGTGAAACGGATTCCGTCTGGTCGGGGGAGATTCCGAAAATCTTGTTGAATTCCGTGACAAAATCGGTGAATCGCCAGGCGTCGTGGTCGAACACCGCGATGTTCCCGCTGGTCATGTAGGCGATGTGGACTTTGTGTCCCTGGTCAGCCAGCCGGATGATGGTGCCACCCATGCTGATGACATCATCATCGGGGTGCGGGCTGAACACGATCACCGATTTCCGTTCGTCACCGGCCGGCTTGGCGCAAAGCGTGGCGTTCAGGTCGTCGAAGACCCTTTGGCAAATGCTGCTGGCCGGGCCGAATTCCCGCACCAGGCTGTGCAGTTCGTGCTCGCGAAAATCCTCTTCGCCCAACTTCAGCAGGCCTTTGCCGGTGGAAAGTGCCAAGTCGATGACGGCCCTGCGGATCAGTTGCGGGGTCCACTCAACCGGTCCGCATGCCCAAGGCCGGCGTAACGCGGTCAATTGGCTGGCGGCAGCTTGGTCAACCAGGAATATCGCGCCCTGATGTTCCTGCAAAAAGCTGGCTGTGACCGCCTCGGTGACTGGTTCCTCAAGCGCCTTGCGCACGATGGATGCCTTGTGCTCACCGAAAGCCAGCAGGACCACCTGCTTCGCCTCGAGGATAGTTCCAACCCCCATGGTCAGCGCCATGCTGGGGACATTTTCCTCGCCGAAAAAACCGCTGGCGGCATCGCGCCTTGTCACCGGGTCGAGGGTCACCCGTCTGGTACGGGAGTGCCGGCTGCTGCCCGGTTCATTGAAGGCGATATGGCCCGTGCGGCCGATGCCCAGGATTTGAAGGTCGATCCCGCCGGCCTTCTGGATTTCCCGCTCGTAGCGCAGGCAATAATCTTCCACTTCTCCAGGCGGGGTGTCGCCCATCGGAATATGGATATTTTCCTTGGGAATGTTCACATGATCGAAAAAGGTTTCCCGCATCCAGCGGTTATAGCTGTGGGGGTCCACCGGGCTTATCGGGAAATATTCGTCCAGGTTGAAGGTTATCACCCGGCTGAAATCCAGACCTTCCTCCCTGTGCAGGCGGATGAGCTCACGATAAAGGCCAACCGGTGTGCTGCCGGTGGGCAAACCCAGCACCGCGGGCTTGCCCTCGTTGTTTTTCCGTCGGATCAACGATTCCACCTGCCGGGCCAGGTGCCGTACCGCCTCTTCGCTGGAGGCGTGAACTTGTGTGGGGATGCGGGTTCGGGGAAGCAGGTGGCTTGACATGTTGGATGGGTGAGCCGGTGGCCATTCAGGAGTGGGAGATTGCCTTTCCGGCATTACCCGAACCCGAAAAATCCGGGTTCGGCGCCGGGTAATCAGCTTGAAGGTTTATGTTAAAGACTGATGGGAAGGCCGCCAACGATGGTTCCGCGCACGCCTTCGGATTTCCACTAAAATGTGTGGAAGAGTTGTCGGCATGGTGCTGCATGGCTGCCGATTCATCGCCCGGGGCCAGAAATGATCGAGGTTTGGATCAACGGGGAAACCAGATCGTTTCCAGCCCCGCTTTCGGTTGGAAAAATGCTGGACGAGTTGGGTTTGCCGTCAAACCGTGTGGCCGTCGAGGTGGACCAGTTGCTGGTTCCCCGTTCGGAACATGACCTTCGACTGATTGCGGGGGGAGAAAAAGTGGAAATCGTCACCTTGGTGGGGGGTGGTAGTGAAGGGGGCGACCGTGATTGAACCAATCGACAAGCCCTTGGTCATAGGCAAATTCCGCTTCCAAAACCGCCTTTTCACCGGTACCGGAAAATACTCCAGCCTCGAGTTGATGCGTGATTGCATGGAAGCCTCGGCCTGCGAGGTCACCACCGTCGCTGTCCGGCGCGAACGCCTGGTAGACCGTTCCGGCCGATCCCTGTTGGATTTCCTGGATCTGAAAAAACTCACCATTTTGCCCAACACCGCCGGTTGTTTCAGTGCCGAGGACGCTATCCGGCACGCCCGGTTGGGCCGCGAACTATTGTCCAACCTGGGTAACCCCGGTGCCGATTGGGTGAAGCTGGAATGCCTGGGAGATCCCCGCACTCTGCTCCCCGATCCCCTGGATACCCTTCGTGCTACGGAAATCCTTGTCAATGAAGGCTTTACAGTCTTGGTTTACTGCAGCGATGACCCTGTGCTCGCCAGACGATTGAAAAAGCTGGGTGCGGCTAGCGTCATGCCTGCGGGAAGTCCCATTGGCAGCGGTCAGGGTATCTTGAATCCCAACAATCTGAAAATCATTCTGGAGGATCTTAAGGGAGAAGACCCGGAATACCCGGTTATTGTCGATGCGGGTGTGGGGGCTGCTAGTGATGTGTCTGTTGCTATGGAGCTTGGGTGTGATGGTGTATTGCTAAATACTGCTATTGCATCCGCTGGGGATCCGTTGCGAATGGCCCATGCCATGCGGCACGCATTGGCTGCGGGACGACTCTCGTACCTGGCCGGCCGAATTCCGAAAAAGTTGTACGCCCAGGCCTCCAGTCCAATGGAGGGGCGGATCGCCGGTCAGGGGCCCAAACTCTGATTCCGGCGTGATTTGGCACGAATTCATCTTGTTGGCCGGGCCTTTCCCGGCGAGAATTGGGTTTTGGCAGGTGTATCAGGGCTTACAGGGGACCCGTTGATTCGTGGCCCCCACGGGAGAACGCAGGAACATGGTCGAGCGTCGCAAGGAACTGGACAAGCGTTACCAGCGCAAGAAAAAACTGTCGAAGCTGAAGGCCAAGCTGGCCAAGGCTGGTACCCCGGGTGACCGCGACGCTGTTCTGCAGAAGATCCTGAAGATCAGCCCCTGGTGGACCGAAGCCCCCACCACCGGTGGCGCGCCAAAGGCTGCTTCGGCGCCCAAGAAGCCCAAGGCTGCGGCCCCCCGCAAGAAGTCCTGAGGCTGAAACTGATACATTCTCACGGGGCCCCGGCGATTGATTGCCGGGGCCTTTGTCGATGGTGGCGGTGAATCTGCGGATTCCTTTGCCGGGAGCTGGAATGCCATGCCGTGGCTAAGCGTCGTCCAGGCCAGAAAAGCCGAGTCGGTGGGTGACGGTGTGGAGATCCGCGGCTGGGTGCGAACCCGCCGGGATTCCAAGGGCGGGTTCAGCTTCCTTGAGATCAACGACGGTTCCTGCATGGGCAATCTGCAGGTCATCGTTCCCGCCGAGTTGGGCAATTACCAATCCGAGGTCCTCAAGCTCGGGGCGGGGTGCAGCGTGGTGGTGGAGGGGGAGTTGAAGGCCTCCCCCGCCAAGGGGCAGGCGACCGAGCTGGCCGCGCGGTCGGTGCGGGTGCTCGGCTGGGCCGATCCTGTCGCCTACCCCATGCAGAAAAAGGGCCACACCTTCGAGTTTTTGCGCACCCAAGCGCATCTCCGCGCCCGCACCAACACCTTCGGCGCGGTGGCGCGCGTCCGCAACCGAATCTGCGACAGCATCCATTCCTTCTTCCAGGAGAAGGGTTTCCTCCTGGTCCACACGCCCATCATCACAGGCAGCGACTGCGAGGGGGCGGGGCAAATGTTCCGGGTCACCACCCTCGACCCGGCGAACACGCCCAGGCTTCCGGACGGCGCGGTGGACTACAGCCGCGACTTCTTCGGGAAGCCCACCCACCTGACGGTCAGCGGCCAGCTCGAGGGCGAGACCTACGCCTGCTCCCTGGGGCGGATCTACACCTTCGGCCCTACTTTTCGTGCGGAAAATTCCAACACCGCCCGTCACCTTGCCGAGTTCTGGATGATCGAGCCCGAGGCCGCGTTCTTCACTCTGCTGGAGAACATGGACCTTGCCGAGTCCTTCCTGCGCCGGATCGCCTCCGATGTCCTGGAGCACTGTTCCGAAGACCTCGATTTCTTCGTGGAGCGGATCGACAAGACCGCCCGGGCCGCACTGACGCAACTGGCAACCGTGCCGTTCCGCCGGATCAGCTACACCGAGGCCGTGCGCTTGCTCGAGAATTCGGGCGAATCGTTCGAATATCCCGTCCGGTGGGGCATCGACCTGCAGAGTGAGCACGAGCGCTGGCTGACCGAGAAACAGTTCAAGCAACCGATCATCGTGTTCGACTACCCCAAGGAGATCAAGGCGTTCTACATGCGCCTCAACGATGACGGCAAAACCGTCCGCGCGATGGATGTGCTCGTGCCAAGGGTGGGTGAGATCATCGGCGGCAGCCAGCGCGAGGAGCGCCTGGATGTGCTGGAAGCCAGGATGCGCGAGTGCCACCTCGATCCCGAGGCCTACTGGTGGTATCTCGATCTTCGCAGGTATGGGACCGTGCCCCACGCCGGCTTCGGTCTCGGCCTTGAGCGCCTGGTCCAGATGGTGACCGGCATGGCCAACATACGGGATGTGATCCCATTCCCGCGGACACCCCAATCAGCCGAATTCTGATCGGGCCGACGGAGCGCGGTCAGTCGAAGAACCGGTAGTAGAAAATGCACCACAGGGCGTTGAAGGCGTCTTTGATGCCGATTTTTTTGCCCTCCGCGTAGGTCCTGCCAGCGTAGCTCACGGGCACCTCGTAGATGCGGCAGTTTTTGGCGGCCCGGCTGATTTTCGCGGTCACCTCCGGTTCGAAACCGAACCGGTTTGATTTGAGCCGCATTCCCGCCAGCACCTCGGCGCGGAAAACCTTGTAGCACACCTCCATGTCGGTCAGGTTCAGGTTGGTCATCATGTTCGACAACATGGTCAGTATCTTGTTGGCCACCATGTGCCAGAAATAAAGCACCCGGTGGCTCTCGCCCACGAACCTCGACCCGAACACAGCGTCCGCCTTCCCCTCCAAAATCGGCATCAGCAACCGAGGGTAGTCGGCCGGGTCGTACTCCAGGTCGGCATCCTGCACCAGGACCACCGTTCCTGTGCAGTGGGCGAAACCGGTACGAAGGGCCGCGCCCTTGCCCTGGTTCACCTCGTGGAAAACCACCTTGGTGTTTGCGTCGGCCAGGCTGGGAAGTTTTTCGCGCGTGCCATCGGTGCTGCAATCATCAATCAGGATGATTTCCATCGGGATCGGCTGGGCCCGCACACGGCGGAGCACCTCATCGATCCAGCGGATCTCGTTGTAGACCGGGATGACCACCGAAAGCTTGAAGCCGGGCGGAAACCGCATCAATCCCAACTGCTTGCAGGCGGCTTCCCCCAGAAGGCCGGAGGCCAGCCGGTGTTTTTCTTCCGGTGCCAGGCTGGCCAGATGGCTGGCCAGGGCCTCGGCGGAAAGTTGGGAACTCATGTCAAAACGGCTCCAAGGGAGGCGGTTAGTGGGGCCAAGGGCGGCCACCGGGAGGCACCGTGGGTATCTGGGTCGGAGAGATACCCCGCAGACTGGCTTGGGGAATAGACCGAAACAGGGGTTACCCTGCCTTGATTTTCCTTGCGTGCAGCCCTTATTCTGCGCCCCGATTGTGGCCAAGGATGGCCCGTCAAGGAGTCTTGAACATGTCCGCGCCCACCCCGGTTCCCCTGTGTGACATCAATCTGGCAAACAGGGAGCTTCGGCCCCAGCTCGACGAGGCCCTCAAGCGGGTTCTGGATTCGGGCCAGATGATCAACGGCCCCGAGGTGACGGCGCTGGAAAAGGAATTGGCTGATTACTGCCAGGCCAATTACGCCCTGGGCTGCGGTTCCGGTACCGAGGCGCTTTCATTGGCCCTCCACGGTTTGGGCATCGGGACGGGTGACGAGGTGATTTTGCCCCCCTACACCTTTTTTGCCACCGTCGGCTCCGTCGTTCGTTGCGGAGCCACCCCTGTTTTTTGCGATATCGATCCGGTGACTTTTAATATCGATCCCTACCAGATCGAAAGCAAAATCACGCCAAAAACCAAGGCGATCATTGCGGTACACCTTTTCGGGCAATGCGCGGACATGGACCCGATCTGGGCCATTGCCGAACGGCACGGCCTTCTGGTGATCGAGGACGCCGCTCAAAGTTTGGGTGCCGAGTACAAGGGCCGCAAAGTGGGTACCTTGGGTGCCGTGGCTTGCCTGAGCTTCTACCCCAGCAAAAACCTGGGCGGGTTTGGCGATTCCGGAGCCGTGACCACCAACGATCAGGGATGGTTCGAAAAGATGCGGATTCTCCGCCAACACGGCATGGAACCCCGCTACTACCACCACATGGTGGGTTGGAACGGCCGAATCGATGCGATGCAAGCCGCCTTGTTGCGGGTCAAACTGCCACATCTCGACCGCTGGATCAGTGAAAGGCGCGATGCAGCCAAACGCTACGATGCCCTGATCGAGTCCAACCATCTGCAAAATCAACTGGTGCGTCCGGTTGAGGTGCCTGGACGGCTTCACACCTACAACCAATATGTGGTGCGGGTGAAGAATGGTAAAAGGGATGAGTTGTTGGGTTATCTCAAGAGCAAGAATATTGGATGCGAGGTATACTATCCGCTATCGCTGCATCAGCAGCCATGCTTCAAGGATATCGGATATTCGTTTGGAAGCTTCCCGGCAAGTGAGGAAGCCCAAAAATGTACCTTGGCTTTCCCCATGTTTCCGGGAATTTCGGCCCAACAGCAGGAAACGGTTGTCCACTCCTGCGCGGATTTTCTGCGGCAAGCCGCACGTTCGGCAGCTTGATCGTTAAAACTTGAGGAAAAACCGGGATTTTCCCGGTTTTTCCCAACCCAATGCCGTCATTGGGCGTAATATAAGGTCAGAGAGCATGCGCTTGGGGGTAGTCCCCGGGCGCTTTTTCTTTGGCAAAGCTGGCAGGTTCCAATTTCGGGAGTTTTTATTCCCGGGAACGAACCGCCGAGAGGATTTTCATGGCTTCCAAAAAGCTGGGTGTGAACAACCGTAAGGCGATTTTCCTGAAACTGGTCGAACTGCAGGACAGCGGCATGAGCGTCCGCGATTCCAAGAACCAAATCCAGGAATCCTTTGGGATCGAAGACGACGAACTCCAGGCGATCGAGGACGAGGGGCTCGAAAACCAGTGGCCTCCCCTGGCCGCCGTTGAGAGCACCAAACTGGCCAAGGCTCGCTGACACACGGTTGTCGCCCATTAACAAAAAAACGCCCGGGGTTTCCCGGGCGTTTTTTAGTTTTTATTCAGCCGTGCGGAGCTCTCTCAGGGTTGCTCCACCAGGTGAACGCCCCGCTTGTTGCTGGTGATGATATCCAGCTTTCCGTCCCCGTTGATATCCGCGATATGAAACTGGGTTCCCACCCCGCAGCCGTCCGCAAGGATGATCGGGGTGAATTTCATCACCCCGTCGGCCCCGCGGGTGCCCTTGAAGTGGTAAACAGCAGGGTTTTGGTCGCTGCCAGGCTCGGAGCGCCCGTGCGACCACCAGCGCTTGCCGGTCACGAAATCAGGAGTCCCATCCCGGTCCAGGTCCACGAGGGCCAGCGCGTGCGTTTCGCTGACCAGCTTGGGGAACAGATCCATGCGGGTGAACGAACCGTCGGGCCTTTGCTTGTACCACCAGATGCCGTAGCGGTGGGCCGAGCTGGAGATGATGTCGTTCTGGCCGTCGTTGTCCACATCCACCACCACCATGTCGGCGCAAGCCTCACCCAGTTTGGCGGGGTGGAAAGCCCAGGCCTTTTTGGTGTTTTGACCATCGGCGGGTTGCTCCCACCAGCCATCGGTGCAGATCACATCGTTTCGTCCGTCCTTGTTCACATCACCCACGCCGAGTCCGTGAGAAAATTTGCGGGTACCGGGGACTTCCTTGCCGGGAGCGGAAGCCTCGCTGATGGCATGCATCTCCCATAGGGCGTTCGGGTCGGAGCCGGGGGTAAACCAGGCCATCTGGCCCTCGGTTTCCTTGCCCTTGGGTTGGGCGCCCATCACGATGACCTTTTTGCCTGTGCCGAATAGGTCGGCATACAGCGGGGTTTCGTTGCAGGCCGAATGCCAGATCTCGTGCTGCTTCCAGTGGCCTTCTTTGCCCTGCGGGTTTTCAAACCAGTGGCAGGGTGCGCCGGGAAAACCGATCACGGCCACATCCGGGTAGCCGTCCTTGTTAAAGTCGTCTGCCCAGCAAGCGAAGCTGTTGGAATAGCTTTTCAGGCCGTCCCCATAATTACCATTCTTGCGGATCTCGTGCTTCTGCCAGGTGGGGGCCTCGTACCAGTTTTCGCCGGTGATGATGTCCACCTTGCCATCCTTGTTCACATCGGCGGTGGTCACGCCTTCCGAGTGGAAGACCTTGTCCACCTCGGTTTTTTTCCAATTGGCCCGGGCGGGTTCCTGGCCGAAGGCCGCCGGTACCCAAAGGCTCATTCCCATGGCGGAAACAGCGGCCAGCGATTTCAGGCTGGTTTTGAATGGAAAAGGCATGGTGTGGATCTCGTCTCGCGGTGAGCTTGAAAATCATTCAGCCGCGCCACCGTGGCGGGCGCGGCTTTCAAACGCTGAAGCATCCTGAGAATAAGGCAGCAGCTTCCCCCAGGCAAGCACCCGCGTTAAGGGGAAGAAAGTCGGTTTCCGGGAGTCATTTTTCAGGCGCCAAGAAACCGCCACATCCCGCAACGCCGCAAGCCTCCAAAATCAATCCGCCAATCTTCGAGGGAAAGTCGGTCTCTGCCACATTGGCTATCGAACGGGGATAAAACCGTCGCACATGGTCAGTGCCCAAACCCAGCCCGAGGCCGATCAAATGAACCTCGTTTCCCTTGGTAATGATGCGGATCACCTTTTCCAGGTCCTCCGCTGTGCTGCGGCTGCCTGCCGGCCCTCCATCCGAAACCACCACCACAAATCGGTCGCGGGCCGGGTGAGCCCCCACCAGTGCGGCGAATTCCTCCAGGCAAGGGCCATCATCGTTGAAACGCATTTGGTTGTTGCCACCAGGGCGGCTGTCGCTCACCTCGAGCCCCATGCCTTGGATCCTGTTTCGGACGCCCTCGTTGTATCCGTCTTCCCAGCCTGCAATCGGAATCAATTTGTCCTGGAAGCCATGGATGAGGCAGGGCACCTCCAGACGGTGAAGTGTTTCGGCCAAAAGGTGCGTTCCCGCCAGTGCCGCCTTGATCTTCTCGCCGCGCATGGAACCCGACAGGTCGACAAGCAAGCCGAAGGCCGCGTCCGGGCGGGTGGGGCGGATCCTGCGCTGCCATAACTTGCGGTAACGTTCCGGCTCGGCATCCAGCCGCATCGCCTCCCGCATCGAGAGCTTGCTGCCGGTCGCGAATGCCCCGTGGTGCCTGCGAAGCCGGGTGGGGTTCAAACCGTCTTCCACCAAACGCGCGAGTTGCTCCACACCCCGGGTTGACGGGAAAACCTCCTCAACTGGCAAAGGCTGTTGGCGTTCCTCGATCCCCTTGCCGCCGGCTCCCCGGCTGCCGCCGATGGAACGGGCGCCCGGCCGGCCGCCACACCGGTCGTGGGGAGAGGTTCCCAACACCCGCACCTTGCCGGTCTGCTCGGCCTTTTCCAGAAACAGTTCCATCACCTTCACCAGCGCCTTGGATTGGGCCAGGCTGGGTTCCCAGGTGGTCGGCGGCTGCGGCACGGCTTGCATGGCGGGAATCACTTCGGCTGTCAGCTTCAGCTTGAGGGCGTTCGGTATCCGTCCCCCGCGAGCCAGAGTGTTCAGCTCCGCTTGCATGTCCTTCTTCAAAAGGTGCCAGCCCAGGCGGGCACAGTCGGTTTTCAGAAGTTTCAGCGCCTCCTCGCACACCCCATCACGAACCAGCGTCAGCATCCGCGCTTGGTGCACCAACACATCCAGTTCCCTGGCCGCCATGGGGCCGGACCCTTGGGGCAGCACCGGTTCCATGCGCCCTGTCAGGGTTTTTGCGGCGAAGTTGGCCAGCCTGTCATCCAGCAGGACCGAGTCGGGAACCAGGGATGGCAGGCATTCGGTGGCGGCCTGCCTGGCCAGACGGGTGGCGGCCAGGGCGGACTCGATCCTGGGGGGCAGCGTGCCGGTGGGTCGGGCCTGCCAGCCGTGCATTTCCTCGGCGTGGCATTCGATGCCAAAGCTCAGGAATTCTGGCACGCCCACCCTGTCGGGAGATTCGAAATCGGCAAGCAGGTGCCGGTACCAATCCCGGGCTCCCGGATAACGCGCCTTGATCCAGCGGTTGACCCGGGGATCCTCCAGGCAGTTCAGCAGGTGGTTCAACAGTTTGGTGGAAGGGAACTGGAAGGCCTGGGTGAACCGGTGGTAACGGGAGATGTAAAAGTGGCCCACCTCGTGGGCCAGCACCCCCGCGCAATAATGTACCCCCTTGGTTTTGATATCCCGGGAGGGGACCACAATGGCGCGTCGGTCGTGGTCGTAATACCAGAACGCGCTTTCGCCCTCCTCCACCAGGATGCCGGCATCCACGCATAGTCCCGCAGCCAGCCCGCGCAATTGTTTCACCGAGGCGCCTTCCGAAGCCTCCGCCGGTTTGGTCAAAAGCGATGCCATCAGGAGGCTCCTCCCACCATGGTCAGGCCGGCGGCCTGGATCAATTGCCGCACCACGGTCAGTTCCTCCTCGCAGGAAAACCTTGCCAGGAAGTAGCGTTGCAGGGCCTCCTGGCGGAGGTGATCGCAATCCATGTCCCGGCCGGCGTGGGCTGGCGAGGCCAGGTGATCCAGCAGGGCGATCAGCCCCCGTCGCGTGAAGACAGGCCGTTCCTTGCGTTGCGAGAGGGCCGGTTCGCCATCCTTGCCCCTCCTGCAAGCCGCGTCCAGGCTGGCCTGGAACCGCGCCAGGGCGTCGATGAAATCATCCATGCCCGGAAGGCCGGCCAGTTCCCCATGGGTGGGTTCCACCGGCCCGGGCTCCCCGAAAAGCACCCCGTCCACGCAGGCCCTTGGCCTTTCCCCGTAAACCATCTGGCGCAGCATCGCGCGGTATTCCGACTCGCCGGCGGGCCGCACATACAGGTGCCCGCGCCAACGGTCGCGGTATGCCGGGCTCAGCGCGTTTCGCCCCGCGTATTCCGCCGGGTTCATGGTGCCGAAGATCCGGAATTCAGGATGGATCGGGTCGCCTCCGGGGCCGAAGACCCGGTTGTCATGTTCAGTCACCAGCAGGGAGGGCGTGCGCTCCAGCAGGCTGTTCAGCCGCTCCAAAATAGCCGGTTCGGCCAGGTTCAACTCATCCAGGATCACCCACCAGCCGTGCCTCAGGGCCTCCAGCAACACGCCGTCCTGCCATGCCCATTGGGCCCCGCCGTTGGCCCGAACTCCGGTCGCCGGCACAAATCGCCCGATCAATTCGCCGGTGTCGCTCTGCCCGTTCAAGTTGACCCGTACCACCGGTTGACCGAGGACGCAGGCCAGGTACTGGATGGATGAGGTCTTGGCGGTGGAGGTTTCCCCCTCCAGCAGGCACGGCTCGGCCAAACGCACCGACAAGGCCAGGTGGCGCAGCGTGGGTGCCGCGGACTGGTCCACGCAGAAATGGCTGAATTGCGCCGGATGGGGCACCATCGCATCGTGCTCCCCCGGATACCGGCGCTCAAGGCGAATCCCGGCGATGGTCGCCCCGGCCGCGTCCACCCGCAGGAACGGTTCCTCCCGTCGGGTCAGCAGGGCTTGGGTGGCAAGCGTTTCCCCTGCCTTCCGTTTGGCCGGCACCTTGCGCTTCAGGGGCTTTTCGGGAAGGTGGATGAAGATGTCATGATCATCGTCGCTGAAATCCTTGCGCAGGCGGGGGGCCTTGCCACAGGCTGCGCGCACCAGCCTGGTGGCGGTCGCGATCACCTCATCGGGGGCCGCGCCATAACTGAGGACCGGCCCTTCCGTGGCTGAGGAATCACGGTCGCCGATGTGGAACCCCGCGGTTTCAAGTTCGGTCGCCAGCTCGTGCCATGCCGTTATGTCCGCGGCGATCAGTTTCACCGGGTACAGGTCGGTACGGCGGAGTCGCTCCGCCAGTTTTCCATCCTCCACCCCCTTCACCGGCACATGGATGAACACATCGGGGTCTTCCGGTTGCCAGGGGCAATCACAGGCCAACGGGGTCTTGCCCGTCGAATCCAGGAAGGATTTGGCCTCCGAAAGCAACGACAGGATTTTCGCGCGGCTTTGGGGGGCGTGCTCCATCGCCCCGGAGATGAGGCGGAAATCACGGATCACCCGGCCGCCCCGGAAGCGCCCGGTCGAGCAGTCGATGATGCTGGGAACCTGGTCGATTTCCGGCGCGCGGAAACCGCCAGCCTCCAACTGTTGGGCCAACTTGCGGATCACCGGGTGCGCGGGCATGTCGGTCTTGATGCGCACGCGGAAACGGTCCGGGTGATCCCCGCCGGTGGAGCGGGCCGTTCCGGCCAGGCATGCCGCGGCCGGCAGCAGAAGCACCGCGTCAAAACGGTCGCAGGTGTTGTCGATATGCAGGGGGTAGCGATCCATGTCGATTCCGCCAGCCCGGCACACATCCCGCAAGGTACGGGTTAGGGTGGCCAGGGTGATCTCCAGGTCCTCGTGGAGCAGCGGGCCCGGCCGCAATGTGATGGAGGTGTCCGCCACTTCCCCGGGAAACAGCTTGGAACCGGTTTCGGCGCGGAATCCCTTGGCGCGCAACTCGGCCACCAGTTTTCCGGCCAGTTCCACCTCGTCCGACCTCACCAGGATGGGGTAGCGGGCCACAGTCGACGCCGCCAGCACCGCCGGGTCGGCCAGCACAATCTGCAAGTTCCGCTCTTTCCACGGCCTTTCCTCTTCCTCGGGGTCCGGAAGGATCACCTGGGCGGGAATCCCCTCGCGAGCCAGCAGGAAGGCAGTGGTTTCAATCCACTGTTTGGGGATTCCACGGGCCGGTCGCACCACCGATGACGCGGCGTGATTCGTCCGGGAGGTGAACTTGCGGTGGGGCAAGCGGGTGAGGATTTCCGAGGCCTTCGCCATCAGGCTTTCGGAATTGGCCTGGAGGTTGATTTCCGGCAGCTTTTCACCGGCCACCCAGTCGGGAAGTTGCAGCACGGCGGCCGCTCCTCCTGTCTCGTCCAGCAGGGGATCCTGGGAGTCCGGGTCGTGGGTTGTCAGGTGATTCGGTTGCAACGGATGGATCGCCTCCATCAACTGGTGAACCCAGGTGCCCGGGACATTTTCACCAATATCCAATCCGTAATGACCACCACCGCTCGGGCGCAGTTCCACGCGTGCCACCCCGCGGGCCTCCACGGCCGCGGCGATGGCCGCGCCCAGGGCGGTGTGGTTGGTGGCGATGACCAGTTTGTGTTCAGGGGTGCCAGCGGGCATGGAGAAGCCTTTCTTGGATGGGTGGTTCGGGCGGCGGTCGTCGGGATTTATCTTCCGGCAAGGGGTATACGCCCAAGGCCCGGAGATTTTTCCATCCAGGGCCGGAAAATGGTCCACGCACCCCCTTCCAGACCAGCCAGGCTGTCGGCTGGTTTCAGTCTTTTGGCCGGGGCTGGGCTAAGGGATTGGTGTGACTGGATTTATGGAGTGAGACCCGGGATTTGGTGGGTGTGTGATTGGAAAACCCGAATTCAGTTCGCAAGGAATGGTTTTTGTTTGGGGTTGGAAAAGCAGTCAAATCCACAGGGCTCAGCAAATGGGAGGGACCCCCCGGACAGGCGCCGTATGCCGTCCGGGGGGATAGAGGTCAGTTCCCGGTTTTCAGGCTGGCCATGTCAATCACGAAACGGTACCTCACATCTCCCTTCAGAAGGCGATCGTAAGCCTCGTTGACCTTCTGGATGGGGATCAATTCGATGTCGCTGCTGATTCCATGCCTTGCGCAGAAGTCGAGCATTTCCTGGGTCTCGGCGATGCCCCCGATCCCTGATCCTGCCAGGCTTTTCCTGGGCATCAACAGGCTGAAGGCCGCCACGGGCATCGGCTTTTCAGGGGCGCCAACCAGACAGTGGGTCCCATCCAGTTTCAATAGGCCCAAATAGCTGTTCAGGTCATGCTGGGCGGAAACACAATCCAAAATGAAATCAAAGCTGCCCCGGTGGGCTGCCATCGCGGCCTCGTCGGTGGAGACCACCACCTCGTGCGCCCCCAACCGTTTCCCGTCGGCCACCTTGCCCGGCGAGGTGGTGAACAAAACCACATGCGCCCCCATGGCGTTGGCGAATTTGACCCCCATGTGGCCCAGACCACCCAGCCCGACAATGCCCACCTTCTTTCCAGGGCCCACCTTCCAGTGCCGAAGCGGGGAGTAAGTGGTGATTCCGGCGCACAGTAGCGGCGCCGTGGCAGCCAGGTTGGCCTTGTCGGAAACCTTCAGGACGAATGACTCGTCCACCACGACCTGTTCCGAATACCCGCCCAAGGTATGCGATCCGCTGTGCTTGTCGGCGCTGTTGTAGGTGAAGGTTGGGAACTGATGGCAATACTGCTCCAGCCCTTGGGCGCAGTTCGGGCAGGACCTGCAAGAATCCACCATGCAGCCCACGGCTGCGAAATCCCCCGCCTTGAATTTGCCAACCTTGTCCCCCACCCGGGTGACCCGCCCCACGATCTCATGCCCGGGAACGCACGGGTACTGGGTGGGAACGAATTGGTTCCACTCATCCCGGGCCTGGTGCAGGTCGGAATGGCACACCCCGCAGTAGAGGATTTCAATCTGCACATCGGTTGGAAGCGGTTCCCGGCGCGTGATGGTCGCGGGTGCCAAAGGGGTTGTGGCGGACTGGGCGGCGTAGGCTTTGGTTGTCACGGGCAAGAATCCTCGCTGGATAAACCGTTTCTCTCGGATGGGCCATCCTTGTGGCGCATCAGGAATTTTTGTAGGGAATCAGGCCTGAAGTTTCCCTCACCCGACAGGGCAATCTGGCTGCAAAACAGGGCTGAAGAGGGAATTGATGCTTTCTTTCAATGCAGGGCATGGTAGATAAGAGAGGCAGTCAAGTCCGGCATCCCCTGCCGGCCAAAGCCCAAACCGCGGAGAAGGCCCGTGATTTTCCCTGAAAATCCTGCCAGAAAAGGTGGTTCCCACCGGTTGGGCCGAAGGGGATTCCTGCAGGCTGGCGCCCTTGGACTGGGCGGATTGACGCTTCCCGGGTTGCTGCGGGCCGAAGCGGCGGCTGGAATCCGATCCTCCCAAAAATCGGTGATCTTCATCTATCTGGTGGGAGGGCCGCCTCATCAGGACATGTTCGATCTGAAACCCGATGCGCCGAAGGAAATCGCCGGGCCCTGGAAGCCGATACCGACACGGGTGAACGGCATCCAGATCTGCGAGGCGTTTCCGAAAATGGCGGCCTTGATGGACCGGATGACTATCATTCGCTCGCTGGTCGGCAACCAGGCCGACCACGATGCCCAGCAGGTTTTCCACGGGTATGATCCCCGCAAGCCCAAACCCGCCGGCGGGTGGCCTCAATTCGGTTCCATCGTTTCCCGTCTCCAGGGCCCGACCCATCCCTCCATTCCGCCCTATGTCAGCCTGTGTTACACCTGCACCCACGGCCCTTACAACGAACCAGGGCCGGGATTCCTGGGCACCTCCCATACACCCTTCAAGCCCTCCGGGCCCACCCGCGACGACATGATCCTGCGCGGTGTCACGCTGACCCAACTCGATGAAAGAAAAACCCTCCAGCGCGATTTTGACAGCCTGCGGCGTGAGATCGACCACTCGGGCGCTGTCGAGGGAATGGACGCGTTCAATGAGCGCGCCATGCGCATGCTCACCAGCAGCAGGTTCGCCGAGGCCTTGGACCTTTCCAGGGAGGAAAGCCGCGTGGTGGCTCGGTACGGCACCGGCGACCCCAAGATAATGATCGACAGCAACGGTGCCCCCCGGGTGCCCCAAAGCCTGTTGATGGCGCGCAGGCTGGTGGAAGCCGGTGCCCGGGTTGTGACCCTGAACTACAGCAAATGGGACTGGCACGGTGGCATGAACACCGAGGGCCGCAAGGATAACACCATCTTCGTGAGGGAACGCGAGGATTTTCCCATCTTCGATCAATGCGTCAGCGCCCTCGTGGAAGATCTCCACGAGCGCGGCATGGACAAGGATTGCGCGGTGGTGGTTATGGGGGAATTCGGGCGCACACCCAAGATCAGCGGTCAGGTCGGCCGCGACCACTGGCCGCAGGTGAACTGTGCGCTGATGTTCGGTGGCGACATGCGCCACGGTCAGGTGATCGGCGGTACCGACCGCATCGCGGGCGAGGCCGTGTCCCGCCCTGTCACCTTCGGCGAAATCTACGCTACCCTCTACCGCCACCTGGGGATCGATTCCACCACCGTCACCATCCCGGATCACACGGGCCGTCCCCAGTACCTCACCCAGGACAATCCCGCCCCCCTGCGCGAACTCATCTGAACCCGCCAAAAGGGGCGGCTCCCGGCGGCTGCACAAATCCGGAAAATTGGCACAATCCAAATATCCGGTCTGATCGCCCCGTTTTCCCCATCCGACTCCGGCTATGCGACTGTGAGGCGGCCTCACCCGTCACTAACATTTCCCTCAAGGCTCGCAATTGTGGGGGGGAATCATGTCCATTTTCGCGTCGATCCTGCAGGTGTCGCTCCTTTTCAGCCAATCACCGGAGGTGGTTCCACAATCCCACCCGGCGGCCGGTTTGCGGCTTCGCTCCATCGGTCCGGCGCTCATGTCGGGCAGGGTGGTTGGGTTCGCGGTCCATCCCTCCAATCGCAGTCGGTTTTTCATCGCCGTGGCCAGTGGCGGGGTTTGGAAAACTGAAAACGCCGGGGTCACCTGGACACCGGTGTTCGACAACGAGGGGTCCTATTCCATCGGTTGCGTGGTACTCGATCCCAAAAACCCCAATGTGGTCTGGGTGGGAACCGGCGAGAACAACAGCCAGCGCAGCGTCGGCTACGGCGACGGGGTCTACAAATCCATCGACGGCGGCAAGACCTGGGCCAATATGGGCCTGAAGAACTCCGAACACATCGGCAAGATCGTCGTCGATCCCCGCGATTCCGACACGGTCTATGTCGCCGCCCAGGGCCCGCTTTGGGGCCCGGGGGGTGACCGCGGGTTGTACAAGACCACCGATGGCGGAAAAACCTGGGCCAAAATCCTCGCCATCAGCGACGACACCGGTGTGACCGATCTGGTGCAGGATCCCAACCACCCTGAAATCCTTGTGGCCGCCTCCTACCAGCGCAGGCGTCATGTTTTCACCCTGGTCAATGGCGGTCCGGAAAGCGCCATCCACCGCAGCATTGATGGCGGCAAGACCTGGGTGAAGGTCCGTTCCGGGTTGCCGGGCGGCGATCTGGGCCGCATCGGCCTGGCCATCGCCCCCACCGATTCCGACACGCTCTACGCCATCGTCGAGGCTTCCGAGGGGCAGGGGGGCATTTTCCGCTCCCAGGACCGCGGGGTCACCTGGCAGAAAAGGAACCCGTTCGACCAGCAGGCGCAGTATTACTCCCACCTGGTGGTGGACCCGGTGAACCGCGACCGTGTTTATGTGATGAATGTTTTGATCCAGGTTTCCGACGATGGCGGCAAGACCTTGCGGCCGCTCGGCGGCAAGTGGGCCCATGTCGACAACCACGAGATCTGGATCGATCCGAAGGACCCGGACTATTACCTGGTGGGTTGCGATGGCGGCGTCTACCAGAGCCATGATCGCGGGGCCAACTGGCAATATTGCGCCAACCTGCCCGTCACCCAGTTTTATGATGTGACCTGCGAGCAGACGAACACGCCCTTCTACAAGGTTTACGGTGGCACCCAGGACAACAGCACCCTGGGCGGCCCGGCCAGGACGCGCAGTGCCCACGGGATCACCAACGCCGATTGGCACATCCTGCTGGGAGGCGACGGGTTCCAGTGCCGCGTCGATCCCAAGGATCCCGACACTGTCTATGCCGAATACCAATACGGCGGCCTGGTCCGGTATGACTGGCGCAACCACCAGCGCGTTTCCATCCAGCCTCAGGCGGGGGCGAACGAACCGCCCCTGCGCTGGAACTGGGATTCACCGCTGATCATCAGCCCCCACTCCAATACCCGCATCTATTTCGCCGCCAACAAGCTATTCCGCAGCGACGACCGGGGTGACTCATGGACCGCGGTTTCCGGCGACCTCACCCGCCAGATCAATCGGGACAAACTGGCTGTGTTCGGCAAGATCCAGCCCCCCGAGGCGGTTTCCAAGCATGTCTCCACTTCGTTCTTCGGCAACATCACGGCGCTGTCCGAATCTCCCAGGAAGGAGGGACTCATTTTTGTGGGCACTGACGACGGCCTGATCCAGGTCACCGAGGATGGCGGCAAGAACTGGCGCAAGGTGGAGGTGTTTCCGGGGGTTCCGGAAGGCACCTATGTGACCCGTTTGCTGGCCTCGGAGCATGAGGCGAACACCGTCTACGCGACCTTCGACAATCACAAGAACGCCGACTTCGCCCCTTACATCCTGCGCAGTGCCGATGCCGGCCGCACCTGGGCCAAGTTGGCCGGCGACCTGCCCGCCCGGGGCAGTGTCAACGCGATCGCCGAGGACCACATCAATCCGAAGCTCCTGTTTGCCGGAACAGAATTCGGCCTGTTCTTTTCAGTGGAGGGCGGAACCAGGTGGCATCGCCTCAAGAATGGCTTGCCAACCATCGCCGTGAAGGACATCGCCATCCAGCGCCCCATGAATGACCTGGTGGTCGGCACCTTTGGCCGCGGGTTTTACATCCTGGACGATTATTCCCCCCTGCGTGCGGTTACCCCGGCTACCTTGGAAAAGCCCGCCTCGGTCTATCCGGTGCGGGATGGATTCCTGCACATGTCCTCGGCCCAGTATGGGGGTGGTGGCAAGGCGTTTTTGGGGGAGGCTTTTTACACCGCCGAGAATCCGACCTTCGGGGCGATGATCACCTATCATCTGAAGGATTCGCTTCCCACCGCCAAGCAAAAGCGCAAGGAGGCACAGAAAAAAGATCCCAAGTTTTATCCCTCCCAGGACCAATTGCGCGCCGAGGCCGAGGAGGAGGAACCGGCAATCCTGTTGACCATCCGGGACGAGTCGGGCAAGGTGGTTCGCGAGTTTGGCGGTCCCGCCGCCCCCGGTTTGCACCGGGTGACCTGGGACCTGCGGGGCGCTCCCATCGTTCCGGCCCGTCCGCGCAATCCGGAAAATGACGAAGATGGATTTTCTATCGGCGGGGGAGGGAACTTGGTTGCCCCCGGCAAATACTCGGTGACGATCGGCAAGCGGGTGGACGGAAAGTTCAGCCAGTTGGCCGGTCCACAGGAATTCCAGGTGCGGGAGGTGGAGCTGGTGCCTTTGCCAGACGCCGACCGGAAGCTCCTGGCCGATTTCCAGAAGGATTTGCTCAAAATCCAGCGCGATCTCTCCGCGGTGCTGGGCACCGCCTCCCAGATCTCCTCCAACCTCGATCAGATGAAAGTGGTGCTGGACCAGTTGCCCGAGGCCCCACCTGAAAGTCGGGAGCGCGTTCGCAAGCTGATCGCAAGCCAAAAGGAAACGGTGCGCAAACTCAATGGGGATTCCATCCTGCGCGCGAGGAATGAGAATGTACCCATGTCGATTTCCGAGCGCGTTGGGATAGCGGTCGGGGCCGGTCGCACCATCTCGGCCAAGCCCACCGGCACCCAGCGTGAACAGTTTGCCATCGCCCGGCAGGAACTCGATGAGGTGTCCGCAACCCTTCGTCAGCGTTCGGAAAAGGACCTGCGCGAATTGGAAACCCTGCTCGACAAGCTGGGTGCCCCCTGGACCCCGGGCCGCCTGCCTCCCGCTAAATGACGGGGCCCAGGCCCGTATAGGCCCAAAAAGCAAGAAACCCCGGATAACTCCGGGGTTTCTTTTGATTTCAAGGCTGAAGTTCAAGTACACCCAATAGGATTCGAACCTATAACCTTCGGTTCCGTAGTGGTAGAAAAAGCCGACTTCTTAAATCCTTTAAATATGGATCGCTGCTGGGTTTAGGAGCAAGTTAACCGTTGTGGCTGACATCTGAAGGTTATGCGGTTTTCCTGCACTTTCAAGTGGTATTTATTGTCATAAGTGGTAGTGGTGGTAGTCGATTCAAAAGGCTGTAGGAGTGGCACCATGTTTGACTGACGGGACAGCACAAACATCTACCAGATGGTGGACATCATCGATGACCGCCTCCGCGCGAAGAGGCGAGATGAACAAGCTTCAGCCTTTTTGGGTATACTCGCAGCCCTTATCCTTAGTGGCATCATTCTGGTGCCGGTTTGGCTTCTCGCCAAAAACTATGGCATCAAAGGTCTTGCAGTTCTGGGCCTGTCTTTGTTTTTAGCTGTTTCTTCGATAACGTCCAGGATTATGCGCATATTTGCAGGGTGACCTCCTTTAGGCTAGGGGTGGCAGTTGTAGCTAGCCAATCCCAAGGACGAGTAGGCATGTCGCGGCGACCCAGTGGGGATCGAAGCGTTATCTGGATATGGACAAACTTCAAAACCAAATCTCAAGAAAGGAGAATCTTGAGATGGTTGGAGCAGGATAGGCCCTGATCATTAAGAACGCCCCTGACTTCACGAGGTCACAAAACAAATGCGCGCAAGTGGACGGACATCAGTTGAGGGACTGGATGGATCAGAACAGGGAGCGAATCAGCCAGTACCAGTTTCCTGGTTAAAGCTAGGACCTGAACCCGGACGACTTGCTGAACACCGACTTCAAATCCAACGCATTGGAAAGGAGAAGGCTGGCGGACCGGGAGGAGATGGTGGCGGAGGTAAGGGGCTATCTACGGTCCAGGCAGAAAACCCCGGAGGTGGTCTTGCAGTACTTCCAGCATCCTTTCGTCGCCTACGCCGCCTAATCAGATCGCTAATTCATGACCGGAGTAATAAAAACAAAAATAAGGTCATTTGGGACGCCTTCTTTTAATAAAGTTTTCAATGAAAGATGACCCTAATACCCAGCTTCCTGGGTCAATTAAAAAAGGGATCCAGCAAACTATACGAACTTTTGTTAATGGAAACAGCAAGAGTCCAGCAAACAGATTCAGGCTGCCTAAAAGGAGTACAAAAGATGCCTTTTTTTTATTGCGATAATTTATGGCGATGATAAAATAGTTATACAAAACAAAAAATAAACCAATAGACATAAACAGTACAGATAAAATTAGGAAGCACAAATAAGAAATTTCTTCATTGGAAATTGTATCGTTCATCTTTAACCTTTAAAAAATTTATATTTTAGTTTTGTAATAAAGGAATATATTTTATTTAATCATTCTTTGCCAAAACTTAGGCCATTCGTACCAGGGGGAGCCGCCCCAAATTGGTAGTACCACATTTTGGACAGGAACCTTATATGAAAAACCACTTATATAAGGTCCAATTTTTGGCCCTCCTGCAAGAATCCAGTTTAACAGATCGGGTTTACCAACCATCACCCATGAGCCCGGGTAGATTCCGGGTTTTCCCCAATGAGATACGGTCATAGTCGCCCCGGGCGCTGTAAGGCCTAAAAAATATGCTGTACTCGATGTCCAAAATGTACCATTTGCTAGTGCCAAGCCTACTGGCCCTGCGATTGCCCCAGCCGCACCAACAGGTGTCCCAATTATCATTCCCATGCTAACCTCTTCTGCTACGGATAGTTGGGATTGCGGACTCCCACTAATTCCAGAAAAGGCCGGCTCGGTAAATACACCGCCCGCTATGAATCCTCCTATGCCGCCAATTAGACCGCCCCCGATCGCACCAGGCAATGCTCCGATTCCAAATAACGGCGCACCAACAGTCGCACCAACTCCGGCACCCACACCACTTCCAGTCACCATTCCTCCAAAGGCTCCCCCTAACGACCAAAGTCCACTTGGGTCAAACATAAATATGGGATTATTCCCAATCGCCCTGTACCAGTTTTGATCCCCCGCTTCAAATCCCAGCGGATCACAACTCAGCCACCTACCCAAACTGGGGCTATACACCCGATTCCTGAACTCATAATCGCCCGCCGCGATCCTCTCGCCGCCTTGGTGGAGGAAGATCCAGTCTTTGGCTGAATTGGACAGGGTGGAGCCGGTGTTGTCCCGGAAGGTCACCTGCCCAAACGGCGTGTAGGTGTACCGTTCCTGCACCGTCCCGCCAGCACTCACCAGTCCCGTGGTGTTCCAGTTGGCATCCTGCAACGCATACAACCGCTCATCCAGCGAGCCATTCCCATCGGTATCCCGATCCCTCAGCACCAAGCCATCGACATACACCGGGCTCCAGACATTCCGTGTCACCGTATTCGAGCCGACCTTGGTTTCCAGCAACTGCCAGTCACCGCTGAAGAACCGATCCGTCACCGTGGAGCCGACGGTGTCCGTCACATGGCGGTGCAGGGCATCCCGCCCATAAGTGACGATGACAACATTCGATGAATTCTTGACCTGGACCAACCGGTTCCAGGCGTCATACACGAAGCGGTAATTGTTCTCATCGGTCGTCAGGTTGCCGTTGCTGTCGTAGGTGGGGGTGGTGGCCCCGCTGACCGAGGTGATCTCGTTCTGCTTGTTGGCCGACCGTGTCTGCGTGGTGCTGTTGGTGGTGACGGAGTCCCAGTTGCCGACGGCATCGTAATCCCAGGACTGGCTCGTCGCTGGTGACCCGGTGACATCGGTCTTGGTGCCGTTCAGCGTGCCCAGCTTGTAACTGGCAATCTGGTTCAGCGAATCGTAGGTGTACACCTCGCTCAGGGAACTGAGGACCTTGTTGTCCTTGTACAGCCGGTTGCCATCCCGGTCGTAGCCATACTGGTAGCGGTCGACATCGGTGCCGGACCCGTTGATCCAGCGCTGATCAACTACCCGCCCGAACCGGTCCAGGCCGGTGTATTGGTCTCCGGCATCGCCGGTGGACTCCGTGGACAGCTTGATGTAGGTCAGATCCACCCCGGGCTGGGAATGCGCCCGTTTGACCACGGTGCCCAGACCCAAATAGCTGTACGCCTCCAGCGTGTTCGAGGAGTCACTCTGTGAACTCAACCGGGAGATATTTGCATCCAAGCCGGACGCGTAGTTGTAGTTGACCGCATACCCCGAGGCGTAGGTCATGCCGGTCAGCCGGCTATGGTTGGCCCCGCCAGCCATCTCGCTGTAGGCATACTGCACCCGGGGTGAGGAGCCCGTGACGGCCCCGCTGTGCGACTGCCACTCCGAGGTAACCTGCCCCAGGCCATTGAAGTCCCGCTTGATCTGGTTGACGATGCTGCCGCCGGAACTCGCATCGTAGGCGGTGAAGAGGTAGGCGTTCCCCTGGGTGTTATAAGCCGTGACTAGACGGCGTACCGTCCCATCGACGCCGCTGCCCAAGGTGGTGACCGCATCCGCCGTCTGCCGGCCCATCACATCGTACGAGTAGGTGTGGACCGTCCCATTCCGGTCGGTCATCGTCAACGGCTGGCCCAGCGCGTTGACCGTCAGCACATCCTTGGACGAACTGCTGCTGGCCCCGGTGGAAGGATCGGGGTAGCGCACCTCCTTGACCAGGTCGTTGGAGTTCAGACCGGAACCGCTCGAGGTAGTGACCCCATACACCCACTCCGTCACCTGCTGCCCGCTCGAAGGCAGCACCACCTTCACCTTGGTTAATCCCACCGCGTTGTAAGTCGACTCGGTGGTCTTGTCATCGGTGTCGGAGACGGTGCCATCGACATAGTTCTCGATGGTCTTGGTGACGCGGCCCAGGGCGTCGAAGGTGCTGCGGGTCTCGATCCCCCGGGGATCTGTCAGCTTCCAGGCCAAACCGGCGGAGTTGTAGGCGGTGGTGACCACCAAGGCGGTATCGGAACGGCTGGGAACGGAGGAGGGGCGAGTGTAGGAAGAACCGCCGTTGGTGCCGACATCCACCACCCCGGTCAGGCGGTCAGCCCCATCGTAGTAGCTGGCGGCATAGGTGACCCGGGCCTTGACCCCGGTGGAAGCGGTCCCCAGGGCCCCGGTGCCGGTCTCATCGTGGAACCGCTGCTTGGCGGTGACCAAAATGACATGGGAGTTGCTGTCATAGGTGGTCTCGACCTGCTGCAGCACGGCATCGCCGGTGACATCATCGGCATCGGTGTAGCCGGAGTCCCCACCCCCATCGGTGGTGTAGTTGGCCGTCGGCCGGCCGGCGCCATCGTAGGTGACCTTGGTCACCAGCCCGCCGGGGGAGGATTGCTTGATCAGCAGGCCCCGGGAGTCGTACCAGGACTGGTTAACCAGAGCCGAGGAGGAGACCGAACCACTGGACGGATCAACGCTGTAGGTCAGGGTCTTGTAGACCTGGCCCCGCTCATCGTACTGGGTCTCGGACTTGGCCCGCAGCAGCGAAGAACTGGGGGCGTTCGGCACGCCGGAGGTGCTGGTGATGGAGACAGTGTCGCCATCGTACAGGCGGCTGGTGGTGACCCGGTTCAGGTTGTCGTAGTCGACATACGAGATCAGCCGGTTGGTGTCGGTGGCCTCGCTGGTCTCGACACCGGACTTGGTGGCGACAACCCGGTTGCGCCAGTCGAAGAAGTTCTGCGTGACCCGGTTGGCGGCGGAGCCGCCGGGGATCTGCGTCACCTTGGTCAGGTTGGAATCGCCCACGCCACCGCCGTCGTATTCGTTCTCAGCGATCTTCACCAGATCGGTGCCGGTGGTGTTGCTGGGGGACCAGGTGCCCGAGGTGGGGGTGTCATCGAGACCGACCCAGACACTGGAGACGCGATTCAAATCATCGAGCACGGTGCGGGTGATGGTGCCGGTGGGGCTCAGGGTGCGGACTATATTCCCCTTGGAGTCGTAGCCGTATTCGGTGCGGTAGTAGTTGGTGCCGGCGGTGCCCAGCGTCACCGAGGAGGCGGAGTAGGTGAGGCCGGTGAGGTAAAAATACTGGTCGGTGGCGGTGACCTGGCCGACCGAGTTCAGCACTTCGCGGGTGAGGCTCTCCAGGCTGGAGATGCTCTCGGCGCCTGTGGGCTTGCCACTGGTCACGGAAGGGGTGGCCGACATGGTCAGCACCTCCCGGTAACCCCTGGCCTTGTCCTCCCGCGCCACCGTGATCGGCAGCAGCGGCACATTGTTGGTGGCATCCCAGGCGGGATAGGTGCGCACCTCGTCCACACTATCCTTGTAAACGATGTAATCCACCCGGCCATTGGGGTAGGTGACCTTGGTCGCCCGGCCCAGCGAATCCACCTCATAGCTGGTCGTCAGGTGCAGGCCACCCCCCGATGGCGTGGACCAGCCGGAGGGCAGGTTGCTGAAGGTGGTGGTCTGCGTCGTGTCGACATCGGTGATTTGCTTGGTCAAGGCGCCGGTGACCTGGTCGTAGGCCCGGTAGGTGATGTACCCGGCCTCATCCTTGGTCCAGATGGGGAGGTCAAAGGCATCGTAGACGGTGACGGAACTGGTGGTGGAATTGGAGCCGTTCTTACTGGTGGAGACCGTGGGATTGGTCCGCGTGATCTGTGCTGGCTGGGCGGTGGAACCCTGGAAGGTGTAGCTGTAGCTGGTAGTGACGGAGCCGGTGCCGTTGGTGTTGGTGTAGCCGGTTTGGTTTGCGGTGAAGAACAGGTCGATGCCGCCGACGGTGCGCTTGATGTAGCTGATGGCGGACTGGGGGACAGCGGTGCCAGTCTCACCCCGGCTGAGGCTGCTGGAGGCGATCCAGCCCTGAGCATTGCCGGCGGTGGTGCTGGTGGCGGTGGTGCTGGAGCCGTAGGTGTTGGTGAGGACCAGGCCCTCGCCGTCCTTGATGTAGGTTGCGTTGCCAAAATCCCATTCGACCAGATCGTTGTAGGTGTCATCGTAGCCGGACAGGGCGGAGGGCAGGGCCTTCAGCGTGACGTAGCCCTTGTCGTTGAACTGGGAGTAGGTGATCCATTTGGCAGAGGCGCTGACATCGTGGAAGACGGACAGCATGGCCTGCTTCTGGAAGTTGGTGTAGACAATGTTCTCGTTGCCATCGGGCAGGGTCTCGACGGTCTTGGCGTTCCAGTGGTTGAAGTCGCTGGCGCTGAGGCCATTCGGGTTGGTGGTGTAGGAGAAGCCGTAAGAGCCAAAGGCGTTGGTATTCTCGAGGGTGACGCGGAACTGGTCATCGTATTCGAAGGTGTGGTCAGCATAGCCGGCGAGCTGGGTGTTGGTGGCGGTGGTGGGGGTGAGGCCAGCCTGGACCATGCGGTCGTAGGATTCGCCCTTGAGGACGAACTTGAGGGCCTGGTCGTAGCCGTTAGTCTGGCCGGTGAGCCAGTAGCGGAAGTAGGAGCGGTCGAGCACATTGCTGGAGCCGTCCTTCACCGTGATCATCTTCAGTTCGTTGTCGGTGCCGGCTGAATCGCCGGTGCCGGAGTAGTAGTCGAGGGTGGCGGTGCGGTCGGAGACCCAGCTTCCCGAGCCGGTCTTGTGGGCGAAGTCGATCTGGGAGATCAGGCCGCTGTTCACGCCGCTGGCGACATAGGTGAGCGTGCGTTTGGTCAGCGTGGTGACGGAGTTCTGCGTGATGGAGCGTTCCAGGGTGGTGACACGACCGGACCCGTCCCAGGTTTTGGCCTCGAGCAGCACATTACCGGCGGGGTCTTTGACCTTGTAGAGGGTGCCCTGCTTCAGCGCGGCGTGGGTGGAAGAGAAGTCGAAAAATTCGTACGAGGTACCATCAGAACGGGTGAAAATCAGCAGGCTGTTGCCGGCATCGGCGACTAGGTAGTCGGCCACGCCGAAGTTACCCTGGACCGGATTGCCGTACTCGTCCTCGCCGGCAAAGCCCAACTCGGCGCCGACGCGGCTGAAGGTGATGATCTCCGAGGGGGCAAGGATGATGCGGTCGGCGGAGGATTCACGGACCAGCGTAGGGGTGCCAGTGTTGATCCAGCCGATGCCGAGGTTTTGGCCGTTGGTGTAGCTGAGCTGGTTGGTGTAGCCGAGGAAATCGCCGTAGAGGCCATCGCCCTGGCCGGGCCCGGCGAGGGCGATATCAATCTCGGGACTGCCATCGCCGTAACGGATGGGGTAGCCGGAGTACATGCCGCCACCACCCTGCGAAGCGGGGGCGGCTGTGTCCGTAAAAGCCTCCCGTATGCGGTTGGGAGTGGGGTTATCGCCATCGTAGGCGCGGGTCTTGGCCGTGGCGGTCGGTGTGGCGATGGCAAAGGCGCCGAGGTTGACGGCATTGCCCACTTCCCGGGTGGAGCCGTTGGCGGCGACGCTGTAGCGCTTCAGGGCCCTTTGGCCGTTTTGGTCGACCAGGGCGAGGATGCGGTCGGAGGCGGGGGAGGCCACCCGGGTGCCGAGTGTGGCCGGGGTGTCCGAGGCCAGGAAGCTGGCCAGCGGGTGGTCCCCGGCGCGGCCGAAGACCCGCACATGGGCGCTGGCGCCGATGCCCGAGCCGGTGAGGATCTCGCTGACCCCATCGTGGTTCAGGTCGGCGGCGGCGAGGGATACCCCACCGGTGAACTGGGGGGCGTAGGCGTAGAAACTGGCCAGCACGGCCCCGGACCGGGCCTCGATAGTTTGGACATGGGGGGAAGCCCCTTGGCCGGTGGCGGTGAAGACTGCCGCATTGCCGTTCTCCGCGAAGCCGAGAGCCACTTCCACGGCTCCCCGGTAGGAGTCGCCGTAGGGGCTCAGGGTTCTGACCGGTTCGCCCGAGGCGGTGAAGAAGCCCACCGTGCCGGCCATGCCACCGCCAGAACCGACGACGATGCCCCGTGACCCGTTGCCTATATCGCCAGCGGCGATCGACACACCGCTGGTAGAGCCCGGGAAGGCCAGGAAGGAAGCGGTCACCGCATGGGTGGCCCCATCGAACACCACGACATGCGGGGAGCCCGAGGCTGCCGAGGCGATGATCTCAGGGGCCCCGTCCCGGTCGAGGTCGGCCAGGGTGACGTTCACCCCGCCGGTGTAGGAGGGCTGGAAGGGGCGGATCTGGTCGACCTGGGCCCCGGTGTCGCTGTCGAACAGGCTGATGAGCGGGGCTGACCCGGCGGGGGAACCGATGGCGAACAGGTTGGCGGCAGGGGCCAGCCGTTCCTCGAGGCGGTCCAGGGCGGGACGGTAGGGGACGGCGGGGCGGCGGGATTCCTTGGTTGACCCGGGGAAAAAACGGCCAAGCAGGGTGGGGAACTTCATGGTCGGTCCAGGGGTGCGGGACTTGGGTGCGGCGCGGGGAGACGACGGGGGAGGTTTGGGCGGGTCCGCCCGGCGTCTGATCCTGTGTTACTGCAACAGTGGTACTGGGGCAAGTGTCTGAATCGGGAATTCAAAGAAGGATTTAGTGTTGACTACGATCACAGTAATAGTATTAATTAGCTTGTACTGGAAGGGAATAGCATGGTAATTCAAAACCCACTTTAGTGACTTTCTGGGATTATTCCGGTTTTAAAAGAACCTGGCTGGATTGCTGCTGCTGGAGATCTTTGGCCCCCTTGCACAAGTTTGGATGAAATGCCGGAAAGGAAGGTGCGATTGCCTTGGAATGACGATGTGGTTTGTTAGTCCGGCTTGGAAAATTCAAGGGGAACAGGGAATGACCATCATCCACACTGCCAGGAAATGGCAAACCTATTCTCAGGAATCATGATTTTTTCCGAGACGTGCAGGTCCCATCGATACCTGACCAGGCTTGTCAAGCCGATCTGACGGCCTGGCTGGAAAGATGCCGGGTGCCTTGTTGTTACCTGGGCAGATAGGTCTGGCTATGGTTGAAGGCTAGGAAAGGAACTCGAGTGTTTGGCAACTTTCCGGATGGGAGTTTCTCTTGCTGCTGGCCTCGGCCTTGCGGAGGCCTGTTACGACTAACTAGTGGGGATCGAGCCTTTATCTGGAAATGGACAAGCATCGAAACCAAAAACCTTAAGAAGGCGTCCTTTTTGGAAGGTAGGGGCTGAATAGAGGCTGATTATTCGGAAACAAGCTGGCTTCCGGAGCCATAAGTCAAATGTGTTTGTGTTTACGGACAACACTAAGTAAACCTGAAATTTAAATAGAGTGTAGGTTGAAATGGGAAAAAATATCAGGGATATGGTTAAAGGTTTTTTAGATAAATTTTGCATCCTATCATTGTCTTTAACTTTAATGTTTACTGGGATCACAAAAATCTTTTCAGACGATCAAATTGGCCTTATATTTTTGCTAAATTGTAAAATTGCTTTCCCACTCATTTTTTTGGGTCTATGGGAAATTTATCTAGGAATCAGTTTGATTTTTAGGCAATCATCTATAAGTAATTGGATCTTACTACTTTTAACTTTTATTTTATTTTTAATTTACAACATACTGTTAATTCTTCAAAATCATGCGGTTTGCAATTGTTTTGGAGTTTTTTCAATTAATCCCATTTGGGTTGCATTTTTTGATTTAATTGCAACAATTTACTGCTTTATTAAAATCCAGCTTTTCCCGAAAAACAAAATTAAAACAAGTACCCTCCTGAATTTTCATTACATTTACTTCTTATTCCCTGTAATAATCATTTTTTGGATAATTGTATTTAATAATTACAATTTAAGAAAAAATTGCTTAAGTCTAGCTGGTAAAAAATTAACATTCGATCAAATGATAATTGATTTTGGATCAGGTAAACCAGGTGAAACCATTGAATGTTCAATTAAAGCCGCAAACCTTGGAAAAAAACCCATAAGGTTGATTGGAGGAACTATGGACTGCAATTGCTCAATTTCATCTGATTTTCCTATACAAATCGAAAACAATGGAACGGTAGACTTTAAAGTTCAATTCAGAATTCCACCGGCAGCACTTAAAGGCCAAATTTTAAGAAGAACCTTCCAAGTATTTTGTGCACATGAGTATACGGAGCCGTATATTCTAAATAGCGTAGTTTATGTTCTTTAATTTTCCTTGTAAAGGAGACTACGGTGTCTGGAATCATAAAAAAGGAGTTTACTTTGTGCCATCTCTCTCTCTTGGGTGCTTTCCTGCTTTTGATTGGAGTAGGTTTTTTCCCAATTCATAATGCATTCGCCGAAACAGGGTCGGGCATAACGCCACCACCACCGCCAAATCAGTGCAATACTGCCACTTGTACTGACTGCTGGTTCAACCTAGAGACTAATAAATGCGAAGGGAGTTGCAATGCTTCCACCCAAGCTGATTGCATGAATTGCCTTTGCAAGCAATACACTGTTGGAAAATACTCCCAATGCTACTGCTTAAAGTAATTACCATGAATCGTTTTTATATTTACTCATTAATTGCAACAATTTTGTATTTTACCTGGGACCTCGGGGCGTCCCATGGTGGAGAATATGAAAACAAAATTCTTCAAGAAGCCTCAATCAAATGGCGAGAATATCTAGAATTCGGCAAAAAATATAAAGGTAAGCAGAGTGAACTTACTTCCCGATTCAATAACCATATATGGTCACAGGATTCATTTCGTGAATCAGAGTGGAAATCAAATGGCGTTTATTCAATTTCAATTGAAAAATCATTTCTTAATAATGGCGAAACTACCCCTGAAACTGAATTTGTAACATGTGGCAACCCGGAATATGTATTTCATTTGTCTAAAGGCAAAAATAGATCTGGATATGTTTTGGATTCTGTCAATTTGTCCCCTGGAAATAATGACGACATTACTGTTGGCATTCCTGCTGTCGCTGTAAGGAAAATTTATAAAACCTATTTTGTAAGTCCTTTGTTTTTTTCAAATTTTAGTTTGTTAGACCTTGTGAATGATAAGAAATTCAATTTTATGATTACAGGATCCTTTACTGAAGATCCTATAAATAAGGAATATATTCAGATCCCTTTTAAATTTCAGCATCAGGCTTCACCAACGGTTCAATTTGTGTTGCAAGGTGTATTGATATTAGATCCAAGTAATTATTGGATTATACGGTCAGTAAATTATGAAATCAAAAGGAGTTCTAGTAAAGGTTTGCCTACAAAGTGCCAAGTCGAATATTCCTACAAATCTTGTGGCGGATTGATGGTGCTTGAAAAAACTGTTGAGATTAGGAAAACTCCCGCTAGCCTAAATAAAGAGGCCCAGGAATTAAAAATTGAAACAAACTATGATATTAAAGAATTAAGTAATCCTGATCCGGCTGATTATTATTTATCTGCGTTCGGTTTTCCGGAGCCCCAAGGATTCAATGCCCCAAGAAAAACCAATTTAGGTGGATTAGCACTTTTATTTGGATTCGCAATCCTTTGTATTGTCACCTTAATAGCATGGATCCGTCGCCACGGCTTTTTTAAGAAATCTGGGCATCCCATCAAATTGGTTTCAAATTGAGGCCATTTATGGTAATTAAATCTTTCATTCGGGCGAGAGGATTAACCCTGATTGAATTGCTAGTGGTTCTGGCGATAATAGCAGTAGTTTTCGCCTTAGGGCTTTCGGCAATCCATTCTGTGCGTAAATCATCGGAAAGAGTAAAATGCCTCAATAATATTCGCCAAATCGTTCAATCTTTGCATCATCACCATGACACCATTGGATTCCTGCCTTTCGGCCACCGTTCTCCAAAGTTTCTAGGAAATTTACCTTATACAGGCTGGCCACTCGCAGTCCTTCCTTTTCTTGAACAGGAAAGTGTTTATTCAATTTCCCTTGTGGATTTTCAAAAAAACAGGGATCCCTTTTTTGGTCACTCGGGCCTAACCCGCGTTTTGAATATCTTTCTGTGCCCTTCCGATTCAAGGGCCACTGTCCCGCATATCGCCAATAGAAGCCAAATGCTTGCCGCCTTCACCTGTTATCAAGGCTGCAGTGGTCTGAATTGCAAATCTGGTGATGGTCTGCTGGTTGGAGATAAAAAATTTAGACTAGCTGACGCCTTAGATGGTACGGGCAACACTATTTTGTTGGGCGAAAGACCCGTTAGCCATGATTTTGATTTCAGTTGGTGGTATGCTGGTTTCGGCCAAGATGGCCATGGATCCCTAGACCAAATAATGGGAGTTTGTGAATTTAACCTTCTCCCAATTATTCAAAATTCAAAGTGTGGCCCTGGTTCTTATAGTTTTGGGGAGGCAAGCGGCGTTAACGATCCTTGCGGTCAATTCCATTTCTGGAGCCTCCATCAAGCTGGTGGTCATTTTGGTTTTGCTGATGGTTCTGTCCGTTTTATGCCTTACACCAGCAACCGGATTCTTCCCGCACTTGCAAGTAGGGCCGGGGGAGAGCCACCAATTTATTAAATAAACCTCTCAAATTAATCGTTTTTTCTATTGTGGTCTATCCGGTAATTTTGTGGTTGTTAACTAGATTAATTATGCTTTTCCCATTGACGAATCTGATGGGAAGCAACTCTGATGGAAATCCGTTGTGGATTTCAGTGCTGGTATTGCCCAGGTTTGACGGACCAAAGGTAATGCGGTTCATCCACCGGAGGCTGAAGAGTCCCCCTCAATCATTCCGCGATCACTTCTCCGCCTGAGCGCGTTGACAGGGCTGTGAGCATCTGGGCCGCTGAATAGGGGTAAAACCGGCAGGATCCGTCTGCCATGGCAAACTGGGCACCGCCTTTGTGCTGGCTCCAGAAATGCAGGGCCGCGCAATGGTCCTTCTGGTTTTTCGCCGGGGAAAATGCATACGGACCCTTGGCGCAGCCCATATGCCGTCTTCCCCAGATATTGATCTCGTTCACACCAAGATGGGCATCCCCGGACCCCTGGCGGTTGATGCCGACGCCGGCATACCACCATCCATACAACAGGTCGGGGCTTGGTGGGCGTTCACCCACCATCAGCGTATTCGAGGTGCCGTCCAGGATATCCGCCAGGCGAGTCCGGGAATTCTCGAACAACACCCCATTCCGCGCCGTGAACTGGGTGCCATTGACTCCCAGGTAGGATGAGGCGGCCACCCGGATTTGGCCGATTTTGGTGGAGACATCCCATTCGGTTTGCAAACGGTCGTCCAGAGGACACCCGAACACCGGCAACACCTGAAATCGCATGGGGTGAGCGGTCCCAAACGGATCCCGGTTGGCCGCATAGGAGGAGGTGGTTTGGTTCCAAACCCCCTCCTGTTCCAGATAAGGCCCCAGGAACACCCGCCAGCTCAAATGCGGGTACGGTTCGGATTTGGCAGGGTTGCGGTATCCGGAGGGCAGGGTACCCACAACCTCGTGATGCTGGTGCAGGGCCAGACCGATCTGCTTGAGATTGTTCCGGCAGCTCAGGCCCAACGCCGCGTTTCGGGCCGTTTGGACTGCTGGGTACAGAAGCCCCAGCAAAACGGCCAGGATCGCTAGGACAATCAGCAATTCCAGCAGGGAGAACCCGAGCCTTTTTCGCCGTAGAGAGAATCCCATCGCTGGCTCCTCAGTGGGCGGGTGATTTTTGACGCCAGAACACCACACCGACGGTGGACAGGGCCAGCAATCCGCTGAGGATGGCAAAGTACATCCAGGTCCGGTTGACCGGAGCATGGATCGGCACGGGGGGCTTGGGGCGACGTTCATCCCGCAGGGCCGTCCGTGCACCCCGGCTCATTTTTCCATCCCGGATGATCGCATCCCCCATTTCCTCGGGGAAATTGACCAGGGTTCCCTCTGGCAGGTTCATGTTGTCCAGGTAAAACCCGGCATCAATATCCGGGGAATTGAAGAGCACCTTTTCCACCCGGATAGTTTCCCTGCGGGTCAGGGTGCCCTTTTCTTTCAGTTCAAAGTGGGTCTTCTTCGGAAACCAGATGCCGCTGGCGGCATCCAGGGCCAGTTCCGACCGAACCAACCCCTGGAAATCCGGTGCAATCACCTCAATCCGGGTGATATTGTTTCCCTGGGAAGGAGAGACCCACACGGTGGGTTTCCAATGATTGCTGCACTCCCCCCAGGAAAACCGCTGGCATTCCAGCCCGTCCAGTTGGACCTTGTCCACGGTCGGCTCACCCATTCCGGGCAGGTTAAAAATGGCGTCCATGCGGACATAGCGGAGCCCAAAGTAATCGTTGATGACATACCCGAGCTTCCGCGGGTCCGAGGGCCGGGAGCTTTCCGGCAGTTCCCCTTTTATCTTTTCCAAAGCGAAGGAACGCGATTTGGTGGTGAAGAACTCCAGGAAGAGGTCCTTCTGCTCGCATCCTTCACAGGAGATTTGACGTTCCCCGGCCAACTGGCCATCCCGCTGAACCAGATCTTCCCGGGTGCGACCACCTGAATACCACACCTGATACGCCCGGCTGTACGAGCTGTTCGGGTGCAGGTGGGTGTTCAGGCCATCCACCGAGAATTTGCAGTACATCGACGAGATAGCCTTCTCCCGCGCCTCCAGGATTCTGGATTTCTCGAGGGAGAAAGGTTGGCCAAAGACCATCAAAGCCGTGGAAAAAGACAAAAGGGGAAACATGCTTCAGCTCCGGAAATGAAACCCGTTATCAGGGGGTTGGACAGAGGTTGGAGTCATAAATCTCGGCGTAAAGAACACTGTTTTTCACGCCTGATTCACGGCAAGACCCAGTTGGGGATCCCATCGGGTCCCAATAGCACGTGGTGGTGTAGGTGCACTCGGCATATGAATTAGAGGCCGTGCTGTTCCAGCCTTCACTATTGGTTGTGCCGAAGGTGTTGGACAACCTTTTTACATAAGTTTTTCCACCACATTCAGCGGATGTGTAGCTACTGCAACTAGCGGTAGGCGTTATGGAAGGGCATAGGATTGTATTTGCCTTGGTATTGCTACAGGGCCCTGTCATGGGTGGACTCACGTCAGCAAGCAAGGGTTTCAGGCAAAGGAGCCCGGCCCCGAGGACGGTAGAAATTCGGACGAACTTCCTGGTCATTGATTTCCAATTACGCATGGCTAAAACTCCTTCGATGGGGAAACACCCCGATCGGACTCACTCACCACATTGACCCGGACTCGGATCAACTTCTCAACCTCGCTCTCCGTTTCAATCAGAACTTGAACCCCGGAGAGGTCCCTCCCCCTGTGCAGGGGTGGCTCATAAATGCACTCGATGGCACCATTTTCCGGGTGCCAGACTGCCTGGATGAAATCCACATTGGCGTATACCTTTTTGATCTGAAAATCCTGCTTGGTTCCCGCCGCGAGATGGATGGTGGCTTTGCCAGGTTTGTCCCTGGTGAATTCGACACTGATGGGGTCGACCTGGATTTCAGGAAGAACGTTCGCCCGGATTTGTAATGGAATCAGGCCAGCCCTGGAGCTGATCTCCTTGGGCTGCGAGTAAACCACGGTAATCTTGTCAGATACATTTCCCCGCTTGCTTCCCAGGGACCAATCCACATGAACCTTGGTGCTTTCCCCAGGTTTTAACTGTTTGGCGTAGCCGGATGGGACCGTGCAGCCACAACTGGTCCAGATGTCGGAGATCGTGATTCCAAAGGGATACTGGTTGGTCAATAGAAAGGTGCCGTGGGGCTTTTCCCCCTGCAATTTAGTCCCGAAGTCCAGGACCTCCGGGAAGGCAAGAAGGCCACTTTCAGGCATCTCTTTACCCTTCAGCCTGGCGGCAAAAGTACCAGTCAATGCCGCGGATCCAAGGAGGCCACAAATCACCAAGGATTTGAAAACATTGCCCTCCGGCTTTATCCTGGACAGGGCTCGCATTCCTGCGGTTTCAAGAAGTCCAAAAAGGCGCGAATACATTTTTTCCCTCCGCCAAATTTCTTGCATGCATCACTGGACAAAGAGGTATTCGCGCGGGTTTTGGAATTTTTCTGGAGTCCCAATATTTTTTGATGGATGGGTGATTTTCTTGGGTGATCGCAGGTGCTTTAATATAGAAAATTCGAAGAACTTAAAGAGTCTATGCCGCTTGTCAAAATGGCCTAAGGTTTAGTTTTGCTAAAAAATAAATTAGAAATAATTCGGAATTAAAGGGATCGCAAATTATGAGCAATAGATGCAATGCGAAAATAATAAATAATAAATCAGAAAGCGGATGGATAGTTTTTGAAGAAATAATTTGTCAGGTTAGAAACTGAGTAATGGAAGAAAAGCAGAGTAGTAGGAAAATACATACAAATTAGTTGGTTGATTTTTGTTGTTCAGGAATAGGGGCCAACCTTTTGATGCCGAAATCGAGGGTGGTCCCGGGAGGGCCCGAAAGTTTTGTATTTTTGATATCCATTGCTGGAAGATAGCCTGGTGCCTCCACCCCTATGTAATATTTTTCGCCAGACCAATACCCTGAAAAATGAAAAGAACCATCTTCTGCCGTATTGACTTCTTCCAGCAAGCGCTGGGAAAAAACGCTTCCGGAAGTGGATTTAACTGGGAAAAACCAATACAGGTTGACTTTGGCATTTTTTATAGGAGCACCTTGCTCGTTTTGGATGGATCCTGAGAGGTGGATCCCGTTATCTTTCTTGAGTTCGATTTCAGGGTTTTGGCTCCATTGTTCTGATGACAGAAAAGTGGGCAAATTCACCAATTCTCCTTGGCGGACACGAATTTTTAAGGAACCCGTTGGGGGGATTCCGAGGATTTCAAATTGGGACTCAGAAACCCTGACATTAGCCATGAAGTAATGATTTCTGGAAGGCAACACTGGACAGTAAACTTGTAAAACATCCTCGGCTTGCTTGGGATGAGGATTGCGTATGCTACCTTGGATTTTCGCTGATGGGGCCAGGACAATGTCTGGTAGGAATAATTCTTCCCCGGCAATTGGCTTAATCGGCAAATTCAATTCGGAAATGAGGTCCTGAGGGCTTTTGATTTGGTAATTGTCTGAATCATGGAGGTGGTTTAAAAAAACCACCATGTATCTAGTGCCACCTTTAACATTGCATTGGAATTTTCCATCGGAATCTGATGAGATCACTTCCTGTTTGATGGGATTATCTTCATTATCTTTAATTGTTTGAAAAGCCAGGAAAAGGCCAGGGATTCCTTTTCCTGTTTTTGCGTCCACTAAACGGCCACGAATGGGGGCAGCCATGCTGTAATCGATGTCGATGTGGGTCACTTGCCCAGGATTAATCAAAATTTCCGTCTTATTTTCCAAAAAATAGGACGTCCTTTTTAGATTAAAAAAAGATAGGGAATAAGAGCCTGGTGCAACATTCTTGATCTGGTTCTCACTAACATTTGGATTTTTTCGATTTGCTCCATGATCACAAATAAAAATTCCTTCCTGGCTTTTCTCAACCAAATTGCCCAAGATTCGCCAACTTAATCTATCTAATTTTGGTGGTGGGCCTTCCCCCTTGAAATGGATTTCTAGGGTACCTGGCTTATTCAAATGGATGGTCGAAGCAGATTCGGGTTTGGTCTTGATTTGAAAACATTGATTCAGTTCATCGACAACTCGTACTCCAATTTGACTGTTGGCAAAAACTGGCTCGAGCTCCACCAAGCCATTCTCGTCGGAAATCCCGCTGGGTTTTGGAAAACCAACGGGTATTTGCTGATATCCTTCGAATAAACGATGGGGGTCAAAACCTGCCAATTCCACTTTGGTTCCTGATAGGGGTTTACCCTCTTTCAAAAGTTCGATTTTTGTTTTGGACTGGGGTTCCAGATTTACCTGCAGATCATCCGCGGATTTTGGACCGGGCGCCAATGTTTTCCATGCCTGAAATCCTTTTTGATCCAAGGCAAGGACCGATTGGATTTTCGCGGAATAAACCTGAAAACGGGCTATCCCTTCCTGATCAGTAAAGGCGGGCCCCACAAACACAAACTGGTCCTGATCCAAGATCTCCACCCACACCTTGGTGTCGGGTGACGGTTTACCGCCAAGTGTTGCTCGGATTACTGTGGCCTGGAAACTTGGAATAGTGTCCGGAGATTTTTTCTCTGGTGGGAGAAGGGTGAGGTCTTTTGTCTTGGTTGGCTCCAATTCTTTTGCGTTCAAGGGCTTGGCCCCCGGCTGCAGAAAAGCCATGGCCATCAAACAGGATGAAGCAATAGTCCAGATTAGGACCCAAGTCTTTTGCAAATGGGGTGAAGCCGTTGCACCGGTTTTCAGGCGGATCAGCCTTTGGGATAGCTCCTTAAAACCGGAAGCAACTGACAAAAGCGCAGGGAAGGGGGAAGCATCAGGATTGACCAGGGTTCCTAATTCCTGAGCGAATTCTTCCGGATGGGTGCCGCAGACTACCGCCCAATCATCACAAGCCATTTCTGCATAGCAATAAATGTTTTTCCGTACGGTGTAAACCAGCGGATTCCAGGGCATGAGCGCGGTGGCAATGATTGCTAAAAGCCTGCACAGGGAATCGTATCTTTTGAGGTGGGCCAGTTCGTGAAAGTAAACGGCATTGGAATAGCTTTGAGGGGTAACCCCTTTGGGAATAAGGATGGTAGCCCAGACCCGATCAATCCCCAAAACTGCCGGCGTTCTTACGGAGGAGTGTTCGCGCAGGCGTGGAACCTGGGATAACCCGATTTTTTCGGAAAGCCCTTTCAGGAACTGGGCGGAAACTTCATCCACCGGTTTGCTAGTCTTGACCAGCCTCAAGTTAGCCCAAAATGTTCTGGCCAACAATAAAAAGGAAATTGCCGTCAAAAGACCCCAGACCCAATGAAGGAAGGTAAGAAAAAGGAAAATCCCTGGGTTGCGGGACTTACCTTGGGAATTCAGAAACTTTCGCACCCCGGTGTAAAGATTTTCCAAAATACCGGGGTGTTCAGGTGGTGGAAAGTTGGCGGTCGGTTCGTGCGGTAATGTGAACTGGCCTGTCTCATTATTGGCTGATTTGGGGGTCAGGTTTTCGGAAAACGGATTGCTTTCTTTAGGGGAAACTACCTGGCCGGTTACATCCTGTTCGGTGTTTGAATGCGCTTGAACAGGCAAAAGGGCAACGTCAGGCAATTGGCCCCAATCGGCCAAGCCCACCGTGAGGTGAAATAACGGAAATACCAGACTCCCCGTCAAAGCCAGGACCAAAATCGCGTGGGCAGTGGCGGGAGTCTTGGAACAGAAGAAGGCGAATGCTTGTCCAAACGCAAGAATAAAAGAAACACCCAGCGCGATTTGGACCCAGGGATCGAGTAAGAGATCAGGCATTTGGTTTTTTGCCGGATTTCGAGTTGAGGATTTTCCGCAGGGTGGTCAACTCCTCTTCACTCAAATTTTCAGCTTCCAAAATATGATGCACCAGATTCATCGGGTCGCCCCGGAAGACTCTCCCCACCAACCTTTTGATGGAAGTTGCCAGAGTTTGCTTTTTCCCTTTCACGGCGCTGTACACATACATGCGCCCTTGTGTCTTATGTTTGACCCAACCGGCCTTCTCCAATTTCTGGAAGGTGGATAGTACCGTCGTGTAGGCGATATCCTTGTGGATTTTCTCGAGCTCATCGCGGACCTCATGGACCGTCGCCTCACCCAGTTCCCACAGCACATCCATGACTTTGGACTGCAAAACACCCAGTTTTTCAAAATCATCAGGTTTCATAGCGGTAATCCTTTCGACTGAGCCAATAGTACATGATACCACGTCTTTTGGAAATATAGGCCTCAACTTGGCAGCACCTGATATCTCCTGATGCCAAATGCGGCAAGATGGTCTTGAATTACAGATTTCCCAGGGCAAGTCTTGCCGACATGGTACTACGATAATAGTATCAGTGTGGGTTAGTTGATTCCTAAGGAGTTTAAACGATGTTGCAACCTCATTGGTTGGATGATTTTTTTGCAGAGCCCAAGAAGTTCCCGGAAATGCTGATCAACAGTGGTGGATTCAAAAAGGCTGTTGAAAAGGCGGCAAAAGCATTTGAGGAATCAAAGGAGGATGCCAAGAAGGTTCTCGGTGTTTCTGGGTCGTCTTTTGAGCAGGCCGCACGAGTGGCATTTTTGGAGACATTAAACGTCCGAAGTAAATCAAGGTTAGGTCCATGGGGCACAATTGTGTCAATAAATGCCCAAATCTCAAAATCCAGATTTAAGATTTTGGTAAAGCGGCGAGACAAAAATTAGGAACCGCTATTGGGGTCAATTGGCGAGGGAAAGTTGATTTATTTATCAAGAAAGGATGGTAGTCATGAAGGTTGTTGTCACGAATGATGCTGTTCCGTTTACGGTTGAAGTTAATGAAATCATTCGCGTAACGGGGGAAGGGATTGCAGGTTCAACTATTCAAATTGAAATTAATCAAAGCCCCTTAAAGGTTGAAAGGGAAGCGGAAATTCGAAATGTTCAGAATGGGTCAACACCTCTTGGCACAACCATCAAAGAATTTGAATTAAAACCCAAAGATAAAGGAATGGCCAAAGTTGATGTGGTTGTAACCCCACCCCAGCCTGGCTCCTCACCAAATATTGCGGTTTATGAATTTGAAATTCGGTAATTCATTTACATTTGCAGGTCACCAAAATGTTAAGTGATGGCCTGCAAATGTATAATGTTTGGCATTCTCGAATCTTTGAATGAGATCATTCGGCCGATGCTTGACCAGCTTCGCACACTCGCATTCCAAAACCGGAAACTTCGCGCCGCTCGCGATCTTATGCTGCTGCAACTGATGAGCGGGGAGGTCAGCCTGTAACTGGCGGGAACAAAATATGCCACGAACCATTGAAGACGGTTTCAAAGAATTCCTTGCCAAACTAACGCCCAGCTCCGCTGAGTCTGAAGCAGCTAAGAACCATCGCGCCTCTATTGAAGCGTGCTTGAAGAATAATTTCGGCCTGAAGCGATTTGCGAGGATCGGTTCGTTTGGAAACGGCACGAGTATATCCGGATACAGCGATGTCGATTACTTGGCATGTCTACCGACCGATCAGCTCACCCAAACGTCAACGGCCTCGCTTACAAAGGTTCGCAATGCATTGGACACCCGTTTTCCCAATACTGGTGTGCATGTGAATTGCCCGGCCGTCGTTGTTCCCTTCGGAAACAAGAATTCTGAAACTACCGAGATCGTCCCCGCCGACTATTTGAAAGAGGAGAATGGTTTCAAGGTTTATGAAATCCCCGATTGCTCGGGCGGCTGGATGCATGCTAGCCCTGATGCACATAATGCTTATGTCCGAATGGTTGACAACAAGTTTAGGGGGAAATTGAAGCCTCTAATTCGGTTCGTTAAGGCATGGAAATGCTTTTGCGATGTCCCAATATCATCTTTCTTTATTGAGTTGCAGGTTGCAAAGTATGTCAATAATGAATTGGCTATTGTGTACAACATTGATGTGAAAAAAATTTTTTGTCAGCTTCGTGATTCTAAGCTGACAAAAATACAGGATCCCATAGAGATCTCTGGCTGCATTCCGGCATGCAAGTCCGAGGCGGCGCGTAGTGATGCTCTTTCAAAGCTCGAAACTGCCGCTACCAGGGCGGAGAAGGCTCGAGCAGCGGAAAGTGCTGGAAAGACGCCAGAAGCTTTCGATTATTGGAGGTTGCTCTACAACTATAAATTTCCACCTTACGGTTATGGATGATTATTATGGTCGCTTTAGAGCAGAATACAGCACGACAATTACAGCGTCTCGCAGCACAGCGACAACTATACGCATTTGCAAAATCAATCTTTGGCTTGCAGTTGACACTTAGTGGCCCGGTCGCCGTAGGGTCGGCGTTTGCCGCCCTTGCATTTCCGGCGATCAAGGGCGTTACTGCTGGATGGGGAATTCTCATTACCTTGGCTGATATCTGTTGGCTAACGCCTTGGCAGAAACGGCTGCGAACTGAAGCGGCACGGATTCAGGAAGCATTCGATTGCGATGTTTTGGAGTTGCCTTGGAACGATTTAAAGGCAGGCAGTAGTCCTGATGCGGAGTTCGTAAAGGAGCAGTCCTACAAATACCAACGATGGGGGCACAAAATGCCGACATTGAGCAACTGGTATGCACCCGTGGTTGACGAACTGCCACTTCAGATTGGGCGAATTGCTTGCCAACGCAGTAATTGCTGGTGGGACGCAAAGCAGCGACGGCTATATGCCATGTGGATCATTGGCATTGTCATTGGCGTGTTTGTAACTGTGTTTGCCATCGCGTTTGGCAATGGATTGACAATTGAAGATTTCGTCTTGAAAGTCGTTGCGCCATTAGCTCCCGCTCTCGTACTTGGAATACGGCAGTACTATGAGCAAACCGAAGCCGCCTCGCGTCTAGACAAGTTGAAGGAACACTCTGATCGACTTTGGAAGGATGCACTTGCTGGCAAATCGAGGACGGAGTTCACGAATCGGTCGCGGAACCTTCAGGATGAGATTCTTGAGAATAGACGGAAAAGCCCTCTCGTGTTGGACAGCATCTTCAAGAGATTAAGGCCCAGCTACGAACAACAAATGAATTTCGGCGTTGCCGAGTTGGTCGCGGAGGCGAAACTGAAACTGGGACTTAACTAACTCTGCGTAGATAACGTCCGTATTTATGCGCACATTTGCAGAGTGACCTCCGTGAGGTTAGGGGTGGTAGTTGCAGCTAACCAATCCCAAGGACCAAACGGAGGCCACGACTGCAAACATAGTCGAAGGCAACAAATAGCCGCTAATGAAATGGTTCGTGGCGAGGAGGATTTTGATGAGCCAGGCGGATCACCGCGTGTAGCGTCTTAACACATTCGAAAGGATGATGTTGTGTTGAAGAAGGCTGGCCCCGGCGTTAGATGAGATTAATGCGGCCGGGAAAAAGCCCGTGACCGCGAATAGTCGATTAAATTCCAATCTCCTTTGGCAGCGGGCCTGTTCTGGCAAAAACCTGAGAGAAACCTGTAAAAAGGTTGTTGATACTGTGCGGCATCACAGTCGGACGCCACCAAGCCCTAACCTCGAATAGTCGATTAAATCCCAATTTTTACCAAACATTCAGTTTACAAAAGACAAGTAGCTACTGCCTATTAAATATAAACTTTTGGAAAAATCATTTCTTCTTGTCTCGATTTCTCTTGGCAATAAACTCCCAGGTTTCAAAAACAATAATTAGGAAAAAACCAAAAATATTAATACCCCAAGAAACCCACATAAAAGGAATTAGATCGATCCGGTAGTCAGTCAGGTTAGCGCTAACAGAAAGGATTAAACCTGTGATTAACCCACCAAAACACAGAAGATATGCAGTGCATTTCATTGCGTCCTTAACTTCAATTTTTTTCATTTATTTAGCTCCCTTTTGCAACAACATTCGCAACTTTCCCTAAATAAGCGACCAAGATTGCCTAAAATTGGTATTATACTCTCTATCCCGGCGCATTTTAATCCATAACCATTGTTTATTATGTCATAAAAAGAGTTAGCCAAATCCCCTTCACCAAAAAGTGCACGAGCAGTTTCGGTTACAACTTCGAAACCGAGGCCCGCAGCGGCAGAAATTGCCATGCTGCATGTTCTTGCAGCCATGCATGATGTCCAACAATGCCGCATTTCTTCGTCATGAGGATAAAATTTTAAACCTGGAACAAAATGAGCCCACACACAAGAACCTGCTGCCAATACAACTATTCCCGCTGCAGCTAAAGGAGGAATTGTCCCGTTTGGATCTGTGAATTGGATTGGGCGATTTTGGATATAACGATAAAAATTAACATCACCTGCCCTAAACCCCAGCGGATCATTACTCAGCCACCGACCCAGGCTGGGGCTATACACCCTATTCCTGAACTCATAATCCCCCGCCGCGATCCTTTCGCCACCCTGGTGCAAAAACACCCAATCCTTCGCCGACCCTGACAGCGTGGAGCCACTGCCATCCCGGAAGGTCACCTGCCCAAACGGCGTGTAGGTGTACCGTTCCTGCACCGTCCCGCCAGCACTCACCAGTCCCGTGGTGTTCCAGTTGGCATCCTGCAACGCATACAACCGCTCATCCAGCGATCCATTTCCATCCGTGTCCCGATCCCTCAGCACCAAGCCATCGACATAGACCGGGCTCCAGACATTCCGCGTCACGGTGTTGGAGCCGGTTTTCGTCTCTAGCACCTGCCAGTCACCGCTGAAGAAGCGGTCGGTCACTGTGGAGCCCACGGTATCCGTCACATGCCGGTGCAGGGCATCCCGCCCATAAGTGATGATGACAACATTCGATGAATTCTTGACCTGGACCAACCGGTTCCAGGCGTCATACACGAAGCGGTAGTTGTTCTCATCGGTGGTCAGGTTGCCGTTGCTGTCATACACGGGCGTGGTGGCGCCACTGACGCTCGTGATCTCGTTCTGCTTGTTGGCCGAACGCGTCTGCGTGGTGCTGTTGGTGGTGATGGAGTCCCAGTTACCGACGGCATCGTAGTCCCAGGACTGGCTGTATGACGGGGAGCCGGTGACATCCGTCTTGCCACTGTTCAGGGTGCCCAGCTTGTAACTGGCAATCTGGTTCAGGGAATCGTAGGTGTACACCTCGCTCAGCGAGGCAAGCACCTTATTGTCCTTGTAGAGCCGGTTGCCATCCCGGTCATAGCCGTACTGGTGTGTCCGTTAAACGAACCAGTCTCAAATGACCATTTCAGGCGGTGGCGGTCCGACGGGCCGTTCGTTTTTTGTTTTTCCGCTCTTGGGCCTGACGGTTCTCGTGGTCACGGTTGAGAAGGACCTTGT